>Ga0126312_10000518_pt1 | contig 23277 bp, 21 predicted proteins | sample Plot104A_FD_92537 | JGI IMG/M metagenome (GOLD analysis project Ga0126312, IMG submission 92537) | Serpentine soil microbial communities from UC McLaughlin Reserve, CA, USA - Plot104A | ecosystem: Environmental > Terrestrial > Soil > Grasslands | place: USA: UC McLaughlin Reserve, Lake County...
ATTAACCGTTCTTGGAGCATCTTTATCAATCATACCTAAATACAACCTGATTAGTCTAAGACGTGTTTTATTATCCAGCCTTCCTACCATCCCAAAATCGTAAAGAATTATTGAGCCATTATCGGCAACTGAAATATTACCGGGATGTGGATCTGCATGAAAAATATCATGTCGAAGTAGCATCTTGAAAAATAGCCTGTGAACCTGTGTAACCAACATTGGTCTATCTATACCCATAGCATCGAGTGCCGCAATGTCGGTAATTTTGATACCCGGGATATACTCCATGGTTAAAACATGCTTTGAAGTCCTTTCTAAAAAAACACTAGGAATTATAACTGTATTATCTCCTGCAAGGTTTCTTTTGATTCTCATTAGATTGTCTGCCTCTATACGATAATCCATTTCTTCATATACTGTTTCTACGAACTGAGATAGCATACCTTCTGCTGAGAACGCCAGATTAGGATCTATAAATCTGGTAGCAAGAGGTAAGATCTTCTTTAAAATATAAATATCATTTTCAATAACTTTTTCTATATTAGGTCTGCTAATTTTTATAATGACATCCCTATTGGCATATTTTGCTAGATAGACCTGACCCAGGCTAGCACCTGAAAGTGCAGAAGTATTAAACGATTCAAATATATTTTCTATTTTGCCAAGTTCAGATTCAATAATTGGTTTTACCATTGAAAATTTTGCAGGAGGAACTTCATCCTGTAATTTTGACAGTTCTTCTAGATATGGAAGGGGTAACAGATCAGCGCGTGATGATAGCCATTGTCCTAATTTTATATATGATGGTCCTAACTCAATGAAGATTTTAAGTGCTTTTTTTGCATGTTTTCTAAATTTCCATTCATCTATATTCTTTCCTTCATGCTTAACCCATTTTCTCCGATCCCGTCTGAAGTTAATTACGACAGGTAGCAACTTGAGAATTACTTTTGCCACGTGTATTTTTGATGGACGTTTAAATGTTGATTTTCGTGGTTCTAATCTAGTATTTATAGTCTCTGATTCGATTTGTTCTTTAAGCTGAGTCGGATCTTCCAATTATGCTATCTCATACCTTATTCGATTATTTATATCACTTATTCTTTTAATGGCTTACTGAAGAGTTATTCCTCGACGTATAAGAAGAAATCTTGTAATATAAGATTTTAGTAAATTTTATGTATTTTTTATTGATAATACATCGAGATGACAAGTTATTTAGATGATTGCACTTACCTCCTTGGCAATGTACAAACGAGTGAGAGCAAGAGAAGAAGTTAACGAAAAATGACATCGATGCCTTTATTTACAAAAATGGACAAGATATCTCTTTGCCATGATCTCCTATCGTATTTGGCAAGGGAATTGCTATGATACTTTATCAAAACTGGCAAATAAGCCAGTAGAAAAGTGCAAATATAGACTTGTAGTTTCATCACCTCCGTATTATAATCATAGACATTACGGTAAAGATTCTCGTGAAATAGGCCGGGAGAAAACTGATGAGGTATTCATAGATAAATTAACGGACATATTTACGAGATGCAAGGATCTTCTTACAGAAGATGGCAGTATATGGATTGTATTAGGCGATACGCGTAGAAGGTATGGAAAACTCATAATACCTCATAGACTCGCTTTAAATTTAGTCAAGAAAGCAGGCTATACTTTTAGAGAAGATATAATTTGGTTTAAGAAAAATAATATTTCAAGCAGCTCTAAGGATAATTTCGCTCAAGCATATGAAGTAATTCTCTTTCTGTCAAAAAATGAGAAATGCTATACAAACATGGATGGTATACGTATAATGGGAAATGAGGCAGAAGAGGGGAGAAATAAAGTACCATCGCCACGCCTGATTCAGTATGAACCAATTAATCCTGATAGAGAAAAGATCCAAAGAATAAAAAAAATTATTCACAATGCAAAACCTGAGACACCATTTGAAGAATTACCTACTACAACTGAAATAGCTCAAGCTTATGGATATGATCCTGAGAAATTCTGTCCTACATGTTACCGCAAATTCAAGCGACACGCAACACGTAAACGAATAGGAGATCACAGTCATTATCCAATCTTTGCTGTTTGTAATCCAAATGGTAAAAATCCAGGAAATGTTTGGGAGATATCAACAAAGGCCCATTATGGAAATGAGCATTTCGCCATCTTTCCTGAAGATTTAGTTGAGAGAATTATTAATTTTGGTTCAGAAAAAGGTGACTGGGTCCTTGATCCATTTGTTGGTAGTGGGACCACTGGAATAGCATGTGTACAACTGAAAAGAAACTTCACTGGTATAGATCTGTATTCTGAGAATATTGCTACTGCGAATAAAAATATTGAGTCTGCAATCAAAGGTAAATTTCGTCTTAAGACACAATATCAGGTTGAACATTCTAGAAGAGAAAGTATTTCCACTGCTACGTTAGAAAACTTTATCGTGGAACATAGAGACAAGCTGGCAGTATAATAGATGTGCAGGATATCTTTAATTTAGGTGGAAGCCGTATAGGTCATTAATTACTTATTTTTCAGTTAAATTTTTAGTATTGGTTGATACAATATGAGACAGGCTTTTGACCATCGCTAGCGCTACCTATCGATACAATGCAAGTTTTAACTAAGTTTTGCCGTGTTTAGAAATGTGAGAAGACATGAATTCCCATAATACCAACAGAGACCAATGAATGAGTACCTAACTATTGGTTCATCTTCATTCATATTTGTATTTCTCTGAGATATATCTCAATATTATTAGGTTCTATTGCATCTTTTCATCGGGTAAACTAAAACATCATGCAATTATTTTCGTATTGCCATAAGATGTATGGATAGCATGAAAGAGAATTGTCTTCATCTGTGAGAGACAATCCTGAGCAAGCAATTACAAATTTACAGTCTGCAGTACAATACCTAACTTCACTTCCAAATGTTAACAGCCACGAAGGAGCTTGGTTGGCTGGTCAAAATGGTGCTGAAGCTGAAATAATTATGCCCAGAAAAGTCGAGGTAGGCTTAAAGTATCATCAAGAGTTCATCAATCAGCAATATCTCCTTCATACATCTCATAAATTTCTTCCTTTTCTTTTGAGTTCTCTAGCGCATTTCTATAGTCATTAGTTAGGTCAGGATATCCTGATGGCGGATATGGTAATGAAGGTGGCTGTCTGGAAGCAGAATAATAATAAGGAATTGCGTTAGTTGCAGGATTTTCCCTGTCGCTTACATAGTGATAGGAAGAAGGAGGTAGAGTAACCATTTTCTTTCTTCTTTTCTCTTCTTCTAAGTAACACATACGTTTTTCCAAATAGTCAACTTTCACTTCTTTCCTAGCTACTGCTTTAGTGGTTTCTTCTAAAAGGATTTCCATGTCAGGAAGTCTATTTAGATCAATATCAACAGCGTTAGCTACTGCTTCAAAGCTCATTCCTCTTTTTATTACTAGTTCCCGGTATAGTTTCCAAAGTGAAAATACCTTCCCTTTTGTCCTTATATGTAAGGACTCAAGTATATCTAATCCCTTTAACCTCCAATATTCCAAACGGAACTGGGTTGCCTGCGACTCGGGTATATCCAATTTTATTGCTACTTCTACAGCATTCATACCTCTATAGTACAATTTGTAAGCTTTAGAGGAAAGAGATAGCTGTGGTCTGCGCTTCTCAGTGGTTTTAGTATTATTGTTCATTCTATCTATTTCATCCTGATGCTTTTTTACAATTTGTGAAATATAGGTGGAGGACAGTCTTAGGTATTGTGCTATATATCGAAAGGTCTTGCACTGATTAAAATAAAGATCTATAACATGCTTCTCTTTTTCTTCTCTACTCATAGACATTCTTATTTATCGCAAATTGTAAATATTCATCCTTTAAAAGCAGTTTTTCATTGCTACTAGTCTGATATCTTATGCTATGAGTTTGATACTCTATGATATGAGGATGCTATCCCTGCTATCGACTGTTACACCTGGTACATTCAAAAGCTGTAATTGAGCACAAAATTATATTTATAAGAATGGAAATAATTTTTGGTTAATTTTAGTGTATAATAGAGGGACAACTTTGATTCGGGTTCGGTGGAATGCGCACCAAATTTTACTCATTTTTGCCACCCGGGAAGATAATAATCACTAGATTATGGATAACTACCTATGAATTGATGTAAATTTGGTTTCCTCTATAGTCTGGCTATATTTTACAACTACTTCATACTATACCAGTAAACCTAGATCCCCTTCTACTTGTAGGGATAAAGCGAATGATCCCTCAGAGTTGGATTCAAGCTCATAAGTGTAATTGGGCTAGGATTGCAGATAATTTCTATTTCCAATATAACACAGAAGCGAAGATAATATAGCAAACACATCTATCACACGATCAGTTAAGACGAATTATGGCAGAGGTAGTAGACACTATATTAAAGCACGCCGCGTCTATATTACAACAGATAAAGATGCATATTTCTTAAAAAGAGAATAAAATAAGTTCTAACCAAGCTAATTCCCTGTCGTAAGTACAGATCTAAATCGTGCCTTACCACTCATCATCAGCTCATAGGCCTCTTCTGCATGGTCAAGAGGAAAGATTTCATTCATAGACCGTACCCCGGAAAGCGCACTAAATGTGAGTGTATCTTGGGAATCTATAGATGACCCACTATACCAGCCCATTATCGATTGACGTCCTGATATGAATTGATTGATAGGCACTTGAAGCGGCTCATCAGACGCGCCAATTATCATCAGCTTCCCATTTGCGCTCAGACCACCAAGAACCGCACTCATTGCTTTAGCATTTGGGACAGTTCCAAGTATAACCTTGGCGCCTTCCATCTTAGCAAGTTCTTCTACAACGTTCTGCGATTGGCTATCAAGGTAGTGAATAGCACCAAGTTTTCTAGCCATTTCCTCCTTGTCTTTTCCTCTTGCAATGGCAATAGTCTTAAAACCCATCTTGGCTGCAAACTGAATGCCCAGATGGCCAAGTCCACCTATCCCAAGAACAGCAACTACATCACCTACTCTTGCACCGCTGTTTCGAAGAGCGTTAAAGGTTGTTACACCAGCACACATTAGTGGTGCAGCATCTGTAGCTGAAAGTTGGTCGGGGATCAGCGCAAGCGCTTTGGAGGATGCAATCATATAGTCTGCATAACCCCCATCATAGGTAAAGCCAGTGATTTGTGCATAGCGGCATGCAAAGAAGTCTCCACGTCGACAGGATTCACAGTGGCCACACTGGCCACCATGCCAGCCTACACCTACTCGCTGTCCAGCCTTCTATTCAACTACATCTTCACCTACTTGATCGATAACACCTGCTATCTCATGACCAGGAACCCTTGGATATGTGACGCCCGGGAATAATCCTTCTATCCTTCTTTCATCATAGAGTCACTGTGGCATATACCGCAAGCTTGAACTTTGATTCTGACTTGTGTAGCACCAGGCTCTGGAATATCCCGTTCTATTATTTCAAAAGGCCCCTGGGGCTTGGATACTTGGACTGACTGCATATCTCTTTTTCTTTTCACCCTTTACTGTTTTCTCTTTATACTACACTCTCTTATACATACATACGGCTTGGATGACAATCAAAATCTACTAAATTGACTAATGGCACACGTCGGTTCACAAAATTAAAAAGAGAAAGCAAATGCTCTCTGAAAATAACATGGAGTCAATATTAGTATGGCGTAGGAGTAGCAAAGTGTATCTTTATCAGATCTAATCTTTCCTTGCTTCTTCTTTATCTCTTATATTAGCAAATTCACCGTCGTTTCTAACTTTATCCAAGAAGTCGAGGACCTCTACAGCTGTGACCTCGTGCCTTATATCATAGACTATACCTTTGTGGACATTTGCCAAGTTACATATTTTTTATGCTTTTTTTGCATGAATGTGCTTGACACAGTTTAACACTGCTTTGTTATAGCTATCCTTAGTTATGCCTACAGTCTTATGCAATATGGCTACAAGTAAAAACAAGACGAGACCAAAGCGAGCTAGGTCAGCCAATAAATCAGGTACAACAGGCTACCCAGATATGAACAAGCTGATAAAGACTATTCACGCACATGGTATAGAAGTAAAGGTGTAATCTACAAAGAAATGTATTGTAATTATTGCAGCCGTAGATTATCTGGATTGTAATACGCTGACTATATCATTATTTATCATGAGGTTATCTACTATTTACAGCATTGCTAATCTATCAAAGGGAATACTAATTTCTTAATGTAATAACTGAGGATAATGATGTAATAATATCAATGATTTGTATAAATAAACTTGATATTTTATATAATTCAATTTGCATTTAACTAACTATATGCCAAATGGAAGAGAAGTTGCAGTTGTTACAGGCAGCTCAAGTGGTATAGGATTTGAAACTTCACTTACACTGGCAAGAAATGGATTTTATACTTATGCAACAATGCGTAAATTGGAAAATGGATCCCAGCAGATGACAGATACAGCCAAAAATGAGAATCTGCCATTACAAGTTATTCCGTTGGATGTTAATAACGATAAGTCAGTCATCGACGCCATTAATAGAATAGTTAAGGAAAAAGATAGAATTGATGTCGTAGTTAATAATGCAGGATATGCATTAGTAGGAGCATTTGAAGAAACGTCAATGGATGAAATAAAAACACAATTTGAAACTAATTTTTTTGGAGCAATAAGAGTTATGCAAGCTGTAATACCTCTGATGAGGAAACAAAGAAGTGGCAAAATAGCAAACATAACGTCTATGGGAGGAAGAATTGCAATCCCTTTTGACTCAATTTATCATGGAACTAAATTTGCTTTAGAAGGTTTGTCTGAATCCATACAATATGAATTGGGGCCATTTGGAATTAAAATTATACTTATAGAACCTGGGGCTGTTGGTTCAAACTTTTGGAAGAATTTGAAGATGGCTACAAAAACATCAGGCCCTGGTAAAAATTCACCATATGAAAAGCTAGCAAATAATATGTCAGAGGCATTGAAACAAATGGTAAAAAATACAATACATCCTTCTGAAGTTGCAAAGGTGATTCTACAAGCAGTTACCTCAGCTAGTCCTGATTTCAGGTATGTGGTTGGAAAAGATGCTGCTACTATCTTAGAAGCAAGAAGAAATATGTCTGATAGAGAATTTCAAAGCTTGTTGAAGAGACAATTTAATCTGTAGTAAAAACAAGGAAATCCAAGCTTATTCATATGATATTTATGGAATGATATTTGTTAATGAAAAAGAGCTTGCAAAGCATAAAGCACTTATTCATACTACCAATAATGAAAAGATGTCTCAATACCAGTCTTGTCATAGATTTTTAATAGCAAAAGATTTCAAAAAGTACTGATACTAATAAATACATCCAAGATGTACGACGAGAATATGCAGATTTAAGGTCTAGGCTTGTTGCCCTAATATAAGTCACTGAGATAAAATCAGGAGCCGTCGTTACTGAAGCTTAATTCTCTGTATTAATTTAGCTATTGCCCGCTAAAATCTGGTATGACAGATTTAGCAAATAAATTCAAAGATCTGGAAGATCTGGATCCGCATTCTTGCCCTCTTCAAATTGATCGGGAAAACTCAGAATAATATTCCTCCTATGGTATGCGTCTGAATCATCAGCTGATCCAGGAATTTTATTGGTACTAAAAAATAGTTTAGCATACAATACGGTATCGTATGACCTCTGGTTCTTGCGTTGGATCCTAACAGGTTGTCTTCCAGTAAGTCTCTTTAAAGTGGCGGCGTCATATATGGTATTGTATTATATACTGCAACAGAAGTTGAAAAGAAGTTGAAAGATTCACTACTCCTACAAGCTTATCTATCTACGGTTTACTACTTCTTTATCAGATAACTAATTTACCATATTTGGAATTAGAAGCATTATATAATATTGATCAGTTGTTAAAGCTGTAAGTGCCAACTTCATTACAATTATCGAAGTCCTCTGTGCTTTATTTACTTCTCATATTTACTCCTATAGTAATAGCTTTAGAATTTATTCATGCTAACCACATTGTCATATTTGTAATTTCATCTGTTGCTTTGATTCCTCTCGCAAAGCTAATTGGTGATTCTACAGAACAGCTCTCATTATACTATGGATCCACCTTGGGTTCATTACTCAATGTTACTTTTGGAAACGCTGCGGAGATTATAATTGCGATTGTTGCTATAAATGCAGGTTTAATTGATCTTGTTAAAGCATCTATAACTGGAGCGATACTTGGAAATATTTTATTAATCTTTGGACTAAGTATTTTAGCAGGTGGATTTAGGTATAAAGAGCAATATTTCAGTCAGGAAAATGTTGGACTTCAATCGTCTATGCTATTTTTGGCAATTATTGGATTAGCTATCCCTACCATTCTAGTTAATACATTAAATGTGAAAGGTGCTGACGTTAGCATCGAAAATCAAACAAACGTGCAGATTGTAAGTGACATTCTAGCATTTTTGTTATTAGCAGTATATATATCTGGAATAATATTCACATTTTTCACACACAAGCATCTTTTTTCTACACAATTATATTCTAATAACAAAAAAGACCAGAAAGGGGCAGAAAGCGAAAAGGAAAAGCACGGTACAGTGGTCTGGACTAAGAAGAAATCATTTCTCTTCCTTGGATTAAGTATGGTAGGAGTAATAGTAGTAAGTGAAATGTTGGTTGGTTCAGTAGAAGTTACAGCTAGACAATTCGGTTTTGGAGAATTGTTCGTCGGCGCTATTATTATAGGTATAGTCGGAAATGCTGCTGAACATAGTAGTGCTATTGTACTTGCAAGAAAGGGAAAAATCGAATTATCTATAGGTATTGCCGCCGGCTCAGGCACCCAGATTGCATTATTCGTAGTTCCGATATTGGTAATAGCTGGTATAATTATGAATCAGCCGTTCTCTTTAGTATTCACATTATTTGAATTGGTCACTATTTTTCTAGCTGCTATAATACTGAATTTAATAGCCCATGACGGCACGAGCAACTGGTTTGAAGGTATAATGCTTACTTTTGTGTATGTTATAATTGCCGTAGGTTTTTTCTTCATTAAATAAAGGAAAATAAGCTAGATTTGTATTTCGAACACGACCAAACCAACTTATACAATGTCTTGCTAATTATATAGGACTAAAGTTGGTAGAGTAATCAAAACATGAAATAGCTGAGTAATCAACAACTCCTGCTTTAGAGACCAATAGAAAAGAAACTGAGAGGTCCATACTGTAAACAGAAAAAGAAAAAGATCAAGATAATGCAGCTGGACAGGAAGAAGATTTAAAGGAATAGAGGAAGTCTATTAGGCCTTAGGTGGATACTGTAATGATCTAACGAGTGAAAAAGACATAACTACTATTATTTTTATTGTAACCATTATTCAATCAATCGACTATCCTATATACTACAAAATTGTGCCAAAAATAAAAGCCCGAGCCGCCTATATTAGGTAAATATTGTAATTAGTAAGAGGGTATATGGCCATATCTGAATACAGACTTATTCTATTTTTATATCAGCAGATCAGAATAGTATAGTGTCTGGTGGCGCCCAATATCCTATAATACCAGTTTGCTCATATCATGTTAATTCTTTTTTCACAAATGGTATTATTTTATTCAAGATTATAGTCTCATGATCTGCATCTATATCAAATGATAACATTAGAATAGGATAGTCCTTACTTTCTAAAGGTATTGTGACTCGTTTAAGTTTCTCATATAATGTAAATGAGTATATTGCTTTGCCAAGTTTTGATTCAAAATCCTTTCTAGTATTCATCCTGATAACTGTCTCGATAGCATAGAGTTCTGATTCGGTATCTGTTAAGAATGGCTCTAACCCTTCTCTATATTCAACTACAATTTGTTTACCAAATTTGTTAGGTATCCCTACAAATCTAATAGTGTCATCCAGCTCTATTATCTTCTTACAGACATTATGTAAGTCCGGTGCTACCATTTGATTTCTGTATTACATTTCACAAACAGGGTTAATAAATAAATGTAATTGATACATATTGAAGGCAGAAAATAAGTCTAATGAGATTAATATCAGCTATCGATGTATTCTATCGTATGTAGATGATATACCTTATTCCCAGTTAATACATTATAACTAATTTTAATATGGGATAATCTATAACATCTTTACTCTATTGAAAAAGATAGAAGCGATTATACGAGCTGAACTCATGAGCAACGTGAAGGAGCGTCTCAGAGAACTGGGAGTTGCAGGAATGACAGTATCGACAGTTCTGGGATGGAGTAAGCAAAGAGAGCTTCATTTGCAATGGAGAGGTATGCCTGTATCGTATGACCTAGTACCACGAGTAAAATTCGAGATCGTTGCTTCGGATTCACAGGTAGAGGATATTGTTCAAGCCATAGTAGAAACCGCCAGAACAGGTGAGCATGGAGATGGTATAGTTTCTATCTCTAATGTAGAACGAGCAATTAATATTTACCATCTTGGAAGAACATAAAATGTATTACTACGTTTCGGTAAGAACAAACAAAATCTGCCTCGTTTCTTTTTCAAAGGCTTTTATAATTATATACGATAGTACCAGGCAATTACAACTAAAATTATAAGTATTATAAGCATAAGTACATTTAATATTGGTAGAATTTCGAGAAAGTAATCTATCGATAGAGCCGCAAAGGCAGATATCAGTAAGAATAATAACCAGAGGGTTATTTTGTAAGGCTTGATATCATCATACGTGTAATCCAATATCCAATATCTGTATGGTATTTTACTAAAACTTATACACTTTTTAGAGGACAGGGCTTATTTTACATTTTTTGCTTGGTTTTTATTATTCCTACTTGGTCATCTAATTCAAGTTTTGGCCAATAATCATTCACGTCCCGGAGATATTGTAGAGACAGTAAAGGGGCATTAAAAAACTGGCATCCTATCTGGTTTTTTACTCATCCTCATCCTCTTTGGCAGCACAACTTTATCCTCAGGAGATAGTATTTGAGTCTATCATTACTGAACGAACCTTTATACTAGTAAAAATATAGTTATTCTAATTTAATAGAAGTAAGCGATTCTTCAGATCTTTGATTGTATGTCTTAAAGTTACATCTGTTACGCCTGCTGTTTGAGCAAAAGAAGTTTGGGATCTATTGCCAGTATCTTCATTACTAGCATCTCTTCTCTTCTTAGAAATGTCACTTCCCTTAATATTATTGTTAAAATATGACATATACAAAACAGCGGCAGCTAATCCCATAGGATCTTTCCCCGTACTTGCTTCTTTCTTTATGGCTTCATGCATAATGTCCATCGCTTGTCTTGTAATTCTTTCATTTAATTTCATCTTATTTGCTACTTTAGCAATGCACCTCATAGGATCAAGCATTGGCATTTTTATGTCTAGTTCAGTAAGCAGAATACGATAGCTCTGAGAGAGTATTTTTGACTTTACATTACTACCTTCAACTATTTCTTTTAATGTCTTTCCAACCCCAATCTCTCTACATGCAATGTATATAGCAGCAGCAAGCATAGCAGATATGGTTCTTCCTCTAACTAGGCCTCTTTCCTGAGCTTTTCTATATATGTAAGCTGCCTTTTCGACTACAGAATTAGGCAAAGACATTTTATCCTTTAGAGTATCAAGTTCAGCAAATGCTGTCCTCAGGCTTCTATCAGTTGCGCTATATAACTGGGTTCTATAATCCAATATCCTCAACCTATCAATTGTAGGTTTAATGGAAGTTGCAATTCTGTTTCCAGCAGCGTCTCTGTCTGTTCTCCCAATTATAGTTGATAGACCCATATCATGTCTTGCAAGAGAGGTAGGCATTCCAGTTCTTATTCCATTGTTATTTGCTGAATCACTATCAAAGTAGCGCCATTCCCCTCTTGTTCCCTGAGCCCTCTCAGACGATACTACCATACCACAATTACTGCAAATAAGCTCGCTCGTTTCAGGATCTGTAATTATATTTGTATTATTAATTTGGCTATTGATATTATTGCTATCGCTACAATTAGCACATACAATCTTTGAATGTAAGGAGATTGTATCTTGTTTAGAGATTATACTCATATACTATATATAGACACATTCTAGCTTTTATATTCTGCTATGCAAATTTTATTAAAATGTAGCAATAATTATTATATTTTAGTATTAGGGCGCAGGAAACACTGGTAAAGTCTGACTGCGTGATCGCTTACCCATAGTCATTCTTAGATTTATTGGATTTAAACTGTTATTGCTTGCTAATCGGATGTCGTTTTGGGAGATACAAAAAATACCAGACGTTAGTATTGAGATAATAAATATATCTAGAATGGTGACATGATATTCACTTATTTCTTGTACAATAGACGTTGATTTAAGGAATTATTTTAGGGGCTTTCAAAGAAAAAAAGATTGTTGCTATGGTTGATACTGACAGGGGAGAATTGAATGTACTATAAGTGGATCACTTTTCGGCTAAAGTTAGCTAAATTCGGATTAATATAAAAAGGACTAAAACATCACGATTTGTTATCATAGATCTCTATAAATAGATTTTATATCTATCTTACACACGTTATCTATTAATAGCAGTTGAAATATTACGTTTTCTCACATTCCTTTCATGTTTACAAGTATTGTTCTTATTTTATATTCCTTATTACAATTATTACTAATACTATATCATTGACGGTTCCTTTTCATGATTTTTTTAAGCAATATATAGCCTTTGCACATATTCCTGTAAGCAACACATCAAGGATTCAGGAATGGACAGATTCTCATAACGATATCAATATCCAGTTCATTTATGAACCTGAAAGACCTATAATTGATACTTTCACTGAGCTTGTATTCAGCATCCAGAATATAAGCACTGGAAACCACATTAAAGACGCAGAAGACACCTTTGCAAGAGTGGTAGTTACAAATGGTCAGAGATTATATAAATTTGAAAATATGTCTGTTGGAAATGATGGTCATTTTTCTGTCAAATATCTATTTCCAGATGATGGAACTCATCAAGTTATAACAAGAGTAGATAAAAAGGATGTTTCAAGTACCGCAGCATCATTCAGTGTATTTGTGCCACATCAGTCTCCTCCAAATATTTTGAATCCATTTCCTACATCTCCAGAAAATGGAGGCAATGATACTAGTGTGGTGATAAGTAAGGTTCTTGCAATAATTTTACCTGTAGTGGCGGTAGTGAGTTTAATATATGTATTGAAAAGGGGAAAAAGAAGTAAATAGTAAAATAGATAACCTGAAGTATCATCACAACAGTACGTGTCTCTCCTACCCCATTAATCTTTTGTATTACTAAATATCCTAGTTCAAAAATTCCTTGTAGTCAACGATAACTAATAAGACAAGGATGGTATGAGTAGCGGCTTTACAGATACATTATATGACATCTACAATATCTGCACGTCAAAAATCGTCAGTAAAGATCTGAGCTTAAGATTACCATTTCTTCTTTCAAATTTTGGGGCCAATTCGCCACGTACCTTCCATGCATATAAAACCAACTTGAGGGATTTTTACTTTCTTCTGGGGTGAGCAAATTCTCTATCCCCTTGTCAATGAACTACTAGTATCAGAATATCGTATTTTGCAGTTAATATCAAATATGGTCACAAAACTGACGTTTTGGAACTAAAGCCGTTCGGAAATAGCTATGCTTTGTCCGTTAGAGTACTTCCAGAATTAACTACAGCGTCTATATCTTCTTGATTAGCTGGATCTATTATTGTTGGTGATTCCTTATCGTCATCATCCTTACTTTGTTCCTTTCTTAATCCAATCCCAATGGTCTGTGCCTCTCCATTTTCTCTCTCTTTTGGGTATTTTAACATACTTTCAACGTTACTTTTGATTTGAACTGATTTATTCCAAACGGCAACATCAGGAGTATCTGTTATATCAAGTATACCCTTTGAGATGTTGCCATACTTTGTTATATCTATAACGCTACTACTATCCTTTGTCCTAGCTGAGTCGTGTTGCTTTACTTCTAGATCCTGATTGTCATCATTTTCAATTGTAGAGTCGACATTATTCTTCCCCTCCATATCATTATTGTTCATTCTTGATACCTCTAACTAGATTTAATATGGCCTCTGCTAATAAATAAATAAGTAAATAGGCAAATGTATCTGTGATTTTTATTCCAAGAAATCGGTGAGCCTGCTTTGTTCCCTGTCATGAGTATTTAGGAATCTGCGAAAGTTACTAGCATCAGTTCGTTCTTGTGGCCCTTCATATGTCCAGGATATTTCTGACAACCCAACCATTTTTCTAAATATGTTTACTGTTCCTGGTCCAAAACCTGCGTAGTGATTATTTGCAGCTATCATTGCAAGACTAATTTCTTCTTCTTTGCCTCTTTCTTTTTCCACTCTCTTTACTCTCCTAGCCCACTTTCTCATTTCTGAAACTCTATCCTTCTGAATTTTTCCAAAGTCCTTTTCGTCTATGCTTCTATCTCCTATGAATCTAACATAAAGAAAATCTGTTGTGACTATTGGAGGAGTACGCATACCGGCAAGTTGACTCCATACCATACAGATGTTATTATCAGCAAAGAAATTGTATGCTAAATCCTGAAACCAGCTTAGATTTCTTACTTCTACAGCATATCTGAATCCCTTGTCTAGTAGAGGGACAAGTTGTCTTAGACCCTCCAGTCCTGACATTATCTCCATTGAAGGAGGTAGTTGAATAAGGAGAGCAAGAGTCTTTTCATGCAGTGGTTCGATATTATTGAGAAATACTTCTACTTCCTTGTCTACATCTACCAAATGCTTATCATGCGTTATTACTTTTGGAAATTTGGCTGTGAATCTAAAGTTATCCGGTGTTTTTTTAAACCAGTTTTTAACCATAAACTGGTTGGGAATTCTATAGAAGGAAGAATCTACTTCTACATAATCAAATATTTGGGAATAATACTTTAACCATTCTGAACTCTCAAGATTAGGAGGATAAAATGGACCTTTCCAAGCAGAATAACTCCAGCCAGAGCAACCTATGTAGAATTTCAAATGAAAGCCACTACATTATAATAATCTAATATAACACATATAAGAAATCCTTTGAATTTTAATCTTTGATATGGCCTTTTTCAATTTATGGACGATTAACAGCAGATTAGTGGAGGAATGAAGAGAATGTCTTTTATAATATGACACACAGGAGTTATTATCAATGCTGGAGAATAGCATTAATAACATTATAGATTCCACCCCGCTATTGGCTAGGAGTATTGAAAAAGATATTGATGCAGCAAAAACTCATCTAAACAATCATGTTACAATAGAAGAAGAAATCCTGACTCTGGACAAGAGTTGTGAATATTGTCAAATTTATTTTAAAGAGTAGAACAGGCGTTACATCATCTCTATCTTATATCTTTCAATTTATTTCTCAGCAGTTTATTCTTCATAAATCCATTAGCTGCATTTGATATTCTCTAGAATAAATACTGTTACAGCTTATCTTGCTCTTGCTTTATCGAAGGAAAGCAGACAGCACAGATTAATAAGATAAATCAAAATTTACAGTCTCTGCAGAGGCAATTCAAATCGGGACAGAGACAACTAGAAATGTTTAATCAAATACATTCTCAGGTAAATCAAATTCAAAAACAGATAACTCGCTCAAAAAAGCATTCAAAGAAGATAATTTTTACTCACTTATTCTTGTTAGTCCCAAATCTGACAAGTTGGCCTACATTCATTAAATGATATGTGAAAATTAGAGAAGGTTAGCTTTTTGCGTTTGTTCAATCTCTAACGGGTGCGAACAAAAAGGAAAGGAATGGCTGAAACAAGTGGTAACAATTACTCTGCCATCAATGTTAATGTAGATTGTATCCCACGGATTCTAGTTATATGTTTTCCTATAGATTTCTTTAATAAGTCCATATTATCATCAGATAACTTTACAATAATATCGTACGGCCCCTTTACCATATTAACTTCTGTTACACAAGGCAACTTGCTTAGTTGACTTACAATTTCATAATCAGGGTAACTATAATCGCATAGAACTAATACGTAAGCTGTTAGCAATATGATAATATGATAAGTTGTTATCTTATTTGAAGTATCTAACTTGTGATATATATCCCAGCAGGATTAAAACTCATTGATGCCATCTTTGTTGTGTTCACCAGCCATTCCACATATTGATTATAATGTTATTGTTCGATGATCATATCGTCTAGCTTATAAGACAATATCATAGAACCAGATTCCTTTTTATAATTTATTTCACTTTAAGCCTGAATTATGTAATTTCTTTCCTAAGCAGCAGTTACAAAGATTATCCTTTAGAGTGTTTTAAGCCCGATGGTCATATCCTATTCCTGCATTATAAGTCTCAATTGTTAATTATCATGAATTTAACAACTAGGATATGGTATCAAACGAGGATATTGAAAAAAGTGTTGCAGAGGAGTTAGATAACAGCGGATGGGAGATAAAGGATGGAAAGCTAGTTAAATCTTTTCAATTCCCAAGCTTTATGAATGCCATTAATTTCGTAAATGATGTTGCAAATATAGCTGAGAGACTGGACCATCATCCAATTATTACAATTAATTGGAAGACTGTTAAGCTTTCTCTAAAGTCATTTGATGTTGATGCTATAACCAAAAGAGATATCGCTCTTGCAAAAGAGATAGAGAAGAAATTAAAGAATAGATAAAGATAATAAAAAAGCAATATTTGAAAGCATATTCTTATAGCAGTTTATGCCACCATTTTTACACATATTTATAGTGATTATTGTTAGATTAAGCAAATAGAAACCACTATAAGAGGCGTTTTTCACTTTGAGTCTGTATGGAAAAGTCTCCATTGCCACATTTTTCTATAGTGTTTTTGTTATCTATTTCAATAATTGTAACGTTAGGGCCTACACTATCAGGCTCCTATAATCTAGTTGCACAGGAAGAAGTAAATCAGCAGCAGCAGCAACAATTACAACCTCTATCTATTTATGATATATTCAATAAAGTAGAGGACTCTGTTGTACAAATAACCACTTCAGTTCCTCCTTCAACTATACCAACTCCTGATAGACAGCAAGAAAACAGGACTGCGTTAGGTTCAGGATTTGTATATGACAACAATGGATACATAGTCACTAATAATCATGTGGTAGCAAATGCAAGAATAGTTGATATAACATTCATAGATGGAAGTAGATATACCGCCAATGTTACTGGAAGGGATGTTTATAGTGATCTGGCGGTTTTGAAAATTGTTGAAAATTTCACTCAAGCTGAATTGGCTCCGCCTCTTACACTAGGAAATTCATCGGAGCTCAAGGTAGGAGACCAAGTTGTAGCCATTGGGAACCCATTTGGATTAGAAGGCTCAATTACAACAGGTATAGTTAGTCAGACCGGACGTCTATTGCCACTTGAAGAAACAGGGTTCTCTGTACCAAATGCAATCCAAACTGATGCTTTAATTAATCCAGGAAACTCTGGTGGGCCTTTACTAAATATGAAATCAGAGATTATTGGGGTCAATACTGCAGGTATTTTTCCAGGTAATATTGGATTTGCGGTCCCATCTAATGCTGTTAAACGCATAGTCCCTATCCTGATTGAAACCGGAAACTATACCCATCCTTGGCTTGGAATGACAGGCGGTCCTGTGACATCTGATGTAGCACAAAGAGAGGGACTTGAGAGAAACTTTAAAGGGATAATAGTAGATACCATTGTAAAGAATAGTCCTGCAGATAAAGCTGGTATAAATGGAAGTATAACTAACCAGTATGGAGAAAGGCTTGGAGGTGACATAATAACAGCTGTAGATGGAAATCCGGTTATAAGAATGGAAGATTTGATCTCATATCTTGAGACTGAAAAATCTGTTGACCAGAATATGACATTAACTGTCTACAAAGATGGAAAGACAATTGACAAACAAATAACAATAGGACAAAGGCCTTCTCCTGTACCTTTTCTAACAAGAGCTCCTCAACCATCTCCATAGTTTTTTAGTGTTATAGAGTTTATTAATAATAAAGCTATTTGACAGTCTGAACCTTTTTAAGTCATTCTTCATTCGATTTAATAATTTATGCAGTCTCCAGCTCTAGTTGTAGTTAGTAGTTGTTGTATTCCTATATTTTGCTAACTTTGTAGGTCAAATAGCATTAACAAATGATATTATGCTCAGATTATTAGAATCTGATAATGCTAAATCCATTATAGATTCCGCAATAGAATGTTTTGCCATTGTTACAACAATCCGGACGTGGGACTAAGTTCCATTACTGTTCCATTAGTCACAGTTATATCTTCTAATTTAATCACAATAACGTCTAAGACAGTTAGAAGCAGGATAGAAACAGCAGAAAACTAGTTGGAACCCAATAGTGAAGACCTGCCAAATGCCACCACGGGGGCAATTTGTAAGATTAATGGTGGCTGTAACTTTGCGCTTGCTTAAATTATGGGGTGTTTGCTTATTATAATAGGAATCTTTTTTCATCGTCTGTATCGAAGAAATGGACCTTACTATAAGGTATGCCAAACATGATAACACGGCCAATACAAAGATCACGATTCGAATTTGCGTTTGCGACTTTTATTAAACTAGATCCTATTTTTACCTCTATTATAGAATCATCACCTAACATTTCTATGAAAGTTATTTCTCCTTTCATTTTGATATCTGTATGACTTTCATCCTCCAAAATACTAATATCTTTAGGCCTCATCCCAATTGTCATTTTTTTAGGCAAAGGTTTTGAAGATGATCTTATTCCGGTATTTGGGAGTTTAAATGATATACCATTGGATTCAAGACGAATAGCTGTAGGGTCTTTGACAAGATTGCATTCCAGAAAATTCATTGAAGGACTTCCTATAAAACCAGCTACAAATGTATTTGCAGGTTGATTATATACTTCCTGAGGCTTACCAACTTGCTGAAGTAAGCCTCTATTCATAACTGCGACCTTATCTGCCATACTCATAGCTTCTATCTGATCATGTGTAATGTAGAGTGTAGTTATGCCTACCTTATTCTGCAATTTCTTGATTTCTGTTCTCATATACATGCGCAATTTTGCATCAAGATTACTTAGCGGTTCATCCATTAGGAAGACTTTTGGTTCACGTACCAGTGCCCTACCTAGTGCAACCCTTTGCATCTGTCCTCCGCTTAGCTCTTTAGGTTTTCTATTAAGAAGATCCTTCATGCCAAGCAGGTTTGCCACATCATTGATTTTTTGTTCTATGTATGATTTCGATTTCTTTTTCATTTTTAGTGGAAACCCAATATTATCATACACACTCATATGTGGATAGAGAGCATAATTCTGGAATACCATTGCAACGTCTCTGTCCTTTGGAGGCAGATCATTGACTAGTTTATCACCAATGTATATTTGACCGCTGCTAGGACTGGTAAGTCCTGCAATACACCTTACAGCAGTAGTCTTTCCACACCCAGAAGGACCAAGAAGCACCATAAATTCACCAGACTTTATATCTAAAGAAAAATCATCCAGTGCTTTTGCATTTCCATATTCCTTGGTCAGATTTTCGATCCGAAGATTGGTCATATAAAAAAATTGCCTGTACAATATGTGTGTAGTAGAGATATTAATTTCCTTACATCTTCTGCATGAATAGATTAAGATCTGGACAATTTGCTACATGGAAATCAAAAAATAGTATATCTACAAATTAATATAGTATATAATATTAAAACATGGCTTTAGCTCATCATATGATTAGTGTGAAGACGACAGCAGGGTATTACAAAAAATGACACAAAATAGCAGATACACAGATTATAGTCTGATAGGTTAGTCAGATACCAATTATTAGATTTTATCATTCTAAATGAGTGTAAGACTAGTTGAGATAGTAACCGTTAAGAATAAGACCTTATTTAAAACTCTAGATGAAAATAAGTAAACTTGCCTGCACTTGCCTTGTGTTAGCTATACTGCTATTCATTAGTCTGGGACAGGTTGTTGTTACTACGCCAGTCGAGGCTCAGAAACAACAAGTTACACTTACTGCAATCGTAGCAGAACCAAAAGAGAGATGGGATACTTTGTTTAGCGATGCATTACAGAAGTTAAGACAAAAACATCCGGATATGGACATTCAAGTAGACTATAGAGTTTTGCCATATGATGCTACAAGGACACAAATCCTAACAGCAATGGTTGGTCGAAGCCCTATTGATCTAATATCTGTAGATCAAATCTGGCTTGGAGAATTTGCTGAGGGAGGATTTCTAACGGATCTTACTGAACGTGCCAATACTTGGGGAAGAGAAAATGATTGGTATCAAACAAACTGGGATGGAGGTAAGTATAACGGCAAAGTATATGGTATCTGGGCTTGGACTGACATAAGGGCCATGTGGTACTGGAAAGATTTATTGAATCAAGCAGGGGTAGATCCTAATTCATTAAAGACATGGAACGGATATATTGCTGGGGCAAAGTCACTCAATGATGCATTAAATGGCCAGGGAATACAGGGTATGCACTTAGTCGGCGCCGATCATTCTCCAGATATGTGGTACCCTTATCTCTGGATGCTTGGAGGAGAAATACTTGAACAGAAAAATGGACATCCTACAAACGGTACATACTGGTTTCCAGCATACAATAGTACACAAGGGGTAAAGGCGCTGGAGTTCATTAAACAAGAAATTGATGCTGGAATAAAACCTCAGACAAATCATTTTTGGGGTCAAGAATTTGCTGACAAGAAGTTTGCTGTGATGTTGGAAGGATCTTGGCTACTTGGTACCTTCCCTCGTGAACAATGGTCAAATCTTACTCAAAGTGTTGGAATGTTGCCTATGTTTTCTGTACCAAACGAAAATAACAAAACTGCTACAATGATGGGAGGATGGATTCTTAGTATTCCTGAAACATCCACAAATAAGGACCTTTCATGGGAATTACTTACAATAATGCTTCAACCAGAGGTACTGTCTACTATGCTACAGAAAGAAGGGTACCTTCCAACTCAGAAACCAATTGGCGAAGGGCCTTATGCAACTCAGCTGAATACAACCATACCATACTATAAAGAAATGATAGCTATGATCCCTATAGGACACAGCAGACCTAACATACCAGAATATCCTCAGATAGCTGACAATATAAAACAAGCAATAGATGAGGTTTACTTTGGTATTAAAGAACCTAAGCAGGCATTAGATGATGCCGCATTAAAGTCTGCAAAGGTACTAGGATGGTAAAAGATCAAATAGATTGAGTATGCGAAATGTCAAGTACGTTTGTCAAGGCAGAGCCATATTTTTTTCTTGCCCCAGCTCTTGCAATATTATTTGTATTTCTAATATTTCCTCTCTTTTGGAACACATACATTTCATTACATGATGTTTCTCTTGTCACTATCCTAAATCAATGGGAATATATTGGCGGAACAAATTTCCTTGACCTATTTAGCGATCCAAATTTCTACATGTCGCTTAAAATCACACTTATGTTTGTCGGAGGTTCAGTAGCTCTTCAATTTGGCATTGGTTTGTTGATATCTGTGCTATTACAGCAGCAAGTCAGGGCTTCTGGCGTATTGCGTGCAATATTTATAATACCTTGGACGATTTCTGCAGTCATCGCCGCTTTTTCATTTAAGTTTATTTTTGATGATAATTTTGGAATATTAAACTATGTATTGATTCAGCTAGGATTGCAGTCGTCAGGCTGGCTTTCGGATCCTAATATCGTAATATGGTCTTTAGTGATTGCAAATATGTGGTATGGTACTCCATTTACCATACTCTTTCTAACTGCAGGTCTGCTTTCAATAAATCCTACAATATATGAAGCAGCAGTCATAGATGGAGCAACGAAGATCAGAAGCTTCATACACATAACTCTTCCATTGCTTAGACCATTTATTGTGATTAATCTTATACTGATAACAATGTGGTCTGTAAACTTCTTTGACATACAACTAATAATGACAGGCGGAGGTCCTTTGTTTTCAAGTACAACTGCATCACTTTATATGTACAGACAGGCATTTGAGTTTGGGCTCCTTTCAAAAGGAGCAGCCGCAGGAATAGTTCTAATCACAATCAATCTATCTGTTGCATTTGTTTACCTCAGATTTCTAAGGAGATAAATAAAATAATGATGCATAAGACAACTATTACTACAAATCCTAAAGTTTGGTTCTTTGCAGAACGAACTTTAATTTTTTCCTTAATAGCGGTTTTCTTATTCATTACATTATCCCCTCTTGTTTGGGTGCTATCTACGTCATTGAAGCCAAATACAGAAGCAATAAGCTTTCCTCCTAAAATTCTCCCAAAAGATCCAACAATTGATAACTACGTTTTTGTACTAACTGAACCTACACTTGTACGTAGTCTGATAAATAGCTTCATAATAAGCATAGGTAGTACAGCATTAAGTGTTGCTGTGAGCTCCTTGGGAGGATATGCATTTGCAAGATTTGAATTCAAGGGAAAAAATGTAATCATGAGTATAATATTAGGTCTCTTTATGATACCTGTTGTAATCAACATAATACCATTATACACAATGTTGGCAAATTTTGGTTTGCTTAACTCTATAGTAGCACTTATGTTTACATTTCAGATCCTTATCATTCCACTAAATATTCTCCTTATGAAAAACTACTTTGAAACAATTCCAAAAGAGCTTGAAGAGGCTGCCTTGATTGATGGTTGCTCAAGACTGGGAGTGTTAAGACGTGTAACTATGCCATTATCCATGCCTGGATTTGCAATAGCCGCAGTTTTGTCTTTTAGATTTTCATGGAATGAATTCATAATCCCTGTAGTCTTATCTAATAGATCTGATTCAATGGTTTTCCAAGTTGCATTATACCAGTTTATTTCTCTATATAGAATAGATTGGGGTTATCTTACTGCTGGTATTACTCTCTCTCTTATTCCAGTGCTGGTTTTGATGTTAACTTTCCAAAAGCAGATGATTAGAGGATTAACACTAGGTGCAGTAAGAGAATGATAGATAATATAGGACAAATGATTGGAGCTTCTGCCTTGAATAGAAATTTGACGTCAGCACGTTTTTTCTTTCTAGTATTCAAATAGTTAAAAAATCCAAGTTCATAAATAAAATGGAAAGGGGATAACGGGTAGAAATGAAGGCAGCTATTTTTGAAGAACCTGGATTAACTAATCTGAAGGTAATGGACAATATCAAAGAACCAGAAATGAATGACCATGATGTACTTATAAGGGTCAAAGTTGCTGGTGTAA
>Ga0126312_10000519_pt1 | contig 23257 bp, 20 predicted proteins | sample Plot104A_FD_92537 | JGI IMG/M metagenome (GOLD analysis project Ga0126312, IMG submission 92537) | Serpentine soil microbial communities from UC McLaughlin Reserve, CA, USA - Plot104A | ecosystem: Environmental > Terrestrial > Soil > Grasslands | place: USA: UC McLaughlin Reserve, Lake County...
GCAACCGCTCGGGCGACCTGGCCGCGATCGGCGACGCCCGCGGCCTGGTCTTCGCCCTGCGGCCGGCAGGCGGGACCTTCGGGGCGATACAGCCGGCACCGGGGCCGGACCATTCACCGTGGGCGGTCGCAGCGGCGCTGGCCGGCGACCGCACACTGACCGTCGCCTGGGCGGAACAATCGAGCGACGTTCCCGGACCCGTGAGCGCCGCGGCGCGGAGGGCGGACGGCGCGATCTCGCCGGTGTACGACCTCAGCGACGGCACGACGTACACGCTGCTTGGCGGCGTCGCTAGCGACGACCACGGTCGTGCGGTGGTGTCGTGGCAGGAGTCGAACGAGCCGAACACTTACGGCGACACCTACATCGCGGCGCGCGACAGCGGCGGCGCCTTCGCGCCGCGCCGCTGGGCTGGCGGGTACGCGCCCGTCGCGCCGCCGGTGATGGCAGCCGACGGCCGGTACGGGATCGTTGCGCTGACCGGGGCCGGGATGCGCGTGACCGCCGCGACGTTCGGCGAGACGCCGAAGCGCGTGTTCACGCTGGCGGGCTCCTGGGGTCACGCGGGGGCCGCAGCTTTGAGCGCGTCGGGCCGGCTGGTGTTCGCATATCTGGGCCTGACGGACGCGGCGTCGGGCGCGGCACGCTCCGTCGGCCTGGTCGGGGACGGCGAACTCCTCGGGCCGTTGACCGGGCAGGACCTCTCGGCGGGCTGCGACGGCGCCGACTTCGCGCGCGCCGCGGTGAGCGACGACGGCCACCACGCCGCGGTGCTCTACCAGTCGTACGACCGGACCTACCTCGCCGTCGACGACCCGGCGCGCCCGCTCAACCGAAGCTGCCTGGACACGCCGTCCCGCTACACCGAGGACGGCGAGAAGCCGCCGCCTCCGGCGCGCGGCGGTGAGGGCGGCGGCGAATGGACGGACGGCAGCGTGTACCAGCCGAACCCCTTCTTCGGCCCGCACGCGAGCGGCGCCGGGGCCCCGCCCCCGGGCGCGCGCCCTGCCGAGCCGGTGCTGCCGCAGCTGAGGCTCTCGACCAGCGCGCTCGCGGGCAACGGCTCGCAGCGGTCGCTGCGGGTGAGCGTCGCCTGCGGCGAGGTCTGCCGGGCGAGCGCCCTCGTCGAGCTGCTGTCGCGCCGCGGCGAGCCGCTCGCCGAGGGCTGGACCAAGGCGCGCAAGCTGGCCACGGGCAAGGGAGGGCTGGTGGTGAAGCTGAAGCTGAGCGCACGGGCGCGGCGCGCGCTGCGCTCGCCGGCGACGCGGCGCGCGCTGCGGCTGCGCGTCACGGTCACGGCGGTCGACGCGGCGGGCCGACGCCGCACCCGCTGGGTGCAGACGACGGCCCTTCCGCGCTGAGGCGCACCGGCTAGACGCGCTGGATGATCGTGCCGGTGCCGGTGCCGCCGGCCGTGCACATCGTCACGAGGCCGAGCTCGGAGTCGCTGCGCTCGAGCTCGTGCAGGATCGTGGTGATCAGCCGGGCGCCGCTCGAGCCGAGCGGGTGACCCAGGGCCAGCGCCCCGCCGTTCACGTTCACGCGATCCATGTCGGGCTCGAGCTCCCGGCGCCAGGCGCAGACGACCGAGCTGAACGCCTCGTTGATCTCGAACAGGTCGACGTCGCCCACGGTCATGCCGTTGCGCTCGAGCAGCTTCTTCGTCGCCGGGATCGGGCCCGTGAGCATGATCACGGGGTCGACGCCGACCGTGGTCTGGTCGAAGATGCGGGCCCGCGGCTGGAGGCCGAGCTCGTCGGCCTTGTCGCGCGACATCAGCAGCACCGCGGCCGCGCCGTCGCAGATCTGCGACGCGTTGCCGGCGGTGATCTTGCCGTCCTCCTTGAACGCCGGCCTCAGGTTCGCCAGCACCTCGAGGCTGGTGTCGGCCCGGATGCCCTGGTCGGTGACGTAGGTGTCGCCGTTGACCTGGAACGGGACGATCTCGCGCTCGAAGCGGCCCTCCTCGGTGGCGCGGTGGGCCAGCTGGTGCGAGCGCAGCCCGAGCTCGTCCATCTCCGAGCGGGGGATCTCCCACTGGTCGGCGATCATCTCGGCGCTCAGGCCCTGCGGGACCAGCTCGTAGCGCTCCATCAGCTCGGGCGGGAACGGCGTGCCGAACTCGTCGGCGTGGGCGACGTTGGAGCCCATCGGTACGCGGCCCATGTGCTCGACGCCGGCACCGATCATCACGTCATGCACGCCCGCGGCGATCAGGCCCGCGGCGTAGTTCACGGCCTGCTGGGCGGATCCACACTGGCGGTCGACGGTCGCGGCCGGCGTCGTGATCGGGAGGCCGGCCTGGAGCCAGGCGTTGCGGGCGATGTTGTTCGACTGCTCGCCGACCTGGTTGACCGCGCCGGCGACGACGTCCTCCACCTGCTTCGGCTCGATGCCGGCGCGCTCGATGACGGCCTTGTAGACCGAGCCGAGCAGCTCGTTCGGGTGGACGTCCTTGTAGTAGCCCTTCTCGCGGTGCCCGCGTCCGATCGGTGTGCGCGCGGCTTCGACGATGACGACCTCGCGGCCCGTCTGGTTGCGGGCCTCTCGCTGTGTGGCCATTGCCCGACGCTCCTTCCAGCGCTAAGTTGCGTGACGCAACTGAGTGTACCAGGAAGTTGCGTCGTTGTAACGTCAGTGTTGCATGCGCGTTGCTCGCGCGCTACCTTGGGTGTCGTGACCGACGCGGCGCTGTTGGAGGCGGCCCAGCGGGCGATCGAGGCGCACGGCTACGCCGGGGCGACGCTCGAGCGCATCGCCGACGAGGCCGGCCTGTCGCGGGTGACGCTGCACCGGCGGGGCGTGTCCAAGGACGGCCTGCTCGCCGACCTCGTGGCGCGGGCCACCGAGGACTACCGGGCGGCGATGTGGCCGGCGCTGACCGGCGACGGCCCGGGCGCGGACCGGCTGCACGACGCGCTGGCCGCGCTGTGCGGGGCGGCCGAGCAGCACCTGGCGCTGCTGGTGGCGCTGCGCTCGCAGTCCGACTCGGTGTTCCACCGGCGCGAGGACGTGGCGCTGACGCGCGGCGTGTGGACGGCGCCGCTCGAGCGGCTGCTGCGCGACGGCGCTGCGGACGGGTCGCTGCGAGCGGTCGACGACCCGCGCGAGATGGCGACGCTGCTGTTCAACATGGTCGGCTGGACCTACGTGCACCTGCGGACAGCGCACGGGTGGAAGCCCGAGCGCGCGGTGCGGGCGGTGCTCGACCCGCTGTTCCACGGCCTCATGGCGTCCTCGTGAGCCCGGGCTTCGTCCCGGCGGCCGGGCGGGCGGCGCTGTCGCTGTACGACCCGGTGCTGCACCTGACGATGCGCGAGGAGCGGTGGCGGCCGGCGGTGGCGTCGTTGGCGGGCGACGGCGTGGTCGTCGAGGTCGGGGCGGGGACGGGCGAGCAGACGCTGCTGCTGGCTTCTGCGGCGTCTCAGGTGGTGGCCGTCGATCCCGATCGCGAGGCGCTCGCGCGGGCGCGCGCCAAGCGCGGTGCCGACGTGATCGACTGGCGCGAGGGCATGGCCGAAGCGGTGCCGGTCGACTCGGGCACCGCCGACGCGGTCGTGATGACGCTGCTGCTGCACCACCTGGACCGCGAGGGCAAGGCCGCCGCGCTGCGCGAAGCGGCGCGCGTCCTCCGCCCGCGCGGACGGCTGGTCGTGGCCGACTGGGGACCGCCGCGAGGCGTGCTGCCACGCCTGGGCTTCCGAGCGCTGACGGCGATCGACGGCGAGGCCGGAACCGCGGACCACGCCGCCGGGCGCCTGCCCCAGCTCATCGCCGACGGAGGCTTCACGCCGCCGGAGCGCCACACACGGCTGGCGACGCTGTGGGGGACGCTGGAGCTGCTGACCGCGACGCGCTAGGCGCCGGGCTTCGTCGTCATCAGGAAGATCGCGACCAGCACCAGCACGCCGGCGAGGCCGCCGATCGCGCCGATCCGCTTGGCCGCGCCCTGGTACTCGGCGGACAGCTCGCCCGACTCGCTGGCCAGGTCGCGCTCGGCCATCTGGGCCAGCCGTCGGTCGGTCGGCACGAAGTACGCGCCGATCAGGCCGCCGAGCACGATCAGGATCGCGAACGTCGCCGACACCCACGCGTCGCCGAACTCCCAGCCGCGCCCGTCGTCCTCGGCCACCTGGTAGATGCCGGTGACGAGGATCACGACCATCGCCGGAGTGGCCAGCCACTGGTTGATCGCCATCCCCAGCCGGTGCACGTAGGGCAGGTGGCGCTTGTCCACCTTCATGGCGACCGGGAACATGATCGCCTCGGCGTAGGTCGCGCCGAACCCGATCACGACGGCGGAGATGTGCAGGAACAGCGAGACGCTGTAGGCGTCGACGGTCGCGAGCACGGGCGGAACCCTAGCCCCAACCGACGGCTGCTGCCGGCGGCGGGTGCATAGCTACCGCCGCCGGCGCGCCGTCGCGCCCCTGGGATCGGGCGGTCGAGGCACGCCGCGTCAACCGGCCCGGCGACAGCGGCGCGCGGCGCATATCCAGCGCCATGCGGAGCGCTGGCTTGCCCTCACCTATCCCGATCTGGTCGCGAAGCTTCCCCGGCCCGAGCCCTCCAGGTAGACGATGTCTCGTTTCTAACCCGCGTCTTACCTGCGAGTCAATAGGTCTCAGACGCCATATCGGCGGCCGGCGGTCAGGGCCGGACGATCTTGAACCGCGCGGTGGCCGGGCTCGAGGCGTTGCCGGCCGCGTCGGTGGCGACGATCTGCAGGTCGTAGGCGCCCGCGCCGAGCGCGCGCCGGCCGACCCGCCCGCTGAACGCGACGCGCGCGGCCCCGGCGGGCTGCGAGCCCAGCGAGAGCTTGGCCACGGTCACCCGCCTCGTGCACTTGCGCCGCTTGCGGTTCTTCCTGCTCGGCGCCCGGCAGGCCCGGCCGACGCGGCGGCCGGGGCGCTTCGCGACGATCGCCACCGCCATCGTCGCCGGCTCGTCGAGCGTGAAGGTCAGGCGAGCGCCGCGCTTCGCCCGCGCCGGCGTGAACGTGGCGCCGGTCCGCGTGGCCGCGAAGCGCGCGGGCGACACGCGCGCTCCCGCCAGGAGCGGCGCGCTCAGGTCGAGCGGCGCGGGCGGCGCCACCGGCGGTGGCTGCTGTTGCTGCGCTGGCGTCGTGGTCTGCTGCGGCGGCGTCGGGCGCACGTACGACTGCGCGGCCCGCACGGCGGCGTCCGCGTTCAGCCTGCCGTTGGTCCTCACCTTCCCGGTCAGCCCCGGCCTGACGTCGACGTTGCCGGTGATGAGGCTCTTCAGCTCGCCCGGCGTGAGCGTTCCGTTGGCGGCCAGCATCAGCACCGCGGTGCCGGCAACGGCGGGCGTCGAGAACGACGTGCCGTCGCCGTACCGGTAGGCGTTCGCCGCCGGCGCGGTGCAGCTCACGCGCACGTCGTCGACGTAGACGCCGTCGGCGACCGAGGCGTCGCCGTCGGGCACCAGCTCGTAGCGCACCCGCAAGGTCGTATGACCGGCCGGCGAGGGCAGCGCGTGCGTGTTGAACGCGAAGCCGCCGTTCGAGGAGGTGAACGTCTCGAGATCCTGGTACGTGCCGCTGCCGTCGTACGCGTACTTGACCTTCCACACGTCGCCCGATTCGAGGCTGCGGCGGCTGCGCTCGCTCAGTGTGCAGGCCGAGGTTCCGGAGGGCACTGGGATCGCGGGCGAGGTGACCGCGTTGCTCAGCGTCGCGTTGTAGTTCCCCGGCGGCGAGTCGGTCAGGCTGTTCGGCACCGAGTCGCGCGTCGACGACGTCGTGCCCCAGGTGCCGAGCGTGGCCCAGCCGGTGGCCAGCCCGGGCGGCGTGGCGTGGTCGAACATCTCCTGGAAGATCAGCGAGTCGTCGGCGCCGAGGACGGTATCGCCGGGTGCCGCCAGGTCGACGGTCGTCGCCCCATAGGACGAGCTCGGGCTGAGCGTGTCGGTGTTCGTCGAGCTCGCCACGGAGATGACGTTCGACCTGGTGACCGAGGCCTGCGACGGCCAGTGCTCCTGGACGTCGTTGTCGTTCGGCTGGCCGGTCGCGTCGTCCTTGTTGCCGGCCGAGGTCGTGAAGAAGATCCCCGGCGACGCGTCGAACGCCGTCCGTAGCGCCAGGTCGCTCGCGCTGGCAGCCCCGAACCCGCCCAGGCTCATGTTGACGACGCGCAGCCCGAGCTGGCGGGCGTAGCCGATCGCCTCGATCTGCGCGCTCGTCGGGAACTTGCCGGTGGCCGGATCAACCGCCTGTAGCGGGACGATCCGCGTGCGCTGGGCCACGCCGGTCATCCCCAGCCCGTTGCCGCCGCGGGCGCCCACCACGCTGGCCACGAACGACCCGTGCCCGACCGTGTCGTCGCTCGTCGTGCCGTTGTCGTTGAAGAAGTCGAAGCCGTGGACGTCATCCACGAAGCCGTTGCCGTCGTCGTCGACGCCGCCCGCCCCACTCGCCTCGGCGGGGTTCGTGTACACGCTCGGGGCGATGTCGGGGTGCGCCGTCAGCAGCCCCGAGTCGATGACGCCGATGGCGATCGAATCGGACCCGAGCGTCACGTTCCACGCCTCGGGCGCGTCGATGTCGGCGTCCGGGGTGCCGGCCACGTCGCCGAAGAAGCGGCCGGTGTTGTTGAGCGCCCACTGCCGGGAGAACAGCGGGTCGTTGGGCACCGCCTCGGCGGCGTACTCGTAGTCGGGCTGGGCGAACAGCACGTCGGGATCGCGCTCGAGCTTCGCGATCGCCGAGGTCACGGTGTCACCCGGGTCGATGCGCAGCGCGTCGATGCGGAACGGCAGCCGCTCGTCGAGCGTGGCGTCGGCGGCGGCCCGTACGTCCGCGCGCTCGGCCGCGGTCGTGCCGCCGCGGTAGCGCACGAGGACGCTGTCCGCGTCATGCGGCGGCGTCTGCGCCGCGGCGCCCGCAGGCGCGGCGCACGCGCACACGGTCGCCAGCGCGACGAGTCGTCTCAGGACAAGGCGCACCTGGCGACACTATGTGCGCCCGGGCGGATCCGCTAGTCGCAGCGTGTCGAGTCCGACGCGAGCTGCACCGCTCGGCGCCGGGCGACCGCGCTGCCGTCGCCTACGACCTCCGAGGGCGTGGCGTTGAACTGGCCGAACCCGTCGCGTACTCCCCCGCGCTGGACCAGGGCGACGTCGCCGCTCCCCAGCGTCACCGGGGCCACCCAGCGGCCGTCGCTCTCGTTCGCGCGCACCCGGCGCACCTCACCGGCCGCCGACACGACGGTCACGACGGCACACTCCGGCCGGCCGGTGTCGACCCAGGGCCGGAACGAGCAGTCGAGGCAGTACCACTCGAATTGCGAGGAGTCGTTCGGAGCGGCCGGGTCGCGGAAGACCGTCCGCATCGGCTTGATGAACTTCGCCGGCGACTTGTACGAGTCGGGGTAGTCGATCGGCCCGACTGTCGCGACCACGTCGCCCGAGCCCTGCCCCTCGACCTTGTCCTCGATCGGACGCGTGCCGCCGCTCGCCTCCCGCGATGGGACCCGGTACGTCGACGTCGGGCCGACCGTGAACGACACGCTGTCTGCGTCCGCGCGGATGTCGGGCACCGTGATGCCGTTCCAGCGCCGGATGTCGAACGGCTTCGAGCGCAGGGCGTAGGTGACGACCTTGCGGCCCTGGCGCCGGTGGCCGCGCACCTTGAACCGATAGGTCCCCACCGGCGTCGCCGACGGCCGGTCGCCCAGGTCGCGCAGCTCCGATCCGAACGCCTCGAAGTGCGCGGTCCAGCGCCACTTCTGGCCGCCGAGCGCGTAGGCCGGCACGTCGGCCGGCTGCGGGAACTTCACGGTGATGGGCACCTCGCCGGACTGGTCGGCGTAGGGCTCCCAGCGCCGCCCGTGCCGGCGCTCCACGGTCAGCACCGGGTTGTCCGTGTAGTTCGACCCGCCGATCCACGACACGAACGCCGCGCTGAAGCGGCGGATGTCCTTCGGCTGCTCCACCACCTCGGCGTTCCCGCCGTCGTCCGGCAGCGTCGCCTCGTACGCGGGCAGATACTGCGACGCGATCGCCCCGAGTGCTGTGACGCGCGCGTCCTGATGAGCCTGGTCGGCGACGTTCTTCTGGTCGAGCGGCTCGGGCGCCGGACCGGAACCGCCCTTCATCTGGCCGCCCATCTCGACCAGCCGCGTGGCCATGTAGTCGGACGAGTGCGGGCCCCAGCCGGTCAGCGCCTTGCGGTAGTGGTCGCCCCGCTGATACTCGCGGTAGGTGGCGATGTAGCCGTTGTAGTCGTTGGCCTGGGCGATCGAGAACGTCATCGCGTAGGCCTGGTCGCCGCCGAGCTCGGTGTGCGTGTAGTTGCCCTTGATCTGGCTGGGCTCGTAGGGCTCGGACTCCGCGAACGGCGCGTAGGCCACGTCGTTCCAGCCGCCTGCGTCGTTCAGCACCTGCGCGCGCATGCGCTGGTACTCGTGATCGCCGACGGGCGGCAGCCGCTTCGAGGTGTCGCGCGGGTCGGGGCAGCTCCAGGTGCCGTCGCCGTTCCGCGTGCACTGCGCACCCCAGTCGTAGCCCAGGTGGGTCTTGCCCTGCTCGCGGTCCGTGCGGGTCCTGATGTTGCGGCTCTGGTCAGCCCAGTGCTCGCACGAGCAGACGCCGATCAGGAGGTCGCCCAGCCGGATCGCCTGCAGGTGGACGCCGAGGTCCTCCTCGAGGCCGGTGTACGAGACGGCGCTGTAGTTCTCCGGCACCGGCACGCCGGCGCGCTGCAGGTCGTCGGTGCTCACGCCGGGGTCGACGCCGACCTCGGAGAACGCGCTCTGCCCCGGCCCCTGGCAGTCGGGCAGCCCGACGATCGGCGCCTGCGGGTTGCCCTCGAAGATCTGGTCGGTGCGGCAGTTGGAGACGCTCGGGTACGGGTGCGACGCCGGCCCGGGGAACCAGCGGTCGACCATGTTCACCGCGAAGTCGCCGCCGAGCTGGAGGTTGTTCGCGTCGCTGCCGCCCCGGCCGGCGCGCCGGTACGCGGCCAGCGCGTCGTCGGCCAGCAGCCGCGCCGCGCGCTCGGCCTGCGCGTACTGGCGGTGCGAGAACTCCATCCGCTCGTGGAACGAGTGGGCCTGGCTGCGCTCGGGCTCGGCCGTCCCGACCGCGTTCTGCGTCCACACGGTCACCCCGCCGGTGGCGCGGTCGACCATGCGCTGGAGCGGCGCGACGTAGTCGCCCGAGATCAGGTTGTTGCCCTCGAGCATCTCCGGGTGCACGCCGAAGTTGATGAGCGTCGCGATCGTGCCGCCGCGCCCTGCGGAGTCGAAGCGCACGACGGTCATGTCGTTGTCGGTGTCGTCGTTGGGATAGCCGGCGGGCGTCCCGTCGTCGGCCACCGCGGGGCCGAACGAGTGGCGCAGCACCTCGGTGTGCTGCGTGCGCGACACGCTCACGCGCACGGGCTGCAGCCGGTCGGCCGCGCGCTCGACGGCGTCGGCGATGCGGTGGGCGTAGTAGTCGTAGAAGCGCAGGTCGAAGACGTCCTGGAAGGCCCACACGCCCCACGAGGGCGACGAGTAGTAGGGCGACGAGTGGTTGTGGGTGACCGCCATCGTCAGGTTCGACTTGCCGATGCCCGAGTCGCCCTGCTCGAGAATCTGGGCCGCGCGCCGCCACAGCAGGTCCTGGGCGATGTAGTTGTCCTGCTTGACGACCGCGACGCGCTGCCCGTCGGCGCCCTCGATGACGATCGCGCGCGCGGACAGCCGCGACTGCATGCCGTAGGAGGGGGCGCGCCGGGTCGAGTGGGCGCCCGGGTCGACGCCGTGCTCGCCGACCGGCGTGCCGTCGTCGGCGTACTGGCCGGCGGACGCGCCGACGTGCCAGCTCGCGTCGACCGCGGCTGCGCCCGCGCGGACGCCGTCGGCCTGCGCGGTCGCCGGGATGCCGATCAGCGCCGCGCAAGCGAGCGCTGCTACCCCGGCGAGCCGGCCCCCACTCCTCATCGCGCCGCGGTTGTACCACGAACGACGACGGGCGCGAGCCGGTCCGCTCGCGCCCGTTCGATCGGTGTGTCGCTCGTGAGCGGCTAGGACTTCTTGCGGCTCGAGGAGCTGCCGCTCCGCGAGCGCGACGAGGAGCCGGAGCTCCGCGACGACGAGCCGCTACCGCTGTTGCTGCTGCGCGAGCTGCTGCTGCGGGAGCCGCCGCTACGTGACGACGACGAGCCGCTCTTCGAGGAGCCGCCGCTGCGCGAGCTGCTGCGCGAGGACGAGCCCGAGCTGCGCGACGACGACGAGCCGCTGCTCTTCGCCGACCCGCTGCGCGACCGGGACGACGAGCCGCTGCTCTTCGACGACGACGAGCCGCTGCGCGAACGCGACGACCGCGACGAGGCCGAGCCCCGCGATGACGAGCTGCGCGAAGACGACCGCGAACGGGACCGCGAAGTGGAAGCGGACTTGCGCTCCTCCTTCGGGATCTCGCGCTTCACGACCTCCTTGGTCAGCCGCGGGATCTGCTTCGCGACGAAGTCGTACATGCGCTGCTCTTCGCGCAGGATCGCCTTCGCGACCTTGCGGGTCTCGGTGTCGCCGACCTGCTCCGCGAGCTCGATGATCGCGGTGTAGTTCGCGATCTCCTCGGCTTCCTCGTGGAGCTCGTCCTTGGCGTTCTTAAGCCGCTTCTCCCAGTCCGACGTGCCACGCACGGCCTGGTACGCGCCCTGCGCCTGGGCGACCGCACGGCCCGCGACGTTCGCGACCGCGGTCACGCCCTCGGCGACGACGTCGGGACCCGGGAGGTCGACCGCCTCAGCGGCGCCGCCCAGCTTCTTGATGCGACGCTCGAGCTGTCGCGCGTGGTTCTTCGTCTCCTTGAGGTGCTGCTGGAGGCGCTTCTTGTACGTCGCCGGCTCCGCAAGCTGAATGTGCGCGGCGAGCGCAGTCTCGAGCTGCTTCTCCTTGCCGTACGCCTCGTTGAGCCACTGGATCACCTTCGCATCACGGGCGTTCACATCTGCCACCTAACGCCACTCCTTCCATTGCTTCTTCGACGATTTGTCGGTGCATACCCCGTCCGGCAATTCTGAACCGGGCGCGAATTTCAGGGCGTGCGGCCCAAACCTCTTATGCGTCGGGGTCGCGCAGCTGACGCTCGTACGCGCCGTGACCGGTGAAGCAGTACGCGCCGCACTTCGCCGCCAGCTGAAGCGCCGCCTCGATCCCGCGGCCCTCGCCCAGCCCGTACGTCAGCCCCCCGGCAAACGAGTCGCCGCAGCCGTATGCGTCGGCGCGCGGGCCCGGCAGCTCCGCTGCCTGCCAGCGACCGTGGCGCCCCTCCTCCGCGACCCACTCGCCGCCGTGCGCGCCCGCGGTGCGCACGACGTAGCGCGGCGCGGGGTCGAGCATGCCGTCGACGTACTGCTCCTTCGCGTCCGCGCGCGACCCGACGACGGCGTCGATCGGGACGGCTGCCTGGCGGAGGACGTGCATCACCCGCGCGGTCGCGACGAGCGCGCGCGCACCGCGGGCGGCGCGCAGCGCGCCCGCGTCGCCGGCCGTGAAGTAGCAGGCGTCGACGTCGCGAAGATCGTCCCAGGGCAGCGGGTCGTCGCCGTGCGGCTCGAGCCGCGGGCCGATCACGGTGATCGTGCGCTCATGGGCGTCGTCGACGTAGGTGAACGCGCGGCGCGTGGGCTCGTCGTCCCGCCACGCGACGTGCACGGTCAGCCCGAGCTCCTCCAGCCCGCGCTTGGCCCGGTGCCCGAGCTCGTCGTCGCCGAGCGACGTGTAGAAGAGCCCGTGCCCGCCGGCCAGCTTGGCCAGCTGCACGGCCGCGACGGAAGCACCGCCCGCCGGCTCGAACCAGGTGCGGCGGGTGTTGACGATCTCCCCCGCCAGCGGGACGCGCACGACGTCGGCGAACTCCACCCACTCGACGTGACCGACCGCAGCGACGCGCATGAAGGCGCCGCACGGTACCGACCACGCCCGCGAAGCATCACGCGACGAGACGAGCGACCAGCCGCCGCGCGGGCGGCGTCAGCGCGCCACCCGTGAGTGCGGCCACGACGAGGACGACCACGATGATCCACGGGAATCCGTCGCCGGACGGCGTCGTGCCACGCGACTCGGGCGCGTCACGCAGCCTCAGCCGCGACGCGGGGAGCGGCTTCAGACCAGCGGCGGCCGCGGCGTAGGCGTGCGCCGCTTCGTCGCTGAGCGGCATCCATGTCCCCTCTGCGCCGCGCAGCAGGCGCTCCCTGGGCAGCACCGCCACGTCGAAGCGGTCGTGATGCCGCGCGTTCTCGTCGCCCACGGTGACCGTCACCCGGTACCAGCCTGCCGAGCTGCTCGGCGGATCGGTGGGCGCACCGCCCTCGAGCAGCAACGAGCGCTGCTGATCCTCGCTCGCGGCGCGGCAGTCGTCGGCGCCGCAGACCTTCGCGGCGATGACACCCTTGGCGTGGGCGGGGCCCGCGGGAACGAGCAGCGCCGCGAGCAGGACGACGGTGGTCAATGGACGCTTCACGGTGAGTCCTTTCGCGAGTGGTGCCCGAGATACAGCCCTCGACGCGGATCGGTTCCCGCTCAGCGGAGCGACTCGCCCAGGCGCACGGCCGCGTCGCGGCCGAACTCTCCCTCGAGCCGGACGAGCAGGTCACCGCGCTCGATCAGCAGCACGTTGGCCGCCAGGCGCAGCGGCCGCACCACGAACCGCCCATCGGGGCCGCTGTAGAAGAACAGGTGCGGCGCTCCCTCGATCCAGATCGCGCGCTGCCCGCCAACGGTCAGCCGCTCGACCACGGTCGCCTGTCCCGCGATCTTGCGCAGGTACTGCGGATTCATGTCGCCACGGAACTCGGTCACCAGCAGGCCGAGGCCGGTCCGCTCGCTCCGGGGCAGCCCGCGCCGCGGCTCGTACAGCAGCGCGACCTCGGCGCCGGGCGTCTGGCGCCGGAGGCGAACGTCGTCGGGCGCTCCCACGCGCCCGGGCACGAGGACACCGAACCCGGCGGCACGCTCGGCGGTCGCGAGCGGCACGCGCACGCCCAGGTCGGGTTCGCGCGCGGGCGGCCGGGTCGGCAGCTCGCCGGGAACGCGCTCGACGGTCGCGCCCTGGAGCCCGAGGAACTCGCGGACCGCACGCGACGCGGCGACCGCCGTTGCCGCCAGCAGCAGCACGACGACGGCCGCGATCACCGCCACGCGCAGCGGCCGGCGGTGCGGCGCGTGCCGGGGCCGGTGGGGTCGCGCACGGTCCGGGACAACGCCCAGTTCCCGCTGCACCGCGGCGGCAAGCGGCGGCGTCGGTGGATACGCCAACTCGACGGCGATGACCCCGAGGTCGCGGTCCAGGTCCCTCATAGCCCCTCCCCCATCTGGTCGCGCAGGCGCGCGACGGCGCGCGACAGCCGCGACTTGACGGTGCCGCGGCGACAGTCGAGCGCCGCGGCGGTCTCGGCCTCCGAGAGTCCCAGGAAGTAGCGGCAGGCGATGACAAGGCGGTCGCGGTCGGGCAACCGCTCGACGGCGTCGACCAGCTCGGTGCGCGTCTCACGCTCGAGGAGCGCCGCCTCGGGCGACGGGACCGCGCCTCCCGGGCGGCGCTCCTCGGCCGCGCGCAATGTCAGCCGCTCGCGCCGCTGGCTCGCCACCACCCGGTTGCGTGACTCGTTGGCCACGATCGCCAGCACCCACGGCCGGAACGGCGCGCCGTCGCGGAAGCGACCGAGCGCTCGATAGGCTTTGACGAACGCGTCCTGTGCCGCTTCCTCCGCCTCGGCGGCGGACCGGGTGATGAGCCATGCGGTGCGGAAGGCGATCGTCTGGTGCATCTCCACGAGCGACGCGTACGCGGCGTGGTCGCCGCGTTTCGCGCGCGAGACGAGGTCGCGCTCGTCGAGTGGCCGGTCCACCACCGACCGTTGTACAACTCAGCTGGCCGGCTGGTTCCGTCAGCCGCCCGCCGGCGGGGGCGCTGACATCAGCTCGACCCGGTTCCCGGCGGGGTCGCGGACGAACGAGCGCGGCGCGCCCCAGTGCTCCTTGCGCGGCTCGGGATCGAAGCCCGCGTCGCGCAGGCGATCGAGCGTGCGCTCGTAGTCGTCGACCACGACCGCGAAGTGACCATGTGGCAGCTGCACGGCGTCGTCGCGCCGCATCAGATGGATCTGCGTCCCGGCGCGCTCGACCCACACGGCGCGCTCACGAAGCGTCGCCGGTGGGTCGACCGGGTCGAAGCCGATCAGCTCGTAGAACGCGACGCAGGCCGCGACCCTTTCGGGCTCGACTTCGACCGATACGTGCTGAAGGCTCAGAGTCCCTCAGGATGACGGACGGCGTAGCCGCTCGTCGATGCCGGCTCGTCGCGCCAGCGGGGCCCCTCCTCGCCCTCGCCCGACGTGTCGAAGCGAGCGCCCGCGATCACGATGTACGCGTGGCTGGACTTGCCGTAGACGGTGATCCACTCGCCCTCTCCGGACTGGCCCCAGCTCATGAAGCCGGTGGAGTCGAGCGGCTTGTCGAGCAGGCCGGCGCCGTGCAGCGCGTACGACACCGCGCCCGAGCAGTCGTAGCCCGAGTCCTCGAAGTCGCCGTGACCGCCGCCGTACTTGTACGGCTTGTCGGTGATCCGGTTGGCGGCGGCGATCGCCTGCTTGACCTCGTCAGGCGCGTTCGCCGGCGCGACCGCGGTCTTGCCGTCGGACGAGATCGTCGCGGTGTCGCCGTTGTTCTGGGGTATCGCGCCGGCCTCGGCGCCGCCGTTGCCGCCCGCGTCGTCGTCGCCGGCGCTGCCGCGCCTGGCGGCGGCCTTCAGCTCGCGGGCGTCGGAGGGCGACAGCTTGCCGTCCACGGTCAGGTCCGCCGCGCGCTCGAAGCGCTTGACCTTCGAGGCGGTGCCACGGCCGTAGACGCCGTCGACGGTCGTGCGGATGCCCGCGCGGGTCAGGTAACGCTGCGCGATCTTGACGTCGCGCCCGCGGTCGCCGACCTGCAGGGTGTCGTCGCCGAAGCGGGCGTGGGCCGCGCTCGGCAGCAGCAGGGCGATCAGCCCGGCGCTCACCGCGCATGCGCGGACGCGCCTGGTCGTCTGGTTGTTCACGGAACCTCTCTTCGTCAGCGCTTCCGGGGTTAGCTGACGGGCTCGCGCGGAAGAGTCGCGCTACGCCTTGCGGCGATTCGCCCCAGTGCTGCTCGGGTCCCCCGGCCGGCCGGGCGTCTGGACGCGCGGCCGGTTCAGCTAGGTGCTCAGTTCAGGCAAGGAAGGTAGCGAACGCGTCAGATGGACGCGGTCCGGCCCCTCACTGGTGGGTGTGCTCGGTCCACTGCGAGCCGTCCCACCAGCGCAGGCGCGCCTGGCCCCTCGGATCGGGATGCCATCCGGCACCGGGGGTCGGTATGCCGGGGCCGTAGGTCGCCGCGCCGTAGGCGACGGCGCCCGCGGCGGGACCCGGCTCGACCGGCTGTCCCGCCGCCTCCTTCCGCACGGTGTAGGTGGTGGCGACCATGTCACCCACGCGCTGGTTGCCGCGGGTGGTGAGCACGCAGATCCACCCGACCAGCGGGATGAAGTACGGGAACTGGTCGACGATCCACAGCACCCAGCGCAGAGCCGCGCGCCCGACGCCCGGCGGCCGGCCGTCGCGCCCGACGAGCCTGATCCCGGCCGCGGCGCGACCAGGCGAGGACCCCTTGATGCCCGGGATCACGATCGACACGGCGATCGCGGTGGCGATCGACAGGAGCAGCCAGAGCGTGCGCTTGGCCGCGTGCTCCTCGGTGAACGCGTACCGCTTGTCGCCCACGTCGAGGCCGCCGGACGACGGGTCGATCGATTCCTTGGGAACCTTGTCGGTCAGCAGCAGCCAGAAGATCGCGATGGCCGCGCTGATGATCAGCGAGTCGATGACGTAGGCCGCAAAGCGCTGCGCGGCGACGGACGTGGGCTTCTGGGTCACGCGGTGGATTCTCGCTCGCGGTGCAGAAGCGCGGTCGTCTCGGCCGTGCCCGCGGGGGGCGCCAGGTGGAATCCCTGGCCCGTCGGGCAGCCGTTGTCGACCAGGAAGCGCCGCTGCGCCTCGGTCTCGACGCCCTCGGCCACGGCGGTTACGCCGAGCGCGGACGCGAAGCCGATGATGCCGGTGACGAGCGACGCGGCGGCCTCGTCGTCGGCCGCCGCGGTGACGCAGGACTGGTCGATCTTGAGCGCCGCCAGCGGCAGCTCACGCATCCGTCGCAGCGACGCCAGCCCCGAGTTGAAGCGGTCGATCGCGATGCCCAGGCCTGCCTCGTGCAGCTCGCGCAGCGCGGCGTCGACGCGACCTCCCTCCTCGATCGCGCTGGCCTCGCTGACCTCGACGGTGAACGTCGACGGGTCGAGGTCGCCGGCGGACAGCTTTTCGGCCACGGTCGACAGGAGCGCGGGCCGGCGCAGGTCGCGGCCCGACAGGTTGAACGACACGCTCGGCGTCAGTCCCTCCTCGTTCCAGACGCGGGTCTGCCGCGCGATGGCGTCGACGACCCACGAGTCGATCCGCTCGGTCAGGCCCATCTGCTCGGCCATGGGGATGAACTCGGCGGCGGGGACGAGGCCGCGCTCGGGGTCGTCCCAGCGCAGCAGCGCCTCCACCGAGACCACTTTGCCGTCGGACAGCGAGAACACCGGCTGCCAGTACAGGATGAACTCGCCGGCCGCCAGGGCGTTGCGCAGCCGCGTCGTCATGGCCAGCCGCTCCAGGGGGTCGGCGTCGCGCGCGCGCCCGATCGTGCGACGGCTCGGCCCCTTGGCGCGGTACATCGACTGGTCGGCGAACTGGAGCAGGCCGCGCGCGCTCTGGGCGTCGCGCGGGAAGATGCCGATGCCGACGCTCGCGCCCATCTGCACCTCGGCGCCGCGCAGCACGAACGGCGCCTCGAGTGCCACGCGAATGGTCTGTGCCGCGCGTTCGGCGACCGCCTGCACGTCACCCTCGATGTCGGTCAGGAGCAGCAGGAACTCGTCGCCGCCCTGGCGGGCGAGCAGGTCGGCGGAGCGCGTGCCCTCGCGCAGGCGCGCGGCGATCCGGGACAGAAGCTCGTCGCCCGCGGCGTGCCCGAACGAGTCGTTCACCAGCTTGAACCCGTCGAGGTCGATGTAGAGCAGCGCCACCGACCGGCCGTAGCGGCGGGCGCGAGCCAGGCCCTGCTCCAGGTGCTCCGCCAGCAGCGTCCGGTTGGGCAGCTCCGTGAGCGGGTCGTGGTAGGCCAGGAATGCGACCTGCTGCTCCGCGCTGCGGCGCTCCGTGACGTCGGTCAGCGAGGCGACGACGACGCGCGGGCCGCCGTTGCCCTCGAGCGGCGTGTAGTTGACGAGCATCCAGCGCGCCTCCCCGTCGGTGTCCCAGCGCAGCAGCACGTCGCGCGCCGGCGCGCCGGTGGTCATCGTCCGCCGCACCGGGCTGTTCTCGCGGGTCAGCTTCGTGCCGTCCTCGAAGTAGAAGGTCAGGCCGAGCGACTCGATGCTGCGCCCGATGACGTCGCGCTCGCGCATGCCGAAGATGCGCAGCGCGGAGTCGTTGCCGTCCACGATCTCGCCGTCCTCGCCGAACAGGATCACCCCCTCCTCCAGCGAGTCCAGGACGCTGCGCGCGAGGCCGCCGGTGATGGCGATCCGGCGCTTGTCGGCGCCCTCGGCCGCAGCGGCGGGTTTCTGCGGGCTCGGCGCGACCAGCTCGGTCACGTCCTCGTGCAGCATCAGGGACTGACGCAAGTTGCCGGCCGCGTCGCGTAGCGGCGTCACCGACACCTCGTCCACCCACGAGTGGCCGTCGCGGCGCCGGGCCGGGATCGCGCCGCGCCAGCCGCGTCCGAAGTCAAGCGCCTCGGACAGCCCGCGCGCCGCCGCCGGGTCCTCCTCGTGCAGGAAGAACCGCGAGTCGCGGCCGACCACCTCCTCGCGCGACCACCCGGTGAGGTCCTCGAACGCCGGGTTGACCCAGACGATGGGGTGACCGGGCCGCGACGCGTCCGCGACCGTTACCGCGCTCTCCCTAGCGCCGAAGAGTCGTTCGTACAGAACGAACGCCTCGTTCCCAAATCCCTGGTCTGTGTTCATGTGTCCCCGCCCCTGCGGGGTGCGCAAATCCTGTCCCGGAACGGGAGCCTCCCCTGCCTGCCGTGGCGACGGTCATCCATGCCGTCCACCATTAGGAACCTGCCCGCGTAAACCATCGTAAAGCCGATGTGGTCCCGGGGGAAGGGTCGTCCTTGAGGGGTCTGGAGGCTATCTGGACGAACGTACGATGGCCCGAGCCGTTTTCAGGCCCCGCTTCTTCGCGACGGCGGCGTAGCGACCGGGTCTGCGGAGCGTTTGGGCGATCCGGGCACGCCCGCCCGCGTCGGTGCGCGCGGTCATGCGCGCAAAGGTGACGGTCGCGCCCTTGACCTTGTCGCCGTTGTCGTCGGTCACGGTGAAGGTGAAGCGCGTCCGCCGGCCGGCCTTGGCGGTGCTCGGCCTGGCGGCCAGCGCGAGCGTGGTGGGCCGCACCTTGTAATTCAGCAGCGTGCCCTTGTCCGACTCGTACGTCGCCGGGCCGGTCGACGACACCGGCATGACCATCCAGTGGAAGCCACCGCCCTGGCCGCGGAACGTGTCGAGCCCCTCGGACTCGCCGTTGATCGTCTCCTCGATCTCGAGCCGCCCAGCGCCCGAGGTCAGGTCGATCGACGTGACCTGGAAGCGCGCGCCGTCCTGGCCGGCCACGAACAGGCGGGCGCCGACGAACACCGCGCCGGTGATCCCGTGGGCGGGGACGGCCCCGACGAGGCGCCGCGCCGGCCGGATCGCGGGACCCGCGGGCTGCGCGTTGGCCCGGACGACGTCGGAGGCGTTGTAGGCCAGCAGGTCCCGTCCGCTGGAGGTCCAGATCAGCTTGCCGTCGGGTGAGACCTCGGCCCACATCGCCTTGGGGATGTCGGCCGGGTCGAGCTTGACCCAGTACTTCCAGGCGAGCGAGTCCGGGTCGGCGACGCCGAAGCCGCCGATCCCGCAGGTGTTCGACGGGTTCGCCCCTGGCTGGTAGCACTCGAGCGGCAGGATGACCCGGCCGCCCTCGGCCTCGTCGAAGGTGATGTCGCCGATGTGGTTGAAGCCCGGGTCGGACTGCGCGGCCGGGTCGATCACGTCGCCGTTGCGGGCTTCCTCGCGCAGGTTCGTGTCCGTGCGGTAGAGGCCGCGGAAGGGGCCGTCGAAGTAGACGTTGCCCTCGTCGTCGTGGGTGACGCCCTGGTAGTACTCGAGCGGCATGTGGGAGTGGCCGACGAGCGTGAAGGCGCCGGCCGCGCCGGCCGTTGCCGTCAGTGACAGGCACAGTGCCAGTGACAGGGCAAGGGTCGGCAGCGCTCGGCGGGTCACAGCCGGGCCAACCTAACCCGAGTCTGGCTGGCCCGCCAGTTAGCCGAAAGTGAAGGCGTAGCCCGACACGCCGGGATCGAAGCGCAGCTCCAGCGGAACGCGGCGCTCGGTCCGCGGCAGGCTGACCAGCGTGTAGAGCTTCTGGCGGCGGACCGTGACCGTGCCGTACGGCTTGCCCGCGATCAGCACGCGCACGTTGCGCGCCCTGCCGCCGCGCGACGACATCACCAGGAAGACGCGCTTGCCGCTGACGCTGGCGCGGATCGACGCGCGCTCGCCCGCGGTCGCGCGCTCGGCGTCGACGGTCCACTCGCCGTCGAGCGCGAAGTGGCTCTCGGGCAGCTCGACCGGCGGAGCCTCGTAGTGGTTGCGCCCGAACAGCGGCGGCGCGGGCAGGAAGCGCTCGGCGCGCTCGACGCCCAGGTAGGTCTCGGGGGTGGCCAGCTTGGACGGGACCTGCGCCGTCGCGCGGGCACCACCGCCCAGGCCGCGGCGGCCGGCCTCGGCCAGCAGCGTGCGGATGTTGCGCTCGGTGGCTCGGTACGAGCCCTCGCCGAAGTGCGTGTAGCGAACGTGTCCGCGCGCGTCGATCAGGTACTTGGCAGGCCAGTACCGGTTGCCGTATGCCTCCCAGGTGCGGTAGCCGTTGTCCTGGGCCACGGGGTAGCGCAGACCCTCGCGCGCGATCGCGTTGCGTACGTTCCCGGCGTCGCGCTCGAACGTGAACTCCGGCGTGTGCACGCCGACGATCACCAACCCGTCGCGCGCGTACTTGCGATCCCAGGCCTTCAGGTAGGGCAGCGTGCGGACGCAGTTGATGCACGTGTAGGTCCAGAAGTCGACGAGCACGACCTTGCCCCGCAGCTCGCGCAACGACAGCGGCCGGCCGTCGCGGGTGTTGAACCAGCGCTCGTTGCCCGTGAAGTCCGGCGCGGCACCCAGGTCGGGCAGCGCCTCGCCGGCCATCGCCTTGCGGTCGAAGCGCGAGCGCTTGCGCAGACTCGCGAGCTTCGACTGCACGCTGTCCGACTGCTCGAGCCCCTGTGTGGGCGTCACCGCCCAGCTCGGCAGATGGTCGGCCAGCACCGACTGGAAGCGCAGGTCGGCGTCGCTGGCCATCGCCAGCGCGGTCGCCACCATCACCACGCCGAGCGCGCGCTGCAGCGCCGGGCCCCGTCCGGCGCGGCGGATCGCCTCGGCCACGCGGCGGCCGCCGAAGGCCAGCGCGAACAGCACGAGCGCGGAGCCGACCGCGAAGGCCAGCGCCACCGCGACGAGCCGCGGCGACGCGCCCTGGGTGGCGCCGACCGAGATGACCGCGGCCAGGATCGGCGTCGCACACGGCGCGTACACGAAGCCCAGCGCACCGCCCACGGCGATGCCGCTCCAGAAGCCGTCGCCGCGGTCCTTCGGCCCGAAGCGCGCGAGCCGCGACAGCGGCGCCTCGACGCGCGCCGCGACATGCGGCAGGAGCAGCGTGAGCCCGAACGCCGCGAGCACCACGATCGCGACCGTCCGCAGCCCCTCGTCGGCCACGCCAGCGCGCCCGGCCAGCGAGGCGAGCCCGACGATCGCGATCGTGTGCGTCGTCGCGATGCCGGCCACGACGCCGACCACCCGCCGCCGCCCGCCGGTCGCGCTCGCCGACAGGAGCGCGGGCAGGATCGGCAGCACGCACGGCGTGACGGCGGTGACCGCGCCGGACAGGAAGGCGAAGGCGACGAGGACGAGCATCGCGCCGCCATTGTCTCCCGGCGGCGTTAGGTCGCCATTAAGCGGTCGCCGCGCTTACGTCGCCGCGCGTGATCCGGTTGACCGCGTCGGGCACGCCCACCCGAGCGTTCGGGTAGCGCGGCGCCCATCCGAGCTCGCGCTTGATCCGGTCGTTGCCGGTCTTGGCGGAGCGGACGATCGCCTTGACCGGGTCCTCGCCGGCGATCAGCTTGGCCGCCGCCACGGGCAGCCGGCGCGGCTTGCCCACGCCGAGGGCCTCGGCCGTCAGCGCCACGAAGTCGTAGAAGGTGATCGGCTCGTCGTCGGCGACGTGGTAGACGCGCGCGTCGGCCGCCTTCTCCAGAGCGAGCACGAGCGCGGCGGCCACGTCCTCGACGCGCACGACGTCCCACCAGTTGTCGCCCTTGCCCACGACCGCCAGGCGCCCCGGCTGCTGCAGGCGCTTGACGAACTCGGCCTCGTACCAGCCGCCCGCGCCGTAGACGTGGCCCGGGCGGATGATCGCCGTGCGCAGCGACGACCCGCGCACGAGCTCCTCCCCCTTCTGCTTCGAGCGGCCGTACACGGTGTCCACCGGGAGGGTCGACTCCTCGGTCAGAGTCTCACCGTGCGCGTTCCCGGTCACGACCGTGGAGCAGAAGACGAAGCGCTCGACGCCGGCGCTCTCGCACGCCTCGACGACGTTGCGAGTGCCCTGGACGTTCACCTGCTCGATGCGGTCGGCGTCCTTGGTGGCAGCGGTCTCGGCGGCCAGGTGCACCACCGCGTCGGGCTGAGCGGCGTCGATCGCGCGGGCGAGCGACACCGGGTCGGTGATGTCGCCCTCGTGCCCGCGCGTGCCCGCGGGCTCGGTGCCGGGGGTGCGGACCAGCGCGCCGACCTGGTGGTCGTGGCTGCGGAGCTCGGCGCAGGTCATGCGGCCGACGAAGCCGCTCGCGCCGGTTACGAGAACTCTCACGGCGTGCCGATACCCGGCTCGCTGGAAGCCAGTCCGAGCGACGTGATCTTCCAGTCGTCGTCGAACTTCCGCAGCCCGTAGGTTTGCGCGCGGTCCGGGCCGCCGAGGCCGACCGGGGATGTGAAGCGCGCGCTGGCGCGGTCGCCCTGCTCCGAGGCGGCGACCTTGGCGTTGCGCAGCCGCTCCTTCGTGGCGTCGTCGTAGAAGTCGGCGAGCAGGTCGATCACGTCCTTGCACGAGCTGCGGGCCTGGCCCTGCGTGGACTGCTGGAGCTCTTCCTGCGCCTCGGGGGCGAGCCGGTCGCAGGCCCGCTCCCCGTCGCCGTCGGCGACCGCGCTGTTGTAGGCGCGCACGGCGTCCGCGGGCGACGACGCCTTGTCGCGCCCGCAGGAGGTGGTGGCTGCGGCCACGAGCAGAGCGACGACGGTGAGCGCGGGACGCAGCATCGGCCTGCAGGCTAACGTCCGGCCCAGCGTGATCGAGAAGTTCCTGCCGATGTCGGGCGAGCTCCACCGCTATCTGGTCGAGCACTCCTCGCCCCGCGACGACGCGCTGCTGGCGTGCGAGCGCGAGACCGAGGCGCTCGGTGACGTCGCCGTCATGCAGATGTCGCCCGAGCAGGGCGCGCTGTTCACAGTGCTGGTCGGCGCGATGGGGGCGCGGCTGGCGGTCGAGGTGGGGACGTTCACCGGCTACGGGGCTATCTGCATCGCGCGCGGGCTGGCGCCCGGCGGGCGGCTGATCTGCTGCGAGGTCGATCCCGAGCGCGCCCAGACGGCGGTCGCGAACCTCGAGCGCGCGGGCGTGGGCGACGTCACCGAGATGCGCGTGGGCCCGGCTCTCGACACGCTGCGCGCGCTGCCGGTCGACGCGGGAATCGACTTCGCGTTCGTCGACGCCGACAAGCCGGCCTACGGCGACTACTTCGAGGAGCTACTGCCTCGCATGCGGCCGGGTGGCCTGATCGCCCTCGACAACGTGCTGCGCGGCGGTCAGGTCCTGGACGAGTCCGCGGACGACGAGGGCACCGCCGCGATGCGCGCGCTGAACGACCGGCTGGCCCGCGACCCGCGCGTCGAGGTGGCGATGGTCGCCGTGGCGGACGGGATCACGTTCGCGCGGAAGCTGTAGCGGCGCGGCGGCGAGGGCGGGCCGTCCGCACACGCCGCGTATCCGCTCCGGGACCACGAAAAGCTCCCACCGGACGGCGCTAGCGGTCCACTTTGGAGC
>Ga0126312_10000520_pt1 | contig 23242 bp, 31 predicted proteins | sample Plot104A_FD_92537 | JGI IMG/M metagenome (GOLD analysis project Ga0126312, IMG submission 92537) | Serpentine soil microbial communities from UC McLaughlin Reserve, CA, USA - Plot104A | ecosystem: Environmental > Terrestrial > Soil > Grasslands | place: USA: UC McLaughlin Reserve, Lake County...
AGGTCCGTTTCTCTGTACCCCTTAATCAGCAACCATCCGCTCGAAACGCGCCTCTCGCGTGCCGTCGCTTAGCAGGATGACAAACTTTAGCTCAGAAGGTTTTGTGTTTTTGGCAGGGTATACCAATACCCACCTGCAAGAACACGCCTAAGGGTGGTAGAAGTATCGCGATTATGATGCGCAGCAGATCCATCGAAATCCTCCTTATATCGACCTTATTTACCTTTCTCTTACGCTATTTCCATACGATAGTTGCTGCTCTGCTACTCAAACGCTCTCACACCACTTCGCTCAGATGCCCTATACAATCAACTTAGACAAGTCAGCGGCATCGTACTCAGGAGATAGATGTCATGGGTTTTCGAATGAGGGACAGAGTAGATGTAGGATCGAGGGCCCCCGACTTCACGCTCCCCTCTCAGTGGGGACAGATGCTGAGCCTCAACGATTTTATAGGAGAGAAGCCTGTGGTCCTCTTCTTCTATCCCAAGGATGATACTCCTGGTTGCACCAAGCAGGCTTGCGTCTTCAGAGACAATTACGAGGTATTTAAGAAACGAGATGCTGAGGTCATCGGGATAAGCTCTGACTCCATAGAATCGCACAGAGGCTTCGCCGCAAAGCACGATCTTCCTTACACCATGTTGAGCGACGAGGACAAGAAGGTGAGGAAGCTCTATGGCGTTCCGAACACCTTGGGACTCTTCCCCGGTAGGGTGACTTACATCATAGACAGGGAGGGAATCGTGAGGCACATATTCTCCTCACAACTTGGTGCTGAGAAGCACGTCGAAGAAGCTATAAAGGCCCTACAGTTCATCAGCTAGTGAGCTTTAGGTGGCTCCAACGAATAAAACACTTTCTAGTAACTGAACAATGAGATCGACGATCTGTAAGAGGTACGCCAAAGTACCTTCGAGGATCTGCTTGATGATGTAGACAGTGTTTTCAAGAGCTGCTGGTCCGCCCAGTGCCTGGGCTAAGACAAGTACTAAGACTATAACTATCAGTAGTCTAAGCACGCCTTAACTCTCCTCTATCCGATCACAGCTTATTCACTTCCTCTGGGGATATTGTGTACGCTTCGTGTCACTCCTAGATAACAGTTTGATAAGAGGTTTATAACAAAGCCTGTCATCTACTCTAGTGCCCTTGGAATTCATTCACGACCGAGACTACCGAGAGTAGACTGAGGTCATGGTGGAGCTACGTAAGACTGGCGAGAATCAGTACGAGGTTCTTGTAGACGAGCAGATCATCGGGCAAGTTTGGAACTGACACGGATCATGGTCAGCACAGGCAAAGGGAAAGACTCACCACGGTTACAAGAGTAGGAAGAAAGCAATAGAGCGTGTCGAGCAGATTCACAGAGGACGATCACAACCCTAGCCCCAACATGGTGCAGATCTAAGAAGAGAGACCTGATGCTAAAGCAAGCTCTACGATGTTACTAAACCGTTATCAGCGTGTAACCCAGCGATTATCTAAGGTGGGCATAATGCTAATCAACAACCTGGTGCCCACCCCCCTCCTATAGACGGGCACCAGGCTCTTCTTCAGAGTCTTCCTCTCATAATGGCGAGGGTAAATTTCTATTCCTCTTCGTCTATCGTTGCTGCTGACGTTGCCCTGAAAACGAGGATCTTACCCCGCTCGGGAAAGTTTACGAACTCGATGTCGCCGGTGAGGGCTACTTGCTCGTTCGCTAACTCTTCAGCGTCCTGGATAGCTGACACATCGACCTCAATCTCCAGGACGTAGCCGGTGTGTTCCCCAGACTCGGTAACCTGTCGAAGCTGTCCTTCCAAATAAGCCATCTCTCTTGTCCTTTCGAGTAGCCGAAAAAGCCATGGTACCGGAATCGAGGGTCTTGATCCTTGAAAGGGCCAAGGTGGGTAGAGCGAGGCGCAAGCGCGAATGTACTCTAGGTTTTGTTTTTTGCCATCCCATGAACCACAAAACCTCGGGGAACCTAGAGCTTGTTATGAGAATGTACGCTGACTTCACAGGAACGCTAGAGAGAATAAAAGAGAGAGTGGCTGAAGGTGAAGCACCTAGGAGAGCTGCAGCATCTCGTAGGAGACAGGTCCTTATGGATCGGGAAAGTAGAGAGACTGATAGACCCAAGGAATCTTCCACCGCAGACAAGAAGTATACGGACTTGATCGAGCGCGGGGATAGAGAGACGAGGGCTAAGCAGGATCACAGCGAAGGCTCAAATCAGACGGAATCTTGAAGGAAGAGTTACTGGATGATCCTCTCACCCAGTAACTCTTCCTATCCTCCAAACCCTTCCCAAAGGCCCTTATCAGCATGGTACCAGTGACGCTCGTCGGGGTCTGCGATGAAGTCAGAGTCTAAATAATAGCTAACAGCAAGTTATCTAGGCTGCATACAAAGATTTAAAAGTCTGAAACGCCCTGATTCCACTTGACACGAACATATGTGCACTTAGAATCTAGTTATTAACTGGTGCCCTACTCCTCCTTTCCCTTTCCCCACTTCCCCGAGAATGGGCACCAGCTTCTTTTTTGCTCTCGTCATTATGTTTAATACGTAGCTGGGCGGATAGACCTTACCGTCTACCTCGATACCTTCCTGCTTTATGGTGCCATCGAAGGTCTGTTTTGTGAAACGATTTGCGGCGAAAGACGTATTTGTTTCATGAACGCTTGCGAAAAGAGGTGTCTTCGAGTCCCATATGAACTCTACCCACAGTTCTGCAGAGGCGAAACTATGAGAACCAACACGGCGATCTTGCTTGGCATGGTACTGCTCTCGGTCGCTTTCGTGTCTGGCTGTATGGGGAATGCGAAGGCGAGGGGGGACAGCGGGGAAGATCAAGCCCTACTGGAGCTAAAGGGTGATTCTGGGACCGAGTTCTCCGGCTCGTGTGCCGTCGGAGATGAAGAGCCCGAGGAGATCAGTGGGCAGGTTCCCCAAAGCTTCACCTACGACCTCGACGGAAACCCCCTCAAGTGCGAGATCACTTCGGAGGGTAATATCGAGGCCAACGTCACAGCAGGCAACACCCGCTCTGTTCAGCGAATCAGCGGAGGCACCTTAAACCTCACCTACGAAAACGGGAGTATCTCCTCTTCTGTCTCTTCATCGTCAGGATCGAGTGGACAAGCGAGTTCATCCTCTTCACAAGTTACCTCCTCATCTGCGGGGAACATTGATGAGGAGCCTAGCAACGTCATGAGCGAGTCGAGGAACGTAAGCGGCTTTGAGGAGGTCGAGCTGCAAGGGGTTGGCAACCTCTCCATCCAGCAGACGGATAGCGAGTCGCTGACCGTGGAAGCAGAAGAAGATGTCCTTCCGAAGATTAGGACTGAGGTTGAGAATGATCGCTTGATCATTGGTCCCGAGCCTAACACCAGCATCCAGACAACCCAACCGATCAACTACACGCTGACCGTCAAGGACCTGAACGCTCTTAAAGTGTCGGGACCTGGGAATGTCGACGCGGAGGATATTAGCACCGACGAGCTGGCAGTCACCACTAGTGGGGCAGGAAACGTAAAGATAAGTGGCGAGGCCGATAGCCAGGAGATAAACATCTCAGGTTCCGGTAGCTATCAGGCGGAGGATCTAGAGAGCAAAGAGGTAAAGGTCGACGTTGGGGGATCGGGCTCGGCCGTCGTTAACGTGAGCGATGAGCTGAACGCAGAGGTTAGCGGTATCGGGTCCGTAGAATACATAGGGGACCCCACGGTTAACCAAGACGTAAGTGGAGTCGGAGCGGTGCGCAAGCACTAGTCGGCAGACGAGAAGATTTCATGAATCCCCTGGTGCCCTACTCCTCCTCACTCGTTCCTTGTTTCCAGCTATGAGGGACACCAGGTTCTTTTTTGCTCTCATCATTCTCCTAAGGGGTGTGTGGCACCTCAGTTGGGAAGCTCCAGTACACCCACCTGACGCACCTTCTAACGCTACCAGGAGCCTCTCTGAGAGAGCCTTCTAGCACTTCCGAGCAGATCCACAGGGGTGCTTGAGAGCCAATATTGGGGCTTGTCTTCAAAACGTTTGGTCCGGTAATCATCCCTTACCAGACCCATGTAGAGAGGAGGGTGAATCGCTAGGGGAAGCACGTTGAGATTGCCTATGAGGTAAGCGTCAAGTGCCGAAGCTGGTACAGTAACAGGTACAGTAAATAGCTAGAGGTAGCTCAGGGGATGGACTGCTGTCGTGACAGTCTATGTGTCAGTTTATTGCACGCTATCGGGGTGCTATCGTGCGGGGTAGCTGATCCAAAACCCGCGTATAGACCAGCCTTTTTCAAGTTGGCAGACCGCCAGCAACGGTTTCCGGGGCCGTGTGTCGCAGGTTCGAATCCTGCCAGGCCCGCTGCTTTCTAGCCCGCGTCGGCCGACATAGGTTTGGTCTGGCCGTAGTCGAGGATCCTGCTCGCGACCTCTTCGACCTGCTGGGGGGTGAAGAGGATTGGCTCCCCGGCGACCCTGGTTTGGTAGTAGATCTGGGCTATCTCCTCCAGGATCACGGTCCGGGAGAAGGCTTCCTCGGCGCTTTCGCCTACGGCGATGGTGCCGTGGTTCTGGAGCAGACACACGTTGTGCGATTCCCCCAAAGCCTCGCTGGCATAACCGGCGACCTCCTCGGTGCCGTAGGTGGCGTAGGGAGCTAGAGGCACCCGGCCGTCCTGCGAGAGTGCGGTGAGCATGTAGTGGACGGGCGGTATCTCCCAGCCCAGGCAGGCCAGCGTGGTCGCGTAGCGGGAGTGGGTGTGGACCACGGCTTCCGCGTTTAGCCTCACCTTGTAGATGTCGGTGTGCATCGGGGTCTCGCTGGAGGGCTCCAGAGATCCCTCCAACAAGTTCTTTTCCAGGTCCACGAGCACTATGTCCTCGGGTTCGAGTTGCGCGTAGTCGAGGCCGCTCGGGGTTATCAGCACGTCGCCTTCGGGGGTGCGGGCGCTCACGTTGCCCGAGGTGCCGGTCACGAGGCCCGACTCGATCATCCGGCGGGCGACCTTAGCCACCTGTTCGCGCAAGTACTGGTGCTTCAAGGCACTTCCTCCTATACGGCCTTGTATTGTACTTGTTCTCTTCCTGGTAGCCGTGGCTATCCGGGGCTTCCACCACGTCCTCTAACGGCCGGACCCCTGAGATGGGTGTGCCACCCCTCTATCTGCTTCCGATCCCGGTCGAGGCTGCTTCCCCGGGAAAGACTCTACTAAAACCCCGAACGCGCGGCAACGCGCCGACCTTCGCCAGGTCCGTTCTCTTCCCCACAACTGCTATAACACGGCTACCAAGGCGGCGGTTTGGGACCGTGAGGGTAACGCCGTCGCGAGATGCCAGGAAACCGAAAGCACCTGTCTTGGGACCGGGATGCTGGCCGCGGCGCGGATGAAAGCGAGGTTGTCCCGGAAGGAGAGTTTCGAGCCCTCGGCCATAACGGCATCCACGTCGCACCTGACGGCGCGCTCCACGGCGGAGAGGTCCGAGACGTGAACTAACTGGATCAGAACGTCCGCCGAAGCGTGGGCGACCGCGGCCTTGAAGCCGCGCACGAGCCTCTCGCCCCCGGTGCCCCAAAAGAGCACGGGCTGACGAGGACGATGGTCGGCGCCCGAGGGGCCTCTGCGGCCCGAACCCCAGCCTCGAGCTTCTCGAGGTTGTAGTAAGTGAATGCCCCTACGGCTTTGCCGACTTTGTGCACCTTGCCGAGCACGCTCGAAACGCTCGTCTCGTTGACCACCGCCCCGTTCTCTTACCGCCGGGGGCGTGGGGCGCGACGGAACCTTTTGCGCGTATTTGACAAGGTGTGACAGGTTTGCGATTAATAGTCCGGGGTCGGGCAACGAAAGGGGAAGAATGAGCGGTGCGGAGTTGAGGCTGGGCCGGTTATTCAACCGGGAGAGCGGGCGATCTTTCATTACCGCCTTTGACCACGGGACGAACCTCAGGGTGCCGCCGGATGCCGGAAGACCCCTAGAGGTCGTGGAGACGATAGTGGCCGGCGAGCCCGACGGCGTCCTGATTTCGCCGGGCATGCTCAAGCAAGCATCTCACCTGTTCGCCTTTAAGGGGGCTCCCGCCCCCGTCGTGCGCGCCGACTGGACGAACCTGGACGAGCGCATGGAGAACCTCGGGGAGCACTACCGGGTCCTGTGCAACCCGCAAGAGGCCGCCGCCTTGGGGGCCGAAGCCCAGGTGATGTACCTGATCATGGGCCCCGAAGAGGGGGCTATGTTCGCCGACAACGCCGAGGCCATCGCCGGGGCCGCGCACGAGGCGCGAAAGATTGGGCTGCCCCTGATCGTGGAGGCGACGCTCTGGGGCTCGCGCATGACCGACGAGAAGGACCCGGACCTCCTAGCGTACTGCTGCCGGATAGCCGCCGAGCTCGGGGCCGACGCGATCAAGACCGAGTACACCGGCGACCCCACGACTATGGCCGAGGTGGTCGAAGCCTGCCCGGTACCCGTGCTCACTTTGGGCGGCGCGAAGGGCGCCTCTGAAGAGGACGTCGTGGAAGCTGCCCGGGGCGCGATAGAGGGCGGCGCCAATGGGATAATCTTCGGGCGCAATGTCTGGCAGGCCGACGACCCGCTGCGGATGAGCGCCTCCTTGCGCGAGGCCGTGCACGGCGTCCCGGCGAGGAGGTAGCGCCGTGGAAGTGCTCTGCGTGGGTGACCTGTTCCTCTCCTCGGATCGGTTCCGCGAGGCGGTAGAGAAGGAGCTGGGCGACGACCCTGGACCGGTGCGAGAGGTGTCTTGGACTGGGGAGGGCGCCAGGAGCGCCGAAGATCAGCACCACCTCCAGCAGGTCATGTAGCAGGACGGCCCAGAAGCCGTGCCGACGCCGGAGGAGATCATCGAAGCCGTCGGCGAGGCCGAGGTAATCACGGTCCACTTCGCACCGATCCCGGAGGCGGTGCTGGGGGCCGGGCCGAACCTGAAGGCCGTGGTGGTGGCCCGGGCGGGCTTCGAGAACGTGAATGTCCAAGTCGCGAGCAAGAAGGGGATAGCTGTCGTGAACCTCGTCGGCCGGAACGCCGCGGCGGTTGCCGAGCAGGCCATAGCCCTGGTGCTGGCCGAGACGAGGGACATCGCCCGGGCGGATCGCGGCATCCGGACTGGCGGCTGGCCCAAGGAGTTTCCTCAAGTGCCCTACGACCTCTACGGGTGTACGGTCGGCCTGATAGGGTTCGGGCAGGTCGCCCGGCAGCTGGCGCCCAGGCTCTCGGGTTTCAGTGTCAGGCTGCTGGTCTACGACCCCTACGTGGACGCCGCCACCATCGAGTCCCACGGGGGCGAGAAGGTCGAGGAGATGGAGCGGATCTTCCGCGAGTCGGACTTCGTGAGCCTCCACGCGAGGCTGACCGACGAGACGCGCAACTTCATCGGCAAAGAGCACTTCGAGATGATGAAGCCGACGGCGTACTTTATAAACAACGCGAGAAGCCGCATGGTCCACTGTGAGGACCTCTACGAGGCGCTCAAAGTGGACCGCATCGCGGGCGCGGCCCTCGACGTTCACGACGACGAGCCTTTGCCGGAGGATAGCCCCTGGCTGGAGCTGGAGAACGTGACCCTGACCCCGCACATCGCCGGCACCACCACGAGCACCTGGGAGAACTCGCTCCGGATGGTGGCCGAGGCGGTGAAGGAGTACGCCGAGACCGGGCGCGCGACGAACACGGTCAACGCCGAAAGTCTGGAGAAGACATGAGCCCGTACTTGCTCGGAATAGATAGCGGAAACACGAGCACGAAGGCGGTCGTGTTCGACGAGGAAGGGTACGAGCGCGGCGTGGGGAGCGTCAACAACAAGCAGGTGAACCCGCAGCCGCGCTGGGTCGAGCAGGACGTGAACACCGTCTGGGAGAACACCCAGACGGCGGTACGGGAGGCGATCCTAGCGGCCAAGATCGATGGCGGCGAGATCTCGGCGGTCGGCAGGGCGGGCCACGGAGACGGCATCTATCTGGTGGACGAGATTGGAGAGCCGGTGCGCGCCGGCATCCAGTCCATGGACTCCAGGGCGCACAAGCTGCTCAAGCTCTGGAACGAGTCGGGAGTAAGTGACAAGGTCCTCGAGTTCAATGGGCAGCGGCCCTTCGCGGCGCTGCCGCCTGTCCTCTTGGCGTGGTTCAAGGAAAACCAGCCCGAGGTGCTGGAGCAGACGCGCTGGGCGATGTACGTGAAGGACTGGATCCGCTACAAGCTCACCGGCGAGTTCGCCACCGACCCTTCCGAAGCGAGTAGCGGCTTCACCGACGTACGCACGCAAGACTACTCCGACGAGGCGTTCTCCATCTACGACCTTCAGGAAGTCCGCGGGATGCTTCCCCCATAATCGGCTGCACCGAGTCGGTCGGCGGGGTGACCAAAGAGGCGGCTCGACTCACGGGGCTCAGGGCCTGTACACCGGTCGTCGCCGGGGCGCACGACGTGGACTGCTCCTCCGTGGGCGTAGGCTGTATGGAACCGGGCGACCTCACCATGATCGCCGGAACCTGGTCTATCAACGAGGTCGTGAACGACGAGCCTACCTTCACCGAAGGCGCGGCCTGCCGCAACTTCGTCGAGCCCGGCCTGTACCTCAACTTATCCGCCTCCCCGACGAGCGCCACGAACCTGGAGTGGTTCGTGCAGCGGATGTGCCCGATGGAGGTGAAAGCCTCCGAAGAGATCGGGGCTTCCCCTTTCGTGTTCGTGAACCGGGAGGTCGAAGAGGTGATGAACGAGGAACTGCGGGTCTTCTACCACCCGTTCCTCTACTTTCCCCGCATGGAGACGACGCGTCCGGCGGTTTCTTCGGCCTGCGCGGCTGGCACACCCGCGGTCACGTGCTGCGCGCCCTCCTCGAAGGCGCCGTCTTCAACCACAAGACTCACGTCGACCTGCTGCGGGACACCTTCGACGTGAAGCACATTAGGCTCACGGGCGGGGGGTCGAGCAGCGAGATCTGGTCCCAGATGTTCGCCGACGCCCTGAACGAAACGGTCGAGGTGACCGGCGCCAGGGAGACTGGCGCCCTGGGTGCGGCCCTGTGCGCCGGGGTCGGGATCGGCGTCTACGATTCGTTGAACGACGCCACCGAGAACGTGGTCCGCAAGTTCCGCATCCACGAGCCCGACGCGAGGAACAGCAAACGGCTCGGCGAGGCCTACGAGACCTACATGAGTCTCGTAAACGCTCTGGAGCCCCTCTGGCAGCGCCTGGGATAGGAGCCCGAACGTCGTGATCCTGTGTGTCGGCGGGACGCCCGCGGTGCAACGTACGCTGCGCTTCAAGAGCCTCGAACCTGGTGCAGTGAACCGGCCGTACGAGGTGCTGCGTGTTACCGCCTCGGGTAAGGTGGTCAACGCCGCCCGGGCGGTCACGGTGCTCGGAGGCCAAGCGCTGCTCGCGACCTTCTTGGGTGGTGATTCGGGCCGCTTCGTAGCGCAAGAGCTCGCCGCGCGGAGCATGCCACACGAGGTCATCTGGACGGAGGACGATGCTCCGACACGCACCTGCGCAACCTTGATCCCCGACGATGGTCGCGTGACGGAACTGGTAGAAGAGGCACCCCCCGTCTCCGAGAGGGACGTCGCCGCGCTCGAAGAGATCGTGACCAAAAGCCTTAGAGAGGCCCGGGCTCTCTGTCTCATGGGCTCCCTTCCACCCGGGGTCCACGAGGATTTCTACGCCCGGCTCACAGTAGCGGCGCGCGAGGTCAGCGTGCCGGTACTCGTAGATGCCAAAGGCGCGTCATTAGACGCCGCCCTCGCTGAACGGCCTTTTCTGGTCAAGCCGAACCTGGAAGAGGCGGCGGTCACCTTGGATCTCCCGGACGGTGAGCCCGACGCCCACGCCGCCGTCGCCGCGCTAACCGACGCGGGCGCCGAGTGGGCGCTCGTATCGACGGGAGCGAGCGGCTCCCTGCTCGGCAACGACTCCGGCAGCCTGTGGCGCATCGAGCCTCCGGCGTTGGAGGCCCAGAACCCCATAGGCTCCGGGGACGTGATGGCGGCGGGCCTGCTCCTCGCCCTCGGACGGGGCTCGACCGTTCCGGATGCTGCCGCTTACGGCACCGCGTGCGCCGCCGCCAACGCGCTCACCCCGACCTCCGGCGAGGTTCACCCCGACGACGTAGAGGCCCTGCTCCCCCGGGTGTACCTCACGCGGCTCGCTTAAATTAGCTGTCAGCGATCGGCTTGTCAGCCGTTACTAACCGATGGTCAACAACATCTTCTCACGCAGGTCGGCCTCTATCTGTTCGAGGCTGCGGCCCTTGATCTCAGTCACCAAAGTGCTGATGAAGCCGAAGGCGAGGACCCGGATCGTGGCGTACCCCAGGAATGTGATGCCCGGTCCGACCCACGCCAGCAAGCTGGGGAACATTTGGGAGACGAGGAAGTTGGCGATCCAGTGCAAAAAGATCGCGACTCCCATCGCGGTCCCCCTTATCCTCAAGGACAGAACCTCCAGCAGCATGACCCAGACTGTGGGACCCTAGGTGGCCGCGAAGGAGATAATGAAACCTGCGAGGCAGATAAGCGTTATGAGGGCCGCGGGGTCCGGGGGCTTGAGGGTTGGGGCAAGAGCAAGGAGGAGAGCCCGAGGATGGCCACGGTGAGGGCGGCCGTCCCGACTGCGAGGCCCAGGATGAACCTGCAGACGACCAGCACGGCGATGTTCGGCGCCAACGCCGCGCCGCCGGCCCCCACGGAGAAAGCGACGGCGGCCACGACGATGAGGCTGCGCCTCCCCAGCCTATCGGAGAGGAGTCCCGGGCTCTCGGCCCCGACCGTGACCAAGAAGATTGAGTTCGCGACCAAGCCTTTGAGGAAAGGGGTGAGCCCGAGCTCCTCGTTGATGAACAAGATCGCCCCCGAGATCACGCCGGTGTCGTAGCCGAAGAGCAAACCCCCCAGAGCGCCGAAGAAGTAGATCATGCGGTATATACTCCGAGAACCTGCGACCGCCGCGGCCGTCACCCACCCCCGATACCGGATGCTTTCCCTTCCTGCCCGAAGTATTCCCGGACCCGTAGACACCCGCGCGACGGGTTCGCTGCGGAGCTATCATGGTCTTCAGGCTACAGGGAGGCAGCGCGATGCAATCGTACCCGATAAAGCTCACCTACCACGTCCGTACCTACGCTTTCGGGGGGCGTTTGATCCCCGAACGCCTCGGCAAGAAGGATGTCCCCGGGGGCACCATCGCCGAAACCTGGGAGGTAAGCGACTACCGCGAGGCGAGGGGCACCGTGACCAACGGCTCCTACGCCGGCCGTACCCTCCACGATCTCACCCTGGAGTACCCCGACGAGCTCGTCGGCGAAGGCTGGCGCGGCCCACACTTCCCGCTCCTCGAGAAGTTCCTCGACGCCACGCACATGCTCCCGGTGCACCTCCACGCCGACGACGAGACCGCCCGGCTCAAGCACGGCGAGCCGCACGGAAAGACCGAGGCCTGGCACGTCCTCTGGGCCGCCGAGGACGCGACCATCTTGGCTGGTGTCGAGGAGGGGTTGAGGAGGGACGAGTTGTACGACGCCTTCAAAAAGCAGGACTACGACTCGGTGATGCTGCGTCATCCGGTGCACACCGGGGATACCGTGTACGTGCCGGCCGGCGTGATCCACTCCTTCGGCCCCGACACCCTGATCTTCGAGGTCCAACAGACCTCAGACCTCGGCCAGAGCGTGATGCCAGAAGACCTCTATGGCAACCCTTTGAACGAAGAGACCTGGGAGATGAACATCGCCGCCGCCCTCGACGAACTGCGCACCGACTACCAGCCTCGCCCGAACCCCGGCCTCGTCCTCGAAGACGGCCCTAACCGGCGTGTTCTTTGCTGCGCCGGACCGTACTTCGCCCTCGAACGCTGGACGCTCACGGAACCCCACACGGAACCGTCCCACCCCCGGCGCTTCCTGACGCTCTCGAACGTCGGAGACCAGGTGAGCCTGGAGCACGCCGACGGTACCGAGCGCCTGGATCGCGCCGAGTCCTATGTCCTGCCGGCGGCCATCGGGGAGATGCGCGTGACGCCTGGCGGAGCCGGGGAGGCGAGCCTCGTAGCCTGCTACGTGCCGGACCTCGAAGAGGACGTCGTCGCGCCCCTGCGGGCCGCGGGTTACAGTGATGCGGAGATCCGGACTCTGGGAGAATTAGACGTATAAAGGTCTCCTAACTATTTCGTGGAGGGTGGATCTTGGGCAAGATAGTGGCTCTGGGCGAGGTGGTGTCGGACATCTACCGGGGGGAGAAGCCCTCGGAGGGTGAGTTGCCGTTCGTCGCCCGTCCGGGCGGGGCCCCGGCGAACGTGGCCGTGGCAGCCGCCAGGCTGGGATCGGAGGCGGCGTTCATCGGGAGCGTGGGGGAGGACCTCTTCGGGAACTTCATCCTGAGTGCCCTCGAGGTCGAGGGAGTCGACACCTCGGCGGTCCGCAGGTGCGAGCCGCCTACGCGCACCTCGCTGGCGTTCGTAGAGATTACGGGCGACGGCGACCGTTCCTTCACCTTCTACCGCTCGGACCCTGCCGCCGACGAGTTGCTCTCCCCGGAGGACGTCTCGCGAGATACCCTGCGCGGTGCTTCTTTCGTGAACTTCGGGAGCATACCGCTCATAAAGGACCCCGCGCGCTCGGCCATACACCGAGCTGCCGAACTCGCGGGGGAGCTAGAAGTCCCTGTGGCCTTCGACGTCAACTTCAGGGAGCACCTCTGGGAGAGCGTCGAAGCGGCCCGAGAGGTCGCAGACTCTCTGATCGAGCGCTCCCGGATCGTCAAGCTGAGCGACGATGAGATCTCACCGCTCCTCGGAACCGAAGACGCTGCAGAGGCCGCACGGATGCTGCTCGACCGCGGCGTCTCTCTGGTCTTCGTGAGCCTGGGACCGGAGGGGGCATTCTACGCGACGGAGGAGTTCGAGGGCGACGTACCGAGCTATCCGGTGCAGGTCGTCGACGCCACCGGAGCCGGGGACGCGTTCCTGGCGGCGGCCCTGGTGTACCTCTCCGAGGACGAATGGGACGAAGAAACGATTCGCGAGGCGGCGCGGCGAGGGACGGCGGCCGGGGCGCTGGCCTGCACGGAATACGGGGCGATGGGAGCCCTGCCTACGGAGGACGAGCTCGAACGTTTCACGAACGGCGGATAACCGCTCCTAACGTCGGACCCGGCTGACCGAGACCGGCACGTCTACCAGCTTCGCCAACCGCTGGGCGAGAGGCTTCAAAGAAGGAAGCTCCGTCGCGGCGTGCCCGGCATCTATGGCGACGAGGCCCAAAATCTCGGCGAGCAGCGCGTCGTGGTAGTCGAGGTCCCCCGTAACGTAGGCGTCAGCGCCGGAGGCCGCGGCCTCCCGGACGAAGGAGCCGCCCGATCCCCCGAGGACCGCGACGCGCTCGATCTTCCGCGCTGGAGCCGCGACGAGGCGGGCCGGAAAGCCCAAAGACTCCGAGACGCGGTCGCGCAGCTCATCGGGATCAAGCGGCTCCGGCAACCTCCCAGCCCGACCGTAACCGCAGCCATCCGGGTGGCCGTCTAAGGGGTAGACGTCGAGGGCGGGCTCTTCGTAAGGATGGGCATCCCGGGCGGCCAACTCAGCCTCGTGGGCGGCGTGGGCCGGGACCACGGTCTCGATCCTGAGCTCGGGCACCCTCTCTAAGCGGCCCTTCTCGCCCGCGTACGGGTCTGTTCCCTCGCCCCCGAAGAAGGTGCCCGTTCCGGGAGCGCGGAAGGTGCAGTGCGTGTACTCGCCGATGACGCCGGCGCCGGCTTCGGTCAAGGTGTCCGCTACCGTATCGGCGTCGTCCTCGGGGACGAAGACCACGAGCTTGCGCATGCTCCCGCGCGGAACCACGACCTCCAGCGGTCCCACGAGGCCCAAAGCCTCCGCAAGGGCGACCGAGACCCCTCCGGGGGCGGTGTCGTAGTTAGTGTGGGCGGCGTGGACGGTCAGGTTTCCCTTCACGGTGCGCATGATTAGATCGCCCGGGTAAGAGTTTGTGTCCACGCTTTTCAGGCCCCGGAAGATGAGCGGGTGGTGGAAGAGCAGGAAGTTTGCCCCGATCTCCTCCGCCTCCTCGAAAACCTCCGTCATGGGGGTGAGTGCGACCAGCACCCAGTTTACTTCGCCGCCTAAAGATCCGACCTGAAGCCCCGGGTTGTCCCAATCCTCCGCAAGAGAAATCGGGGCTATCCTTTCTACGGCTTCGGCTATCTCCCTCGCGAGCGTCATGAGCTTCCCCTTGCCTTAGAATTCCTGGTTGTGATAAGGATAGCCGAGATCCTCTCCGCCGCGACCCGCCTGCCGCTCCTGGCCGTCCCGCTCTTCCTGGCCGTAGGCGTGGGGGTAGCCGGGTGGGAGGGGTTTCTCTGGGCGTCGCTCTGTCTCCTGCTGACCAGCGGGCTCTCGCTCGCCTACCTCGAGTACCTGGCTCGCTCGGGCAAGGTGCGGAACCCTCGCAAGATCCCACAAGAAGAAAGGGTGCGACCCCTCCGGGTGGTGGCGGGCCTGCACGCCGGGGCCTGGATGATCATTACACTCCTCGGCGCACCCGTTGAGCTGCGGGCGATCCTGCTCTCGTACGCTCTCGCGACCGCGGTCTTCGTCGCTCTCACACCGTTCGTAAATACCTCTCTCCACACGGCCGGAATCTCCGGGGCGTTGGTCTGTCTCTTCTGTGTCTTCGGAGGATGGGGAGTCCTCTTCGCGCTCGTGCTCCCGGTGGTCTGGTGGGCGAGGAGGACGCTCGGGCGCCACACCCACCCGGAACTAGTTTTGGGCGCGTTGGTCGGAGGTGGGGTCACCTGGATCTCTTTTCAGTTGATAGCCTGAAATGTCCGCAGGGGCGCCGCAAGGGACGAGGAGCGGGGCTGTGCACCGGGGTTTTCCGGAGGGCTTGCGTGCGTCCGTCCCCGTGGTCGTCGGCTACCTGCCGACGGCTGTAGCCTTCGGGGTCGCCGTCCAGAGCGCCGGCTTGAACGCTACCGAAACCGTCTTGATGTCGCTCATTGTCTACTCCGGCGCGAGCCAGTTCGCTCTGGTGGGACTCCTGGCGGCGGGAGCCTCTTGGTTAGCGATGGCGGCGATCGGGCTCGTGCTCGGGATACGTCACGTGCTGTACGGTCCCTCTCTCGTCCCGCACCTCCGTCGCTTGGACACGGCTCGTGCGGCAGTCGCCGCGTTCGGCCTCACCGACGAGGTCTTCGCCGTGGCCTCCGTGAAGCTAACCCCTGGGCAGGCCTCTCTGATGGGCTTCGGCTGGCTTATGGGCCTCGAAACGGGCGCCTACGTCTCTTGGACTTTGGGCAGCTGGATCGGCGCCGTCGCAGGCACGGCCGTGGCGAGCGCGCTGCCTTCCCTGGCGCCCGCGCTCTCCTTCGCCCTGCCCGCCCTCTTCGTGGCCCTGCTCGTGTCCTTCGTGAGACCGGGAGGTCCGGAACCCGGAAGAAGCGTGCCGGTCCCCGTCGCCAGCGCGGTTCTCGCGGCGGGAGTTGTCGCCGCGGCCCTCCACCTCGCGGGCCTGGGGAGCTGGAGCGTCCCCGCCGCCGGCGGGGACGGACCGGCCGTCGGTCTCCTGCTCTGGAGGGTTGGCACCGGTGCGGGTTGAAGTCTTGTTGCTCTTCCTGGTCGTCGGGGCGGGGAACTACCTGATGCGCTCCCTGCCGCTTTTCTGGGCGCTCCGGCGCGGGGAAGCGAGGTCGGGACGACGCTCCGGGCAGAGGGCTTAGCGAACTGCTGCCGTTCGTGGGACCGTCCGTCGTCGTGGCGTTGCTGGTGACATCAATTCTTCCCGAAACCTTTGAGGCCGGGTACGGGGCGGAGTCGGCCCGCATGGGACTCGCGCTGTTACCGACGCTCGTCATCGCCGTGCGCTCCGGTGACCTGGGGCTCACGGCGCTCGTCGGGGTGGCGGCGTACTGGCTGGTTTCGCTCCTGGTGTAAGGGCCTGAAATCGCTCACCATTATCGGTTGGGTTCGCGATCACCGCACGTATGCTTATGGAACGAGCATGAGCGGCTGTCTACGACCTTGCCAGCAGCGCGTTCGTGTCGTCCAGCAGCATGCCCGGCTGGCTCCAGGCCTTCGTCGACCACCAGCCGACCACGCAGATTGTCGACGCGGTACGGGGGTTCCTCCTCGACAAGCCCATGGGCACGGCCGGCTGGCAGGCCTTCGCCTGGTGCGCGGGGATACTGGTGGTCTTCGTGCCGCTCTCGGTGTCTCTATACAGGCGCACGACGGCGTGCTGACGCAGGCTGCACCGCAGTCCCGACAGGCGCTAGAGTCGGCCTCCGCCGTCGATCATCCTCACGAGCTTGCGCAGCACGAGGATGAGATATTCTGTAGCGGAATCGCCGAGCGCAGGAGGACCACGTGTCAGGAGGGCTGATACCCGACGAGTGGGTCGGGAAGTACGTCTCCCTGGAGCTCGGGGCCAACGAGCCCGTCCGGCTCACCGCGAGGTTGGACAGGGTCGCCGACGGCGGCATCATCGTCCTCGTCAGGATCGCGATCCCAAGCCCGGAGCCCAGAGGACGGTTCGCCACCCCCTCGTACGCGACGAAGTTCGTCGTCAGGTGCTATCCCTGGCACACTGTGTACTCGGTCCGTTTATTAGAGCCCGAAGAAAGAGAAGCGTTAGAGGATTGGCCTCCGGAGATAGGAGAGACTCCGTAAGATACCCGCGGCAAGGGAAGGAGAAGCAGCGTGAGAAGGAGATTAACCCTCCTCTTCTTGGCAGCGTTCGTCGCGATATTCGGCGCGGCGGCGTGCGGAGGGGTGGAAGAGGAGGTGCAGAAGCAGGTAGAAGAGCAGGTGGAGGAGGGAAGGACACAGATAGAGGAGCAGGTGGAGGAGGGAAGGACGCAGATAGAACAGGAAGCGCAGGATGTACAGAAGCAGGTAGAAGAAAAAGTGGGAGAAGGGCAATAGCTTCCCGTGAGCCTCGCCCGCAAAAGGCCTGAGTTTTTAGGCTCTTGGCCTCCCTTTAGCTCTGAGATCTGCCTTAACTACCTCCGTCGGTTCTTACTCCTCCTCATCTCCATCTTCATCCGGCACGTTCTCTTGCGTGCACCTGCTTATGGCGTCGTGGAACTGTTCTCGGTCGAGGTTCGGATAGATCTCCTCTATCCTATCCACGAACGTCTCGATGGCCACCTCCGTCTCGCTATTTCCTTGGGGTAAGTGTTCCGACTCCGACACCACGCCTCCTTTTGCCGACACATACCACTCCGACAGCGGTAATCTACCCCCGGCCCACGGTCCCCAAAAACGATGAACAATGGTGGTGCCGGAAGCACCAGAACACAAACGAGAGGTCAGAACCCCTCAACCAGGCCCCCGGTCTGGCAAGCAGCCTGCCGTGTAATCTTCGGAGCCTGTGCATACCAGCAAGAGTGTCAACGCGAGGGTTTCTGTGCTGGTGCTTCATTGCTCCTCGAAGCGGCTCTCCTCAAAGAGTACTTTATCTTGGAGAAGGCTTCTTCTACGGTGTTAAAGTCAGGAGAGTAGAGCGGTAGGAAAACTAGCAGGCAGGACCGGGACAAGACTAGTAGGTGAAATGCTTGATCGACTCGCCTTTAACGCCAATTTCGGTCATCGCCTCGAGGCCGATGTCCAGGTGCAAATCGACGAAGCGCTCGGTTACCGCTTTGTCGCTCCGCTCGGTCTTGGCGCCTTCGGGTGCCAGCGGCATGTCGGAGACGAGAAGCAACGCGCCGCGCGGAATCTGGTTGGCGACACCGGCCGCGAATATCGTCGCCGTCTCCATGTCGATGCCGATGACGCGCAGCGATCTAAGGCGCTCCTTGAACCGGTCGTCGTGCTCCCAAACGCGACGGTTAGTCGTGTAGATGACGCCGGTGCGATACTCCATTTCTGCCTCGACGATCTTCGACGAGACGAACTTGTGCAGCTTAAAAGACGGCATCGCCGGCACTTCCGGCGGCAGATAATCGTCGGAGGTGCCTTCGCCGCGAATCGCCGCGATCGGCAAAATGAAATGCCCGATCTCGGCCGAATCCTTGACGCCGCCGCACTTGCCGAGAAAGAGCACGCCCTTTGGCTTGACCGCCAGGAGTAAATCCATCACGGTTGCGGCGTTGGCCGAACCAATGCCGAAATTGATGATGCTAAGCCCGCTGTCGACGTGCGTCGCCGTCTGCATCGGACGGTCGAGACCGCGCACCGGCACGTCGAAGCGCTGCGCAAATTTCTCGACGTAGTAACCAAAGTTGGTGAGTAAAATGTGCTCACCGAACTCCACCAACGCTGTGTCCGTATAGCGCGGCAGCCAGTTCTCTACTATTGCGTCTTTGGTCCTCATAGCGCTCCTTCTTTAGCAGGGGACATTGGCGTTCTTCTGGTATAGAAGTGCCAGGTCACCGCTACGCAAGCTACGTAGAAGATTATGCACGATATGAACGCCGTCTGGGAGCGCCGGTTGCTTCTATCGAGTGCTTATAGTCCTGCGGGATGAGGACGCTCCGTAGGCGCCTAGGGCACCGGCGAAGCCAAGCAGGAAGGTCCCTTCCTTTCTCCTTTTTTGCTCGGCGAAACCGCGGTCAAAGGGTTCCCGCTACCAACCTTAGACGTAAACCGTTCCTCCTCGCGGGCTCTTGGGGGCGAGAGGTCAGAGCACCTCAATAGGACCCCGGCCCCGGTAGCCTCCCGAGTGCGAGCTCAACTCAGCTGCAGTAGGAGCACGATCAGCACGATTATGACCAGGGTGCCGAGCGCCAGATCCACCGGCCCAACCTTCCCGATTGGCCGCCTCTTGCGAAACACGTTTCGCCGCCTCCGCACGTTTCGTTCCTTTCGCGCCGCTTCACCTAAAAAAGTCATACGCATCGTGAGCCCGCTCGGATCAAGGCTAGGGCACCGAGCCACGAGCAACGAAAGGACCCGGGCCCGGAGGACCCCGACTAGCACGGACGGGGTAGAGTGACCTTAGCGGGGGAAGAAAGGCCCCCCGCGGAAGGGGAAGGAGTAGGAAATCGCCCGGAAGCGGGCCGATGATCTCGGGCGGCGCCCACTTTTCTTTCATCGCACCCTGTTAAGTTCGGTGAGGCCCGACCCTACATTGCATCTTAACCGTCGCACATCGACGGACGGAGCTCCTCTGCTTTAGAACCCCGGCCCTTCTTCTTGTCCCAAGTTTTCGATTAAATATGCGGTTTTGGAAGAGGACCCGACGAGACTCGAACTCGTGACCTCCGCCATGCGAAAGTGGTTTGACGAGTCCAGTTGGTTCTAATGTGTAGGAGAATTTAGCTTATTTATAGGCTATGCGATACTGTAGGCTATCGTGGTTCCCTAGTATGTTCGGCTCTGTTCTAGTACGGTTGCAGTACGTTGCAATGGCTTTGCAGGTCTGGCACCAAAAATCCGCTACGAACCAAAACCCAACTTCTGAACAAAAGTCGGGGTAGGCGGCTCCCTACCCGGCGTCGTAAGTTGCTACGGCTGTCGGCAAGACTTGCGTAACGCCCTGACCGGCGGCGGGTAGCCCCACTAAGATAGCGCTGATGATCTCTTCACGCGTGGCACCCGCCTCCTTGGCCAACTGTACGTGTAGCGGTATGCCGCTTTCGAGGCGCAGCGCGGCCAGCACAGCTAGGTATGCCAATTCTTCAGTCTTCTTGTCTAGAGCACTGGCAGCGTCGAGGCCGTGAACAGCCCCCATCCACGCTTCAGCGTGCCCGGAGGCTTGGGACATGAACGTCCGAAAGGCGTCACTCATCTGGGGTTGCCGGTCACTCATACCGTCTTATGAAGATTCTTCCTGCCGCTTCTTCTCCCATCGCGCCTTAGCAGCGTTGCGGGCTATCTTCTCACAACCTCTGTGTCCTCTGCCAGTCGAGACGCGAACTAGGTATCGAGCCATATGCTACATTCGGAGCCTCAGCTCTTTGCTGAGAGGCGGGAGATGAATAGGTAAGACTTCCTTGCTTGCAGACTCGACGAGCGGAATGTACGATCGATAAATCTTAGGGTGGACGCAGCCAAAGGGAAGGCTGAAACCATGAGTATGTGGAGTCGGCAGACAAGGAAAAAACGACGGTCGAGAAGGAGGCGAGCAGAGCTCCGGGAATTAACAGCTAGCCCCGCTGCGCGAACCTTGTTCTTGTTTATCGTGCTTTTCAGCTCTTTCGGGGTGGCGCTTATCTTCGCCCTCGCGGGAAAGTGGTCGCTAGCGGCTCTGTTGTATCTGTTGGGCTGTATCTCAGGTGGAGCTATCTGGACAAAGCAAAAGCCATGAGGTAAGCCTGCTACACCTCCTTTCGCCTCCGAGCTAGCTGGAGGTCTAAACTAATTTGGGCCGAGGTGTATCCTGCAAGGGGGAGCCCCGGTCCCTAGCAAGAGAGGAGGATGCATCAACTACCTACACGCCGACGTTCTGGCCCACGCAGCCAAGGTCATGGCCGCCGTTGAGGGCCACGAGGGAATTAGGTGCGGCTGGCTGCTATAAGCATGCGAGCCACGCGTGCGGCGAGCCGGCTACAGCGGCACGTCAGCAGGGCAACCTGCCTGTATGAGCTAGGAAAGCTGTCTGTGTGTTGGAGGTGATCAAGGGTGCCAACGTGGCACTTCGGTTCCTCTTGGAACTGTGCGCCCTGGGCGCCTTGGGTTATTGGGGCTTCAAGACCGGCAGCGGAGCACTCGCGAAGACCACCCTTGGCATTGGCGCTCCACTCGTGGCCGCGGTTGTGTGGGGCACATTCGTGTCCCCCAACGCGCCGGTGCAGCTACCAGGGCTGTTGGTATTGATCCTCCAAGTGCTGGTCTTCGGTTCGGCCGCAGCGGGTCTTGTGGCCACAGGCCATCGAACCCTGGCTCTAGCGTTTGTCGTGATCGTCGTGATCAACGCTGGCCTGATGTACGTGTGGGGACAATGACAAGGGAGTTGCCCCCATGCGAGGGAGGAGTTCTCGGAAGCACGCAGCGGATTAACGCTCGGCTAGCGCGCTTAGGATCTCCTGTGTGTTCACCGAGCTGCCAAGAAGAAGGGCGGGGCTGTTGAAAACCGCGGGGCTCCTTTCTAGCGCCTGTTCGGCGCCTAGAGAGCACCGTTTTAGGACCATCAATTGCTCGGTAGTGACTCTTTCAACAGGCTGAGCTCTTCTCAGAAGACTGTATTCGCCATCTTCTTGGATACCGGGGCGTTAAAACCCTATCACGACACTCACCTCGTCGGTATTCTTATTCGACCGACTCACCTCAGGTCACCGGACGATCTTGAAGTTGAAGATGGGGTTCTGGAGCGCACCCAACAGCCGTAGCCAGATGGGGAGGATCATCTCGGCGCCGCGGGCAGTGGAGATGTCTCCCAGGTCGATGATGTCGGCCCAGCCGAAGCTACGGAGCAGCTCGATCACCGTGGCCTTGGCTTCGGCATCGTCGCCGCTCACGAACACGGTGTGGTCGGCTCCGGCGAGCTGAGCGGGATCGACCATCAGGTAGGCGTTCATAGTGTTGAGCGTCTTCACCACCTTCACCTCGGGAAACCTCCGCTGGATCCGCTCGCCCAGCGAGTCGGTATTCGACACCGAGAGCGTGGGGGGCATGCCCTGCGAGAAGTCCAGGGCGTTGGCGATGTCGATCAAGACCTTGCCGTTGAGGTTGGCCTTGCCAGCCAGCTCGAGTGCATCTAGCGAGGCGACACCTGCGGTGGCGTTGACGATCATCTCACTGTGGGCGGCCGCTTCGCCGAACGTGCCGAGCTTCACCTCGGAGTGCTCCTGCTGCCAAGCGCTGAACGGGGGGTTGCCGTAGGCGTCGGGCTCGGTGCGGGACAGCGTCTCAGCCGGCTCACGGGTCCCGATCACCACGTCGTGCCCCAACTCGTCCAGCCGGGCAGCGAACGTCTTCCCGACTATACCGGTGCCGAGGATACCGAATCTCACGTTCCCATCTCCTTTAGATGTCCGATTTCTGGAGGCGTCTTCAGCAAATCAATGGTGCCACATCCCACGAAGCCGAACTTAGTGCAATCGATACCGCGATCGGTGTCCGATGGAGCTGCGCCATGCGTAGGCAGAGTCAAAGTATCGTGGTTGTTCGTCGGTGTTGAAAAACTCCTGCAAATAAGCGTATTATCACTTTGGGGTTATCGTAGGTGTTCGCCGTTGTTCGCCTGGGTTGGTGTCAAATTAGTGTCATTTCTCGGGCGCGTTCGGCTTGATGGCAGGCTTAACCACGATTGTGTTATATGAGAGAAGACAATCAGGGAGTTAGCAGTAGGTAAACTTGAGGGGCTTTCGATGCGCGTAGGTTTCCTGTTTTACGAAGACTGCCCGTCTCACGAGCTGGCACTCGAACGACTGCGCGGGGTGTTGGCCGAGGAGGGGATCAGCGCCGATGTCGAGGTCGTCAAGGTCGAGAGCGAAGAGCAGGCTCAAGAGCTGCGCTTCATAGGCTCTCCCACCATACTCGTAAACGGCCAAGACATAGATCCCCCACCGCCCGATTCTCACTACGCTCTTACCTGCCGCGCCTACCGCCTAGAAGATGGCCGTATCTCCCCGTTACCTTCGCGGGGCATGATTTGGCGGGCCATAGTAGACGCCGCAGCGAAGGCCGAACCGGTCGACGGCCCGGCTGGCAGTAGTAGGTCCATATAGATAGAGACAGCATTGGCAACTACTCACGCTAGACGCTACCGAAGGAAGGAAGTAAAAGAATGGCTAACCTCAAACGCGGCGATAAGGCGATAGCTTTCGAACTGCCTGGGGTAGACGACCTGTGTCACGCCCTCGCAGATTACGCGGAGGATAAGGAGGCCGTGGCGGTCATCTTCACCTGCAACCACTGTCCCTACGCTCGAGCGTGGGAAGATCGCATAGTCCGAATCCAGGCCGACTATGCTGACAGGGGCGCGCAGGTGATAGCCATCAACCCCAACGACCCGCAAAAGTATCCCGACGATAGCTTCCCTAAGATGAAGGAGCGCGCCCAAGAAAAGGGGTTTAACTTCCCCTACCTCTACGACGAGTCACAAGAAGTAGCCCGGGCGTACGGTGCGGAGCGTACCCCCGAAGTGTTCCTCTTCGGGAAGGACGGCACGCTTCTCTACCACGGCACCGTCGACGACAACTACGAAGATCCTAAAGCCGTAAAGAACCACTACCTCAGGGATGCTCTTGATGCGGCCCTGGCTAATGAAGAACAACCTCCAGTTGCCGAGACCCGACCCATCGGCTGCACGATAAAGTGGAGGTAGAAAGCTTATAAGCGATTGGTCCCCTGCTGTGGGAGTCTTATAGC
>Ga0126312_10000522_pt1 | contig 23225 bp, 26 predicted proteins | sample Plot104A_FD_92537 | JGI IMG/M metagenome (GOLD analysis project Ga0126312, IMG submission 92537) | Serpentine soil microbial communities from UC McLaughlin Reserve, CA, USA - Plot104A | ecosystem: Environmental > Terrestrial > Soil > Grasslands | place: USA: UC McLaughlin Reserve, Lake County...
CAGCGCCGCGAGGTGCTCGAGAACGTCGGCCTGCTGCAGGCGGCGCTGCTGCCGCCCGTCCCCTCGGCGGCGGCCGGGCTCGCCCTCTCGGTTGCCTACCGCCCCGCTGAGGGCCTCGCCGCCGGCGGCGACTTCTATGACGCGGTCCCCCTACGCGACGGCCGCGTCGGGCTGATCATCGGCGACGTTTCGGGCCATGGCAAGACCTCGCTGGCCCAGACCGCGCTCGTCCGCTTCACGGTCCGTGCCTACCTCGAAGCAGGGCTCCAGCCCCGCGACGCGCTGAAGCTGAGCCAGTCGGCACTCGAGGACAAGCTCGGCGAGGAGTTCGTCACTGTCCTGCTCGCTGTCTTCGACCCCGCCGACGCGATCCTCACCTACGCCGGCGCCGGTCACCCGCCGCCGCTGCTGCGCGGCGCCGTGCCGGTCCCGGCGGTCACGGCGGCGTCCGCCCCGCTGATCGGAGCCGGCCTCGGGACCGGTCTCCGCCAGACCACGGTCTCGCTCCGCCAGGATTCCGTCATCTGCCTCTACACGGACGGCCTCGTCGAGGCGATGATCGACGACCGCATGATCGGCCGGAACAAGCTGGCCGGGATGCTCGACACCCTCGGCGCCGACGCAACCGCGGAGCGCCTGCTCGACCGCGTGGTCGAGGAGGCCGATCGGGCGAACGACGACATGGCGGTCTGCCTCGCGCACGTCGCGGCGAAGTCGGCCCGCGATCGCTCCGCCTTCCTGGTGGAGGAGCTCGAGGTGAGCCGCCGCGACGTCGGCCAGGGGGTCGTGCGGCGCTTCCTCCACGCTTGTGACATCGTCGGCCGCGACGTCGACGACGCGGTCGGCAAGGCCCGCACCCTCAGCGCGGAATTCGGCGCGGCCGTCCTCCGCGTCCATCGCCATGAGCAGCCGCAGCGCGTGGAGGTCAGCGCGGTAGGCGTCGAAGGCCTGGTGACCCCGGGCCCGTCGCCCAGGTCGGCTACACGCGAACGCTGACTACCTTCCGCGGGCCGAGCCCCGCCCACGCCATGCGGCGGTGGCTGCGGAAGCGGACCTCGATCCTGCCCGGACGGTGGTTGAGGTACACCGAGACGATGGGGTCGCGCGGCTGGCGGACCTTCCCCGTCCCGACCAGCGCCGAGAAGTTGACGGAGGCGATCGTTCGCTCGCGCGCCACCCGGGCTCGCGTCACGAAGCCGCGGACGGTGATCGGCGAGTGCGTGTGCCCGGACAGCCAGGCCTTGGCGTTCCTGTGCCTGGCGAGCACGGCGTTGATCTCCGCGCGCGGCTTGGCGTGGAAGGTCTGCATCGCCGATGTGAAGTAGCGAGCCGGGTCGCCGAGCACGGTCCGGTAGAGCGGCCAGTGGCAGGCGACCCAGCAGTCCTTGCCTGTGCCCGAGAGTGCCTTGTCGAGGAAGTCGAGCGTCCTCTCGCTGAGCACACCGGAGCCGGCGCCGGGACGCTCGCGGTCGGGCCCCACGGCGATGATGCGCACGAACGGCAGGTCGATCGTGAAGTTCTGTGACTTGTGGCCGTACGCCTTCGCCCACTGCGCCGCCGTTCGCCGGTTGTGCAGGATGTCGTGGTTTCCGAGGATCGTCTGGTGCTCGGCGGGCAGCCGGTTTAGCCAGCGGATCGCCATCTCGTCCTCCGCCGGCAGCCCGTGCTCGGTGGCGTCGCCGATCTGGAGGTGCAGCCTCGGGGCCGGCAGCCCGTGGACGTCGTCGAGCATGCGCTGGACCCGCGCGCGGCGGATGCCGCCGGCGTGGAGGTCGCCGATGCCGTGGATCGTGCGCGACCAGTCCATGGGCTCAATGATCGCGAGCGGTCCGGCTGAGAGGCGCGCCGAGTTGAATGTATCCCGTGGTTGCCGCGGGAATCGATCTGTCCGGACGCACCACCGGGACCACCGCGATCGCCTGGGTGGAGGGCCGTCCGCCGCGCGTAGCGGAGGTGAGATCCGGCGGACGCTTTCGCGGCGAACGGGGCGACGCCGAGATCGTGGATGCGCTCCTTGCCCGGCGGCCCGGCGTCGTTGCCCTGGACGCGCCGCTCGGGCTCCCTCACTCCGTCGTTTGCACCGACCCCAACTGCACCGTGTGCTTCCCGGCCGACGGCAGCGTGCCCTCGTACGGCTCGCGGGCCGTCGACGGGGCGGAGGCGTGGGCTTCGGTCCGGCACGCCGAGAAGGCGCCGATGCCAACCGTGATGGTGGCCGCCATCGCCTTCCGCGCGATCTACCTCCGCCGGCTGCTGAGCAAAGAGGGCGTCGAGGTGATCGAAACGTGGCCGATGGGTGTTTTCCGGGCGATTGCAAGGAACGCAGCCCGGGCGGCGTCTGGTCGCGACGGCGACGACTCATGGCGGCGTGCACTGCTGGCATCGGTCGTCGGCGACCTGCCCGGGGACGGCTGTGGTCGAGACGTGCTTGACGCGGTGGCCGCGGCCTACGCGGGCTGGTGCCGGCTCGCCGGGACGGCCGTCGAGGTCCGCGCCGACGGGCCCCTCGACGAAGAGGGCTCGATCTGGATTCCTCAGTCCTCGCCGGCGAAGCCGTAGGCACCAACCAGGCGCACGAAGTAGGCGGGGGTCAGGCTCGCCCTGCGCTCAAGACCGTCCGGGCCGCGCTCGAACAGGACGACGTCGTCCCGGCCGCCCGGGCCGAGCGGCTGCACGAGCCGGCCGCCGTCGGCGAGCTGATGGCTCAGCGGCTGGGGGACGGAGTGGAACGCGGCCGACACCACGATCGCGTCGAACGGCGCGCGCTCGGGCAGTCCCGCGCTGCCGTCGCCCACGTGAACCTCGGCGTTGCGGATCCCGTGACGCTCGAGGTTGCTGCGGGCGGTGTCGGCGAGCTCCGGGAAGCGCTCGACGCTGAAGACCTGCGCCGCGAGGCGGGCGAGCAGCGCGGTCTGGAAGCCGTGACCCGTGCCGACCTCGAGCACCTGCTCGCCGCCTTCCAGCCGCAGAGCCTCGATCATCCTGGCGATGAGCGAGGGCTGGGTCGTCACCTGGCCGCGTGGTATCCGGATCGGCTCGTCGCGGTATGCGCGCTCGGCGGCCTCGGCCGGCGCGAACCCGGCGCGCGGAACCGTGGCGAGCGCGTCGAGCAGCCGCTCTTCTCGAACGCCGGCCGCGCGGACCGCCCGGACGAGCGCTTGGGACGGGACGTCCGTCAGCGCGCGAGGACGCCCCAGGCGGCCGCCGGCGCCGCGTAGGAGCCGTCCTCGTTGCGGAATTGCCCCATGTTCTCGAGGATCGCCTCCCGGCTCGCCCCGGCCTCCTCCTCCGGCAGGGCGCGCACGGCCTTCGCCAGCGGTCCGCCGAGGCTGACGAGGGCGTCCCAAGCGTCGTCCGCGTCGGAGTACTGGAAGTCGAACGTGATCTCCTCGAGCCGGGGCTCGGCGAGGCCCGCGCCCGTGACCAGCTCGCGGATTCGATCGGGATCCCCGAGCGCGAAGATCCCCGGAGCCCCCGGCTCGGGCGGAGGCATGTGCCCGCGCTGGACGAGGGTCATCCCGGGGATTGCCGCCCAGGGATTCCGGTCCGGCCCCATCCAGACGACGAAACCGAGCGGGCCGCCGTCGCGCAGCACCCGCCTTGTCTCCTCCAGCGCCGCGGCGGGGTCCGCCATCAGCATGTAGCCGTAACGGCAGACGACCACGTCGACGCTGTCGTCTTCGAGGCCCATCCGCTCGGCGTCGAGAACGCGGTGCTCGACGTTGCTCACGCCACGGTCCTGCCCGACCCGCCTCGCGACCTCCACCATCTCCGGGGAGAAGTCGGTCGAGATCACCTTGCCGTGCTGGTCGACACGCTCGGCGATGTTGAAGCCGAGGTCCCCCGTGCCGGCCGCCAGCTCGAGCACGGTCTGACCGGGCTGCGCGTCGGTCCTCTCCAGGAGCCAGTCGCTCACCACCCGGGTCTGCTCCATCACCCACTCGCGGCGCTTTTCCCAGCCGGAGGCCATCAAGGCCCAGGTCTGACGGCTCTGGTCCCGGTACTCGTCGAGGTCGACAGGCATGCTTCCCCCTTCTGCTCGTCGCCTTGCCTCGAGCCTAATTGCTCGCCCAGGAAGCTATCGCCTCCGCATAGGCATCACCCGCCAGCGGAACCAGGTCGTTGTGGCCGAGCTCCGGGAAGGTGCGGATCCGCTTGGGCTCGGGCGCGGCGTCGAACAGGGCCCGGCCGTGCGAGGGCGGGACGATGTCGTCGCGCTCGCCGTGCAGGACCAGCAGCGGCGCCTCGATCCCGCCGATCAGCCGGATGCTCGGGTACGCGTCCGGCACCAGCGCCGCCGGGATGAACGGATAGTGGAGCCGCGCCATGTCGCGTACGCTCGTGAACGCCGATTGGAGCACCAGCCCCGCCGGCGGCGACTCGCGCGCCAGCGCAAGGGCGACCGCCCCGCCAAGCGACTCGCCTAGGTAGTACAGCGGCGCCCGCCCGCCCAGCGGCTGGCGCGCCGCGCGGGCATCCCGGTACGTCCCCTGCTCGGTCGGGTTACCGGTGCTCCGGCCATAGCCGCGGTAGTCGAAGAGCAGTACGTCGAAGCCCGCCTTGGCCAGCAGCACCGCGTGCGGGAGTCGATCGCTGACGTTCCCTGCGTTGCCATGGCAGAGCAGGACGCAGCCCCGCGTGGGCGTCGCCGCTTCGACGAGCCATCCGTGCAGCCGCTCCCCGTCCTCGGTCTCGATCTCGAGGTCGCTGTAGTCGAGGCCGGCGTCGCCGGGCGTCGCGTGTAGCGCCCGGTCGGGGAAGTAGAGCAGCGAGTTGAGGGCGCGCCGCATCATGCTTGGTCGGATGATCGCGAGGCTGCTCGTCGAGGCGCGCCCCGGCGCCGGCAAGACCACCGCCTTCCGCCGCCTGGCCGCCCTGCTCCGCTACGACGGCGTGGCGGTGTCGGGCTTCACGACCGAGGAGCTGCGCGAGCAGGGTCGGCGGGTGGGCTTCGCGGTCGAGTCGCTCGACGGCGAACGTGCGACCCTCGCCCACCGCTCGCTGGGTGGCCCGCCGCGCGTGGGGCGATACGGAGTCGACCTGGAGGCGTTCGAGCGGGTCGCCCTTCCCTCCCTGCGAGCCGAAGACGTGGTGCTGATCGACGAGCTCGGGAAGATGGAGCTCTTCTCGGAGCGCTTCCGGGAGGCCGTCCTGGAGCTGTTCGATTCGGAAGTCCGGCTGGCCGCGACGGTGCACACGGCGCGGCATCCGTTCACCGACGCGCTCAAGGAGCGGACGGACGTGGAGCTGGTCCGGCTGACCGCCGCAAACCGGGAGGAGCTGCCCGATCACCTCCGGCAGGCGCTCGCCTAGCGTCCGCGCATCCACGCAGCCGCTCTCGGCGTAGTTCGAGACAAATCGGAACATCTGTCCTACCCTCGGCCGAATGAAGCGACTCGCCTTCCTCGCCATCGTCCTCTTCGGACTGAGCGGTGCGGCCGCCCAGGCGCGCCCGATCGTCCACAAGAGCAGGGAGACGCGCGACCAGGTCCTCCGCTACTGGACGGCCGAGCGCATGAAGAACGCCGTGCCCGCCCAGCGCACGCGGCAGGCCAAGGCATCGGCCGGCAGCACGACGACGGGCGCGACGAGCTTCGAGTCGCCTCTCCCCTACCCGAGCGCGCACGGGAAGGTCTTCTTCACGGACAGCGGTGTGAACTACGTCTGCTCCGGCACGGCGCTCGTGAGCACGAACAAGAGCGTCGTCTGGACCGCCGGGCACTGCGTCAACGAGGGCCCCGGCGCCTTCTACAAGAACTTCATGTTCGTGCCGGCCTATCGCGACGGCGCCGCCCCCTACGGCAAGTTCGCGGGCCCGACGCTGCTCACCACCTCCGGCTGGCAGACCCAGGGCGAGTTCGGCGTCGACGAGGGCGCCGCCGTGGTCGGCAGGAACGCGTCGGGGCAGACGCTGACGGACGCCGTCGCGGAGCGCTCGATCGTCTTCAACTCGACCCGCAACCAGCGCTACAAGCTCTACGGCTACCCGGCGGCGAAGCGGTTCAGCGGCGGGCGCCTGATGATCTGTGACACGGCCTGGTCGCGGAACGACACCTCCACGAACCCCGACGACATGGGCGTGCCCTGCGACATGACCGGCGGCTCGAGCGGCGGCGGCTGGGTCACCTCGACCGGCGCCGTGGCCTCGGTCGTCAGCTACGGCTACAACGGTTTGAAGAACGTGCTCTTCGGGCCTCACCTCGAGACCCAGGCGCAGCAGCTCTACAGCACCGCGCAGACCCGCTAATCCGCACGAGCTGACGAAGCGCGACTACCCGTACGGGCGCTGGGCAAGCGCCGCGATCCCCCAAATCCAAGGGGGGTCCCTGAGTTTCCGTCAGCAGTTTTGACGAAAGCTCAGCCACCCCCCGCGGGTGGCCGGGCGGGGCGGTACGGGACACCGCTCCCGGCTCACCTAAGGCGCTTCGGTCGGTAACGGGTGTGGCGCCCGGCCGGGCTGGGTAACCCCCCGGCTGAGGAGGAGCGTCGTGTACGGGCATTGGCTTTCCAGGGGCATCGCGCTGGCCGCTGCTGCGGCGGCCGTCGCCGCGCCTGGCGCCTCCGCCGCTGTCCCGGCGCAGCCGATCCCCGAGGGGACCACGTCGGCGCCGACATTCATCGGCTCGCCGGCCGCGCCGCACCCGGTTCGTGCCCCCGAGCCGCCGCGGCACCCGTTCATGGCGCCGAACGGCAAGAGCGAGATCCACAGCGACGCCTACCAGTCAGACACCAACAGCTGGTCGGGCCCGTTCGGCCGACAGATGCAGCGGCGGTCCACGTTCCAGGGCGCCGACTGCGCCTCCCACACGTTCGACAGCCGCGGTCGCATCGTCACGGTCTGCGTCGGCCTCGAGGGGCCGCGCCTCCTCATGCTCGACCCCGACACGCTCGACCTTCTCGCCGCCTTCCCGCTGCCGCCGCGCAGCCCCGGCGGCGGCGACCCGTTCAGCGACTTCTCCGGCGGCGGCTACTTCTACCTCGACAATCGAGACCGAGCGGTAATCCCCACCACCAACAGGCAGGTGTGGATCGTTCGCGAGACCCAGGACGGCTCAGGCTTCGAGCTCGAGCACGCCTACGACCTGAACGGCGCGGTCGCGCCGGACGACAGGCTGTTGTCGGCGCTGCCCGACTGGGAGGGCCGGATCTGGTTCGCCTCCGGCCAGGGAGTCATCGGCACGATCGATCCCATCAGCGGGAGGGTCCGCTCGCGGGAGACCGGCGAGACGATCAGCAACTCCTTTGCGGTAGACGAGACGGGCGGCGTCTTCATCGTCACGGACACGGCCCTCTACCGCTTCGACGCCAGGGACGACGGGCACCCGCTGGTGAGCTGGCGCGTGGTCTACCCCAACACCGGCCAGCGCAAGCCCGGCCAGACGCAGGCAGGCTCCGGCACCACGCCGACCGTGATGGGCACGCAGTACCTGTCGATCACCGACAACGCCGACCCGATGAACGTGACCGTCTACCGCCGAGGGCGGGAGTCGGGCGGCGCGCAGGTGTGCGCGGTGCCGGTCTTCGACAAGGGCCAGAGCGCCACGGACAACTCCTTGATCGGCACGGACACGTCCATGGTCGTGGAGAACAACTACGGCTACGCCGGCCCGACCACCACCGAGAACGGCGGCACCGTGCCGGGCGGGGTCGAGCGCGTGGACCTCGACGCCGACGGCAACGGCTGCCACAAGGTCTGGCACAGCAACGAGCGGGCGCCGTCGGTGGTGCCCAAGCTCTCGCGCGGGAATGGCCTCGTCTACGTCTACACCAAGGACCCGCAGCCCGACAACTCGGACACCTGGTACCTCACTGCGATCGACTTCCGCGACGGCCGCACCGTCTGGAAGCGGCTCGCCGGCGAGGGGCTCGGCTACAACAACCACTACGCGCCGATCACGCTCGGCGAGAACGGGACCGCGTACGTCGGCGTGCTCGGCGGCCTGGTGGCGCTGCGCGACGCGTCGAGGCGCTAGGAGGACCGTGCGGAAGCTGCTCTTCACCTTGCTCTTGCTGGCCGTAGCGGCGAGCGCCGCCGCCACGGCCGCCACCGCCGCCCCGCACACCACCGTTTCCGAGACGATCCAGGACCGGGACGGCGACAACCTGCTCGAGCCGGCGCCTGGCGAGGACTACACCGTCTACGGGGCCCGACCCGGCTTCCGCCCGCGACGCGGCTCGCTCCTGAACTTCCTCCAGCTGTCGGACTTCCAGACGGTCGACGAGGAGTCGCCCGCCCGGGTGGAGTTCCTGGATTGGACGCAGCGCGGCGTTTTCAACCCGTTCTCTGCCGCCTACCGGCCGCAGGAGTCGCTGAGTACCCAGGTCGTCGAGTCGATGGTGCGCCAGACGCGCAACCTGACCTCACCGGTGACGGGCGACCCGCTCGACCTGGCGATCGTTACCGGCGACAACGACGACAACCAGCAGTACAACGAGACCCGCTGGTTCATCGACATCCTCGACGGTACGAACGCCGACTCGCGGCAGGTCAACCCCGACTCGGGCGTCTCCAGCCCCGGTTGCGACCTCAGCCCGAACAATCCGTACGACGGCGTGCGCGACGGCGGCCGACCGGGGCCCGACGACGGCTACTACGAGCCCGACAGCTCGAGCGGCGATCGCGACGACGGCGACGGCTACTCGCCGGTTCGCCAGGAAAACCAGGCCGAGGTCGGGCGCGACGTGACGGTGCGCGACTTTCCCGGTCTGCTCGAGGCCGCTCAGGACCGCTTCGAGGCGTTGGGACTTGACCTGCCCTGGTACTCGGCGTTCGGCAACCACGATGCGCTAGTGCAGGGCAACAGCCCCGAGGCCTTCTCCGGGCCGATGGGCTCGAGCCCGGAGACCGCCAACCCGGCCCTCCAGGCGATCGCCACCGGCTGCGTGAAGGTCAAGCAGCTCTCGGCCGCCGGACAGGCCGAGGTCGCCGCGCTGCAGCAGCAGGTAGCGGCGGTCTACGCGGGCGGCCTGAGCGACTACGGCGAGTTCAGCCAGGTTCAGGAGCTGGCGGGCCAGATCATGCAGATCGTCACCGGAGAGCAGTCGCAGGCGTGCGCCAACGGCAAGTGCAAGGCGACCAGCGACACCTACGCCGGCTCGACGGCGATCGTGCCGCCCGACCCGAACCGCTGCTTCCTCGCCAAGGACAAGCCCAACAGCGGCGCGCCCGGCCCATGCTCCCGGTCCAGCTGGATCGACGAGCACTTCCACACCACCGGCACGCCGGTCGGCCACGGCTTCGCCAACCGCCCGCCGCAGGCGATCGCCAACCACGACGGCTACTACTCGTTCAGGCCACGCCAGGGGCTGCGCTTCGTCGTCCTCGACACCATCACCGACGAATGCGGCTCGGAGTTCTGCTCCGAGGGCTCGGTCGACGACACCCAGTTCCAATGGCTGAGGAGCGAGATCGCGAGCGCCGAGGCGGCCCATGAGTACGTGATGGTCTTCTCGCACCACACGCTGAGAACGACCCGGCTCGCGAGCAGCGACCCCAGCGAGCAGCCGGTGCACTTCGGTGAGCGGGTCGACCGCCGCAGCAGCCAGCCGGAGCCACAGAGCCCCGACGAGACGCTCGAGGAGCTCTTCTGCCAGCACCCGGCCGTGATCGCCCACGTCGCGGGCCACGAGCACGAGAACTACGTCGAGCACCACAAGTGCGCCCAGGACACCCCGCCGACCGCCGGCACCGGCGACTTCTGGCACATCTCCACCGCCGCCCACATCGACTGGCCGCAACAGTCGCGGATGATCGAGCTGGTCGACAACGGCGACGGGACCACGTCGCTCGTCCTGACCATGGTCGATCAGGCCGGCCCGGCCAACCCGGGCGGGCCGCAGCCCGACCCGACCGCCGGCGGCTCGTCGGGCTACGACCTGCTCGGCCTGGGCTCGATCGCGCGCGAGCTCTCCTACAACGACTACCAGGGCAGCCGCGGCGCCCGCGGCTCGCCCGGCGACCGCAACGTCATCATCAAGATGGACCGGCCGCCGCCGGGGCCGAGCCAGTAGTCCGTCGCTGGGCCGGCACCCTCGAGCTCTCCCTGCGTAGCCCGCCCGCTGCCAGGGTACGACTGCCGTGATGCAGCTTGACCTCGCTTCCCGCCTGCTGACGCGGGTGGTCAGCCCCACCGGCCGCCCCACCGAGCGGCGCCTGCGCGAGACCGTGGGCGGCAAGGTGATCCTCGTGACCGGCGCCTCCCACGGGATCGGCGAGGCGACCGCTCGCAAGCTCACCGCGGCCGGAGCGACGGTCCTGCTCGTGGCCCGCTCGCGCGAGCGCCTCGAAGAGCTTCAGGCGCAGTACGCGGTGCTCGGCGGCAGCGTCTACGTCTATGCCACGGACCTGTCGGACCCGGAGAGCGTCGACGCCCTGGCGGCACGGGTGCTGGAGGAGCACGAGCACGTCGACGTGATCATCAGCAACGCCGGCAAGTCGATCCGGCGCTCGATCGAGCGCTCGTACGACCGCTTCCACGACTTCCAGCGAACCATCGGCGTGAACTACCTCGGCCCGGTCAAGCTGCTCCTCGCCTTCCTGCCCTCGATGCGCGCGCGGCGCCGCGGCCATATCGTCAACGTCTCGACGGCCGGCGTGCGTGTGCCGCCGGCACCGTACTGGGCGGCCTATCAGGCGTCGAAGGCCGCCTTCGATGTCTTCCTGCGCACAGCCGCGATGGAGATCGCGGCCGACCGCGTCAAGGTGAGCTCCATCTACATGGCGCTCGTCCATACGCGGATGAGCGCGCCTACGCCGAGCTTCCGCAGCATGCCTGGCCTGACGCCCGACCAGGCCGCGGACCTCGTGTGCAAGGCGATCGTCGAACGACCGGCGAGCATCACCCCCTGGTGGGCCCGAGCGGTCGAGATGGGCACCGCGGTATCCCGACGCCCCTGGGAGCTCGCAGGCAGCCTCTACAGCCAGCTCACCGGCGACACCGCCAGCGCCGCCGCGGCGGACGAGGAGCGAGTCCCCCAAGGGGCCTGAGATGCCGGCCCTGACGTTCCACGCGGAGCTGACGGTGCGCGCGCTGCGGGCCCTGGCCGGCGCGGGTGTGTTGGGGCCGGTCCGGCCCGACCGGCTCGCGCGGCTCGCCCTGGCGCCGCTCCGGCTCGGGCTGGGACCGGCGACGATGGTGGCAAGCGCCGCAGCGCGCCATCCCGACCAGCCGGCGCTCGTCGACGAACGCGGGCGGCTCGGCTACGCCGAGCTCGACCGGCGCGGCGCGGCGATAGCGGCGGGCCTCGACGTCGGCCCGGGGGACTCCCTCGCCGTCATGTGCCGCAACCACCGCGGGTTCGTCGAGGCGATGCTGGCCGGCTCGCGCTGCGGCGCCGACCTGCTCCTGCTCAACACCGAGTTCTCGGCCGCCCAGCTCGCCGAGGTGATGGAGCGCGAGAAGCCGGCGGCCGTTGTGTACGACGAGGAGTTCGCCGACGCGCTCTCCGACGTGGGCCTCCCACGGGTGCTGGGCTGGCACGAGGGGGCGCCGGACGCGCCGACGCTCGACGACCTCGCTTCGCGGGGCGGGGCGAGGTCCTCGCGCACTCAGGGTCGCCTGGTGCTGCTCACCTCGGGGACCACCGGGACGCCGAAAGGCGCTCCCCGCAAGCCGTCGCTGCGGTCGCTGGTGGGCCCGATGACGGCGCTGCTGTCGGAGGTCCCGCTGCGGGCGCGGGAGCCGATCGTGGTCGGCCCGCCCTTCTTTCACGGCTTCGGGTTCGCCTACCTCGCCCTGGGCCTGTTCCTGGGCTCGACCGTCCTGATGCGCCGCCGCTTCGACCCCGAGGCGGTCCTGGCGGCGATCGACGAGGACCGCGCCACCACGTTCATCGGCGTCCCGGTGATGCACCAGCGGATCATGGAGCTGTCCGAGGAAGTGCGCAGCCGCTACAACATTTCGTCGCTGCGGGCGCTCATCTCGGCCGCCGCGCCGCTGAGCCCGGCCCTCGCTTCGGAGCTGATGGACGAGTTCGGCGACGTCCTCTACAACCTCTACGGCTCGACCGAGACGGGCTTCGGAGCGATCGCCGGCCCCGCGGACGTGCGCGCCGCCCCGGGCACCGTCGGCCGCGTTCCCTTCGGCACGACGCTGAAGATCCTCGCCGACGACGGCCGCGCGCTCGGCCCCGGCGAGACCGGCCACGTCTACGTGGGCGGCGAGCTCGTATTCGAGGGCTACTCCGGGGGCGGCTCGAAGGAAACGGTCGACGGCCTGATGAACACCGGCGACCTGGGCCACCTCGACGAGTCGGGCCGGCTCTTCATCGACGGCCGCGAGGACGACATGATCGTCTCCGGCGGCGAGAACGTCTTTCCCGCCGAAGTCGAGGACGTGCTGGCCCGCCATGAACAGGTGGACGACGTCGCGGTCACCGGAGTGGAGGACGACGAGTTCGGCCAGCGCCTGCGTGCCTACGTGGTCACCGCCTCCGAGCTGTCCGAGGACCAGGTGAAGGCATACGTCAAGGAGAACCTGGCCCGCTACAAGGTGCCCCGAGAGGTCGTCTTCGTCGACGAGCTGCCCCGCAACCCGACGGGGAAGCTGCTGAAGGCGGAGCTCCCGGGCTAGCGCCGCACCGCGGCGGGCGCGGTCCGCTCGCGGCCGCCCAGCTTCGTGGGCGAGCCGGTAGGAGACGAAGGGGGCTCCACCAGGGAGCCCCCTTCGCATGTCGTGCGCGAGCACCTTCCCTGGTGCGATTGATCACCCTCCTTGGTGATCCCTTACTGCCGTGCGCCGCTCAGTGCGGGCCGGGGCAGTGCGGGTGGTCCGGATTGGAGTCACACGGGCCGCTGTTCGGATGGAAGTGGCCCGAGTTTCCAGCCTCGTTGGGCCCTCCGACCGCAAACGCTCCGGGCGCTCCGATCGCCATGGCGGCGCAGGCCGCAGCTCCCGCAACGAAGAGGCTGATCCGCCTTCTCATCACTTACCTCCCTTGTTGGACTTTGCTTGCAAGCCCGGAGGTGTCACGCCGCGCCTCGCCTGTACCCGGATCGCAAACATCCCAACATCCGGGCGCAAACCGCGTTTCAGGTTGTGCACGGAGGGTCACGCCGCCGTGCGGCCCCCCGGGAGCGTTCTGTCCCCGGGGGGCTCCCCGCCTGGCCGAGGGCCGGCTCGGGCCGACTAGCGACCGAGCCGGCGAGCCAGCTTCGTTCGCGCGTTGAAGGCGGCCTTCATCGCCTTGTCCGCGGCGGACCCGTCGGGAGGGATCATCCCGAGCTGGCGTGCGTAGTCCATCTGGTCGAACACCACGAAGTTGGACACCATCCTGCCGTCGCGGACCACGAAGTGGTCCATGCCGTGCACCTCGAGCCGTTTGCCCGTCGGCTCGATGCCCATCAGCGCCCCCTCGTGGGTGCCGGTCCCGCGCCACTGGATGAAGACGTCGTCGCCCTGCTCGGCGAGGTCGAGCATCTCCATGTGCCAGTCGGGAACCGCCCTGAAGACGTCCTCGAAGTAGGCCGCGATCTCCGCCGGGCCGTGGCAGGTCCGGTCCGGGAAGCGCTCGACGGAGTCGTCGGCCCAGAACTCCTTGAGCGACTCGAGGTCCTGCGCGTTGATCCGCTCGAAGGCCCAGCGGACGAGGTCCGCGTTGGAGGCTTGCCTGGGAGGGGCGGCCGTCGCGATAGCTGGGACTCTACCGCGGCGTCACCGGCCGCCCGCGTTGCTGACCGTTCGGCGCGTAGTGAAGCAGCGTCCCGTTGGTTACGCCGTACGTGGGGATGTTCTCCTCGTTGTAGGGCTGAACCAGCCAGTGGAGCACACCACCGAGCGCCTCGTTCACGTCGAGCCCCTCCGATTCGCCGGTGATCGTCCGCTCGATCTCGAGCTGGCGGTTCCCGGTGGTCAGGTCGATCGACCAGACCTGGAAGAGGTCGCCCGGGCCCGCGGCCGGCTGCTGCCCGGCCACGTACAGGCGGTCACCGTAGAAGGTGGCTCCGGTGATGCCGCTGGGCGGCACGGCGCCCGCGAGTCGCCGGACCGCCTTGATCGCCGGGCCGGCCGGCGCGGCATTCCCCGCGTTGACGTCGGCCGTCCGATAGGCGAGCAGGTCGTTCCCGCTCGAGGTCCAGATGAGCTGGCCGTCCGGGGACACCTCGCTCCACATGGCCTTCGGAATCTCCGCCGGGTCGAGCTTCACGTAGTAGCGCCACCTCAGGGTCGCCGGGTCCGCCACCCCGATCGAACCGGTGTTACAGGGGTTGCCGGCGGGCGGGTAGTAGCACTCGAGCGGGAGCAGGACGCGACCGCCCTCTGCGTCATCCCAGCTGATGTCGCCGATGTGGTTGTAGCCCTCCCGGGCGTGGACGTCGGGCGGGATGACGTCGTCGTTCCGGCCGGTCTCGCCCAGCTGCGAGTCGGTGCGATAGAGCCCCACGTGGATCCCGTCGAAGAAGAAGTTCCGCGCCGGGTCGCTCGTGACGCCCTGGTAGTAGTAGATCGGGACGGTCGAGTGACCGGTCTCCCTCCAGCGACCGGGGTCGGCGCCCGGGGCGGGCTGCGCGAGCAGAGCCGCGACCAGCGCGACCAGCGTCGCGATTACCCCCTGTCGACGCAGCGATACCACCTCGGACCAGTGGTACCCGGAATGCACGTGGCGACAACCCGCTGGGAGCCCGGCGGGGTCCCCTCACGTTGCCGCCACCATCGCGGCGACCCCACCCCAGCGCGGCGCCCCACCGCAACCCGCGGCAGGGGCGGCGTGTTGGTGGCTTCGATGAGACCACGGACCCAACGGATCCACCGAAGCGCTCTCGCGGCGGCGGCCGCCGTCGTCGCCGCCTTCGCAGCGGCCGTTCCCGCCCAGGCCGCCTTCCCCGGCGGAAATGGCCGCATCGCTTTCGCCAACCAGACGTTCGACGCGAGCGGCCGGTTCGTACGCAGCAACATCGAGACCGCCAATGCCGATGGAACTGCACGCGCTCTGCTGCCCACCTGCCGGCGGACGCGCAGTTGCCAGAGCGGAACTCCGAACTGGTCACCGAGCGGGGCGATGCTGGCCTTCGCGACCCTGACACGCCTCGGCACCGTCACGGCCAACGGGTCGGACGTCGACCGCTTTCGTCGCCGGACGCTGCACGATGGCGAGCCCGCATGGGCGCCCGACGGTTCGCGGCTCGCGTTCACGGGCCAGCCACAGAGCACCGATCCGAACAACGTCTTCATCCTCGGCTGTGGCGCCTGCGCGGTTGCAGAGCTCACCTTCCGCGGCGGCATCCAACCGGCCTGGTCGAGCACAGACCGGGTCGCCTTCACCCGCAGGGGCAACATCTACACGATGGCCTCCGACGCGAAGCGCGCCAAGCGGCTGACGTTTAAGGGCGGCACGCAGGCCGACTGGTCGCCGCACGCGTCCAAGCTGGCCTTCGTCCGCAGGGGCAACATCTACATCGTGCGGCGAAGCGGGAAGGGCCTCAAGAAGATCACGGGCAAGGGCGGCACCGATCCGGTGTGGTCGCCCAACGGCAAGCAGCTCGCGTTCGTGCGCGGCGGATCGATCTACGTGGTGGGGACGAACAAGCGCGGGCTAGGCCAGCTGGCCGCACCGCAGGCGCTCGTCCCCTTGACGGCGGGCGAGAGCGTGCGCCTGGCGTCTCCCAGCTGGCAGCCGACGCACTAGCCCGCTGCTGCGACCGCGTCGCGCCTGCTGCGTGCGTCGAGGCGGCGCAGCCCGAGAGCGTCGGCCATCTCGAACGCCCGCTCGAGCTCGCTCCGGTCCGGTCGCCGGTTGATCTCCTCGTACTTCTCCGCCTTGCCCGCCGGGTAGTACTGGCCCATCAGGTTGACGTAGGTTCCGGGGCCGAGCCCTCCGCCACGAAGCGCAGCACCTCCTCCGTCTCGTGGAGGAGGCCGGGCATGACGAGGTGACGCACGATCACGCCTTTGCTCGCGAGCCCTCGCTCGTCCAGCACCAGGTCGCCGACCTGCCGCTTCATCTCCTTGGTGTTCCGCATCGCGACCTCGGCGTACTCGCGCTTGCCGAGATAGCGGCGGGTGGCCTCCGGGCTCGCAAGCTTCAGGTCGGGCATGTAGACGGAGACGACCCCATCCATCAGCTCGAGGCTGTGGCGGCTGTCGTAGGCGCTCGTGTTGTAGACGATCGGCAGCCGCAGGCCGCGCTCGACAGCGAGCGGCAACGCCTCGAGGATCTGCGGCACGACGTGCTCGGGCGTGACCCAGTTGATGTTGTGGCAGCCGAGCGCCTGCAGCTCGAGCATCATCCCGGCCAGCTTCTGGGCGGAGACTTCTTCGCCCTGGACCTGCCAGGAGACGTCGAAGTTCTGGCAGAACACGCAGCGCAGGTTGCAGCCGCTGAAGAAGATCGTCCCGGATCCGTTGGTCCCGCGCAGGCAGTTCTCCTCACCGAAGTGAGGGAAGTGCGACGCGACCATCGCCCGGCGGCCGATCCGGCAGAGACCGCGCTCGTCCGCGAGACGATCGACCGAGCAGAGTCGCGGGCAGACCCGGCACGGCTCCCCGAGGAGCTCGAGCGCGCGGGCGGCGCGCCGGTCCAGCTCGCCCTAGCGGTGAAGGGTTAGGTACGACGGCTCCGTCGAGCCAGCGTACTACCGGGCGCGTGCGTCGCGAGCAGCCTTGCGGGCGCGGCGGAGCGGCTCGGGCGTGCGTGCTCTGCGGGTCGACCGCACCGTGACCGTCACCGCGGTGTCGAGATCCGTCCGCCAGCCGGGATGGACCACGACGGGCCTGGCTCCAGCACGCGTTCGCAGCCGGCGCGCCACCTCCCGGCCCTCGAGCAGCAGCGGGCTCGTGGACCCTCGCCCCGGTCCCGGCTGCGGTCCCTCGGCGAGGAGCGGCCGGTCGGTGATGCCGAGGCTCGGCAGATCCAGCAGCGCGCCGAGGTGGAGCGCCAACCCGGCGCCCCTCGGATGGTCGCGGCCGCTCGCGCCTGCGATCAGCACCTCAGGTTGCTCCGGCAAAGCCCGTACCGCCGCCTCCAGCAGCGGGCCCTCGCGCAGAGCGAGCAGCCCGGGTTCGTAGTGCCAGCGCGCCTCGCCGCGCACGACCGCGGTCGCTTGGAGGCCGCGCTTGCCTCGCATGAGCGCGGCGGCGGCCCAACCGCGCTCGCCTTGACGGCCGGGGCCGCGACCGCCGCGCTCGAAGCACACGAAGCAACCCGCCACCAGCGGCCTGTCCCCGCCGGGCCGCCAGGGGGCAGGCGTCTGCGCGGCGAGCTCCAGTTGCAGCGTTTTGAACTCCGCCTCCGTCACGCGCCCAGGCTTGCTGATCGCCTCCGCGTAGCGCGGACTTCGTGGGAGGCTACGAGCGACAGGATGGCGAAGCTCGAGCACGACAGCTTTGGACGAATCACCGTCGACGGCGAGGACCACATCCGCGATCTGCTCGTCTTGCCTGGTCGCGTGGTGGGATCTGACCCGCGCTGGACGCGCGGCGCCGGCGCGGCGTCGAGGTCGAAGCCCTCCAGGCCGCCTAGGCGGTCCGCCGCTATGGCGAGTCCGACAAGCGCCGCACCGTAAATGGCGGAGCCGCCCGCAGGCGGCTCCTGCCTGGCCAGGCCCGGTCAATCAACTCACGGCGGGCAGTCCGGCAACGCCATGAACACCCCGTCCGAAAGCCCCGATCGTTCGTGACCCCTGTGCGACGGGAACGCGAAGTGCCCCGAGCGCAGGTTGATGTGGCAGTGGGGGCCGCCGAAGGTGGACTGGTCGGCGCGATTCTCGGACGGGTGGCCCGACGCGGCTGGCGCGAGTGCCAGCACCGATGCGGCGGTCAGACCGACGATGACCTTGCGCATTTGCGCCTCCTTCCCTCGAAAGCCGGTCGGGGGGTAATACGACGAGCGCCGCGATTAGGTTCAGCGCAGCAGCGGTGCTGGTCGCGGACGCTGGGCGGCGGCAGAACTAGGGGACAGCGTGTCCCACGCCCGGCGCCCCGAGCAGCGCACCGTTGCGCCGCCAGCGGGCGATCTCGCAGCCGTCGGTCAGGTCGAACGAGGCCGACACGCGCTTGCCGCGGAGCTCCCCGGTGACGCTCGCCGTGGCGGGCCCGCCGTAGACCTGCGTGCAGGCGGTCCGAGGGGGAGCGGGAGCCAGGTCCTGCGGCTCGAGCCCACCCAGGAGGCGGCAACGCCGGTCGATCGCGTCCTCGCCCAGGCGCGCGCACTCGACCCGCCGGACGCGCTCGAAACCACCGCGCCCCTCGGGTCTCACCGTGACGCGGAGGTCGGCCACCAGGCCTTGGTCCGCCCCCGGCTCGAGCGCGTCCCCCGAGCCCCCGCATGAGGCGAGCAGCGCGACGGAGGCGAGGAGCAGGTTCCTGATGTGCACACCGGTAGTTGTAGGGGCGACCGCCCACTCTGCGCCGGCTCCCAAGGTTCGGTTAACCGGACCATGGGACACCTGCCAGCCGCATAGGAGTCGCCCGGCTCCGGTGCCAGCCTCCAGCCATGTTCGAAGCGGCCCGCACCAGCCCGGACGTCACGGACCTGATCCAGCGGATCCGGCGGCTCGTGGCGGAGAAGCGGGAGTTGGAGCGGGCCGGAACCGGGGTGCTGCTCGAGGCAAAGAACAGCGAGATCGCATGTCTGCAGGAACGCCTTGCGGCGGTCGTCAAACGCGAGCTCGTGCACTAGGAGCAGCCGGCGGAGGAGACAGACCGCTGCTGGGAGATAACCCATGAGCAAGGTCGTCTGGCACATCACGATGTCCGTCGATGGCTACATCGCCGGGACCGGCGACGAGATGGACTGGATGGGCGACTACGAACTCGAGAGCCCGGTCGGCACCGAGGTGATCGAGAACACCGGGGCGATCCTCGCCGGGCGCCGTTGGCACGATCTGGCCAACGAGCGGTGGGATGGCCGTCGCGGGATCTATGGCGGCAACTGGGAGGGGCCCGTGTTCGTGATCACCCACGCCCCGCCCACGGAGCCGCCGGATCCAGAGATCACGTTCGTGAGCGACGGAATCGAGCAGGCGATCACCGCCGCGCGTGACGCGGCCGGCGGGCGTGACGTTGGGATCCTCGGCGCCAACACCGCGCAGCAGGCCCTGGCGGCGGGCCTCGTGGACGAGCTCGTCATCCACGTCGTGCCGCTGCTGCTGGGCGGCGGGGTCCGGCTGTTCGGGCCGGAGCTGCAGCGGGTGCGCCTGGAGCGGCTCCACGTCGGCCAGTCCGGCGACGCCACCGACTTCCGCTTCCGCGTGCTTCGCTAGCGGCTGGCCGAGGCCATGGTCAGCGACGCGGGGTGACGGATGCGAGCGCCTACGCCAAGCTCGCGACCCGTCGCTCGCGCTCCGGCGCCCGATCGGCTCCGCTGAGCGTCGCCGGTCCTGTCGTCGTCGGCGGCGCTACAGGGTCACGACGTAGCCCACCGCCGGATCGGTCCGCCCGTCGAGCAGTTCGCGGTAGACACGGACGAGCCCGTCGCCGTCGGTGACCCGTTCGATGCGCATCGTCCGCCCTACCACGGGCGCGAACTCCCGCCATGCGACGGCGTAACGCCGCGCCAGCTCGCGTCCGCGGCGGACCATCTCGTCGGGGGCGAAGAAGAACTCGGGGACGGGACCTGGCAGCGGCGCCTCGTCGGCTCCGAGCTGCCGATGCGTGAAGCCAACGAGAATGGAGCGCTCGAGCGCGCTGCCGAGCTGCTCGTGCAAGCGTCGGACGAGCGCGCGGTCGCCCGCGAAGTCGACCAGCACGGCATTCCCGGAAACAGCCAGATCGCCCACCTCGTCGTAGGCCAGCACCTCGTCGTACAGGCCGAGGCCCTCGACCCAAGCGCGGCGACTGCCCGACGTGAGCCCAATCGTCCCGAGCTGTCGGCCGCGCAGCAGGTGCGCAAGGCCGTAGGCGGTCTTGCTCGACGCGCTCGTCAACACGACGATCCGCGCGCCGCGGAGCCCGCCCTCGCTCAGCACCAGGTCGAGCAGGACCGAAGTCCCGAAGAGCGGCCGCATGACCAGCGCCGCGTCGTCGCCCTCGTCCTCGAGCGAGAGGTACTGGTTGTACACCGGCGAGAGCTCGGCGCGGTGCGGCGCCGTGTCCGTGAACCCGACCGGGTGCGGCGCCGGACGAACCGTGACGTAGCTACCCATCGGGACCAGGCCGAAGACCCTCTGGTCCTCGGCCGGCGCGGGCGACCGTGAGCCGACCACGCGCGCGTAGCCCCAGGCGGGGATCCGTCCCCAGCCCTCCGGCGCCGGAAAGAGCCGCCAATAGCCCAGCCGCTCGCCAAGGGCGGCATATGTGACGTTGTTGGCAGTGAGCGCGAAGCGCTCGACGAGCAACTGGGCCTCACCCTCGTCGAGGTCCTCCCGCAACGACTCTCCCTCGACCAGCTCGCACGAGGCCAGGTCGCCGCGGCGCACACGCAACTCGGGCACGCCCCAGATTCAACCCGATCGCAGGTGCTTCAGCAGTCGCGCGATCGCGACCGCCCGCGTGGCTGACTACGGCGACTGCGGCAGCTTCTTCGAACCGCGCGTCGTGACCGGAGCGGAGGGCGGCGGCACGACCGGCCCGATGTCACCATCGAGCGCCTCGTCGAGGTCGACGATCACCGGCGCGTGATCGCTCGGGCCCCTGCCCTTGCGGGCCTGCCGGTCCACCCATGCCGCCCGAACCCGGCCGGCGACCGGCGAGCTCGCGAGTACAAGATCGATCCGCATCCCGAGGTCCTGATGGAACATGCCCGCGCGGTAGTCCCAGTAGGTGAACACACGCTCGTTGGGCCAGCGATCCCGCACGACGTCACGCAGGCCGACCGCCTGAAGGTCCGCCAGCACCGCCCGCTCGGGCGCCGTTACGTGCGTCTGGCCGATGTAGGCCTCCGGGTCGAAGACGTCGTCGTCGGTGGGTGCGATGTTCATGTCGCCACAGACGACGGTCGCTTCCGGGCCGGCGGCAACCGCGTCGCGCAGCGAGCCGAGCCAGGCAAGCTTGTACCGATAGTGCTCCGAGCCCGGCGTGCGCCCGTTCGGCGCATAAGTCGACACGACCCGGATCCCGCCGCAGCTGGCGGACACCGCGCGCGCCTCCGGATGCGGGAAGCCCGGCGCCCCGGCGAGTCCGACCACGACGTCGTCCAGCCCCACGCGCGAGAGGATCGCCACGCCGTTCCACGTGGCCTCGCCGTGAAGGGCGACGGCGAAGCCACGGTCGGCGAGCTCTTCGCCCAGCAGGCCGAGGAACGCGTCGTCTGTGAGCTTGGTCTCCTGCAGACAGACAATGTCCGGCCGCCGATCTTCCAGCCAGGGCAGCAGCCGCGGCACGCGCTGCTTGACCGAGTTGACGTTCCACGTCGCCAGTCGCATTGAGCCCACGGTACCGGCAGCGACGACGCTTCCCGCGCGGGGAACTGGTGCCCTGGATCCGTCGCCTGGGAGCACCCGCAGGTGCGGCTCGCCGGCGACCCTGGGCCCCGCCGACCGAACCGCACCCGGAGGGTCGCCGGAGTAGCATCGGCGTCGCTTCGACCCCGGCCGGTTTAGGAGGACAGTCATGGCCGTGAGGCCCGTTCCGGAGGGCTATCACACCCTGTCGGCGTACCTGGCCGTCGAGGACGCCGACCAGGCGATCGACTGGTACAAGAAGGCGTTTGGCGCGAAGGAGCGCGGCCGAATGGAGGCGCCGGGCGGCGCCGTCGGTCACGCCGAGCTCGAGATCGGGGACTCGGTGGTGATGCTCTCCGACCCATTCCCACAGTCATCGACCAGGCCGCCCAAGGAGCTCGGCGGCTCGAGCGTCTCGGTCTTCATGTACGTCGAGGATGTCGACGCAGTCGTGAAGCAGGCGGTCGACGCGGGGGCCGCGGTCCTGATGGAGGTGGAGGATCAGTTCTGGGGCGACCGCTTCGGCACCGTCCAGGATCCCTTCGGCCACAGCTGGTCGATCGCAACGCACGTCGAGGACGTACCGCCGGAGGAGATGGACGAGCGCGCCAAGGCGGCGATGGCCGACATGAGCGGCTGACGCTCGGAGGTGGGACCTGGCGGTAGCCGGGCCCGTGTTCCTCGTGGCGGCCGTGGTCGCCCAAAGGCCCCGCGCGAGTAGCTTCGGAGGCGAAATGCCGAAGCGGAGCGCGGGCATCCTGCTGTACCGGCTGCGAACCGGACCGCCGCAGGTGCTGCTCGTTCACCCCGGCGGCCCGTTCTGGGAGAAGAAGGACCTGGGCGCATGGTCGATCCCGAAGGGCGAGTACGCGCAGGGCGAGGATCCGCGCGCCTGCGCGCTGCGCGAGTTCGAGGAGGAGCTGGGGGCCCCGGCGCCCGCCGACGCGCTCACGGGGCTCGGGACGACCAGGCTGGCCAGCGGCAAGCTCGTGACCGCCTGGGCCGCGGAAGGCGATCTCGACCCGGCGAGCGTAACCAGCAACACGTTCACGCTCGAGTGGCCGCCGCACTCGGGCGTAATGCGCGAGTTCCCCGAGGTCGACCGCGCGCAGTGGTTCTCCCTCGCCGACGCGCGCCGCTGGATCAACCCCGCGCAGGTGGAGCTCCTCGAGCGGCTGGGCGAGGAGCTCGAACGGGGAGGGCCGCCGCCGACTGGATGAGCCGGCCTGAGCGCGGGAACCGGCCCTGCCCGTCTACCGGCTCGCCTGTCGCGGAGAAGCCCAGGCGCGCTCGCAAATGGGGACGGGGAGAAGCTCCGCGGCGAGTCCCGGCGAAGGTGGCGTGCCTACGCGGCCGCGACGCCCAGCACGCGCGTTATCTGCACGTGGCTGAGACCGCCGAAATAGGAGCGCTCGACGGACAGGCGGCGCGGAGTGGGCAGGGCCGCGAGTGCCGTCCAGGGGCCGGCGCCCGCGCCCTGGAGGCGGGGCGTCAGGGCGCGGGCGCGATCGGCCAGGCCCCGCAGCCGGTCGTCGCGGAGGAGGGTGTCTAGTGTGCCCCACCCCGCGAAGGCGAGCCCGCCGACGGTGCCGGTAGCGGTGAGCAGGACTCCGGCGGCCGCGGCCGCGGTCACGCCCTGCGGGCCGAGGATCAGCACGCTCGCGGCCGTGCCGACGCTCAGCCCGAACGGCAGCTGACCGAGCGTGACGACCGCGATCAGCACGGCGATCGCGTCGAACACCGAGGCGTTCACCCCGACGGCGTGCAGCATCAGCCAGTTGCGTCCGATCTGCGCGAACACCGCGATCAGCACGAAGCCCACGAGCCGCGCGCGACCGTCGAGCGTGCGCATGACCGCCAGGCCGGCGTGGAGCCAGCGTGCCTTCGCGGCCGCAAGCTTGCCGAGTCC
>Ga0126312_10000523_pt1 | contig 23213 bp, 24 predicted proteins | sample Plot104A_FD_92537 | JGI IMG/M metagenome (GOLD analysis project Ga0126312, IMG submission 92537) | Serpentine soil microbial communities from UC McLaughlin Reserve, CA, USA - Plot104A | ecosystem: Environmental > Terrestrial > Soil > Grasslands | place: USA: UC McLaughlin Reserve, Lake County...
CGGGGTCGGTGCGGAACGAATCCTTGCTCTGCAGGCCGTTGGCTTCCAGCTGGGTCACCCCGAGCGCCAGGGCTCCCAGCGCCACCGCGGTCACGATCCAGACCACCCGCGGCTGGCGGGCCACGCGCTGGCCGATCCGCGCCCACAGCCCCCGCTCGGTCGGCTCAGCGGAACCCACGGTGGGCCGCAGCGGCCAGAACACCCAGCGGCCGAAGATGACCAGCAGCGCCGGCAACAAGGTGATCATGGCGCATAGCCCCACGGCGATGCCCACCGCCATCACCGGGCCGAGGCTCTTGGTCGAGCTGAGCTCGGCCACCAGCAGGGCCAGCAGGCTCAGGATCACCGTGGCGGCGCTGGCGATGATCGCCGGCGCCGCCCGGCCCAGCGCGACTGCCATGGCCTCGTGCCGGTCGGGGTGGCGGCGCAGCTCCTCGCGGTAGCGGGCGGTCAGCAACAGGGCGTAGTCGGTGCCGGCGCCGAACACCAGCACCGTCAGGATAAAGGCGGTCTGGCCGTTGACGGTCAGGCCGAAGTCGCGGGCCAGCAGGTAGATGACCGCCTGGGCGGCGGTGAGGGCGACGAACACCGTCGTCAGGGGCAGCACCCACAGCACCGGGCTGCGGTAGGTCAGTAGCAGGATGACGATCACGATCGCGGCGGTGATGTACAGCAGGGTGGCGTCGAAGCCGGAGAACACGTCGGCGAAGTCGGTGGCGTAGCCGGCCGGGCCGGTGACGTGGACGCTCCCGCCGCCGGAACGGGCGATGGAGCGCACCTCCTCGACCACAGGGGCGACGTCGTTCCAGCCGCCGCTGCCCATCTCGACCGGCACGACCACCTCCAGGGCGCGGCCGTCGCTGGCGGGGATCGGGCCGACGACCTTGCCGCCGACGTGGTCCAGGCCGGCGAAGCGCTCGGCGTCGGCGGCCGTCCTGGCCTGGTCGGCGGGGGTGACGGGACCCGGGAGCTCATAGACCACCACTGCCGGGACGATGTCGCTCGGCGTGAACCGCTTGGCCAGCTCGATGACCTTGGTGGACTCGGCGTTGTTGGGCAGCCACGCCGACGCGTCGTTCTGCTGGGCGCCGTTGAGCTTGCCGGCCATCGGGCCGGCGACCGCGACCACCGCAATCCAGAAGGCCAGGACCACCCATTTGGTCCAGCGGCCGCATGGCAGGGCCGCGATCCTTTGCGTTCGGTTCATGACACCTCCAGCTGTTACTTGGCGAGGATGGCGGCGTCCTCGGCGGCGATGGAGGCGCCCTGCCCCGAGGTGGGGGAGGGGGCGTCTGCGGCGTCGCCGATGATCACCATTTGGCCCGTGCCCGGGTGAGGTCGAGGCGGGCGGCCTGGGGCGAGGCTGACCAGGGGCGGGAACATCGCACCCTGGGCCTGGTCGGGTTGGGTCTTTGGCTGGTTAGCCATCGTGGTTGCTCCCTGGTCTGGATCTGGGCTGTTGGCGCTGGTGCCCACCGTCGCCGGGGGTCATGGCCCGCAGCCACAGCCCGACCAGCTCGCCGACGGCCGCCTCCAGCGCGAGGGGCATCCCGCGATCAGGGCCGGACTGGGACCCGGCCTGGGATCGGGCCAGCAGGTGCATCACGATCGGGCCGATCAGGGCCTGCACCGCCAGGACCGGGTCCATCCGGCGCAGGCGCCCGGCCGCCATCTGCTGATCCAGGTAGTACGCGACCAGCGGCAGGGTGCGCATCGCCTGGGCCGCATCCTGCTGGGAGTCGGGACCGGCGTGGCTGTCGGGATCGCTGCGGGAGACCTCCAACAGCAGCTGCAGCAGCAGGCCGATGTGGCCGTCCATGGCGGCGGCCATCGCCTGGGCGATGGCCGGGATGACCTCGGCCGGGGGCCGCTCGCCCATGGTCTCCAGCACCGCCGCGATCGGCTCGAAGGGCGAGAAGCGTCGGACCAGCTCGGCGAACAGCGCCTCCTTGCCGGGAACCAGCCGGTACAGGGTGGCACGCGAGACCCCGGCTCGGGCGGCCAGCTCGTCCATGGACAACTCGGCCAGGCCATGCCGTCCGACCAACTCCAGCGCCACGTCAAGCACACGGCCGCGCACCGTCGGCGGCGGCTGGAGGCCGAGCTCCTGCAGCAGGTTCTGCTGGCTGCCGAACAGCCGGTACAAGGTGGCGCGGGAGACGCCGGCTCGGGCGGCCAGCTCGTCCATGGACAGCCCCGCTAGGCCGCGTTGGTCGTCCCCCTGGCCCTGCCCGTGGCCGACCTCCCTGGCCGCAGTGAGGGCCGCCAGGACCTGCTGTTTGGAGATCGTGGGCATCGGCATGAGATTATACTAGACGAGATGTACCGCCTCGTCTAGTATCTAATCCATGCTCGAGGTACCCGTTCATCTGGCAGGCCAAGGGCAGGCGGCCGGGCTGATCCCACCCGGCTCGACCACCTTCCACCTGCTACTGGCCATCCACATCGCCGCCGCACTCACCTGCGTGATCGCCGGCGCCATGGCGGCGCTCAGCCCCAAGCGCCCCGGCCGCCACCCCCACCTGGGAACCCTCTACTACCGGTCACTCTGTGTGGTGGTCGCCTCCGCGGCCTGGCTGGCCGCCCTGCGCTGGCCGCAGGACGCCTACCTGCTGGCCCTCGGCACCCTGTCGCTTGCCGCCGCCACCCTCGGCCGAACCGCCCGGCGGCGACGGTGGCGATGGCGGCGCTGGCGCTGGATCGGGCTCCACCTTGCCGGCATGAGCGCCTCCTACATGCTGCTGCTGACCGCCTTCTACGTCGACAACGGCGAGCACCTGCCCGTGTGGCGGAGCCTGCCGCACCTTGCCTACTGGCTGCTGCCCAGCGCGGTCGGGCTCCCCCTGGTCGCTCGCGCGCTGGCCCGCCACCGCGGCCTCGCACCGCATCCATCCACCCACGCCTAAGCCTCTCACCGACGCAGACCCTCAACCTCAACCGCAGCCTCGGGGTCGTGCAGCAGCCTCCATGTCGCGGGATCCCGGCCAGACGATGGCTGCAGCCTGCCCTCGCAACGGCGCCCGCTGCCAGCCCCTACTGGGAGTTGGCGTGTCCGTCGGCGTGTCGTTCTGCGCGGCGCTTGATCGCCGCCAGCCAGCTGCGACGGATCGTGCCGCTGGCAGGGCGGATCAGCCACCAGTAGCGGGCGAAGCGACGCGCCGAGGCGGCGTCGGTGCAGGCCACCCGCGTCTCAGTGGTGAGCTGGATGGCCCTGCCGCCGGCGATGGAGGCAAGCCGGAAGTTGGCCGCCATCTTGGCGTAGCCGGCCTGGTCGAAGGTGGCGAAGTCGTCGCCGCCGCCAACGGCGATGCCGTGGCCGCCAACGAGCCGCCACGGCTGCCCGATGGCGCCGACCACCAGCTCCCGCGGGGCGTCTTGGCCGAGGATGGTGAAGCCGAACCGAACCGTCCAGCCCAGCAGCGGCTCCTCGGCATCGAAGCGGGCACGGTGGCTGCCGAGGAGCCGTCCGGGAAGCAACCGGACACCCATCAGCAGGCGGAACAGGCACAGCTCGCCGGTGGTGACCTGCGCCAACGCGGCCCAGACGTGGTCGGCCGAGGCGGCGATCGTCGTCGAATGGCGCTCGGCGGCCTGGAAGGTAGGCACCAGCCGGTCCAGGACGGTGGCGGCCGACCGTTCGGCGTCGGTCATCGGGCCTCTCCCATGGCCGGAGGCCACGCCGTGGCCCTCGTTGTCGGCCGTGGCTCGACGGACTCAACGTAGCAGCACTCGGCAGCCGGCCCACGACCAGGTCGGTCAGCAGCAGCCCGGTTGGGAGGCAAGCGGTAGGACAGCATGGCCAGCCGACGCGGTGACGCCAGTCGGTTGGCTGGTGTCGGTTGGCTTGGTGGCCTTGATGATGGCCGAGTGGAGGCCGTCGCCGACCTGGTGGGTGAAGGCCACCGAGATGGCGGTGAACCCGGCGGCGGTCAGGCTGGCCTCGTATTCGTGCTTGGACAGCGCCCCGGCGATGCAGCCCACGTAGCTGCCGCGCTCGGCTCGGTCCTCGGCGGTCAGGTGGTCCTCGGCGACCACGTCGGTGATGCCGATGCGGCCGCCCGGCTTGAGGACCCGGAAGGTCTCGCTGAACACCGCCGGCTTGTCGACCGACAGGTTGATGACGCAGTTGGAGATGACCACGTCCACGGTCTCGGCAGGCAGGGGGATGGCCTCGATGTGCCCCTTGAGGAAGTCGACGTTGGTGGCGCCGGCCTCGGCGGTATTGCGGCGGGCCAGGGCCAGCATCTCCTCGGTCATGTCCAGCCCATAGGCCTTGCCGGTGGGGCCGACCCGCTTGGCGCTCAAGAGCACGTCGATGCCGCCGCCCGAGCCCAGGTCCAGGACCGTCTCACCCTCGGCCAGCTCGGCCACGGCGGTGGGGTTGCCGCAGCCCAGGCTGGCCAGCAACGCCGTGTCGGGGAGCTGGTCGCGGTCGAGGGCGGCGTACAGCTCAGCGCCGAAGCCGGGCTCCTCGGCCGTGGCCGCGCCGCAGCAGTCGCTGTCGCAGCCGCAGTCGGCCGGCTGCCCACACCCGCAGTCCCCCGCACCGGCGGTGACCTTGGTGGCGGCGGCGGCATAGCGGGCCCGGACCTGCTCGCGCAGGGCGTCCTGGTCGGTGTGCTGGGTGGTCATTGGCTGGCTCCTTGGAGGTCGACGACGGCGGACAGGCGGCCCAGAGCGTCGCGGTTGAGGGAGTAGTAGGCCCAGGTGCCGCGCTGCTCACGCTCTAGGAGCCCGGCCTGGACGAGCTTCTTGAGGTGGTGGCTGACGGTCGGCTGGCTGAGCCCCAGGGGACCGGTGAACTCGCACACACAGACTGGCTCGGGGCTGGTGGCGAGCAGGTTGACGATCTTGACCCGGTGGGGGTCGGCCAGGGCCTTGAACAGCTGGGCGGTGGCCCGGGCCTGGTCGTCCGACAGCGAGGGCGCTCCCAGCGGCGTGCAGGCCGCTGGCGCCTCGGCGTCGTTCGGTGGGGCGGTCGTGGTGGGCATGGGCGTCCCTTGCATCGAGCGTTGTCGATGTAATAATGCGGGATGCATCGAGATCCGTCAATGTAGAGTCCTTGCGAGGGCGTACCGGGCCGCTACTCGGCCGTCGCCCCGCTTGCCCGTCTGGGCGGTCGCCCCGCGAACCCGACCGCACCGGCCACCAACAGCAGCACTCCGCCCAGGTAGTAGACAGCGCGGATGCCCAGGGCATCGGCGGCCACGCCGCCCAGGACCAGCGAGGCCAGCCGGCCGGCCTGCCACAACAGATCGAAGCCGGCGAACACCCGCCCCCGTGCCTCGGGGGCGACCTCGGCCTGGAGCAGCGAGTTGTAGGTCACCATCCCGGTTGAGGTCCCCACCCCGTAGACGGCTAGCGCCCCCATGGCGATGGCCAGGCTGCGGGTGCTGGCCAGGACCAGGTCGACCAGGCCGCGCAGCAGCAGCGGCCCGAACACCAGCGCTGGGCGGCGGGGGTTGGTGACCAGCCGGGCTAACAGCAACGGGCCGAAGGCGGCGCCGACCCCGATGGCGGCCAGCAGCAGCCCGAACCCGTCTGGGCCGACATGGAGCTGGCGGCCGGCCAGGACCACCAGCAGGGCGCTGGTCGCCCCGGCCGACAGCGCGGCCAGCAGCTGCACCAACCCCAGCAGCCGCAGCAGCCGATCGCGAACCAGCAGCCGCGCCCCCTCCCCGACCCGGCCCAGCCAGGGGCCCGCCGGCGTCGCCGCCGGCCGGCCGGGCAGCCGCAGCCCAACCAGCAGCAGCGCGGAGGCAGCGAAGCTGGCCGCATTCACCAAGAACGCCGGCGCGACCCCGACCGCGGCGACCAAGGCGCCGGCCAGGGGGGCGAGCGCGATCTGGGAGATGACCGCGGCCGACCACAGACCGCTGTTGGCTGCCACCAGCTCGTTGTCGTCGACGATGCTGGGCAGCACGGATTTGGCGGCTGGGTTGAAGAACACCCCGCCGGCGGCCAGCCCGAACGCCACCGCATAGACGAGAACCAGGTGCTGGTCGACCAGCGGCAAGACAGCGGCGAGGGCCATGCGCCACAGGTCGGCGGCGATCAGCACCCGGACCCGGGGGAGGCGGTCGATGACGGCGCCGGCCAGCGGGGCCAGCAGCAGCACTGGGGGCGATCTCAGCGATGACGGCGCCGGTCACGCCCAGGCCGGAGCCGGTGAGGCGGAACACGAGCACGACCAGGGCGACGGTGTTGAAGGTGTCACCCCAGCGGGAGATGGTCTGGGCAGCGAACAGCCGCCGGTAGGCCGGCCGGGCCAGGACCTTCCCCAGCCCTGGCCGCTTGGCAGTGGTCATGGCGGTATGGTGCCCGGCGTGGGCGCCGGGGGGGGGGAGCTGCTGCGGTTCGTTCCTCGCAGTTTGTCGGTTCCCGATCGGCGCGGGCCGCACACGCAAGGAGGCTGGTGATGCTTGACCGGCGAGTAGAGATCGTGAAGACCTTGCGGGCGACCCCGGTGGTGCTGCGAGCCCTGGTCGAGGGCATCGACGACGCCCGACTGCGGCGCCGGCCGGCGCCGAGGGAGTGGGCGATCATCGAGGTCGTTGGGCATCTGGCCGACACCGAGGAGCGGGCCCTGGGCCGGGTGCGCCGCATGCTGGCCGAGGAGGACCCGGTGCTGGCGCCGTTCGACCAGGAGGCCCTGGCCGAGGAGCGCCGCTACCTCGGCCTTGACCCGGAGGGGGAGCTGGCCCGCCTGGAACGGCTCCGAGCCGAGCACCTGGCCCTGTTGGTCGGGCTCGACGGCCCCGGCTGGGAGCGGACCGGTCGCCATGGCCAGCACGGCGATATGACAGTGGAGCTGTACGAGACCCACGTGGCGGCCGAGGAGGTCGACCACCTAGCCCAGATCGCCCGGCTACGGTAGTCCCGGAGGGGGGCCGCCATCCGGACTGGCGACGCCGGCGGGCCCGGTCAGTAGTGCGAGACGATGGGCAGCTTCGTGGGGACCGATGGAGTGGCTGGGTGGACGGTCGCCCGAGCAGCGCGGGTTGAAGATCCCACCTTGGCTCCCACCTCCGAGGGATGCCGTCGCCTGGACCCGTCGGTAGCATGCTGGCATGAGCAACAGGGCACAAGGCGAGACCACCAGGACGAAGCTGGCGGAGGACGGCGGGCCGCCACGCCAACCGCGCGGTTCCCTGACCGGGCACACGGTCGCCAGCAGGGCATGGGCGCTGCTTCGGCTGCCCCTGGCCGTCGTGGCCGCCGCCATCGCCGGGGTCCTGGCCCTGGTTGGCGCGGCGTCGGCGTCGGCCCGGCCGGCCGTCTTCCTGGGCGCCGGCTTGGTCGTCTTTGTGGCCGCCACCGCCGCCGGCATCGCGCTGGTCACCCGCAAGCTCCCCGAGCGGCGGCGTCGGCGGACTCGGCTGGTCGCCGTCACTGTCGGTGTGCTGGCCGGCGTGGCCGGCTTCTGGGCGACGGCGCTGGTGCCGGTCGGCGACCCGCGGCGGCCGCCGGCGCCCGTGGCCGGCCAGCGGTACTGGGAGCTGCCGACCGGCTCGCGGATCGCCTACGCGCACCTGCCCGCCCAGGGCACCCCGCGGCCGGCCCCGGTGGTGTTCCTGCACGGCGGCCCGGGGGTGGCCGACATGGCCGGCGATGCCGCCTACTTCGGCCAGCTCACCGCCGACGGCTTCGACGTGTGGGTCTATGACCAGGTCGGCACCGGCCGCTCCAGCCGGCTGGGCGACCCTCGCGGCTACACCATCCCCCGAGGGGTCGCCGACCTGGAGGCCATCCGGCAGCGCATCGGCGCCGACCGCATGGTGCTGCTGGGCCACTCCTGGGGCGCCCAGGTCGCCGCCAGCTACCTGGCCGCCTACCCCGAGCACGTGGCCAGGGTGGTGTTCTCCTCCCCGGGCGCGCTGGCCCCGGCGGTGGACGACGGCAGCGACGCGGGCGTGCGCGAGCGGCTCGCCAGGAGCCAGCAGCTTGGCCTGTACCGGCTGTTGGCCCGACCGCGGGTGCTGCTGGGCTACGCCCTGCTGCAGGTCAACCCGCGGGCCGCCCACGCCTTCGTGGGTGATGCCGAGATGGACGCCCGCAACGACCGGGTCTACAACGCGGGCCGGGCCGGCACCCACTGCCAGGGGCTGGGGCCGGGGCCGGCGCTGCACGGGTTGGGCTTCTACGCCTACCAGTTCCCCCAGTCGGCCGCCGCCCGCCCCTGGGCCGACCCCCGGCCGCAGCTGGCCCACCTGCAGACGCCGGCGCTGGTCGTCAAGGGGTCCTGCGACTACCTGTCCTGGGCCAGCGCCGTCCACTACCGCCAGGCGTTGCCCAACGCCGAGCTGGTCTACCTGCACCGGGCCGGGCACAACGCCTACCAGGACCAGCCGGCCGCCTTCCTGGCGGTCGTCCGTGCCTTCCTCACCGGCCGGCCCCTGCCAATCGCCTCGTGGTCAGGCAGCGGGGTCCCGGCCGACTACGAGGGTCCCGAGGGTCAGCTGCCGGTGACCGGACGCCAGTAGGCGGACCGGCCGGCAGGGCCAGCACGGCGAGCTGTCGGTGGAGCTGGACGAGGCCCACATCGCCGCTGCGGGGTCGACTACCGAGCCGAGATCGCCAGGCTTCTGTGGATGCTGGCAACACGGCCATGGCAAATGGCGACGCGTGCGGACAGGCCGCCCACTTGCCCGGGTACTTCAATCAAACTATGTTGATCTAGATGGCCACGACAGCTACATCAACTGCCCCGCCTGTCGGCTCCGAGGCGCTCCCGGTCGAGCTGGCCCGGGCGCTGGGCGACCCGCTGCGCTGGCGGATCGTCGAGCTGCTGGCCACCGAGCAGCTGTGCGTGGCCCACCTGGCCGAGGAGCTGGCGACCGCCCAGCCGCTGGTCAGCCACCACCTCAAGGTCCTGCGCGAGGCCGGGCTGATCGAACCGGACCGCTACCGCTACTGGACCTACTACCGGCTGCGGCCCGGCGTCCTGGTCCGCCTGGGCGCCACTCTCGGCCTGATCGCCCGCTCGGCCCCGAGCGGAACCGCCTGCCGGCGCCTGATCCCCGGTGCTGATGCCGCTGCCCCGTCATCCTCTGCCCGGCCGCCTGCCCGCCAAGGAGGCCCTGCCATGCCCAACGGCCAGCTCGACCCGACCAGCCGCTCGACCTTTGCCCGCTCCATCGAGGCCCTGCATGAGGAGTTCCGCGGGATCTTCTCCCTGGAGACCATCGAGCGGTTCGTCGATGAGTCCATCGACCGTATGTCCGGCGCCCGGGTGGTGGACTTCATCCCCCTGTTCGTGCACCGCTTCTCACGGGAGCGGCTGCGCGCCCTCGCCCAATCAGAAGGAGCCATCTTGAAGGATGTCCCTGAGGTCCTGTTCGTCTGCGTTCACAATGCCGGCCGTAGCCAGATGGCGGCTGCGCTGCTGGATCATCACGCCAAGGGCAGGGTGCATGTCCGCTCGGCGGGCAGCGCCCCCGCCGACCGGATCAACCCGGCCGTCGCCGCGGCCATGGACGAGTGGGGCATCGACCTGTCCCGGGAGTTCCCCAAGCCACTCACCGACGACTTCGTCAAAGCCGCGGACGTGGTGATCACCATGGGCTGTGGGGATGCCTGCCCGATCTACCCGGGCAAGCGCTACCTGGATTGGGAGCTCGATGATCCCGCGGGCCAGCCGGTTGAGGTGGTGCGGCGCATCCGCGACGACATCGACGCTCGTGTCCAGCAGCTGCTCGCCGAGCTGGTGCCCGCCTCGGCCTGAGTGAGATCAGCGAGGCTGGTCACTCCGGGCATGGTCGACTAGCCGGGAGAAGGGAGCCGGGATGCGGCTACTGGCCATCGGCGGCAGCGACGCCGGCATCGCCGCCGCCCTCCGCGCCCGCGAACTGGACACCTCGGTCGAGGTCACCGTGGTGGTAGCCGACGCCTTCCCCAACTTCTCCATCTGTGGACTGCCCTACTACCTGTCCGGCGACGTGCCCGACTGGCGGGATCTCGCCCACCGCACCACCACCGATCTCGAGGACGCGGGTATCGAGCTGCTGCTGGACCACACCGCCCGGGCGATCGACCCGGCCGGCAAGCAGGTCACCGTGACCAGCCAGTGCGGTGAACGGCAGCTGGGCTATGACCGGCTGGTGATCGGGACGGGCGCGGTCCCGGTCCGGCCCCCGATCGACGGCCTCGATCTGCCCGGGGTGCACGTGCTGCACACCATGGCCGACACCTTCGCCCTCCACCAGGCCCTCACCGCCGGCGCCCGCTCAGCGGTCATCGTTGGGGGTGGCTACATCGGCTTGGAGATGGCCGAGGCCTTCTACGCCCGCGGCCTCGAGGTCACCGTGGTCGAGCAAGCCCCGGCAGTCATGCCGACCGTCGACCTGGAGCTGGGCCGGCTGCTGGGCGAGGAGTTAAGCCGCCACGACGTCCAGGTGGTCAATGACGTCACCGTCAAGGCCATCCACCACGAGGTCGACGGCCTGACCGTGGCCGGCCAGCCCGACTTCGCCGTTACCGTCGACCTGGTCCTGGTCGTGGTCGGGGTCCGCCCGGACACCGAGCTGGCCGTGGCCGCCGGGGTCCAGACCGGTGTCCGGGGTGCGCTGCGGGTCGACCGGCGGATGCGGACCAACCTGCCGGATGTGTTGGCGGCCGGCGACTGCGTGGAGACCTGGCATCGGCTCCTCAACGAGCCCACGTACCTGCCGCTGGGCACGACCGCCCACAAGCAGGGCCGGGTCGCCGGGGAAACGGCCGTCGGTAGGGATCGGGAGTTCGCTGGGTCGCTGGGCACCCAGGTCGTCAAGGTGTTCGAACTCGCCGTGGCCCGCACCGGCCTGCGCGATCAGGAAGCAGCCGCAGCCGGATTCGACTCGCTGACGGTCGAGTCGACTCAGTTCGACCACAAGGCGTACTACCCGGGCGCCCACCAGCTCCATATCCGCATCACCGGCGACCGCACCAGCGGGCAGCTGCTCGGTGCCCAGCTGGTCGGCCACCACGACGCCGAAGTCGCCAAGCGCATCGACATCCCCGCCAGTGCCCTGTTCCACCACATGACCGTGGATGGCCTCAACGACCTCGACCTGAGCTACACCCCACCCTTCGGCAGCCCCTGGGACGCCATCCAGCTCGCCGCCCAGGCCTGGACCCAGGGACGCCGATCCCCGGCAGCTGCCAGCCCCGACCCAGGAGTCGGCCCATGAAGCTGCGGCTGTTCCTCCGCCAAGAAGACGCCTACTTCGGGCTGTTCCAGGCGGCCGCCGACAACATCGGCGCCGCCGCCACCGTCCTGTTGGACCTGCTTATCGACCTCACCGACCCCCGAGGCCAAGGCCAAGCACCTGGCCGACCTGGAGCATGAGGGCGACCGCATCACCCGCACCATCCTGACCCGGCTGGCCTCCACCTTCATCGCCCGCTTGGACCGCGACGACATCTTTGACCTGGCCGAACGGCTCGACAATGTGATTGACGCCATCGAGGAGGTCGGTGACATGGTCTTCCTCCACGGCATCACCCAACCCCTGGACCCGGTGACCGAGCAGGCCCGCGTGCTGCTGCGAGCGGCCGAGCACACCAGCCAGGGCATGCGCAGCCTGGACCAGCTCCACTCCGACCGCCTCAACACCTACCTGACCGCCATCGATGACCTGGAGCATGAAGGCGACCAGCTGCATCGCCGGGTCCGCGCCCAGCTGTACGACTTCACCACCGAGCATCCTGCCCAGCACATGCTGCGCTGGAAGGACATCACCGACGGTATCGAGCAGGCCCTGGACGAGCTGGCTCATGTCGCCCACACCGTCGAAGGCATCGCCCTCAAGCACGCCTAGCCAACTCCTACTCGCTCTTTTGGAGGAGGCGCTCAATGAGCTGGCGCACGTACACCGTCCACGGCATCGCGCTCGAGCACGTGTAGCTGCCGATCCAGTTCGGCGCCACTAGACGCGGGTGCAGGTCGACGCCGCTGGCTCGGCGCTCACCGACGGAATCAATTACGCCATCGCGTTGGTATGGCTTGGTGCAGCGAATCGGTATCCGAACCCGCGGATGGTGATGATGTACTCCGGGCTGGTCGGATCGCGTTCGATCCGGTGCCGGAGGCGTTTCAGGTGGGTATGCAGGTTTCGTCGGCCGGTGGCGAAATCGGTGCCCCAGACCAGCTCGATGAGCCGCTCGCGGGAGATCGCTTGGCCCGCGTGGCCAAGCAGGACGCGCAGCAGCTCGAACTCCCTGCCGGGCATCTCGATCGGCTCTCCGCGGACCCGCACCGCATGCGCCCGCTCGTCCAGGATGACGTCCCCGACGGCCAGCACCTCGGAGCCGAGCGCGCTTGCGGGGTCAGCCTGGCTGATAAGGGTATGGAGCGCATGAACCAGTTCTTGGAAGCGAAGCGGCCGGCGCAAGACCAGCACGTCATGGCCTGAGCCACCGGTGAGCTCAGTTGCCAGGGTTTCGTTGCCACCAACCAGCAACACCACCGGTGTGTCGGTGACGGCGCGGACCTTGGCGTAGGCGTCGGCGGTCCTCAGGCTGCCCTGCGGGCAGTGCAGGACAACGGCGTCTGGCTTCATGGTCGCTAGGGTTTGCAGCGCTTCATGGGCATCCTTCGCCGACATGACGCTGAGGCCGGCATGTGCCAGCCCGATCGTGAGGGCCTCGACAAGGCCGTCGGCTGGATGCACGAACAATACGATCGGCTGGTCGAGGCGGAACGGGCGCGATTCGGCGGCCTGTTGCGCCGAACCGATATCGGTGCCAGCCCGGTCTGGTGCTGCAGCCCTCGCGCGCCCCTCGGTCACCGTTGGCGGGCCGATCAGCTCGACCAGCGTGTTGGCCTCCTCGCGGAGCTGGCGAAAGACCCTGGTCGCATGGTCGGGATCGTCGGCCGCAGCCAAGACTTCGACCAGGAGCCCGAGGGGCTCTACGCGGTCAAGAAGCGTGGTCCCGACCGCAGCGAGGAGCTCGCGGTAGGCGTGCTGGACCCGGCGGGCCAACGACACATCGTTGAGTTCAATCAACGCGCCGCCTTCTATGGGGGTGGCGCGGACCCGAAGTGCTGACTGCCCCAGCACCAGTTCCTGCTCGCAGGCTGTGCCGGTGCGTAGTGCCTGTCCGGCGAGTGGCAGAACCTGCTCTGATGCCGCGGAGCCGTCCGGCTGGCAGCCGAGCAGCCGTTGCGCGGCGGCGTTGGCCCGCATCGGCCGCCCTCGGCTGTCGGTGAGGACCACGCCGACGTGGAGTGCGTCCAGCAGCTCTGACGCCACTAGATTGCGCCGGTTCACCGCTCACCTCCCCAGCCGGGCTGGGGTGGCGCGAGGCTGTGGCCGCTCAGGCCTTGGAGGCGTGCAGGCGCTTCGCCCTTGGTAGCACGATGGGTCAGTTGGTGCCTCACGAGGCCCCTCACGCCAGGTCTAGCCGAAGCGGCCGGTGATGTAGTCCTCGGTTCGCCGGTCGGCCGGGTGGGTGAAGATGGTGTCGGTGCGGTCGTACTCGACCAGGAGGCCGGTGCGGTCGCCGGTGCCCTCGGCCGGCTCGGCGTTGAAGAACGCCGTGCGGTCGGAGATCCGGGCCGCCTGCTGCATGTTGTGGGTGACGATGACGATCGTGTAGTCCTGCTTGAGCTGCTCCATCAGGTCCTCGATGCGGCCGGTGGAGACCGGGTCGAGGGCCGAGGCGGGCTCGTCCATCAAGATCACGTCGGGCTCCACGGCGATGGCCCGGGCGATGCAGAGCCGCTGTTGCTGGCCGCCCGATAGGGCGAGGGCGTTCTGCTTGAGCTTGTCCTTGACCTCGTCCCACAGGGCCGCCCGACGCAGCGACTCCTCTACCAACTCGTCCATGCTGGCCGGCTTCATCCCGATCACCCGAGGACCAAACGCGATGTTCTCGTAGATGGACTTGGGGAATGGGTTGGGCTTCTGGAACACCATGCCGATGCGCCGGCGCACCTCCACTGGGTCCACATCATCGCCGTAGAGATCTTGGCCGTGGTAGTGGATCTTGCCCTCGACCCTGGCCCCGAGGATCAGGTCGTTCATGCGGTTCAGGCAGCGGATCAGGGTGCTCTTGCCACAGCCGGACGGGCCGATCAGCGCAGTGATCTGCCGTGCCGGGATGTCCAGGTTGACGCCGCGAAGGGCCAGGAAGCTGCCGTAGAAGACGTGGACGCCGTCCAGCCGGAACACCGTCTCGGTGGCCGTGTCCGTGTCCTCGCGCGGCTTCACCTCGGTCGCGATGCGTGGGCCTTCGCTGGTCGCCGGTGGGTCCTCCCGACCGTCCTGAGTCACTTGGGGCCATCCTTGCGTCATCTCAACTATCACCAGATTCTCTGATCGTGTACCGGATCGCGGGAGGTCACCATCGGCGCTGGTAGAAGCGGTTGCGCAGCCAGATCGCGACCGAGTTCATGGCCAGCAGGACCACCAGCAGGACCACGATGGCCGCCGCCGCCAGCACCTTGAACTCTTCTTGGGGTCGCGAGATCCAGTTGAAGATCTGGACTGGGAGGGCGGTGAATTGGCTGGTCAGCCCGTCGGGGTTGAAGGTGACGAAGGTCAGGGCGCCGAGCAGGATCAGTGGGGCGGTCTCGCCGATGGCGCGGGAGAGCCCGAGGATGGTGCCGGTGGCCATCCCCGGGATAGCTGCGGGGAGGACCTGGCGGCTGACGGTCTGCCACTTGGTCGCCCCCAGCGCGAAGGCCGCCTGGCGGATCGAGTTGGGCACCGCCCGGATGGCCTCGCGGCCGGAGATGATGACGATCGGCAGCACCAGCAGGGTCAGGGTCAGGCCGCCGGCCAGCAGCGTGCGGCCGAGGCCGAAGGGGCCGCGGGCCAGGAACGCCAGGCCGAGGATGCCGTAGACGATGGAGGGGACGGCGGCCAGGTTCTGGATGTTGAGTTCGATCAGGCGGTTGTACCAGCGCTTGGGGTCGGCGTACTCCTCCAGGTAGATGGCGGCGCCAAAGCCGAGGGGGACGGCGGTGGCCATCACGATCCCCATCAGCCAGATGGTCCCGAAGATGGCCGACTGGGCGCCCGATCTTGCCGGCCGGCGTGAGGGGAAGTTGGTCAGCAGCTCCATGTTCAGCCGCGGCCATCCCTCCACGAAGACCTGGATGAGCAGCACGGCCAGGGTGAGGATGCCGATGGCCAGGCTGAAGAACATCAGTCCCTGGAAGATGCGGGCCTTGCGGCGGTCGCCGGCTCGCTCGCCTCCGCGGTGCTCTTTGGTGATGGCGTAGCGAGAAGAAGCGCTGTTCACTCGTACACCTCCCGGAACCGGCGCACCAGGCGGATGGCGATCAGGTTGATGACCAGCGTGATGGCGAACAGGGTGGCTCCGACCGCGAAGATGGTCAGATACCCGGTCGTGCCTTGGGGCACGTCGCCGATGCCGGTGGCGCCGATGAAGGCGGTCATGGTCTGGACCGGCTCCCTGGGGTCCAGGGTGAAGTTGGGGTTGTTGCCGGCTGCGATGAGCATGATCATCGTCTCGCCCACCGCCCGGGAGATGGCCAGCACGAACGAGGCGACGATGCCCGAGATCGCCGCTGGGACCACTACTCGGGTGCTGACCTGGAGTTTGGTGCTGCCAAGGGCATACGCGCCGGCGCGTAGCCCCTGGGGGACTGCCGACATCGCATCCTCTGACAGCGACGCCACCGTGGGCAGGATCATGATCCCCATGACCAGGCCGGGTCCCAGGGCGTTGAACAGGTCGGGCTTGCGCTCGGTGAAGAACCAGACGTCCTGCAGCAGCGGCGACACCAAGGTCAGGGCGAAGAAGCCATAGACGACCGTTGGGATGCCGGCCAGGATCTCAAGAATCGGCTTCAGCACCCTGCGCAGGCGCGGGCTGGCGTACTCGCTCAGGTAGATCGCCGAGCCAAGCCCGAAGGGGATGCAGATCAGCAGCGCCCACATCGTGGTGGTGAAGGTGGCCAGCAACAGGGGCTGCACCCCGAACGATGGCGGGTTGAACAGCGGCGCCCAGTCCCGCCCACCAAAGAACTCACCCAGGCTGACCTCGCCGAAGAAGTCCAGCACCGGCCGCAGCAACGACAAGACGATGGCCAGGGTGGTAGCGACCGACAACAGCCCGCAGGAGAACAGCAGGGCGACGATCACTCGCTCGCCCCAGCGTGGGCGGGCGACCCCCAGAGGCCGGGTTGGCTCCCTGGGGATCGCGCGGGACGGTGCTGCTTGCAACGTCATGGTCCTCTCTCCGCCCGATTGAGTTAGCCGGTGGCCAGCTGGGTGATCTTCTGCTTGGCCGTGGCCGCCTGCTCCTCGGTCAGGGGGACGAACAGGGCCTCCTCGGCGATCTTCTGGTAGTTGGTCACATAGAACTCGGTGAAGGCCTTGACCTCGGGGCGCGCCAGGGCCTGGTCGCTGGGGTAGATGAACAGCGGCCGCGACAGCGGCGTGTAGCTGCCGTCCTGGACGGTCTCGGTGCTGGGGGCGACACAGCCGCTGCCCCCGTCGACCTGGATGCCCTTGATCTTGCCCTGGTTCTCCTCCAGGTAGGACAGGCCGAAGTAGCCCAGACCGCCCTTGGCGCCGCTGACCCCGGTCACGGTGACGTTGTCGTCCTCGGTGGCCGAGTAGTCCGAGCGGCTGCGACCCTCTTCACCGTTGATCGCGTTGGTGAAGTAGTCGAAGGTCCCCGAGTCAGTCCCGGCGCCGAACAGCTTCAGCGGCTCGTTGGGGAAGCTCGGGTCGACCTGGTTCCAGTTGTTGACCTTGCTGCCCTTGTCCCAGATTGCCTTGAGCTGCGCGGTGGTCAGGCAATTCGCCCAGGTGTTCTGGTTGTTCACCACGACCGACAGCCCGTCGTTGGCGACCTGGACCTCCTCGTACTTGATCCCCTTGCTCGCGCAGGTCTGCTTCTCGTCGGCCTCGATTTGCCGGGACGCATCCGAGATGTCGGTCTCACCAGCGCAGAACTTCTCAAAGCCGCCACCGGTGCCCGAGGTCCCCACCGTCACCCGGACGCCCGAGTTCTGCTCCTGGAACAGCTCAGCCGCGGCCTCGCTCAGCGGCGCCACCGTGCTCGAGCCGTCGATATTGATCGTGCCCGACAGCTCGGTTCCGCCATCGGCGGACCCGCCATCGTTGTTGCCGCCGCCACATGCGGCCGCCAGCAGCCCGATGGCGAGCAGCAGCGCACCATAGCGCCAGCGCGCCACGAGTCGTCCGGTCATACGGGTTGTCCTCCCTCACGCTCGGAGAGCATGGGCCCCTGCCCATCACAGAGTCGCTCCATACGACGGGCACGGTAGCCACGGTCCTTGACATCGCTCTCGACATCAGATGAACAGCGGGTGAACATGAGGGGAACGTCAGGCGCGTCCTGGCCGGCTCAGCAAGAACCACTCCTAGGGACCGAGTTACCTCGGCTCGCTGGGGCGGGAAGACTGGCGCAGCCACCCAACTCCCGGTCCCTGTTTAGAGGGCCCAGCCCCTGGCGTGGGTCCGGCTGATTGAGGCAGGACCTGCCGGGCAAGCCTTGATTATGTCCAAGGGCTCCCGGCCCGAGCCCGACAGCACAGGAGGGTTGGCTGATGCCCGAGGTCCGCCAGCGCTTCTCGGAAGAGTTGCGCGCCCTTGAGGACGAGGTTCAACGGACAGCCTCCCAGGCCCAGCTGCTGCTGGAAGAGGCGCTGCAGGCCCTCCTGGGCGGCGACCTGGCGCTCTGCGACCAGGTGGTCAGGGGCGACGACGAAGTGGACGCGCTCTACCTGGACGTCGAGCGACGGATCCTGCACCTGTTCGCGCTCCAGACCCCGGTCGCGACCGACCTGCGGCTCCTGACCGCCCTGCTCCACATCAACCTGCACCTGGAGCGCGTCGGCGACCAGGCCGTGAACCTGGCCAAGATCACCAAGCTCGTCGACGGCCTGCCCCAGATCCCAGCGGTACTTCAGGATCTTGAGGAGATGGGCAAGCTCGCGCTGGGCATGGTCGGCACGGCGATGGACGCACTGGCGCGCCGGGATGTCGCCCTCGCCCAGACGCTGCCCGAGCTTGACGACCCCATCGACCAGCTGAACCGCGGGATGATGCCGAAGGTGCTCGAGGCCTCTGGCGACAGGCGGATGCTGGAGTGGGGAATCCGCATGTACGTCGTGTCGCGTCAGATCGAGCGGATCGGCGACAACGCGGTCGATATCGGCGAACAGGTCGCGTTCCTCGTCACAGGCCAGTTCCGCGAGTTCACCGACGCATCACATCCCGAGATCGAACACCCAGAGCTACGGCGGTAGTCCGCCTGGCCGTCCACCAGGCACACCAGATGAAGTCGCTGGTGCTGGCTGGACCCACCTCCTGGCTTCAGTTGCACAACCAGCACCGGCAGCTCGGTTCCCGGCGATGCCTTGGAGGCGATGCGCAGCTTCTGCGATCAGGTCGACGGGCGCGTGCAGGCCTCGCCGACCTTCCGCGCCTGGCCCCTCCAGGGGCTGGAGCAGCCGTAGGACCTGAACCGCGAGGCCGAGTTGGCCGGCTACCTGACACGCGTGCCTAGCGAGCACCGACAGGGCAGCCTGGCTGCTTGACCTTGGAGCAAGGTTTACCCTGCGGGCATGGCACCAGCACCACCTGCTCTCCAGCCGCCAGCAGATCCGCCAGCAGCCGACCGGCACGTGCCGGCAGTCCTCCACCGCCCAGGTCCGCTCCGGCCAGCGCTGGCGGGCCCAGCCGATCAGCTCCTGGTGGTCGCTGGTCCGGGTGCCCTGGCTGGTGGTCTGGGTCAGCTGGCGGCCGACCGGGTCGGTGGCCACTACCGTGTGGCTGGCCTTGTGGGGGTCCACACCCAGCGTCACCGTCATCGCGGCTCCTCCTGTGCAGGCAGCGCACCCAGGCTGGGCCAGCGGACACGGTTCAGTGGGGGCCAAGGCCAGGCTCCTGACCCGAAAATTCCTCGGCCACCGGGCAGGTGGCCGAGAACCGAGCCGGTGATCCGGCGGGTGCTCGGGCCGGTAGGTCAGGCGGCTTCGGTGGGTTCGACGATGACCACCTGGCTGTTGCGGATCACGATCCGCTGGCCGGTGAGAGCTTGGAGCTGCCAGGCGAGGTTGCGGGCCTTGCGTTGCTTGTCGATACGCGACGCGTAGTGGTCGGCGCCCAGGTCACGGAACTGGGCGTCAGGGTCGGCCAGCAGGTGGTAGACGATGACCAGCACCGAGTTGCCGGTGGCGACCATCGCCCGTTGTTTGCCACGGCATTTGGCGATCCGCCGGTAGCGCGCCCCCAGGAAGCTGTCGGTGCGGGCGGCGGTGGCGACGATGTTGCCCAACGTGCCTGCCAGCCATGGGTTGCCCTTGCCGCGGCCCTTGGGCTTGTGCCGGCCGGCCGACTCGTGGGTCTGGGGGCAGAACTTGGCCCACGACACCAGGTGCGCGGCGGAGGCGAAGCGGCCCATGTCGACGCCGACCTCGGCGATCAGCTCCTGGGCGGCGGTGGCACCGACCCCGGTGATCTCATCGAGCTGGGCCACCTGACCTGCGAACGGGGCGACCGCCTGCTCGATCTTGCTGTCGAGGGCGGCGATCTGCTGGCTGTGCTGGTCGATGTTGTTCAGCATCATCCGCAGGATCGCGGCGTGGTGGTCGCTGAAGAACCCGTGCAGCGCCTCCTCCAGCTGCGAGATCTTGGCGCGGAGCCGACGGCGGGCCAGCTGGGCCAGCACCTTGGGGTCACGCTGCCCGGCGATCAGCGCCTCCAGCATCGCCCGCCCGGAGGCCCCAAAGATGTCGGTCGCCACCGAGCTCAGCTTGATCTGCGCGTCTTCCAGCAGCTTCTCCACCCGCTGCATCTCCCGGGTGCGGTCGTGGATCAACGACCGGCGGTAGCGGGTCAGGTCCCGCAGCTGGCGGATGGGGCGGGGATGCACCAGCGACGGGCGGCACATGCCCCGCTCGGCGACCTTGGCCAGCCAGACCGCATCGGCCTTGTCGGTCTTGGGCCGTCCCGGCACGTTCTTCACGTCGCGAGCGTTGACCAGCCAGCACTCGAAGCCTTCGGCTTCCAGCAGCCAGTAGACCCCCTTCCAGTAGTCGGAGGTGGACTCCATCACCACCCGGGTCACCCCACAGCAGTGCAACCAGTCCGCCAGCGCCAGCAGCGCCGCGGTGGTGGTGGCATAGCCGCGGACCTCCTGCAGGCGCCGGCACAGCTTGGACTCGTGCGGGACCCGCACGCACGCCTCCAGCGCCGCCTTCCCCAGGTCGAGCGCGGCGACCCGCTCGACGTGGAGGTCCTGCTCGTCGACCTCTTCCATACCGGCTCCCGGGAACGGGGACAGGGGAAGGTCGCCCGCAGGAGCCGGCGGGAAACGGAGAGTCGGACCCTCGTGCTCATGGCAACAATGCGCAGCCCTTGGAGTGGCTCCCAGCGTCAAACTGACTTACGGCCTCACCTGCGCCAAGAAGCACCGACGTCGGCGGGCGACCCGCCCGATTTTCACGTATGGGCGGCGTCCCCAGGAGGGACCGAGGAACTGACTTGTTGAATCGCGACCAGGACGCCAGGGTCTGCAGCCCGTAGCGTCCAGGGTGCCGGTCGTCTGGCTCGCAGGCTCCTTGCGACCCGTGGGTTGGCTCGCTGATAGCGTGCCGGGCTGCGGCCGGCACCCGCCGTGACGTGGCTCGACAGAGGCGTGTGCCGACCTGAAGTCAGGCTGCCCGTCGCGGGATCGTCCCTGTCCGCCGCGAGGAAAGGCCACGCCGTGATCACCATCGGCATCGACCCCCACAAGCGCTCGCTGACCGCCGCCGCCCTCGACCCCCATGCGGGGGCGCGCGCGTTCTTGGCGGACCTGGGGTCCGCGCCTAGCTTCGGGGTGGCATGGCCGCAAGCTGCTGGCCGATCCGTTCGACGATGAAGGCTGCGTCGTGGTGGATGAAACCAAGCAGCGACGAGCCGCGCGAGTACTGGTTGTGCATGCCCAGGAAGTACAGGCCCGGCGCTTGGGTCACGCCACGGCGGTGGATCGGTGTGCCGCGCTGGTCCAGCACCGGCAGCCTGATCCAGGTGTAGTCGGAGCGGTACCCGGTCGCCCACACGATCGCTGGCGGCGCAAGGGTCTGCCCGTCGCTGAACCGTAGGGTGCGACCGTCGTCCTGGACGGTGACGGTGCGGCCGACCAGCCGTACCCCGCGGCGGGCCAACTGGCGGAGGCTAGTGCCGATCAGCAGGTCGCCGCGTTGAGTGCGTCCGCGCCAGCTGCCCTCCAGCGGGGCGGTGAGCAGGCCGAGGTGGTCACCCCACCAGTGCAGGCTCTTGCCGAGCAGCCGGCGTGGCAGAAAGGGCAGCCGCTGCCCGCGCGACAGGTGCACCTGGTGGCTGGCGGCCAGGTCCTCGGCGATGCCGACCCCGGAGTTGGCCGAGCCGACCACCAGGACCTCCCCAGCGGGGAGCTGGGCGGGGTTGCGGTAGGCGGCGCTGTGCAGCTGCACGACCTCCTCGCGCAGCGCGGCGGCCAGCTCGGGGACGGCCGGCTGCTGGTAGGCGCCGGTCGCCACCACGACCTGGCCGGCCCGATAGGTGCCGCGGGTGGTCTCCAGCCGATACCCGCCGGCTGCCCGGTCCAGGGACCGGACCCGGGTGTCCAGCGTGATGGGCAGCTGGAAGGTGTGCGCGTAGGCCTCCAGGTAGTCGGCGACCTCGTCCTTGCCGGGGAAGTGCTCGGGGTCGCCGGGAAACCGCAGGCCCGGCAGGGCGTCGTAGGCGGCGGCGGAGAACAGCTCCAGGGAGTCCCAGCGGCGCCGCCAGGCGTCCCCGACACGCTGCTCGGCGTCCAGCACCAGGTGCTCGACGCCGGCGCGGGCCAGGTACCAGGACGCCACCAGCCCGGCCTGGCCGCCACCAACGACCAGGACGTCGGCGCGCTGAGCCACTAGCTGGGCTCCTGCCGTGGCGGTCGGGGCGCGGGGGCGTCCGGTGGCGGGGGGCTGGGAGTGGTGTCGTCTGGGGTGGTGGTCGGGCGGCGGGAGAGGCGGCGACCCAACCGCACCGCCAGGGGCATCACCACGACCATGATCGCGATGCAGGCCAGCATGCCGAGGCCGGCGAGGAGCAGGTTCATCATCGCCACGCACCTCCAATGACGTCGTCATCCGGATGACGACGTAACTCGACTGTTACTCTTCCCGGCATGACCCAGCCCAAACCGCCCCGCCGGCTGCGCCGCGACGAACAGCAGCGCCACATCCGCGCCCAGCTCCTGGACGCCGCCGAGCGGGTCTTCGCCCGCCACGGCTACCAGGGCGCCACCATCGATGCGATCGCTGCCGAGGCCGGCTACTCCCACGGCGCCATCTACTCCAACTTCAACGGCAAGGAGGACCTATTCCTGGTGCTGGTGGAGGAGCGCGTCGATGCGCGCCTTGCCAGGGTCTACCAGGCGGCTGACGCCGAGCTCAGCCGCGGCGCCACCCCGCTGGAGGCGGCCCGCCGGTTCGTGGCCATGCTGCAGCAGGAACAGCACGCCTACCTGCTGATGGTCGACTTCTGGAACCAGGCCGTCCGCGAGCCCAAGGCCGCGGCCCGCTTCGCCGAGCGCCACGCCCGCCTGCGGGCGCTGATCGGCCGCATCGTGGAGGGCATCGCCCGCGACACCGGCGCCGAGCTGACCCTGCCGCGCGACCAGGCCGCCACCGCGCTGATCGCGCTGGTCAATGGCCTGACCATCGAACGCCTGGCCGACCCTGCCGCGGCCCCGGATGAGCTGTTCGCGCACGCCATCGCCGCCGTCGTTCGCGGGTTCTCACACCCACCCGCCTAGCCTCCGTGGCCACTCCTCGGGCCGCATACCGTGTGCCGCGCTGCGAGCCTGGCGAACTGGTCGGCCCATACCCCCAGGATCACGAACCAGCCGCCGACCGCGATCAGCACCCAGCCACCCCAGCGCTTGACGGTCGGGGTGCCGGCGCGCAGCGCTCGACTGTGTGCTGCTGAGCGGTGGCGACCACCAGCGCCGCCGCGAACAGCAAGCCGACCAGGACGGCGGCGGTAACCGCGGACGCGCCCAGCGCCGCAGCAAACCCGCCCACGGTCAGGGCTTGGATGGCCAGACCGGCCATGATCGGGCCGGTTCAGCCGAACCCGGCGGCCAGGTAGCCAAAGCCAAACAGCCCCCGTGTTCCCTGCTGGGACGCCCGCCTTGGGTGAAAATTGGGCTGGTTGCCCGCTGACGCCGCAAGCCCGTGATCGTTGAGGTCGGTAAACAGCCGGGCGCTGGGAGCC
>Ga0126312_10000524_pt1 | contig 23208 bp, 30 predicted proteins | sample Plot104A_FD_92537 | JGI IMG/M metagenome (GOLD analysis project Ga0126312, IMG submission 92537) | Serpentine soil microbial communities from UC McLaughlin Reserve, CA, USA - Plot104A | ecosystem: Environmental > Terrestrial > Soil > Grasslands | place: USA: UC McLaughlin Reserve, Lake County...
CCCGAAGGCGACAGATTTTACCTATTTCCGCATCCGGCAAGCACCATTTTTCCCGGGCTCAGCAGGCCTTTACCTGCTGAACAGATCTGAATGGTGCATCAGCCTCTGTTTCGGCTAGTCGGATATGTGATTTGAATATAACACTTCCGTTATTATGTGCTACTCTACTATATTCCGAACTGCAAATTCGAATCAAAAATACAAAAATTCTATGCCTGAAGATGAGATCATGTATCTACTTAAACTCTCTTACCGCACAATGATTTTCCCTAAAAAATGTAGATCGCATAGTACGCTCACTGCACTTTCGATTCTAAGGGTACCAAAATACAGGTTCTGACTGAATGCTTTCGCGAGTTAGATTTATAGTGTTAGTAAGTGAAACTTAACTAACAAAAAGGCTTATAGAATATGTGGTGTAGAGTTTGGAATGTGGCTAGGAAAAAGAAAGAGAGCAATCCTTCCTACAAGTTTGCATGTGATAGCTGTAGGAACATATTTGCGTCCGAATCGGGGCTGAAGCATCATCAAAGCTCCAAGCAACATCGTGGCATCCTTCGCTTCCGTCTACTGCACTGACCTTCTTTTTCATAGATACTGCGTCCTCAATCTCAACAATCATACCACTATTTTTATCGGTGGAATTATAGCAGTTGGTCTGAGAGCAATTTTTTCATACTCAGAATATACTATAAAGACAAGAAAACATATGGGCATAGCGCGCGCTCCTGAATAGCTACCACCGTTTCTCTGAATCGAGAACCTTGATGTCTGGCTGCGTGATGTAGGTCATATTGACCTTGCCTGACTTGAACGCTTTCGCTTGGACGAGTTTCAATACATGCCGGTCCTTCACATCCTTAAACAATGCCTTTCCCCCGCCCAAAATAAAGGGATTGACTAAGAACCGGACTTCATCGATCAAGCCCATATTCATCAGACCGGAAACCAGCTTGGCGCCGCCGACTGCATATATGTCCTTACCTGACCGCTGCCTCAGTCTTCGGATTTCTTCCACATCTCGAACGATCCGTGTGTTCTTCCAATCGACCTGATCCAATGTCTTGGACAAGACAATATGAGGCGTCTTGTCGGCAAAGTACGCGTAGTCGATCTCGCCCTTCGAAGCGACCCTGCCCGTGAAGGGCAAAATGCCCCCGGGATTGGCCAAGATGGCTCGCCAATATTGTTGGTAGCCCGGATACATCCCGCGGCCCAAAAGACACGTGTCGATCTGAGGAAGAAGATCAAACTCATCCTCCCACATTTCTACCCAATCCAGTTCTCCATTAGGCCCTTCGATGAAGCCGTCCACAGACACTTGGAAAGCCGCGATTATTTTTCTCCCCGTTTCCGCTCGCCTGCTATTTATGTCCAGAAATGAGCTTTGCTGTGGTCCGCTAATTTAGCGGTATCCTGCAATTTTATTCTTTGATTTTCCAAGCAGGATTCCAAACAATCTCCCACAGATGACCATCTGGATCTTGAAAGTATCCGGAGTAGATGCCCCATGGCCGGTCATGTGGTTCTTCAGTCACGATAGCACCAGCAGCCTCCGCTTGTTTGAGCAATGTATCGACTTCTTCTTTGCTTTGTACAAAGTGACCTATGCTGAACTCGGTGGGACTTGGCGGCCCAACAGGTTGCTTCGCGTCTTTAGCCAAATCTGTGCGCTGGTAAAGTGCAAGAATTAATCCATTCTGCAATTCGAACATGACAGCAGCTCCTGATGGGTGGACCTCGTCGCCCTCGAATTCAGTCCCAATGACACCATTCGTGTGAAACCCTAATCCGTCACGATAGAATGCAAGTGACCTTTCTAAATCATCTACCCCAATTGTTAGAGCGGTAATTCGAGGTTTCATGCTATTTTTCCTCTTTAATCCGTTTGCGGCGAGCAAGCTCAGCCTCAGTGGGGGTCTCAAGCGCAAACGATCCTGTCCTAACTTCTCCTGCGCGGCCGTATGTGGCAACGATAACTCCAGTTGGTGAAATCTCGCTTTCAAGAAGTTTGAATCCAGCTGGAATTGTGCCTTCCGCAAACAAGCGCTTGCCAATGCCGAGAGTTATAGGGAATATCTTCAGCCAAAGCTCGTCAACTAAGTCATGTTTTAAAAGCGTCTGAATAAGATCACTGCTGCCATGAACTTGTATTTCGGGCCCATCCTGATCCTTTAGTTTCTTGACCTCCTTCCCTACATCCCCCTTGATGAGTTCGGAATTTTTCCAGTCAAGCCTTGTCAGCGTCTTTGAAGCAACATATTTCTTCGCATTATTAATTCCTGCTGCAACTGGGTCTCCACTAGTGTTCACATATGGCCAGTGCGCCGCAAATATCTCGTACGTCTTCCTGCCAAGCAATAAATCAAAAGTTTTATTCATTTGCTTGTCCATCACTTTGCCAAGAAAGTCATCAAAGTATCCAGCAACCCAGCCACCATGTTTGAACCCGCCAGTGGGATCTTCTTCAGGCCCCCCTGGAGCCTGCATCATGCCGTCCATCGTTATGAATGACAGAACAATTAGTTTTCTCATTCATTTTCCCTTTTCTAAATTTTCCGTAACTCTATATATCTGACAATCTTCTTCACTAGGTCATATGGGATCGGCTTATCCAAAGGGAATTGGATAGAACCTTTTTCTTGTTTAAAGGGAGGCAATTCTTTTTTGAATGCTTCAATGCCTGAGGGTGTCGTATAAAATCCGATATGATTTTTCCAACCGGCGAAATATACTGAACCTCTGCTGCCGTTGAGCCTAAACGCTGGTATCCCATAGCTAATTGCCTCTTTGGCTTTCAGTGCTGATTCCCTAATTCCAGACCTGATTTTTTCTAAAACATCTTGAACCTCTTTCGGAAATGCGGCACTGTATTCATCAATTGTTTTCAGTTGCTTTTTTGATTTTGCCATGCATTAATCCACCCACTTTTCGTAGTTAACGCTAAGCAACTAAAATAAAAAGGTGTTACTCCCCAAGGGGAGGGTTTGGTTTTAGTTTTTTCAATTTGTTCTATGACATGACCGAACCTATGAGAAAGTAATCGCATCGTCTTTGCTGTGGTAATGTTTTTACCTTCCTCTTTTGCCATTCTTGTTAATTATGGTAAAAATTGCCATTAGTGCAGATTGCGGCAATTCTCCGAAGAATTTGTTTCTTCGGGATTTTAATGTCGCTATGGCAAAGGGAGATCTTTCGTTTGTGAGTAAGAGCATTGCCGAAGATATCATATGGCATCTCTATGAGCCGTCTGGTCAGAAAGAGATCCACAGAAGGGATGGTGTTCTCAAAGAGTATACAAACAATCTCGTTATTGTATCTAAGGAATTTTTTATCGATACCGTCATTTCCCATGGCAATACAGGAGCTATAAACGGTACCATCAAATCAAAGGATGGAAAATCGTACGTGTTTTGCGATGTTTACAAATTTAGCAGTCACGCAAAAGGCGATAAAATTAAAGAGATGATTTCATATATAATCGAAGAAACTCCATGATAGAGAGAACGATTAGTTTCTGATTTACTTCTCCTTGTAAGCACGCTGGAGGACTTCAATATCAAACTTTTTCATTTTAAGAAACGCTTCGGTCACTCTCGCTAATTTCTTCTCGTCTTTATCCTTCATAATCTCGTCCATAACAGCGGGAACAATCTGCCATGACAGACCATACTTGTCTTTGAGCCAGCCGCACTGTTCGGCTTCGGGAACAGCAGAAAGCTTCTCCCAGTAATAGTCAATCTCCTCTTGGGTATCGCAGTATACCATGAATGAAATAGACTCGTTGAACTTGAAAAGGGGTCCAGCACTTATTGCCATAAATGGCTGACCAGACAGCTCAAATGAAACGATATCACAGTCACCGGACGGCGTGTCGTGGATTGTCGTCACATTCGTTATCTTTGAGTTCGGGAATATGGAGGCATAGAACTCGGCGGCCTCCTTCGCTTCTTTGTCGAACCAAAGATGTGGTGTGATCTTTTGGATTCTGCTGCCAGTATGTATTTGTGTTTTCGTATTTGTCTTTGTCTTATCGCCTGTTGTTGACATTATTATTCTCTACACCTTGAGCCGGCTGAAGCCGCCAGTCACCATGCTTTTTCCCTGGGTAATCAGACCAAAGAACTCCTCTCCCAATGGTTTTAGACTCACATCTTGCATCATCTTTGCGTAAACATCTTCGCAGTGCTTGCGATCTCTAAAGTACTGCAGCTCGATCCAAATGTCCTCATCTTCGGAGGCTGAAAGAGTCTTTGCAATGCTTTCCATCCCTTCCATTTTCTGGGTATTTTCATACCGGAAGTACTCTATTCTTATTCCATTCTCCTTGAACCATGGCACGAACTTCTTAAGGTTCTGTTCGATGGCATCGTGGTTCTTTTTCGGAACCCTGTAAACGTAAACTTCCAAGTGACTTGTGGATTCTGATTCCAAAGGGGATTCAGTTTTTTCCATACCTGCCCTATCACTGATAATATAAAAACTGTTACTCCCCAAGGGGAGGGTTATTAATTAGAAAAGAGCCACAATGTTATTTGCGGAAGCCAAAGAGAACAAGATGGAGATGTATAACGACATCCTGAGTGCAATTATCAATCTGGAATTGATAAACGGCGAGGCAAAACCTACGAGAGTGCAGACGCTCAGCAACCTTGCGTACGACAAGCTTGTCAGGTATCTGAATGAATTGGAGGGCAAGAAGATGATAACACAAGAAAGAAGGACATTGATTTTTCGCACTTATCATCATAAGCAGCATCAGCATGATAATTGGTGCTATATGGTATGTGCGAAACGTAAAGGCTAAACTGATTTTCGTTCTTGACGATTACGAATCAGGAGAGAATAACCAAGTCAGTAGGAAATTACTATCATCCTTAATACTTCCCTCGTCCAATATATCCCATATGACAACAACAACAACATCAGAAAGCGGAAGGATGCTAGATGTTGATGATAACGTCTTCAAGAAGGTCAGAAGCGAATTAATGAGCTGGCCGGGAGTCACCTCGCAACCTCATCGCTTTGGTGGAACTGAATTCCGGGTGAACGGCAGGGAAATGGGACATATGCATGGAGGACGGTTTGCGGACCTTCCTTTCCCGATGAGCATCCGTAATGAATTGGTTAAAGGTGGAAGAGCGCTACCGCATCATGTTCTGCCCAATTCAGGATGGATAACATTTTTGATTAATGAAGAGTCAGACGTTACCGCATTGATCGATTTGTTCCGTATGCAGTATGAAAGGTTGTCAAATCATTGAAAAACCTATAGCAAAAGTAGTGATTTTACTGTTATATACCGATTGGCGAGATGAATAAAAACATGAGAACGGTGACGATGCAGAATCTATGACAGAAACAGTAATAGTTGCAATGTTGTTATGTAATAGTGAAGTGAAAATCTTCCCAGTTGGACTCTAGACCAAGTGAAACTATTAGGAAAGAGTTGCTCGGCTGGAAGGGAGTCACTGTACATGACCATAATTTTGCAACTGTAATATTTTATGTAGACGGCCGGGAGATGGGCCATCTACATGGTGATGCGATCGCCGACCTACAATTCCCATCAAAGATCAGCAAGAAGCTTGTATCAGATGGTCAGGTATTGCCACATCATGTTATTCCGAAGTCTGGATGGGTAAGTCATGAGATTCAAAATGCCAAAGATATAGATGCTGTAATAGCGCTGTTTCGTTTTCAATACCAAAGGCTTACGAAGTCAAAATAAAAATCCCATTTTTTTGCTTGAGTGCTTTACATTTCGGATGAGCTTATTGGTTAGATCGAAATGTGACCTGTCACCGAGTATCGATGACGACACTGCAAGCTCGTCGCCATGCATATGACCCATCTTCCTCTGCCGTTGACGCGGAACTCGATGCCGCCAAAGCGGTGGTCGTGCATAGTCACGCCAGGCCAGCCGAGGAGTTCACGCTTGACCCTTTCGCTTGACGTTTCTTCTTCTTTTCCTTCTATTATTTTTCCTTCGCCTCTCTCAAGTCGGCTGCGCAAAGATCGTTCCTTTCAGGAAATTTTCCTATTCCAGATCCGAGCTGCTCTTTCTTTTCTCGAGAAACATGGCCGCGTCGCTTCCAGCAAGGTACCTTACATCAGGGCTGTCTGAAGTGACTGCCTTTAGTATCACCTTGGCCACTTCTTCAGGCGGAGAACCCGCGCCGGCTTCATACATCTGTTTGAAAGTCACAGTTGCTCGTTCCATAAGGCTGGCGTACGCCGGGTCGGCGCTGGCAGTTTTCGTTGGCAGCCTCGCATTGTCAAGGAAATTGGACCTTATGACGCCCGGCTCCACCAGTATCAGGTTTATGCCGAACTGGTCCACCTCGTATCTCATGCCTTCTGTCAAGCCTTCAAGGGCAAACTTGGTGCTGTTGTATACGGAATTGAGCGGAACGGCCACCTTGCCGCCTACGGAGCTGACGTTCACTATCGTGCCGCTCTTCTGCCTCCTCATTACAGGCAGCACAGCCTGCATAACCCTTATGACTCCAAACAGGTTGGTCTCAAACTGCGCTCTTATATCGTCCATTGAAAGGTCTTCAACAGGTCCCATAAGGTCATAGCCGGCGTTGTTCACCACCACGTCGATCCTTTTCTTTTAATTCACTATCCTGTTGATTGCGTTCTTGACGGATTTATCGTCGATGACGTCGAGTTGCAAAACCTGAATAGGAAGGTTGTCTTTTCTTGCTGCTTCCACTATTGCTCCGGATTTCTCGAGGTTACGCATCGTAGCATATGTATCGAACCCGCTCCTTGCAAGCAGCAATGCCGTTTCAAAGCCTATTCCAGTCGAGCTGCCGGTGACGACAGCCACCTTGTTGTTTTGACTCATGTCTATCTTTCAAAGGCGTTGTACTTAAACTAGGTAGTTATTTCTGGCTTAGTAGGATTTGCATACCTGATCAGTAAGAAACTGCTGACTGCATTAGAGCACGAAATACTCTGCTTCCGGGTGGTGCACCACTATAGCAGCAGTTGACTGGTCAGGCACTATTTGGCCGGATTCCGTAAGCGTCATGCAAGATTTTGTTGGATCAAGAATCTGCCACACGAGGTGGTGCTGGGAGATGTCCGGGCAGCTTGGGTAGCCCCAGCTATAACGTAGGCCGCGCCTGTCTCCGATCTTTAGCTCCTCCCTTATCCTTGCGTTGACCCACTCGGCCATCGCCTCTGCCGTTTCTACGGCAAGGCCATGTAGGTAGTAGGCATCGGAGTATCTGTCCTGCTTGTTCCACCTGTCGATGACTTCGGTGACCTTGCTGCCTGCAGTGACTGACTGGAGCGCGACAACATCGTCTTTGCCGAAATAATCTGCAAGGCACAGGTGCTTATCTTTTGACGAGCGCGGGAACTCGAAAACCACTTGCTTGCCGCCCGGCAGGTCGACTGCGAGCCTGCCGACGCCGCCCTGTCCCGGCGTAAGGTTGTGGCAGCGATAATAGCCGTACACTGCCCGCGGCTCGAAAAGCTTTTCCTTTATGACGCACCTTGTCCACTCTTCAAACAATTTTTCCGGGTCCTGATCTTTTGCTCCCTTGCCCTTCATTCCCCACTGGAGTACGAACAGCGATTTCTTGTTAATGTATTTCCATACTTCCTTTAGATCAATTTGGGAAGGTTCGAGCCTCACTGGTCGGTTGACGTGCGGCGGCATTGGCGGCGGCACTAGCCTGATGCCGCTGTGTGCAAGCTCTGACTGCTCTACCGCCGCCTGCTGCTTGTCGTCCCACTTTTCCAGCTTTTGCTTCCATTCGCCGACGAACTGCGGGCGCTCGGGTGAAATCAGCCTGTTCATCACCTTCAGCCCATCAAACGCAGTCTTGCAGTAGAACACTCCGGGGCTGTAAATGCCGCCATCCTTGGCAATCCTGTTAATGTAGCTGCTGTTGATGGCTGCGCCACCACAGAGCACCGGTATCGCCATGCCGTTCTCCCGGGCGTGCTCGACGAAATACTGCATCTGCTTAGAAGTTGAGACAAGCAGCGCCGACAGCCCGACTGCGTCTGCCTTGACTTCATTTACCTTTTCAAGGATTTTTTGCAGCGGTACCTGCTTGCCAAGGTCATAGACTGTGTAGCCATTGTTCACGAAAATAGTTTTGACAAGATTTTTGCCAATGTCGTGCACGTCGCCGTAGACCGTACAGAGCACCAGCTTGCCCTTGCTCACCCCCTCCTGCTTGATAAGGTATTTCTCCAATTCAGCGACAGCTGCCTTCATGCATTCCGCGGACTTGAGCACAAAAGGCAGAATGAGCTCGCCGGCGCCAAATTTGTCGCCCACTTCCTTCATCGCTGGGAGCAAGACGTTGTTCAATACGTCAACGGCAGCCTCGTGCTTTTCCTCTTTTGACACTTTGTCAAGTCCGATGCCTTTTCGCGGAAGACGATCCGCTATCGCCTGCACCACGTCGTCCTCTATGCCCTCTTTGAGCCGGTTGACGATGCGGAAGTGGCAACGCCTGCCAGCCTCCCAGCTTAGGTCAACTTCAATCCTTTTTGTATGGCCAGCAGAGGTTGTCTTGGCGCCTTCAAAGTGCGATATGAGATCAGCAAGCGCGTTCTGGTGCCTGTTGAAAATGAGATCCTCGGCCAGCTTTTTCTGCTGCTCGTCTATTTCTGGGTAAGGAATTATGTCGCGGGCGCTAATTATGACGCTATCAAGCCCCGCCTTGAGCGCATGATACAGGAACACGGAATTGACTATTTTTCTTGCGCCAGGCGGCAGGCCGAAACTCACGTTGCTCAGCCCAAGCGTCGTGAACGAGTCCGGGAACCTCTGCTTGACCAGCCTTATGCCTTCCAATGTGTTCTTGGCGGATTCTACAAATTCCGCCTCGCCTGTTGCGAGCGTAAACGTGAGCACGTCAAAGATGAACTGCCATGGCTTCAAATCATACTGCTTACCTGTGTCGTACAGCAGTTGCGCAGTTTCTAATTTTTCCTGCGGCGTCTTGGCCATACCTTTTGGTCCGATGCACATCGCTATCGCCGGTAGCCCGTACTTTGCCATGATGGGCGCAAGCGCGTGAAATCTGCTTCCGTCCCCTTCAAGGTTTATCGAGTTGATCACCGGCCTGCCGGGAATCTGTCTAACTGCAGTTTCGATGACTTTTGGATCTGTCGAGTCAATGACCAGCGGCGCGTCTATCTCAAGGCTAAGGCGCTTGACCAATTTTACCATAAAATCGAGCTCATCGGACCGCTCGGTGGTGGCAACGCACACGTCAAGGCAGTGCGCCCCGTCTTCAACCTGCGCCCTTGCAAGGCCGACAAGCGCATCCAAGTCGTTGGCAAGCACTAGCTCCTTTGCCTTTCTAGACCCTTGGGTGTTGAGGCGCTCGCCTATTATCAGCGGCGGAGGCTCTTGCCGTAGGTCGACTGCCTTGAGCGCGGAACTTACCCGTGGTACCAAATGGCGAGAGATGTTATTAATGAACCGCTTATATTTGCTATACAGCTGGGCTTCTTTTTGTCTCCCAAGTAAGCTAAGGCTAGTGAAAGAATGACAAAATAGCTACTAAAATAGCCTTGCCTTCAGGGTTTTGCAAGAAATATTCCGAAATATAATTGCACATTATTTTTTGCATAAACTTAAGTAGCAAAGATGCACGACGCATATTACATGTCGGTAAGGCAACTAGAAGAAGAGAATATCAGGATCGCTAGGCAAGCCATCGAAGCCTTTAACACTGGGGACGCAAGCAGAGTTCATGAATTTATTGCCCAAGACTATTTCAACCATGAATCCCAAGCTTCACCAGAACGGGCAAAGCTTCGCGGGCCGGACGAGGTTATCGATACCATTAGAAAGTTGCGAAGTGCATTTGCCGATCTTCGTTATGAGGAGCAGGAAATTATTGCTTCAAAAGACAAGGTTGTTATCGTATTGATGGTAAGCGGCAAGCACGTAGGGGATTTCTTTGGCATTCCTCCGGCAGGGCGCAGCTTCTCTTATCCGGCAGTGCACATGTACCGGATTTCTAATGGCAAGATAGTAGAGCATAGAGCGATCCGGGACGACCTTAGATTCATGATGCAGCTTGGCGTAGTGGGACCCGCATCGCTGCAGTATGAACAGATCTTCCAGGCCTGGAAGGGTTTCATGCGTTAAGGATTTTTTCCATTATATCTTGGCAATTTTTATTACTCATATGAAAAAAGCTCTGCTGCTGTTGGTGTTGGCACAGCAATGCTGAAACATTGAAACAAGGCGCAAAAGTCCCACTCTATAGGGGCAGCATTTTTAAGCATAGTAAGTTAACGCAATCTAGCTCGTCCAAAAAAAGTAAACAGTATACCAAAAATTCTGTCTAGCCTGTTTTATAATAAAAACCCAAGTAAGAAGCATGGCTACGATTCAACAGTTCAAATTACGAAGTAATAGCTCCGCTAGCCTTATAGAAACAGTGTACTCTATCATAAAGAGTAAATCCGGTAGGGTTACAAGCAAGGACCTCGACCACTTGATAGGCAACAAACAGGAAGTAAGGTTTGCGATAACGCGCCTTACCGTTCAGGGAAGGATAAAACGGGTACGAGGGTTTGGCAAGGTCGGTATCGAGTACTTTTACAAGGACATTGTAGGCCAGCGGCAAAAGCCCAAGGTCCAGGCTAGTACGATCTTTTAAGGTCAAGGGCCTTTCTCAGCTCCGCAATGTGCTGCGGGTTCGTCCCGCAGCACCCCCCGATCATCCTGATGTTTTCGTACCTGCCTACAAATTCTGCCAACGCGCCCGCTATTTCTTTTGGAGTCATTTTGTAAACAGCCCTGCCCCCCTCGTTCTGCGGCATGCCAGCGTTTGGCATCACGAGTATTGGCAGTCCCTGCTCGCTCAACCACCTCACGCTTGGCGTCATTTCGTGCGGCCCGGTCGAGCAATTCAGACCAAATGCGTCTATCTTCATGTCGCTCACGGTAGTGTAGGCGGCCTGGACGCTCGTTCCAAGGAGCATCTTGCCGTACTGGTCAAGTGTGACATTTGATATTATTGGAACTTTCTTGCCGGCCTTTTCCATCGCCATGTGGCACGCCTCAATAGCCAGCTTGACCTCAAGGATGTCTTGGCTCGTCTCTATCAAGAGTGCATCGATGCCTCCAAGGGTCAGCCCTTCTGCCTGCAACATGAACGCGTCCCTTATTTCGTCAATAGGCTTTTGCCCAAGGTCAGGGTCATTAGAGCTCGGCAAGTACCCCGTCGGCCCCACCGAGCCGATGACATAGCGCCGCTTGTCCTTGAACTCGTCGCACACTTCTGTTGCAAGCTCAGCGGCTTTTTTGTTGAACTCGACCGTCTTGTCGCCGTAGCCGTATTCAGCGAGTTTGAACCTGTTTGAGCCAAAAGTGTTGGTCTCGATACAGTCGGCCCCTGCCGCAAGGTAGCTGCGATGGATTTGCTTTATCCACTCCGGCCTCGACAGAATGAGACCGTCGTTAAAGCCGTCCTTGCCGTCGGGAAAGTCCTCCGGCTTGAGGTTGAGGCGCTGGATCTCGGTGCCCATCGCCCCGTCGAACAGGAGCACCTGCTTCTTTGCGGCCTCTAGGAACGGCTCTCTTTTTGCCAAGTACTTGGTAGTAGATCGCTACCAATGAAGTTTAATATCTTTGCAATTGACGCAATTGGCAACATCTCTTGGCATACGGCCTCTAAACTGTAACGCGCTACGAGGCGGCACATATATGATGGTGGTGATGATGATGATAACGACAATTGTTCAGGAAAACACCATATTAGCACCATCATCAAGGCCGCAGGTTCTGCCTTCGGTTCTCCCCATAGGCAAAAAGTATGCAGTAGAATATATCGCGCCGGCGCTCTTTAGGCTCAACACTACCGGCGAGCTGGTGATAAAGGCAACAGGCAGCCTCAACATCGTGACCGCAGCAGACGTGGCCAAGCTGGTCAAGCGCGACATGGGCGACCTTGTCACAAGGTCGATAACTGTTGGCACGGACGAGCTGACAGTAGTAGGAGACAGCGGAATAAGCAGGAGGATGTCATGCATCGAGATCCACTTGGCAAAGGACATCACCGCACCAGCAGTAGCAATAGCAGCACCCGAAACAGTCGCCGAGACTGTCGCTCCTGTAATTGAAGAAACAACAACAATAACAACAATAACAGCCAGCAATGTTGTTGTCACTACAGCCAAGAAATCAAGTACAAGGAAAAAGAAGTCGGCGGCAGCAGCAGCAGCAGCTGCAACAAAGAAAAAGCGAACAGAAAGAAGAAGAAGAAATCGGCAGACTAGGCGCGCATACACCACCTTTTCTTATATTTTCAGATTCTTTTGTTGTTATTCTTTTTCATTACTATTACTATCTTTTTTCTCCTGTTTGAAGTCTATGATGGCATTTTCAGCAGGCTATGGCGTGACCCGCGACATAGTTCTCGGGAACAGCACCGTGTCCTTGATGTCGTCGACGTTTGTCATCCAGCGCATCAAGCGCTCGATGCCAAGCCCAAAGCCGCCGTGCGGCACCGAGCCGAACTTGCGGAGGTCAAGGTACCAGTCGTAGGCAGCAGGGTTAAGCCCTTCCTTCTTGATGCGCTCAGTCATTGAGACGATGTCGTCTTCTCTGAGCCCGCCGCTCGTTATCTCTCCAAAGCCCTGCGGCGCCAGCATGTCTGCCGCAAGACCGACGCCCTTTCTCTCTGGGTCTTCCTTTACGTAGAACGGCTTGACCGCTATCGGGTATCCGACCACAAATACCGGCTTGCTCGCGTTCTTGGTCAGCTCGCGCTCGGAATCTACGTTGAGGTCATCACCAACTCTTATCTCGCGCTTGCTCCCGTTCTCCTGCACTATCGTGAACCCTTTCGTCCTCAGGATGTCGATAGCATTTTCGTACGGCAGCCGCTCAAAGGGGGGCTCGACCTTCTTTAGGTCAGCGACATCTCTTTTCAAATAGACAAGTTCCTCAGCCCTCTCCCTTACCGTGTTCTGGATTACGTATGACACCAGCTGCTCCTGCACTTTTAAAATGTCGTCAAGCGTGACCCAAGGCGCCTCGGCTTCAAGGTGCGAAAACTCTGCCAAGTGCCTTACAGTCCGCGACTTTTCCGCCCGGAACGAGGGTGTGAGGCTCCACACTGGGCCCAGTGAAAATATCATTGCTTCCAGGTACAATTGAGCGCTCTGCGACAGGTACGCCTCTTCGTCAAAGTATTTCAGCTTGAATAGCGTCGAGCCGCCTTCCACTGCGCCCTTTACTATCGTTGGCGCAGTCACTTCCATCCAGTCGTTTTCAACGAACCACCGCCGGCCGTAATCCAATACGGTCGCCCTTATCTTGGCCATCGCGACCATCCTGCGCGTGCGAAGCGCAAGGTGCCTCTTGTCCAGCAGCAGCTCGTCGCTCTGGTATTCTCCTATCGGGTAGTCGGCGCCGGCAACGTTGTATACCTTCAACTGCTTCCCTCTTATTTCGTAGCCTCCCTCTGGCGCCCGCGGGTCCTGACTCACGGTGCCAGTCACCTCGACTGACGACTCGATGGTGAGGCTTGCCGCCCTATCGACTGGAAAGACGCACTGGATGACTCCGCCCCTGTCGTCGCGCACTAGGACGAACGCGTTCTCCTTTTGCTTCCTCAGCCGGTAAACCCATCCTCGGATCGTGACTTCCTTGCCAGCATAGTCCTGCGACTTGACCTGGCTTGCCCTGAGGGACATCGGGATTTACGTTTCCCTTCTGGGGCTCTTAAGTGTATTCATATTATGCTGCCGCTGTGTCTGCCGGCGTCGATGGCACAGCCTTGCCGAAATACGCCTTGACGTGCGGCCTGTAAAGGTAGTACAGTATCACGCCGTTGATGGCTAGGCTTATTATGCTGCCGATGTTGCCAGTCGCTATCGACACTACAGACATGATTATCACGATTATCGACAGTACCACCGCGGCAGTCCACGCCCAGCCCCTTGCCTTGATCAGGCCGTACGCAATGAACAGGGCAGCGATGCCAAGTGCGAGTAAGATTATGCCGGAGATGATTGCCGTCACGCTCAGCAGGGCTCCTGATATGCCGTCTATCATCATGCCTTCGGTCTGCGCAAGCGGTGGGAGGAAAGGGGCTATTGCCACCGCGCTGGCACCCACGATTATCATCACTATCCCGCTTATTATCACCAGGATTGCAATAATGGTGACCCCGAACGGCCTTGCCATGAAATGATATGCCGAATTTTGTATTTAATTGGTGCCAAAGATAGTTACGTAACGTAATTATCATTGACAGATCGAGCACAGGATATGCAAGATCTAGGCCGCTGCCGCGTCGGAAGGAGGCGCAGTGGCCGTCTTGCCAAAGTACGCCATCACATGCGGCCTGTACAGATAGTAGAGGATTATGCCACTCAGGATCAATGTGAATATCGATGGCCAGTACCCCGCGATTATGTTCATGATGGAAATTATGATCCCTATTATCGAAAGCCCTACAGCGCCGGTCCAGCCCCAGCCTCTTCCCTTGAAGAGGCCGTACGCAATGAACAGGGCAGCGATGCCAAGCGCCAGAATTATCGAGCCCCAGACCGCGGTAAACTGCGCCACCTCCGCGACTGCCACAGGCAGATTCACCGAGAAGGCTGACGAAAGGAAGGACGCAAAGACCAGCGAGTCGATGCCGCTAAAGATGGCGAACATGCCGTTTATCACCATGATGATTCCAAGAAAGTCAATGCCGGCGGGCTTCTCCCGTAGCATACCATGGTACCGGCGATTGACTGCGTATTTATCAGGTCTACAAGATAATGAGGTACTGCCAATTCGTGTTGTATTACTACTATCGTACAGGGTACGAAAGAAACGGTGAAATGTGATTGACGTTTATTAGTAAAGATCGCCTGCCGGCGCTTTATGGGCTTTCTTTGTCCTCAGTCTCCTCCTGCAGCAGGGACACACACACACACACACACACAACAGCCCCTTCCATCCCACCGGATAAAGACACCACGGTAGCAACACTACTTGTCGCCAAAGGCACAGCGCAGCCTTGACCCTTTTTTCAAGGTCACTGTTGCTCTGACTGTAGAACATGCAAATTTTATACATGTCAGCCAAGAAATTAATTAGCAAGTTCTACAATACTACCCCCTCTTACACGCGCGCGCAGATGATGTGATGTGGACTGGACATCATATGCATCATCATTGATAATTGCGGTTTTCTTTGCCGTTGCTACAGTCTCTTCTGCGTCTGCCTACTTTTACAGCCACAGACCTCAGAATGCAGCGAGGCAGGATGCTTTTACGATCTCCTCTAGGCAGGCTAGGTACACTGAGGAGATAGCAAAGGCTGTAGTGCTTCTTGTATCCGACGATGGCAGCTACATCACCGGAACGGTATTGTTTGTAGATGGTGGCTTAGCACAAGTTAGAGGCCCCTACTTTAGAATCTCATAGAGTGTAGAAACAGAATGGCAGATAGGGACTAATCGCTAGACAGTTGGGATCGTGCCTCCATGGATAACATATTCACTTCCCGTAATAGATGCAGCTCGATCAGAGACCAAGAACGCAACAAGTTCTGCAACTTCGTCCGGCCGTCCAGGACGGCCAATCGATATGCGTCCCAACGAATTCATGAGTCCCTGCCTTGCAGCCTGCTGATCCGTACCCTCTTTTTCAGCCAAGCATCTAATAAGGCCTTTGGCCGCTTCTGTTTCTATAAACCCCGGTGCAACAGTGTTCATCCGTATCCCTTTAGGGCTCACTTCTTTTGACAAGCCCTTGCTGTAGGTGGCGAGAGCAGCCTTTGCTGCTGCATAAGCCAAAGTAGCCTCAAAAAGCGGAAGCCTTCGTTGGATTGAAGTGATGTAAATGATCACTCCAGACCGCTGCCTTAGCATCGAGGGCAGCAAACCTCGATCTAGGCGGACGGCAGATAGGAGATTGAGATCCAAAGCTTTATGCCATTCTCTATCGGGTAGAGCTGCAAAACCTCCGCTTGGTGCTGTTGACCCGCCTACAACATTTACCAAGATATCGATTCCTCCAAGGCTAGATAGCGTCTCCTTGACAACCGACTGGCAGCCTTCCGGCTGCTTATATCTGCTTGGATAAAAGTCGCGTCAGAGGATCGCATTTGAGAAGGAATAGAGCGAGCTGTTGTGACGATTTTAGCTCCTCCCTTATTAAGGCGATTAACAAGGCTTCTCCTATACCCTGCGTCCCTTCTGTGACAAATGCGCGCTTGCCCTTAAATTCATCAGCAATGAATGGAAAATGGCTGTTCGTCATGTCCACGACGCATGTTAAGGTATGACGATCACCAGCTACATGAAGAATGGCTCCTATGAACTAGACCCAATGTTCGGTCTAGTACTATGGCTTTAGAGAACTCGAATACAGATCGTGGATCATTACTTTTGAATAGATGGTGTGCTCTCTCTACTTCATGATTTGTTTCATTGAATTAATGAATTCTGCATCTGACAATTTCCGTTTACTTTCGACCCACGCTTCAACATCTTTGCCTGCCAGATATCTCAATTCAGGATTTTGGGAAGTAGCTGCTTGAAGTACTATGTTTGCCACTAGATCAGGATCGGAGGCATTCTTTTGCAATTGCTCGAAGCTAGTACCCATTCGCTGCATCATCTGCGAATATGGTGAGCTTGGATTTTGAGCTCTCTTGGCGAGGATCATACTGCTTCCAAAGTTCGTCCTAATAACACCTGGTTCCACAAGGACTACTTTAATGCCAAATGGCTCTAGCTCGTATGCCATTGACTCAGAAAGTCCTTCCAATGCGAATTTTGTGCTCACGTAAGCGGAACCACCAGGATATCCAAATCGGCCAGCACCAGAGCTTATGTTCACGATTCGTCCGCTTCCTTGCTTTCTCATTATAGGAAGAATTGCTTGAGTAACTCGGATTAAACCATAAAAGTTTGTTTCGTATTCGGTTTTAATCTCTTCAATTGACAGGTCTTCGAATGCCCCTGTAAGTCCATATGCGGCATTATTGACCACTACGTCTATCCGCCCTGCCTTTTTCATTACTTCCTGAATTGCATTTTGTACAGAAGCATCATCTGTTACGTCTAGCTGTACAACATGGATGGGGAGTTTTTCCTTCGAGGCAACTGATTCGATTTGTCCAGCCTTTCCTAGATTTCTAATTGTTGCAAAAGTCGTAAAGCCATTTCGAGCCAGCGCGAGGACGGTTTCGTAGCCTATCCCGCTCGAACTGCCGGTGACGACTGCAACCATTCCTTCAGATGGAGATGAAGCCATGGTATTATGGACAAGCCCATATTACATAAATCGGACAGTTTCCGGCTCATGAGTAGGTAAGTTTTTGGTTACTGGCACTTAATCGCTCTGTTGTTTCGCTGCTTGCATCTTCCCTCTAGCCGAACTTTACAGCTTTAAGGGTTCCCATTGAATACCCTTTAACAGATACCAATAGCTCTGTCGAGCAGGTGAAGAGGCAGCTTAGACAGAAGCCAAAGTCCAGAAGGATATGATGATAATGATTATTATTATTGCTATTGTTGCCTCTTGTTTGCAGAATAGTCGTAATAGCATATCGGGTTGTTGCAAAAATACTCAATCCCGTCAATTATCACCTTTGAAGCATACGAGCGGCCAAACAGATCCATTGGAACCTTGCAGCAGGGGCACTTTGGTCTTATGCGGCGTATTTGCCCGGTCGTCGACATATTATGACCACATCGCCAGCATTGCGTTCATGCAAAAAAGGACATGGCTTAAGTAGGTTATGGTTCCATCTCCCATCGATCCTTTGCCAGATTGAAAAAACGGTTTATCGATACACCTTCTTCTTCTTAATTGGAAAATACGTAAAAGAAGCATTTGATAATGTAAATGGAAAACAAAAAAACCATCCAGAGCTTGCCACAATAAGCTGGTTCGTTAAAGTCATCTAGATTGCAATTCGACAAAGGCTTAGTATTTCATAAGGAAAAATCAGTGATGATATAAGATGCAGGCTTCTAACGCAAGCTCCGAGGTTGCCGATCAAAACAGCAACTATAATTGCTACTCCTCTAACAACGACAACGCTCGATGTCCGATATGCAGCATACAAGATGCAATCGTAGCCAGGAAGGAATGCACTTTCTGTAATGGAACTGGCGAATACAATCCTGCCGCAGCCTCGTTCATGCAAAACCACTTTTGTTCATGCCACAGATGGGGAGGCCAGTTTTGTCCAGTATGTAGAAAGAAATGCCACCATTCTACAAGGTTGACAAAAAGGATTTTGGCTAGCAAATAACGTGTGCATGTATGTTTACAGAAGATCGGAAAAGCCCTAGATGGGATTTGAACTACCCACGACCTCAGCAACGTCCAGATTCATTTCCTTCAGGCTTCGACGTTAAATGTGACCGTATTATCAGTAGTTTGAAAGTCAGCCCATTTCGCGCCAATGTCGTAGAAGCCATACTTGAAAATGTTGGCGATATATGCAGACCACCTCTTTCCCATGTCGTGCTGGATAACGAATGAGTGCGTCCTATCTGAAACATCATGGCGATATTCAAATCCAGAAACCCTTGCCCATGCTTCTATAAAGTCGACAAACGCGGATGCGTCGTAGCGCTTTTTCATTAATAGAATCGTATCTTTCAATTCATTTTTTGCGATATATTCTGATAATTTGGTTATCTCATCCTCGCTCAATTTGTCCATCAAGCGTATTAGCAAGGACTTGTGGAAGGAGACCATGCCGGCTCTGGCAGACATGGAACCATATTCCCTATGTGTGCGGAATATCTGGGTCGCTAGCGTGTTCAAACTTATTCGTTTGTGCTCTGACTCTTTTCGCAAATCATCAAGCATGTCTCCGTCGAACCTTAAGGTTACGCTGCCGGATTGAGCCGGCGTGGATTTTGACAAGCTTTTGAGGTTTGCCATCGCCATATCCCGAGGGCAGCGCTCTTAATAAACATTGCGTGCAATGCAATCATCTGCTTGCAGATTATATAGCTGAGTGCAATGCAATGAAAAGTCTTTACGGATGCAGATAGGCTGCAGTTATCGTTGATTGCTTGCAGAAGATTCCAACCATGTATATAGTCATGACGGAAAAGTGAGGTATATGCAAGCGCAATCAAGCCCAATGCCGGCCGCGCAGCAGAAAAACGCTGCTATCCTTTTAATCGATGACGATGAGGATATTCTCTCAATATTCAAAAACTCTCTTAAAGCCGCGGGTTATTCCACTTATGGATTTATCAATCCTATTGCCGCTTTTGAACATTTCAGGCGAAACCCAAAAGCTTACCAGATAATAATTACGGACGTGCGGATGCCGGAAATGTCCGGCTTTGAACTGGTAAGGAAAATTAGGAGAATCAACCCAGATGTGAAAATAATCATGACCAGTTCATTTGAAATGAGCATGAACGAGGTTAAGAGGGTGCTGCCGTCACTCAAGATAGATGGAGTTGTCGATAAGCCGGTAGGACTAACCAAGTTAAACGATATGGTCAAGAACTTGCTTGAAAGTAGCAAATGGATCCAAAAAGTTGGTGTTTCTAACGGAGCTCCTTCTTCCTTTACCTGCCTGCCACATTTTTAGGATCGCGATCTGTAAGAGTTAATTTGAAAATCTAGTACGCTAGGTCGCGCTTTTCTGTTTGTGTGCAAGCGCGTAAGTAGTGCAGCGGCAAACCCATGACCTCAGCAATGCCGTGCAAGGTATTGCTACTCCTTAAGGATGCTTAAATATTACCAGAAGAATATACAACTAAATGTCCTCTACAGGCTGACACAACTCTCACCCGCTAAAATTCAAATGTAGTTTCTGCAACCCAGTACCACAACAGCACCAGGATCAGTAGAAGTGGAGGAGAATAATCATCCGCAAACAGCTGATGCATGCGAAGACCAAATAGCACAAGCTGGTGGAACTGTAACTTTGGATGGGACTCCTAGTTCTGATCCTGACGATGACAAGTTGACCTACAAATGGACGTAGATTGATAATCATAGCGGTGATGTTCTTGCTATCGATTCTCTAGTGTTCCCTCCCATTGCCGTATTTGTTGATGCTACTGCCGCCGGCCTTGATGATGAGGTAGGCAATGAATGAATAATAATTAAGATCTTGTCGCTGCCCCACCCTGCCTCCTTCTTCTTGTTTCTCTTGGGGCTGTTGCAGATTTTCTCGTTCCCCGCAGGGTTCTGTTGTCTCTATCGGTTGTTGCAAAAGTTGGTTGTTGAATCTTCTCGGGTTTCTGTTCTATCTCCAGTTGTTTTATCTCGTTATCCAGAATCAGTTGTTGATGATGATGATGATGATGATAGTAGTATTATTGGATCCCCAATGATTCCGCCTGTCTGGGTTCTCCAGTATATAGGCTCTATCAGCTTTTTGGGGATTCGTCTTTGACCTTGATGACGGTAAAAACGTCCAGTTCGCTGGTATATGGGGTCAACAACGTGCCCTTCCTTATCTACCGCTCGGAGTTTATATCTCATGAGTAGTAGCACCGTCCACACACACCCCCGCCCCCCGCTAGCTCGGTGATGTAGTATGAGGCGATGTTACAGGCACGTAAACGGTCCGTTGTCTCTATCCCCTCAGCTTTATGTGGGTTTTCCAGGTCCTGATAGCATGCCCTGAAAGAGTCTACAATGACCGTGGTTGAGAGTGCGACTGATTTTGCAAGATATTATCTCCCGACTTGTCTCAATGGGACATCCGAAATCGAATCAGTGACACCGTTCTTTGTCATGCTCCGAGACGGTGACAACGAGCATGACGACCTACAAGAACAAAGCAGCATCTACCTTGTAGAGTTCATGGCTCAATACGAGGAAGTAGAAGGCAGCCAACGCGAGACGATGGATTCAAATAATATTCACCTGTCTTGCACACGCTTCATGGTAATACCTGCTTTTTTGATGGCCTCATCTTACGATTGGCTCGTTCTCACCAATATCGTGCTTGCAAAAGTAGCAAGAATTCCTTTGCCGTGCCCTCAGCAGCGAAGCAATCGACTTGTATCCAGGGTCACCGGATAAATAAGTCACCGTTGAACTTCCCATATCAGGATCTTCTCTTTGCCCGTCTAGCTGATCTCTTGTTTTTCTTTTTAGAGGCCTTTGGGGCGGTATCTTTTTTGTCAAATACAATTTCAAGTATTCCGTTTGTATATTTTGATTTGGCAGTTTTGATATCAGCATCAGGAGGAATTTCTATCTGTTGTCGATATTTTCGTGGGGCACTGCTATCTGTTGATATTTCTATAATGCTATCGTGTGCATCTAGTTTGATGTGTTCTTTTGACAAGCCCGGCATTTCTGCTGTGACTTTGAAAACATTCCCTGAAGCAATAACATCAATCAAAGGCTCCATTTCAGGCACTACTAATGGGACATTGTCTTCTGACCACGAACGGACATTGCCAAATTCCCTTACAATAGGCTTGCCGTCAAGCGTGCTTACAGAGTATCCGTAAACAATCGGTCCAACTCGCTTGGCCTTTCCTGTCTGTGTCTCGTACTCGCTCACAAGCTCTTTCGGAATTCTCTCGATATTTTGAACAGTTTGATTAATTGCTCGCAGCACGTCTGCAATTCCCTTGAATGCATCGCTAGTTGATTCCACGGTCTTTTCTGTATCTTATGGTTTTTTACCGTTTCAACGTTTGCATAGAACTGCTATCGCTGGTGTCCGCAATTTGCCTAAATTCACCCTAGAATAATGTTAGCTAGTAATGCGCTGATACAATTTAAAGCCATTCATCTTTGGCATTTTAGCAATTCTGTCACGTTCTTGCTCACATACACACACATCTCCTGGCGGACCCCTACCTTCAACTTCTGCTGACGAATTCCAAGGTCTGCAAAGTTAAATCTTGCGGCAATAGAGAACTTATAGGATTCAGTATGGCTCGATTACTTTTTTTCTCTTTCACATCTCTATTTATAGAATCCACCTAGAAGATGAACCGCTATCGAGGCGGGTTCGGTGGAATGCGCACCAAATTTGACTCTTTTTTCCACCCAGAAATGTATGTATGTCCAGGGCCTATCTTCTCCTCATATCTAATTCAACTATGATATTTCAGTATTGATGGCTACACCCATTAATAGGCAATATATAGCACCTCCTTAATGAATGGATAATAACAATAATTATAACAGAAGTAAAGAATTCAATAACTTCTCATTTAGTCCTTTTGCTATTATGGAGAATATAGCCTTATGGCAGCAACAATCCTCCACAGCATGGATGGAGATATATAAGGAGTTTGCTGCATATTCGCAGAAAATATCTGAATCTTGGTCAGGCGCTATATGGAAAACATGGACAGGCAAAGAAGGTCTTCAAAGTAAAGAAAATGATGTATCATTCCAGAGTCATATAGACAATAATACAAATAAGAATAGCAAAAAGAAAATGAGGGCTCTTGTCCTTCAGGGAGGAGGAGCACTTGGAGCGTTTCAAGCTGGTGCTTTCAAAGCATTATATGAAAAGATTACAAGAGAAGACAAAGAAAATGGAAATGAAGAAAGACCATTATTTGACATTGTTGCTGGGACTTCAATTGGTGCAATAAATGCTGCCGTGTTAGTAAGTCATGTTATTGAGAATAAAACATGGAAGGGTTCAGCAAAAAAACTCCTTGAATTTTGGGAATACCTATCTTGCCCTACTCCAGATATTACCAAAATGTCTGCTAACTGGAAAAAAGAACATGATAAAAATAATCCTAATGCTGCCTCAGCAGAGGCTGCCAGAAGATATTATTCAGTAAAAGAATTCCTAAAGTCAGGAGTAGATAAGGCATATTCTCCGCTACCACCTAGAGAAGATGAGAAATTCTTCGACCAAGAAAATAAGAGGATTCTTTATAACAAGCAACCATTGCAGAAAAGTATAGAAAAGTTTGTAAAATTCCCTATAGCAACCAACTATGAGAAGGGAGAGCCTAGACTACTTGTAGTAAGTACTGACGTAGCAGAAGGTATACCAGTAACATTTGACAGCTATGAAAAAGAAGATGATGGTATCAAAATACAGCGTGTAATGGCAAGTGCATCAGCGCCAGAATTCTATGATTATGAAGAGATATCTGGACGCAAGTTTTGGGACGGAGGAATGTTAAGTAATACACCTATCAGAGAGTTAATCCAAGCACACAAAGATTTTTGGGAATATAAGATAGGTTCAAAAGAGCTAGAAAATTCCATTTTAGAAGA
>Ga0126312_10000525_pt1 | contig 23202 bp, 18 predicted proteins | sample Plot104A_FD_92537 | JGI IMG/M metagenome (GOLD analysis project Ga0126312, IMG submission 92537) | Serpentine soil microbial communities from UC McLaughlin Reserve, CA, USA - Plot104A | ecosystem: Environmental > Terrestrial > Soil > Grasslands | place: USA: UC McLaughlin Reserve, Lake County...
CGCGGGCTCGCGAGGCGGCGCGCAAGGCGCGCGACCTCACGCGCCGCAAGTCGGCGCTCGAGAACTCGACGCTGCCCGGAAAGCTCGCCGACTGCACGGTGAAGGATCCCGCCTTGGCTGAGATCTTCGTGGTCGAGGGCGACTCGGCCGGCGGCTCGGCTAAGCAGGCGCGCGACCGCAACACGCAGGCCGTCCTGCCCCTGCGCGGCAAGATCATCAACGTCGAGAAGAGCCGCATCGACAAGGTGCTGGCCAACAACGAGATCCAGGCGCTGATCACGGCGATCGGCACGGGCGTCCACGAGGAGTTCAACCTCGAGGACGCCCGGTACCACAAGATCATCCTGAGCACGGACGCCGACGTCGACGGCGCGCACATCCGCACGCTGGTCCTGACCTTCCTCTACCGGCAGATGCCGGAGCTGATCGAGGCCGGCTACGTCTACATCGCGAAGCCGCCGCTCTACCGCGTGAAGAACGGCCGCCAGGAGACCTACGTCGAGAAGGAGTCCGAGCTCGAGGCGCTGCTCCTGCGCGACAAGCTGGAGCAGTTCCGGATCGCCGACTCCGAGGGCAAGCGCACGAAGCTGACCGAGGCGCGCTGGACACGGTTCAACCGCCGCCTCAAGGAGTACGAGGGTTGGTCGGAGTCCCTGCAGGCCGAGGTCGGCCACGAGCTCGTCGCATTCCTCGCCGAGTCCCAGATCCTCGACGCCGGGGTCGCGACGCTCGCCGGGGCCAAGAAGCTGATGGAGGCGGAGGACCCTGAGGGCGAGGCGTTCGAGACCGAGCTCGTCGCTGCGCGCGACGGAGCGCTCGAGGTGAAGGCGATCCACCGCCGCAGCGGCCTGGCGCGCTACCACACGCTCGACGAGGAGCTGTTCTCCTCCGCTGACTACCGCCACCTGGTCGAGGTCCACGCCGACCTCCTTAAGCAGGTCGGCCGGCCGCCGTTCAAGGTCGCGCTCGGCGAGCGAGAGCGAGACGCCGACTCCTTCGTAGAGCTCCGCCGCCAGATCGTCGACCTCGCGCGGCATGGCGTCACGCTTCAGCGCTTCAAGGGCCTGGGCGAGATGAACGCCGAGCAGCTCCGCGAGACGACCATGGACCCGGCGTCGCGCACGCTTCAGCGGGTGACGATCGAGGACTCCGAGGAGGCGCTCACCAAGCAGCTCTTCACGGAGCTCATGGGCGACAAGGTGGAGCCGCGCAAGGCGTTCATCGAAAAGCACGCGAAGGAGGTGAGGTTCCTCGATGTCTGATGGCGGGCTCGAGGCGCTGACCGGCCACATCGAGGACCGCGAGCTCGCCCGGGAGATGCGCTCGTCGTATCTCGACTACGCGATGTCCGTGATCGTCGGGCGCGCGCTGCCCGACGTCCGCGACGGGATGAAGCCCGTGCACCGCCGGGTCCTCTACGCGATGCACGACCTCGGGCTGCAGCCGAACCGCCCGTACCGCAAGTGCGCGTTCATCGTCGGCGAGGTGATGGGTAAGTACCACCCGCACGGCGACTCCGCGATCTACGACACGCTCGCCCGCATGGCGCAGGACTTCTCGCTGCGCTATCCGCTCGTCGACGGCCAGGGCAACTTCGGCTCGATCGATGACGACCCGCCGGCCGCGATGCGCTACACCGAGGCCCGCCTCGCCCGCCTCGCCACCGAGATGCTGCGGAACATCGAGGCCGAGACGGTCGACTTCGGGCCGAACTACGACGAGTCGCAGACGGAGCCGCTCGTGCTCCCCGGCCGATTCCCGAACCTCCTCGTCAACGGTGCCGCCGGGATCGCCGTCGGGATGGCGACGAACATCCCGCCGCATAACCTCACCGAGACGATCCACGCGGTCAAGGCCTACATCGAGAACCCCGAGATCGACCTCCAGGGCCTGATGAGGCACATCAAGGGCCCGGACTTCCCGGGCGGTGGCACGATCATGGGCACCGACGGGATCCGCGACGCGTACGCCTCCGGCCGCGGCTCGATCCGCGTTCGCGCCAAGGCCCACGTGGAGCCGCTCAAGGGCGGCAAGGACGCGATCATCGTCTCCGAGCTCCCGTTCATGGTCAAGAAGGGCGGCGACGGAGGCCTGATTCAGAAGATCGCCGACCTCGTCCGCGAGAAGAAGATCAACGGGATCTCCGACCTTCGCGACGAGACGGACCGCTCCGGCATGCGCCTGGTGATCGAGCTCAAGCGCGGCGGCGACCCGCCTGCGGTCGTGCTCAACCAGCTCTACAAGCACACCCAGATGCAGACCTCGTTCGGCGTCAACATGGTGGCGCTGGTCGACGGCGTGCCGCGGACGCTGTCGCTCAAGGAGGTCATCCAGCACTACGTCTCACACCAGCGCGAAGTCGTCACGCGGCGCACGCAGTTCGAGCTCCGCCGAGCCGAGGCTCGCGCGCACATCCTCGAGGGCCTCCTGATCGCGCTCGACAATCTCGACGAGGTCATCGCGCTGATCCGCGGGTCGGCCGACCCGGACGCCGCGCGCACCGGGCTGATCGAGAAGTTCGAGCTCACGACCGAGCAAGCGCAGGCGATCCTCGACATGCGCCTGCAGCGGCTCACCGCGCTCGAGTCGGGCAAGGTGCGCTCCGAGCACGGCGAGCTCATGAAGCTGATCGGCGAGCTGCGGGAGATCCTCGGCGATCCCATGAGGATCGACGGCGTCGTCGTCGACGAGCTGACCGAGCTCGAGCAGCGCTACGGCGACGGCCGCCGCACCGAGATCACGCACGCGGAGGGCGACCTCGACATCGAGGACGTGATCGCCGACCAGCAGATGGTGATCTCGATCACCCACTCCGGCTATGTGAAGCGCCTGCCGCTTGCGACCTACCGCCAGCAGCGTCGCGGCGGCGTCGGCGTGATGGGGATGAACCTGAAGGAGGGCGACTACATCGAGCACCTGCACATCTGCTCGACGCACGACTTCATGCTCTTCTTCACGAACCGCGGCAAGGTGTACCGGCTCAAGGTCTACGAGCTGCCCGAGGGCTCCCGGACGGCGAAGGGGAGCGCGCTGGTCAACGTGCTGCCGCTGCGCGACGGCGAGCGCGTGATGGCGGTGAAGCCGACCCGCGACTTCTCCGAGGGCAAGTACCTGGTCTTCGCCACCGCCAAGGGGCTGGTGAAGAAGACCGAGTTCATCGCCTACAACACCCCGATCCGCGCCGACGGGATCATCGCGATCAAGGTCCGCGACGGAGACGAGCTGGTCCAGGTCCGGCTGACCTCGGGCGAGGACGACCTGCTGCTGGTCTCGAAGTCAGGCCACGCGTCCCGGTTCTCGGAGTCGGCGGTGCGGCCGATGGGCCGCGACACGTCCGGGGTCAAGGGGATGAACGTCGCCGCCAAAGTCAACGGATCGGCAAACCGGGTCCTGACGATGGACATCGCCCGCGACGACGCCGAGCTGTTCGTGGTCACCGAGAACGGCTACGGCAAGCGCACCGCCGTCTCCGAGTATCCGGTCAAGGGCCGTGGGACCAAGGGCGTGCTGACGATCAAGCTGGTCGAGAGGAAGGGCGGCCTCGCCGGCGCGCTCACCGTCCGCGAGCACCAGGACCTCCTGTTCATCTCCCAGAACGGGATGGTGCAGCGGACCAACGCCGGCGGGATCTCGCAGATGGGCCGCGCGACCCAGGGCGTCAAGGTGATGAACCTTCGAGACGACGATCGGGTCAGCGCACTCGCGCTCGTCGTCGAGTCCTCAGCCGATGTCGCCGCCGAGGCCGAGGAGGTGGCGGAGATCGCCGCCGAGGCCGCGCAGCCAGCCGAGACCGCTTCTGGCACGGACGGCGCCTCGGAGGCGTAAGCCCCAGGCCTAGGCCGGCTCGAGCTCGAGGCCGGCGCGGAGCGCCGGCTGCGAGACCTCGCGCTCGGCCTGGCTCGGCGCGGGCCGAGGTTGCGGCGGAGCGAGCCGAACGCGGCGATGCCGAGGAGCGCCGGAACTCCGAGCTGAAAGAGGCGGTAGCCGAGCACCGCGGCGCCGGCGATCGCGACCGGGGTGCCGAGCAGGGCGAAGCTGAGGATCAGCCCTCCGTCGGTGCCGCCGACTCCGCCCGGGAGCGGCACGAGGCCGCCGAGCTGTCCGAACGCGTAGGCGAGCAGGAAGACACCGAGCGTCGGAGCCCCTCCGCCCAGTGCCGCGAACATCGCCGCGAGCGCCAGCACATCGAGGCCCATGTAGGCGATCGCCCCGCCGACCACCAGTGGCCGGCCGGAGCCGAGCAGCGCGACCGCGTCGCGGATCCCGTCCGAGAGGTAGCCGCGGCCGGTGGCGAGCCCGCGGCGGATGCGACCCGCCCCGCCGCTTGCGGTCGGCGCCAGGAACCGCGGTGAGGCCGCAATCGCGGCGAGAGCGGCGATCGCGAGGAGCGCCGGGACGAGCGCGACGAGCACGGCGACGTCGCCGTGCAGTGCGCCCGTGGCAAGGCCGAGGCCGGCGAGGATGACCGCGACGAAGTTGGTCGAGCTCGTCACCAGGAAGAAGGCGACCGTCCGGCGGCCGATCCGCTCCGCGGGCATCCCCACCCGCCGCAGCGCCCACGCACCGAGCGCGAGACCTCCCGCGCCGCCGGTCGGCAGGAGCACGTTGGCCGCCTGCTCGGCCATCGCGACCTCGTAGCTGAACCGCCAGGGAAGACGCCGCGAGAAGACGCCGCGGAATGCCGCGACGAAGCCGAGGCACGAGCCGAGCTCGAGCGCCAGGGCGAGCCCGACCAGGGCCGGGTCGGCGTGGGCGAGCCTCGCGCGCAGCTCGCCGAGGCCGGGAACGGCAAAGATTGCGCCGGCGATGAGCGCCGCGAAGACGGCGATCTCGACCGCCCGGCGCCCGCTCTGAAGCCGGGCGGGCGCCGCATCGGTTGCGTCGATACGAGCGGCCTGCGTCTGGTTCATGTTCTGAGCCTCGTCGATCACCGCTTCCCGTTCCGTGAGACCGGTCACTTCAGAGGACCGGCTGCGGCGCGCGGCTCATCGGCCGTCAGGTCGACCTCCGGATTTGCTTCAATCGGATCACCAGAGAAAGGAGGTGGTCCGACGTTGAGTGACAGTTTTTTCGGGACCCTGGAGGTGCGGGGCCGCTAGTCGGCCGCCTCGACCGCCCGGCGGGCGACCGTCGAATCGGTCGGGCAGCGTGCGAGCCGCCTGGCGGAATCCAACCCTGGGCACCCGTGGGTGCCGGAGGCCGAACGTAGTCCCACCCGGCCGCTGATCCGGAGCCCGCGCTAAATCGCACCTTGGAAGGGCCGTCCCATTGCGGGGCGGCCCTTCGCTATTTCGGGTCGGCGAAGCTAGGCAGCCCTGGAGAGCGCCTTGCGCTCGCGGCTGCCGAGGTACGGCTCCCAGGCGAGCGGCACCTTCGGCGCGGCGATGCGAATGAAGACGGTGGGCCCGGGCGGCTTCGGGTGGCGCGCCGGGTGCATCGAGATCTCGCGCGGCAGCCGGTTGCCCTTCTTTCGGTTGCAGGGGGCGCAGGAGGCGACGATGTTCTCCCACTCGGACTTGCCGCCGCGGCTGCGCGGGATCACGTGGTCGACGGTGAGCCCGACCGACTCCCGACCGCAGTACTGGCAGGTGTAGGCGTCGCGGGCCAGCACCGCCTTGCGGGTGATCTTGCGTCGGTGGACGTCGCGCGGGACCCGCACGTAGCGGACCAGCCGGATCACGCACGGCCGCTCGAGCTGGAGCCGCTCCGAGTGAAGCGCACCGGCGCCCTTCTCGAGCACCTCCGCGCGGGCCTTGAGCACCAACACCGCGGCCCTTCTCACGGTGCATACGTTGATCGGCTCGTAGCTCGCGTTGAGGACGAGCACCCTGCCGCCACCCCTTCTGGCGTGCGCCGACCCGTTGCCGCTGAACGCATGCTCACGCCCGTTCAATTCGAGCCCGCCCGAGCCCGACCGCACGCTGCCCCCGTTTCGGGGGCGGATCCGAGCCCCGGGATCAGCGAGGTCCGCCATGGTCCGCGGATTGTAGAGCGACAGTCGGGCCACCTTCACGGATCCCCGGCGGCTCAGCTTGCCGGAATCCCCTCGGTGTGGATCGGGTAGCTGCCGAGCACCCGCACGTTCTCCGCCTTGGCCCGCAACGCCTCGATCGCCTCGCGCACCGGCGGCTCCGCACCCGCCCCCTCGAGGTCGCAGAAGAACATGTAGCGGCCGAGGCCGCGCCGCAGAGGCCGCGACTCGATCCGCGTCAGGTTGACGCTGCGGCTCGAGAACTCGGTCAGCGCCTCGACCAGCGCCCCCGGATGGTCGGCGCCGAGCTCCGAGAAGCTGATCGACGTCTTCCAGGCCCCGTTGCCGGTGGCCGTCGTCCCGGCAGGGGCGAGCCAGATGAACCGTGTGACGTTGTCGGCCTCGTCCTCGACTCCCTCGCGCAGCACGACGCACCCGTAGAGCGGGGCGGCGGAGGCGGCGCCGAGCGCGGCCCAGGGCGCGGAGCTCGCCGCGACCTCCCGGACCGCCTCGGCGGTGCTCGACGCGGCGCGCATGCGTGCCCGTCGGAGCTCGGCGCGGATGAAGCGCGCGCACTGGGCGCTCGCCTGCGGGTGTGAGAGCACGAGCTCGATCTCCTCCAGCTCGAGCTCGCTCCGGGCGATCAGGCTGTTGGTGATCGGCTGGTCGTGTTCGCCGACGATCGCCACCGACGGCGCTTCGAAGGCGAGCGTGTCGAGGGTCGCGCGGACGGATCCCTCGATCGAGTTCTCGAACGGGACCAGCGCCCGCTCCGCCTCGCCCTCGGCGACCGCCCTGATGGCCTCGTAGATGCTCGGCCTCGGCAGCGCCTCGAGCTCGTCGCGGCCGGCAGCCGCGCGCAACGCGTCTTCGCTGAACGTCCCGGCCGGTCCGAGATAGGCGACCCGCATCGGCGAATCCTAAGCAGGGGCGCGCTCGCGTCCGGCGTCAGTCGAAGGTGATCGTGTAGGTCGCCCGGTTGTTGTCGACGACCTCCTCGCCGGGCACGGGGAGGATCTCGATCTCGAGCGTCATCGGCACGCCGGTCTCCGGCTTGGACTCGAACGGCAGCGTGGTCTCGTTGATCCCCTGCGCGTCGAGCTTCGAGATCGCGTCCTCGCCCTCGATCGGGATCGCGCCGCCGCTCAGCGTGTAGCTGACGGTGATCCCGGATTCCTCCTGATCGCCCTGGTTCTGCACCTCGACGGTGAGGTTCACCGGGTCGTTGCCCAGTCCCACGGAGTTGTCGGCATCCGCCGTGAGCGGCGTCTTGTTGATCGAGGCGCTGAGCAGGGCGAGCCCGTGCAGCCCGGAGGTCGTCCCGGTGTCGGTGGCGAAGCTCGCCAGCACCGTGCTGAGCTGGAGCTTGTCGATCCAGCGGTCGATCGGCTCGGGCAAGAAGGCACTCGGCGGCACGTCGCCGGAGATCGCCTCCTCGGAGAGCACGCGATCGATGTCGTCCTGGGCGCGCGCGTAGAGCACGTCGCTCGCGAGCAGCGCCTTCATGTCGGCGGTCAGGCGGTCGAGCGCCGCGCTTCGGTCCGCGCTGCCGAGCGCATTGGGGATGTCCTCGGCAATCCCCGTGAGCGCATCGCGCCGGAGCGTGAAGGCGGTCACGAGCTCGGACTGCGGGTCGTTGAGCTCGTCGGGCGTGCTGAGGTCCTCGGTGCGCTGCAGCAGGTTCTCGGCGGTGCCGCGGTCGGAGGCGATCTGCGCTTGGAGCTCCTGCTCGTCCTCGCCCTTCGGCGGATCCTCGAGCCGGTTGAAGAACTCGCTCGAGAGCTGGTTCGACTGCGTCGCGATCGAGCCCAGGTCCGAGAGGTAGTTCTCGAACCCGCGCTCCTTGCGCGCGTTCAGGCAGCCGCGGATCCCGAGCAGGACGAGGATGATCAAGAGCACGCCGACGCCCAGGGCGATAACCCTGCGCATCATCACCTGGCGTTGGCGGTCGGGCACCGGTCGGCGCGGGCCGGAACCGCCGGGAGCCGGTCTCAGTTCTTCCTCGTCGAGGAAAGCCACGGTCAAAGCCGAGTCAGCGTTCGGCCGCCGAAGTATGAACACTGCCGCGGAAGGAGAGACCGGGCGGCCGGCGAAGGGCTTGGGTCGTGGGTGAAGAGCTGGTCATGGGGCGGTTCAGGCTGCTCGAGCGGATCGGCTCAGGGGGGATGGGGACGGTCTACCGCGCCTTCGACGAGCGCCTCCAGCGCCAGGTGGCGGTCAAGGAGGTCGACGCCGAGCCGGACCGCGTCATCCGCGAGGCGCAGGCGGCCGCACGACTGAACCACCCGGCGGTCGTGACGCTGTACGAGCTGGGGGAGCGCGCCGGCCGCGCGGTCCTCGTCTCCGAGCTCGTCCCGGGCGCGACGCTGGCCGAGCTGCGCCGCTACGGCACGCTCAGCGACCGCGACGTGGCCGAGATCGGTATCGACGTCTGTGCGGCGCTCGACCACGCCCACGCGCGCGGCGTCGTTCACCGCGACATCAAGCCGCAGAACGTGATCGTGCGCGACGACGAAGCGGGCGGGCGGCTGGCGAAGCTCATGGACTTCGGGATCGCGCGGCTCGCCGGGGCGCCGACCCTGACCGCGGCGGGCGAGGTCGTGGGCACGCTCGCGTACATGTCGCCGGAGCAGGCCGAGGGAGCGCCGGCAGGTCCGCCGTCCGACGTCTACTCGCTCGCGCTAAGCCTGTATGAGTGCTGGTCGGGTGCGAACCCGGTGGCCGGGGACACCCCGGCGCAGACAGCCCGCCGGATCGGGGCCCGGATCAAGCCGCTGCGGGAGCTTCGCCCGGATCTGCCCGAGGGGCTCTGCGACACGATCGACGCCGGCCTCGAACCGGAGGCGGAGCTGCGGCCGGCGCCCGCCGAGCTCGGCGAATGCCTGGAGGCGGAGATCGAGGTGCTCGACGCCTACGCGCCGCTCCCGGGCACCCAGGCCGCGGAAGCCGAGGCCCGGCGGACACGGCTCGGCGCCGTCCGCCTGGTCGTGCTCGCCGGCATCGCCACGGCGCTCGGCCTCCTCGCCGGGCCGTTCGGCCAGGCCGGCCTCGCGGTCACCCTCGCCGCGCTGCTCGCGCCGGCCGCGATCCTCGGCCTCTCGGCCGCCTCGCTCACCCCCCTTGCGGCGCCGCTCCTCGCCCAGGTTGGCCTCGGCGGCGCAGCCGCGGCGCTCGGTTCCGCCGCCGCGAGCATCCGCGCACGCGCGCTTCTCGGCGTTGCGAGCTGGGCCTGGCTTTTGTGCGCGTCCCTCGCGCTCGGCGCCGGCCCTGAGCTCGGTATCGCGGAGCGCGCACCGGAGGGCTGGGCTAGCGACGTTTCGACGGCGGCGAGCGACGTGCTCGCGCCGCTCGGGGACCCGTCGTCGCTCGCGGGCGCGGCGATCTTCGCGCTCGCCGCGGTCGCGCTCGGTTGGGTGCTCCGCCTGCGCCACGGCTCAGTCGCCCTGCTCGCCGCGATGCTGTGGGCAGCGGGCGTCGACGCCGCGCTCACGCTGGTCGGCAACGGCGCCCTCGGCGGCCACGCGGCGGGCGTCGTGGGGGCCGCGGTGGCGGCCGTCGCACTCGAGTTCGGTCTCCTTCGCCCTCAGGCGGGCGACGGGCACGAGCAGGCCAGGCGCCGGCCTCTTCGCCGCAGGCTCGCTTCCCGCCTCGCCTGAGACGGGGAGCGCTACCCGCGGCCCACAGCCGTAGGATTTCGGACCACCGGTCGCGGGGATCCGGCCCTGCGACCCGGGAGAGAGGCGAAGAACATCAGCGTGCTGCGCAACCTTGAGCAACGGATCGAGAACCTCGTGGAGGGTGTGTTCAGCCGCGCCTTCTCCTCGCAGGTCCAGCCGGTGGAGATCGCGCGCAAGCTCGCGAAGGAGATGGACGCGCACCGCACGGCCTCGGTCTCGCGGGTCTACGTCCCCAATCAGTACACGGTCTGGCTCTCGGCCGAGGACCGCAAGCGGCTCGAGGGCTACGAGCGCTCGCTCGAGCAGGAGCTCTCGGCGTATCTGCTCGAGCACGCGCGGCGCCACGACTACGCGCTCCTGACGCGGCCGGAGGTCGAGCTCGAGAGCGACGAGCGCCTTCGCCTCGGCGAGTTCGGCATCCAGACGCGGCTCGTAAAGCCGCCGGCGCGCCAGGGGGAGTCGCCCGAGCAGGGCGAGCCGGGCCAGACGATGGTCTATACGGTCCCGCCCAAGCAGACCAAGTCGCGGCGCCGGCAGCCGGCCGCGCACCTGACGCAGACGAAGGCGATCGTCTCGCTCGACGACCGCCGCTACGTGCTCGACGGGCCGACCGCGGTGCTCGGCCGCTCGCGTGAGTGCGATTGCGTGCTCAACGACCCGAACGTCTCCCGGCGGCACGCCGAGCTTCGCCGCGGGCCGACCGGGGACTGGCAGATCGTGGATGTCGGTTCAACGAACGGGGTAAAGGTGAACGGTCGCAGGGTCGACGCATCCCGGCTCGCCCCCGGCGACGAAGTCGTCCTGGGAACCGTCCGGTTCGTCTTCGACATCGAGCAGTGACCAACAACGCTGCCGCGAGAATGACCCGCTTCGCGTCCGCCCTCTCGCGGGTGAATTGAAACCTTGGATACCGAACCCATTGCACTAGCCCTCAAGTTCGGCTTTCTGGCCGTTCTCTACCTGTTCCTATTCTGGGTCTCTCGAAGCGCCCTGCGCGAGCTGCGCCGCACGGCGTCCCCGGCGCCGGAGGCGACCGGGTTTCACCCGATCGGCCCGCGTGGCCGGGCTGCCGCGACCGATGCCTCCCTGGTCACCGTCCGCGGCGGCGGTCTTCCCGCCGGCGAGCGCTACGACCTCTTCGGCGGGCTGACGATCGGCCGCTCGGGCGACGCCGACGTCCGGATCGAGGACCGCTTCGCCTCCTCCATCCACGCCCGCATCTACTCGCGCGGCGCCTCGTACTACGTCGAGGACATGAACTCGACGAACGGCACGTTCCTGAACGGGGCCCGGCTCGACGGCGAGGCCGAGCTCAGCGACCTGGACGAGATCAAGATCGGCGACACCGAGCTGCGCTTCGAGCTCGAGCTTCCGGGCGGCTGATGCTGCGGGTAGCCGAGCATTCGTTCCGGACCGACACCGGCCGCCAGCGGACGGCGAATGAGGACGCCTACTACGCGCACGCGCCGGTGTTCGCGGTCGCCGACGGCATGGGGGGCGCGCAGGCGGGCGAGGTCGCCTCGCGGATCGCGGCCGACTCGTTCGGGCCGACCGAGCGCCGCGACGAGTCCCCCGAGGTATTCCTTCGATCGATCGCCGAACGCGCAAACGAGCGCATACACAGCCTCGCGCAGGACGACTCGAGCCGCTCCGGGATGGGGACGACGCTGACCGCCGCGATGGTCGAGGGCGATGACGTCTCCTTCGCCCATGTGGGCGACAGCCGCGGGTACGTGTGGCGCGATGGCGAGCTCAAGCTGCTCACCTCCGACCACTCGCTCGTCGAGGAGCTCCGGCGCCAGGGCAGGCTCACCCCCGAGCAGGCGGAGGACCACCCGCAGCGATCGATCATCACCCGCGCGCTCGGCCCCGAGGAGGCGGTCGAGGTCGACACGCTTTCGTTCAGCGCCCGCCCCGGCGACGTCTTCCTGCTGTGCTCCGACGGGCTCACGACGATGGTCAAGGACGACACGATCGCGTCGATCCTCGAGGAGTCGTCGACGCTCGATGAGGCCACGTCGCGGCTCGTGCGCGCCGCGAACGAGGCGGGCGGGCGCGACAACATCACGGTCGTCGCCTTCCGGCTCGAGGACGCGGAGGAGGCCGCCGTCGAGGAGGCCGCCACCCTGGTCGGCCCGAGCGCCGAGGAGGCTGGGCTCTCCGCGGAGCGCCTGCGAGCCGCGGCCGAGCGCCGGCGCGAGGGCGCCGCGCCCGCGGCGCCGAAGCGCCGACGGCTGCGGACGGTCGCCAAGGTCCTGGTCGCGCTTCTCATCGTCGCCGGCATCTGCGCCGGTGCCGTCTACGGCGCCAGGCAGATCTACTTCCTCGGGGTCGACGAGGGCGGGCGGCTGGCGCTCTATCGCGGGCTCCCGTACGACCTGCCGCTCGGGATCGACCTCTACTCCGAGGTCGACTCGGCGCCCGTCCAGGCGAGCTCAGTCCCGTCGGATCGACAGGAGAGCGTCACCGACCACGAGCTCCGCTCCCACGACGACGCCTCCGATCTCTTCGCGGACCTCGAGCGCGAGGCGGTGGCGGCCGAGGCGGCCCCGCAGCCGAGCGCCGGCAGTGGCGGCGGGCAGGCTGGCGGCGGAGGCGAGCCGGGGAGCGGCAGCGGAGGGCGCGACCAGCGCGGCGCGACCGGCGACCGCGGGCGAGGCGGTCAGGGCGCGAGCAATTGAGCGCGCGAAATCGCGAGCTGCTCGCGCTGGTTCCGGTCGCGGTGCTGGTGACGGCCGGCTTTGCGGCCGTCTTCATCGTCCACAACAACCGCGCCGATGATCTCAGCGAGCTGAGCCTCACGTACGGCGGCTACTTCCTCGGCCTGTGCCTCGCCGCGCACGTCTTCCTGCGATTTCGACTCCCCTACGCGGATCCGTACCTGTTCCCGCTCTGCGCGCTGCTCGCGGCGGTCGGGCTCGTGGTCCTCTACCGGATCGACGACAAGCTCGCACTCAACCAGGCGTCGGTGTTCGTGCTCGGGCTGGTGCTCTTCTGCCTGACGATCGTCTTCCTCCGTGACTACCACGTGCTCGAGCGCTATCGCTATCTGATCGCCACGGCGGGCATCGTCCTGCTGCTCGGCCCGTACATCACCCGGAACGAGACGAACGGTGCCTACCTGAGCGTCGACCTCGGCCCGATCACCTTCCAGCCCTCCGAGCTGGCGAAGATCTGCATCGTCGTCTTCCTCGCCAGCTACCTGGCCGAGAAGCGGGAGATGCTGTCGGTCGCCGCTCGCCGGGTGGTCGGCCTGACGATCCCTCCGCTTAAGCACTTCGGGCCGCTGCTCGTCGTCTGGGGCGCGGCCATGCTGATGCTCGTCTTCATCCGCGACCTCGGCAGCTCGCTGATGTTCTTCGGCGCGTTCCTCGCGCTGCTCTACGTCGCCACGGGCCGCTTCTCCTACGTTCTGGTCGGGCTCGCGATCTTCGCCATCGGGGCCTACGCGATCGGCTCGAGCATCAGCCATGTCCACGACCGGTTCGAGATCTGGCTCGACCCGTTCGCGACCGGCAAGAATGTCCCTGAGGGCGCGGGGCAGATCCAGCAGTCGCTGTTCGCGCAGGCCGACGGCGGGCTCTTCGGCACTGGCCTCGGCGAGTCGCTGCTCAAGCTGCCGGGCCCATTCGCCCCGCACTGCGACCAGCCGTTCCCCGATTGCGGCAGCATCCTGCCGGCGCCGCACACCGACTTCATCTACGCCGTGATCACGATGGAGCTCGGCCTGTTCGGCGCCTGCGGCGTCGTCCTCATCTACGCGCTGATCGCCGCCCGCGGGTTCAAGACCGCGGTGATGGCGCCGGACGGCTTCTCGAAGATGCTCGCCGCCGGGCTCACCGCGATCTTCGCCCTCCAGGCGTTCGTGATCATCGGCGGCGTCACGAAGGTGATCCCGCTGACGGGCGTGACGCTGCCGTTCATCTCCTACGGCGGCAGCTCGGTCGTCGCGAACATGATCCTGCTGGCACTGCTCCTGCTCGTTTCCGACCGGGCGCGCCGCCCGCGCGGTGAGCGCGTCGACCCGGTGGCCCCGGACGTCGAGGGGCTGACGACGTGAACCGACCGATCGTCCGCATCTACGTCCTCGTCCTGGTGCTGTTCACGACGCTTATCTACTTCACGTCGAAGTGGGCGGTCTTCGACGCCGACGAGCTCGAGGGAAAGACCGCCAACCGCCGGCCGCTGATCGAGGAGCAGGAGGTTCCGCGCGGCTCGATCACGACCTCGGACGGCGTCCTGATCGCGGAGAGCCGCCCGGAGGGAGGCGGCGCGCACCCGATCTACGTGCGCCGATACCCGCAGGGCTCTGAGTTCGGGAACCCGGTCGGCTACAGCTTCGTGAGCGCGGGGCGGATCGGGATCGAGGAGTCCGAGAACGACCTGCTCGCGGGCGAGGAGAACGAGTTCGCGTCGATCATCGACGAGATTCAGAACCAGACGCCGGAGGGTGCCGACGTCACGGTGACGCTGGACGCGCAGGCGCAGCGGCTCTCCGAGCAGCTGCTCCAGAACGCGGTCGCCTCGACCGCCGGCTCGAACGGGGCCGGCTCGGTGGTCGCGATCGAGCCCGACACCGGCGCCGTCCGGGTGATGGCCTCGATCCCCGGCTACGACCCGAATGTCGCCAAGCAGCCGGAGGATCTCAGCCGCCTCCAGCAGCAGGGCACCGAGAGCCCGCTGTTCAACCGGCCGACGCAGGCCACCTACCAGCCGGGGTCGACGATGAAGATAGTGACCGCGGCGGCCGCGCTCGACTCGGGCGAGTTCACGCCCGACTCGACGCTGAGCGGCCGCACGGGGATCGAGATCGGCGGCGTCCCACTCGAGAACGCGGGTGGCGAGACGTTCGGCGAGATCGACATGGACTTCGGCCTCACGCACTCGGTGAACACGTACTTCGCCCAGGTCGGCGAGCAGCTCGGGACCGAGACGATGTTCGAGTACATGAACCGCTTCGGCTTCGACCAGGACCCGGAGCTCGATTTCCCGGACGACCAGATGCAGCCGAGCGGCGTCTACTCGGAGGGCAACCTCCTCGATGATGGCGACGCGATCGACATCGGTCGCGTGGCGATCGGCCAGGAGCGCCTGCTCGTGACGCCGATCCAGATGGCCGAGGTCGCCGCGGCGATCGCCAATGGCGGGGAGCTGATGAAGCCGACCTTCCTCCAGGAGGCGAAGGACCCGGACGGCCGTACGGTCGAGGAGCTCGACCCGGACGTCCAGTCCGACGTGGTCTCGTCCGAGACGGCGAGCCAGCTCACCGAGATGATGACCCACGTCACCGAGGAGGGGACGGCCGCCGGCCTCACGGTTCAGGGCGCCGCCTTCGCCGGAAAGACCGGGACCGCGGAGGTCGATGTCGAGCAGGGGATCAACCGCCCCTGGTTCATCGGCTTCGCGCCCGCCGCCGACCCGAAGATCGCGGTCGCGGTGATGCTCGAGACGTGCACCGGCTGCTTCGGCGGCGAGGTCGCCGGTCCGATCGCGACTCAGGTCATGGAAGACCTGCTGAGTGGCTGAGACGAAATGAACCTCGAGCCGAACCAGCGGGTCGGCGACCGCTACGCGCTCGTTTCGCGGCTCGGCAGCGGCGGCATGGCGGACGTGTGGCTCGCCGACGACGAGATGCTGGGGAGGCGCGTCGCACTCAAGTTTCTGCATGAGCGCTTCGCCCAGGACGCACAGTTCGTCGAGCGGTTCCGGCGTGAGGCGAGGTCCGCGGCCGGGCTCCAGCATCCGAACGTCGTCGGCGTCTACGACCGCGGCGACTTCGAGGGCCGCCACTGGATCGCGATGGAGTACGTGGAGGGGGCCTCGCTCAAGGACCTGATCTCACGCGGCCTGAGCATCGGTGAGGCGGTCGAGATCGTCCGCCAGGTCCTGATCGCGGCGCAGTTCGCGCACGCGCACGGGATCGTCCACCGCGACCTCAAGCCCCAGAACGTCCTCGTCGACTCGCAGGGCAGGGCTCGCGTCACCGACTTCGGGATCGCCCGCGCCGGTGTCTCGGAGATCACCCAGACCGGCTCGGTCCTCGGGACCGCGCAGTACCTGTCGCCCGAGCAGGCGCAGGGGCTCGAGGTGACCGCCGTCTCCGACGTCTATTCGGTCGGGGTGATGCTCTACGAAGCGCTCACGGGCCGCGTCCCGTTCGAGGCGGAGACGCCGGTCGCCGTCGCCCTGATGCAGATCTCCGAGCAGCCGCGCCCTCCGTCGCAGCTCAACCCGCAGATCTCGCCCGCGCTCGACGCCGTCGTGCTCAGAGCGCTCGCCAAGGATCCGGCGCACCGGTTCGCCTCCGCCGAGGAGTTCCTGCGCGCCCTCGACGCCGCCGAGAGCGACGCGACGGGCGCCACCGCGGTCGCCCAGACCGCCGCCTATGGGCCGGCCGCAGCCGGAGCGCTCGCCGGGGCCGCGGGCGCCGCGGTTGGTGCCGAGGCAGGGGAGGCCGAGCCGGTCGCGGCGGCGACGCCCGAGGAGGCGGAGCGCCGGCGCTGGCTCACGCGCCGCAGGGCGATCGTGCTCGCGATCCTCGCCCTGATCGCGATCGGGGTCGGCGCGTGGGCGCTGACGCGTTCGGAGCAGGACACGGTCCCCGGCGGCCTGGTGGGCAAGCCGGTCGCCGAGGCGCGGGCGCTCCTCGAGCGCCAGGGCTTCGATGTCGCCGTCAACACGATCGAGAACTGCGCCGAGCCGAACACGGTCACCGAGCAGCAGCCCCTCGGCGGGACCGAGGTCGAGGAGGGATCGCAGGTGATCCTGACCGTGAGCGCCGGGATGCAGGTCACCGTGCCACCGCTCGAGCGCCAGCCGCTCGCCAACGCGCGCAAGCGGCTCGAGGACGCGAACCTGCTCGTCGAGACCCAGAGCCGGCCATCGCGGTCGGTCCCCGCCGGCCGGGTGATCGGGAGCACGCCGCCCGCCGGCGAGGATGTGGAGTGCGGCGCGACCGTCACCCTTCTCGTCTCGAAGGGGCCGAACCTGGTCGCGCTGGAGGACCTGGTTGGGCTCTCCCAGCAGGTCGCCGAGGCGCACCTGGAGCGCGCCGGGCTGATCGCGAACGTCGACACGCAGGACGCCGACGAGCCCGAGGGTCAGGTGATCGCGCAGGATCCGGGCCCCGGCTCGGAGCTCCAGAAGGGCGAGGAGGTGACGATCATCGTCTCGACCGGCGTCGGCGCGGTAACCGTCCCCGACGTCGTCGGGCAGTCCGAGGACGCAGCGCGCTCGCGGCTCGCGGCCGCGGGGCTCGACGCCGACGTGATCGTGCAGGAGACCGACGAGGAGGACGACGACGAGCGCGTGCTGCAGCAGGCGCCCGGCGCCGGCTCGCGCCTGCGATCCGGCGACACCGTCACGATCGTCGTCGGCAAGTTCATCGAGCCGGAGACGGCGACCACCAGCACCACCAGCGCGCCGACGACGACGACCGGGACGGTGCCATGAGGGTCGCGGTCATCCTCGGCGGCCGCTCGAGCGAGCGCGAGGTCTCGCTCCAGTCAGGGGCGTCGGTCGCCGCCGGGCTGCGGCAGGCCGGCCACGAGGTGGTCGAGGTGCTGATCGACCGGGACGGTCGCTGGACGGTGGACGGCGCCGAGGTCGAAGTCCGCCCGGCCGGCGGGCTGCTCGGCTGCGACGTCGCCTTCCCGGTTCTCCACGGTCCGTTCGGCGAGGACGGCTCCGTGCAGGGCATGCTCGAGACGCTCAACGTGGCCTATGCGGGTCCGAGCGTGCTCGCCGCCGCCGTCGCGATGGACAAGCTGGTCTGTAAGCGTCTGCTCGCCTTCTGGGGCCTGCCGCAGGTCGAGTTCTGCGAGGTCGGAGAGCCGGGTTGGAGAGAGCACGCGGCGGCGATGCCGAGGCCGCTTTGGGTCAAGCCGTCGCGGCTGGGCTCGAGCGTCGGGATCTCTCGCGTGATGAGCCCGGAGTCGGACCTCGACGAGGCGATCGAGGCCGCGGTGCGGCACGACCCTCGCGTCATCGTCGAGGCGGACGCGGGCGGGCGCGAGGTCGAGTGCTCGGTGATCGGCAACGCCGGGCTCGGTGCCGACGCCGCGGTCGAGACATCTCTGCCCGGGGCGATCGTCACCAAGGCGTCCGACTGGTACGACTTCGAGGCCAAGTACGCGGACGGCGGCATGGAGCTGGTCGTGCCGGCGCCGATCTCCGACGCGGCCGTGGCGCGGGTGCGCGAGCTCGCCGAGCGCGTCTACCGGGCGATCGGCGGCATGGGCCTCGCGCGCTGCGACTTCTTCGTCCTCGACGACGGCGAGGTGCTGGTCAACGAGATCAACACGATCCCGGGCTTCACGGCGACGAGCGTGTTCGGACAGCTCTTCGAGGCGAGCGGGACGGGATACGCGGACCTCTGCGACCGCCTCGTCCGGCTCGGCGTTGACCGCCACGAGGCGGAGCGCTCGTACCGGTTCTAGTCGGCGCTGAGGCCGATCTCGTCGAGCTGGGCGCTGTAGTCGCCCGGCGAGCCGGCGAGGCTCGTGATCCAGATCAGGTAGTAGCGCGCGTCGCTCGGGACGCTCAGCTCGACGAGCTGGTCCTCCGAGGCGTCCTCGACCTGGCCGACCGGTTCTCCCCAACCCTCGAGCGCGGTCGGCGGGCCCGCGTCGGCTGCGTAGATGTCGGCGCTCCAACCGCCGCGCGCCGAGGTGATCGAGAGCGCCGTGCCCTGGACAGGCTCGCCGGCGTCGACGATCAGTCCGACCCCCGGCTTGCCTGCGGCGTCCTCGACGTTCGCCGCGGCGGTGTAGGTCTCGGTTGACCATCCGGTGCCGAGGTCTCCGTCGACGGCGTTCGCGGCATCGTCCGGGTGCTCCTCGCCGTCCCCGTCGGGGTCGAAGTCCTGCGCGCTCACGAGCTGGATGTCCGTGCCCTCGGCCGGAGCCGGGCCTGGACCACCACCGCCACCGTGCGATTTGTCCTCGCCGGTGAGGCCGACGATCACGAGCGCCGCCGCGGTCGCCGCGAGCACGATCAGCACGCCGACGATCGAGATGCGCCGGGGCGTCACGAGCCGGCGCCGGCGCGGAACCGAGTCGAGGACCGTGGTCGCCTCGCCGGTCGAGCGTCCGGCGCGCGCCACCTCGACCTCGAGCGCGTTCTCGAGATCGGCGAGCATCGCGTTCATGTCCCCGTAGCGCTTCTCGGGTTTCTTCTCGGTCGCCCGCTCGATGACGGCCGCGAGGGCTGAGGAGACGTCGCGGCGCTGCTTCTGCACGTCGGGCATGCGCTCGTTCACGTGCTTCATGGCGACGCCGACCAGGTTGTCCGCCTGGAACGGCACTTCGCCGGTGAGCATCTCGTAGAGCAGGACTCCGAGCGAGTAGATGTCGGAGCGCGCATCAACGGGCTGGCCCATCGCCTGCTCGGGCGAGACGTAGTCGGTGGTCCCGAGGACGCGGCCGGTCTTCGTGAGCCCGTCGTGCTCGAGCTCGCGCGCGATCCCGAAATCGGTGACCTTGGCGCGCCCCTCGGCGTCGATGAGCACGTTCTGAGGCTTCACGTCGCGATGGACGAGGCGGCGCGCGTGCGCGGCCGCAAGCCCGCGGCCGACCTCGATCGAGTAGGCGGCCGCCTCATCGAGGGGCAGGTGCCCGAGCCGGTCGATGCGCTCCTTGAGAGTCTCGCCGTCGACGTACTCGAAGACGATGTACGGTCGCCCCCCGTCCTCGCCCGCGTCGATCACGGCGACCACGTTCGGGTGGGAGACCTGAGCGACGGCGCGCGCTTCGCGGCGGAACCGCTCGATCTGGTCGGGCTGGTCGGAGATCTCGCGGTGCAGGACCTTCGCGGCGACCCAGCGCTCGAGCGTCTCGTCGCGAGCGAGGTAGACCGTTGACATCCCGCCGCTGCCGAGCTTCGACTCCAGGCGGTAGCGACCCGAGAGCACCGTGCCGGTTAGAGCTCCCGGTGGTCCTGTGGTCGTCTCGCTCATCGGCTCTCTATTTTCAACCCTCGCAGCTGGGCGGGACATACCCGTGCCGCCATTGCATGATGACCGTCGAGCTTCGCTACTACACGGATCCCGCCTGCATCTGGTCGTGGGGCGCGGAGCCGACGCTGCGGCGACTCGAGTGGGAGTTCGGCGACTCCGTCCGGGCGTGGCCGGTGATGGGCGGGCTCGCCCGCAGCTATGGGCCGTCCTACCGCGACGAGGAGGGCAGGATCGGGTCGGGCACCGACTGCTTCGCCGACCTCATCGCGCACTGGCTCTACGTCACCGCAGAGACCGGGATGCCCTGCGACCCGCGCTTGTGGACGGAGGCGAAGATCACCTCCACCTACCCGGTCTGCATGGCGGTGATCGCAGCGCGCGAGCAGGGTGCTGCGGCCGGCATGCGATACCTGCGCCGCGCCCGCGAGGCGCTGGTCGTGGAGCGCCGGAAGCTCGACCACACCGAGGCACTGGTCGCGGAGGCCGGCGCCGCCGAGATCGATGTGGAGCGCTTCCGCATCGACCTGGGCTCGAACGCGATCCTGGAGGCGTTCGGTGCAGACCTCGACGAGGCGCGGCGCATCCCGGAGGCGGCGCGGTCCGCTGGCGCGGTGCGCGTGACCGAGGGCCGCGATCGGCTCACGTTCCCCTCGGCCGAGTTCGTCGCCGAGGACGGCTCGCTCCACGCCGTCTGGGGGAGGCGGTCGTACGAGGCGTACCGAGAGGCCGCGCTGGCCGCGGGAGCGACGGCCGAGGCAGAGCGACCCCCGGAGCCGCTCGACGCGATCGAGCGCTTCGGTAGGTGCGCGACGCGCGAGGTGGAGGAGCTCACCGCCCGGCCGCGACCCGTCGTCGAAGCGGAGCTCTGGGCGCTGGCGCGCGACTGGCGCCTGAAGCCGGTTCCCGCGCTCACCGGCACCCTCTGGGAGCTCGCGTAGGAGCGGCGTTCGAGGCGGTCGTGCCCCCGCAGCAGTTCAAATAGCGCGCTGGGGCTCGGCGGCCTGGCCGCGCTCGAGGGTGCGGACGAGGTCGACGAGCTCTGGCGCAGCCTTCTCCGGCGATCCCGAGTCGAAGGGCGGCTCGGGGTCGTACTCGATCCCGAGCTGGATCGCCTCCGCGACGCGCGGGTCGGTCGCAAGGGCGGTGAGGTGTAGCGCCATGTCGATCCCGGCCGATACTCCTGCGGCCGTCACCACCTTGCCGTCGACGACGAAGCGCTCGGTCGCCGGCTCGGCGCCGAAGTCGCGCAACCGCTCGCGGTACGCCCAGTGGGTCGTCGCGCGCTTGCCGTCGAGGATCCCGGCCGCTCCGAGGACGAGCGATCCGGTGCAGACGGAGGTCGTCCAGATTGACGTTTCGTGGGCGGCGCGCAACCAGTCGAGCACCTCGTCGTCGAAGAGCAGCGGGCGATTGCCCTCTCCCCCGCCGACCAGGACGATGTCCGGATCCGGGAAGTCGGCGAGCGGACGATCGGCGGTCACCTCGAGCATGCCGGTGTCGGAGCGCTTGGGGCCGGGCTGCTTGGCGACGAAGGCGAGCTCGGCTCCCGGGATGCGCGAGAGCACCTCGTAGGGGCCGATCGCGTCGAGGGCGGTGAATTTGTCGAAGAGGAGAATCGCGATCTTCAATACGCACCTCCTCGCGCATCAAGCGGCCTCCCAACACCTTGCGGCTACGACTCGTTCAGCTGCGGGCCACCTCGCCGGCCGCGTCGGTCGCGCGCCCGATCGTTCGCGCGTCCGGGTAGTGGCCGCGCAGCACCTCGAGCGCCGCGCGCTCCTCGCGGGCTGCGATGACGCACACGAACCCGCACCCCATGTTGAAGACCTCATACATCTCGTCGGAGGAGACCGCTCCGAGCTCGGCGATCAGGTCGAAGATCGGCGGCACGGGCAGCGGATCCGTGATCTCGTAGCCGACCGGCGCCGCGAGTCGCGTGAGGTTGTTGAGCCCGTCGCCGGTGATGTGGGCGAGGCCGCGGACGTCCACCCGCGACCGGAGCTCCAGCACCGCCCGCGCGTAGATCTCGGTCGGCTCGAGCAGGACCTCGCCGAGTTGACGCCCGAGCCGCTCGTCGTCGAGCGGCAGGTCGGCGAGCGCCTTGCGCGCGAGCGTGTAGCCGTTGGCGTGAAGGCCCGACGAGCGCAGGCCGATCAGGGCGTCGCCGGGCTCGACGCGCTCGCCGGTGACGATCTCCTCGAGCGCGACCAGCCCGATCGCGCTGCCCGCGAGCTCGGTTCCCGCGACGAGCTCACCGACCTGCGCGATCTCGCCGCCCGGAATCTCGATCCCGGCAAGCTCGGCGCCGCGCCGCAGCCCGACGCCGATTGCGCGGCACACGTCGGGGTCCGCCTCACGGCAGAGGATGAAGTCGAGCATCGCGAGCGGCTCCGCGCCGACGCAGATGAGGTCGTTGACGTTCATCGCCACGCAGTCGATGCCGATCGTCTCGTAGCGGCCGAGCCGCTCGGCGACCAGCATCTTGGTACCGACGCCGTCGGTGCCGAATGCGATCCCCGTGCTCTCGTCGAACCGGATGACGCTCGCGTAGTGGCGCGGCAATGGCACGACGCGCGACGGGCGCCCCGGGTCGATCAGCCGCAGGCTTTGCACCAGCGCCTCGACCGCGGCGTCGGCCCCGCGCTGGTCCACCCCCGCGCGCGCGTATGCCTCCTGCTCGCTCACCGCGCCATTGTGGCGATGATCACGGGTCGCCGGCTCATCGCTCACGAGCACCGTTCGTTTGCCCACGATTGAGCCGCACCGCGACGAGCGCCGCGAGCCCGACCCGGTAGGCGGCGTACGGCCAGAGGGCGCGGTCGCGCTCCACCATCCGGATCAGCCGCTGCGACGCGAGGGTCGAGGCAAATGAGGCGCCGACGCCGGCCACCATCGCGCGGCGGAGCCCCGGCGCCACGCCGCGGCGCCTCAGCCGCACACCCTTCAGCAGGCTGGCGCCGACGATCACCGGCAGCGCGACGGTGCGCGAAAGCAAGTTGGAATGCTCGCGGGTGAAGCGGCGAATGCGCGCCGCCGTCAGCGTCGCCCCGTTGCGAGAGACGCCGGGAACCAGCGCGGCCGCCTGAGCCAGGCCGAGCGCGAGGCCATCGGCCGGCATGGCGTCGCCGCGCCCGCGATCCTGCGGGCGCCGGTCGGCGAGGAGCATCGCCACGGCGCCCAGCGCGAGGCCGGCGGCGATGCTGCGCGGGCCGCCGAGGCGGCGCTCGATCTGGCGCTCGAGGCCGTAGCCGACGACCGCCGGGGGCAAAAACGAGAGCGCGACGACGCCGGCGCGGCGCGAGTCAAAGGCGGCGAGCTCGGACGCGAGCACGTCGCGCTGTCCGACCAGCAGCGCCGCGGCCGTGCCGGCATGCAGCGCGACCTCGAAGCTCTTGCGCGCCTCGGGGTCGGCGCCGCTCCACCCCCAGGCGAAAAGCCACGGCACGAGGGCGATGTGGGCGGAGCTCGAGATCGGCAGGAGCTCGGTCGGGCCCTGCACGGCCCCGAGCGCGAGCGCGCGACCCAGGTCGAGGTCCGCCGCGTCCGGTGCGCTCACCCCGCCTCTGCCGCCTGCGCGCCGCGCCGACGGCGAATGAGGA
>Ga0126312_10000526_pt1 | contig 23201 bp, 22 predicted proteins | sample Plot104A_FD_92537 | JGI IMG/M metagenome (GOLD analysis project Ga0126312, IMG submission 92537) | Serpentine soil microbial communities from UC McLaughlin Reserve, CA, USA - Plot104A | ecosystem: Environmental > Terrestrial > Soil > Grasslands | place: USA: UC McLaughlin Reserve, Lake County...
AACCAAAACCAGCGGGCCAGTGATCCGGCCAGACCGCACCCGCAACCGAATCTTCTCGCCATCCCGATCCGCCGCACAGCGGCGACCCGTTGCTGACTAGGGAGTTTATCGCCAATTGAGCCTAAAATCGAGTTCGACGAAGAGGCCAAAAAGCCCCGGAAATAGCGCTCATAACCCAGAGGTCGGAGGTTCAAATCCTCCCCCCGCTACTACAAAACGCCTCGTCAAAGACCCTTCCGTGAAACAACGAAAGGGTCTTGATCATTCTTGGCAGCAATTTGGCAGCAGGCTAGACCTAGTGCGTATTGGTGCCCGTTGTAGCCGTGCGAACGATCATGGATCTCGGCCAGGTGAGCAACTTGATGTTGTCCGGGTCTTCCAGTCCTCGAAGCCACTGTTCCATGCTCAGTTTCTTGCCAGAGGGCAAGTCTGCGTAAAGACTGTGATGAGTGCCGCCCCGCGCCGCGCCCATTGCGCGCGAGTTGCCAGATCAACGAGGTGGAGATGACCATCACAGCCAACGCCCTCACCCGAGCCTGACATTGGGGCGCTGCAAACCGTGATCCAGCTGGCGAAGCTACGCATACCTGGCCGGTGGCCTCCTCTTCGGCATCGCGCTTTTCCGGGTACACGTTCTCGCCCGCTGGGCGGCCGCGCTCCTGGCAGTCGGCGGAGTTCTCAGCGTGGTTCTCTCCCTGATGCCCGATGCCTTTTACCGGTTCCTGGCCGTCCCCAACGGCATCGCGATGATTGGCCTCGGCTACTCGCTGTGGCGCCTGCCCGAACGGAGCACGACGAAGCAACCATCGGCGATCACGATCCCCGCGCGAGCAGCCGCCGGGTGATGACATGAGATCGATTGGAGACGAGAATGCGGCAGCGCTCAAGGTCTGTAGTGGTCAATTCACACCACAAGTCTCGTCGAGTGAGGGGGGCTCGGGATGAGTACAGAGCGGAACGAAGCGCGACCGCAGAGCGCCACTCGCACTGTCCCCGATCCAGCCGGTCAGGGTCTGTGCGCACCTACCCCGGCTGAGCAGCGAACCGCGCGGATCATGGGTGCCTGGTTCCTTTGCACATTCATCGCGATCCCGGCCTTCTTTTTCTACGACCCGATCTTGAACCACGCCAACTATGTTGTCGGCAGCGGCGACGACATCCGCGTAGCCGTTGGGGCACTGCTTGAGATCCTGTTGGCAATCGCCGGCATAGCCACCGCCGTTGTCATTTTCCCCATCGTGAAGCGGGTCAACGAAAGCGTCGCCCTTGGGTACATCGCCTCGCGTACGGTGGAGTCGATCCTCATCCTAATCGGCGTCGTGAGCCTGATGTCGATCGTGTCCCTGCGCCAGGATCTCGCCGACGCCGCAACCAACAGCGGGGCTCTTATTGGCGTCGCCGGAGGACTGCTCGCCGTGCATGACCAAACCGCCCTTCTCGGGCCGCAGTTCTGCGCCGGGCTCGGGAACGGGATTCTTCTGGGCTACTTGATGTGGCGATCCAGACTGCTGCCGCGGCCGATGGTGATGATCGGCCTCATCGGTGGTCCGTTGGCCCTTCTCGCGGGTATCGGCGTGCTGTTCGGTGCCTGGGACACAACCTCGGGACTTCCCGTCGCACTCACAGCGCCCGAGGCCATCTGGGAGTGCTCGCTCAGTGTCTGGCTCCTCGTTAGAGGCTTCCAGCCCTCGCCGATCCTCACCGGCCCGCCGGTAATCCCGAGCAAGACAAGCTAACCACCGCGATACCGCGACCAACTTTTGTGACTACCGCCCCCGGCAGCCGGTACTTCCTGACGCGCGAAGACGGATATCCTCATGCTTGGCGGACTGTTCGGTCGCTTTCACCGAGCGCAGTTAACCCTCCACCGCCAACGCCTTGAGCCGGCGCTCCCCGATCGGCACGTTGTTGCACAACACGGCTTGGCCGTTCAACGTCGATCGGCGTGCTGCCCGTCTCTCCGAATTGTTGACTCGTCACTCCATTTCTCCGCCTTATGGACCTTCATGAGTCCCAAGCCACAGACGAAGCGTTGAGCGGTCACGACCGACGATCTCGATCTGGTGCACTGACGGAAGGAATCCCGGGTCGGCGTGACCGCTGAGGTCCCCCGCTACTCACGCAGAGCGCTTCTGGCTAGGTCGAATACGCAGGAGCGCTTCCTGCTCTACAACTTGCGATATCGATGCGACTCGGCGGGCTCCCGATCGGGAGTTGAGCACGCTTAGTGATCTTGTATTCCGGCTAGAGCTGGCTGGCGCCGACTGCGTTATCGATCACCTTCCAAACCTCCTGGTCCAGCCGGTTCTCCTTCCAGATGCCGTACGCGGTCCCGAGCAGCACCGGCGGGACCGCCACCAGCCCGATGGCGCCGCTCACTGCAGCATCGACCCACTCGTGACCCCCCAGGCTGATGCCCAGCTGACCATCTCCCGGGGTGAAGACCACTGTCAGCGCGTATGTGACCCCCAAGAGGTGGCGCCACAGGCTCTCTTTGCGCGCCTGCATCACAGTGCGGTCCCCGCTGGTGCGGTAGACCTGTGCCTCGAACTCCTGCGCGCGGAAGTGGTTCGCCAGGCCCTCGGCGAGCTCCTCGGCCGAGACGGTGGTTTGGTAGATCCGCTCAATGTTCAGCGCCGGCCGGTCGGCTCCCGCGCCGGTGCCCTGTCCTTCAGCCATTTTGTCGCCTCCGCTCTTCTCCCGGACTTGTCCGTTACAGCGTACTCAAGCAGCATGTTGTGGCTGTTGGTCGCTTTGACCTGTCTGGATGTCAGGAGTGGAACTGAGCGGTGTCGCCAGAGTTGCGGTCGCCTTCGGCAACTGGTCCTAGGAGGTGTCGCAGCGTCCCTGCTTGCCGTCTTGGGTCACAAAATTTTGATCGGAATTCGCGCAGAGTCATTCATGGCCGTCGCCACGCCGAAACCCGATGGACCCTCGTCGGCGAGACTCATCCGGCGACTTTCTCCGCCCCCTTACTCAGCGACGACTTGATCGATACCCTACTGGCGGGTGGCGCAGGCCCGCTCAGCTTCCAAGACGAGGTGGCGATGGCCGTTGACACAGCCCATCAACTCCGAGTGGTGGTCCAACCGAAGGCGCGAACAAGGAACGCCGAGATCGCCAGGGTCGTCCAACGCCGGCTGGGCCGCGGCTGGCGGGTCCGGCGCCTGACCCGTGGCAGCCCACTTGTACTGCTGACCGGCCGCAGCACTCACCTGGTCGGCACGTCTGAGCATGCCCGCGAATCGCACGAGGCAGCCCTAGCGCTCCGACGCAGCACGATGTTCAGCCGCGCCGAGGCCGACGTGACAGTGCCGGTCGACGTCGGCCCAGAGGTGACCGACCCCTCCGGCCCCTTCTCCGATGACTGCGCTCAGAACCCTCCACCGCTGAGCTGGGTACGAGACCTGTTGCGCTGGTCGGAAGCGATGGCGGAGATGCCGGCGGCCGCCAGTGGCGGGGCCGGCATCCGAATCGGCCATCCAGATTCCGGCTACACCCTTCACCCGAAGCTTGGCGCCGCCAGGCTGGACCTCACCACCGACCGGGACGTCATCGACAGTGACGACGACGCCCTCGACGACCTGATCCCCAATCCGAACTGGCCGCTGCCAAATCCCGGCCATGGCACCTCAACCGCGAGCGTCATCGTCGGCCAAGGATCCGGAAGCGACCCCGTCCTTGGACTCGCGCCGAGAGCAAAGCTAGTGCCGATCCGCGCAACCGAGAGCGTTGTACAGCTCTTCGACTCCGATGTTGCCAAGGCGGTCGGACATGCCCAGCAGGTGGGTTGCCACATCGTGTCGATGAGCCTTGGTGGCAAGGGATTCTTCGGACTGAAGGGAGAGCTGCAGCGAGCGGTGGACGCCGGCATGATCGTGATGGCAGCGGCGGGCAACTACGTGCGGGTGGTCACGGCACCGGCGAGCTACGACAACTGCCTGGCGGTTGCGGCCACCGGTCCTGGCGACTCGCTGTGGGCCGATTCGTCGCGGGGGCCCGCGATCGATGTCAGCATGCCGGGCTCTTGCGTCTATAACGCCGCCTACGCCGACCGGAATCCGATCGTGCGGACCGGGCACGGGACATCATTCGCTGTCGCACATCTGGCTGCGGCCGCCGCCTTCTGGCTGGCCCATCACGGCCGGGATTCCCTGATCCAGCGGTATGGGGCAACGCGGATCCAGACCTCATTCCTAGCGGTGCTCCGCTGGCCGGGCGTGTGCGTAGTACCAGCCGGCTGGGACCGGGATTACGGACTTGGCCGGGTTGATCTGCTCGCCTTGCTACAGGCCCCGCTGCCGGCGCCCGGCGATCTTGAGCATGCCGGGGCCTTCGGTACGCACGACGATGACGCGGTTGGCCGGATCGCCGCCATGATCGGTGAAGATCGGGAGAGGATACGGATCCGGTTGGCGGAGCTGCTCAAGGTCTCAACACCATCGGAGCTGGATCGGACGATCGCCCAACACGAGGGTGAGCTCGTCTACCTGGTGCTCGCCGACCGCGCCTTTGCCGATCGCGTGAGGCGTGAGGACGCCGCTGCTGCCTTTCCTCTGACGATCAAGACTGCGGGGGGTGACCGGTGAGTTGGAGGCTCGACGCTCAGCCTGAGTCGTGGGTCAACAGCGGTACACCAGGCTGTCGAACTCCGGCACTATCGGCTCATGAGCGCACAATCTGAGCCACGGGAAGAAGTGATTCCAATCCTCCGGGTCGAAGACGCCTCCACGACCGCGCGGTGGTATGAACGACTCGGATTCGAGCTGATCAACGTGCATCGGTTCGATCCCGGACTGCCGGCATTCGCCACGATCCAGCGCGGGGATATTTCCCTTTTCCTGAGTGAGCACACCGGCGACGCCCGGCCGGACACGTTGGTCTACCTGCGCGTACGGGATGCCGAGCAGCTGGCAGCGAACTTCGGCGTACCTACCGAGGACAATCCCTGGGGACGGGACTTCGAGATCGCCGATCCTGATGGCAACCGGCTGCGAATCGGCACTCCCAGCTAGTGGTGACGCCTGAATCGGCCGCCCGAAGCTTCCATGTGGCAACCCGGCCCATCCGTTGGCTCTGTGTGCAAAGACCTGGCAACCCGGCCCATCCGTTGGCTCTGTGTGCAAAGACCTGCCCATTAATGTCGGCGCGTGGGGTTCACTCGGGCGGAGTTGGAGTCTTTCAGAGGTTCGAGCGTTCCTGATCTTGTTGGGCCGGGGCTGAAGCTGCTTTTCGTGGGGATCAATCCGGGGCTGTGGACCGCTGCAACGCAGACCCACTTCGCGCACCCAGGAAACCGCTTCTATCCGGCGCTGAAGTTGGCCAAGATCATCGATCGTGATCTGGACCGGGCCGAGGGAATGACCGACCAGGACCGGGCCTACCTGCTGAGCCGCGGCGTCGGCATCAGCAATCTGGTCAACCGGGCCACCAGCCGGGCCGACGAACTCTCCGCAAGAGAGCTGCGCGACGGACCCCTCCGGCTGGGACGGCTGGTCCGGCTCTGGCAACCTGACGTTGTCGCTGTCGCCGGCGTTACAGCCTTCCGGACCGCCTTCTCACGACCTCGAGCCCGCCTTGGCCGCCAGCCCGACCGGCTGAGTGGCGCGGATCTGTGGGTTGTCCCTAATCCCAGCGGCCTCAACGCCCACGAGACGATCGCAACCCTTGCCACTGCCTACGCCGAGCCCGCCCGGGCAGCCGGGATCATCCAGTGAGCACCGCTCAGATCAGCCTCCATCGCCTCCGTAGCACTGGCACCCTGCCCCAGCCTCCAACCGCAGCACGCCGGACGCCGCCAGCCGCTAGAGCAAGCGGCCACGCTGCCGCCAGCCGGCAGACTCCGCGGTGACGCCGATCCGCTCCTTCAACGCCAGCTCGACCAGCATCGCCGAGCCCAGGCTCGATCTTGTCACTGGCAATGATCTTCTTGCCTGTCCGATCATCGAAACAAATCAGTAGGAACTCCTGCCGCCAACAGCACTCAGCAACCGTGTCACCAGTCGGCCTGTTCATTTCTCCCCCGAATCGGCCCGGTTCTCGATGTGCTGAGATGTGGGCTATGAGTCTTGCGCCGGCGACCCTGCTTCGCTATCCCATTGAGGAGCAGACGCTGGATAACGGCCTCCGGGTGATCGCCAGCCCTGACCATGGCGCACCTTCAGTGGCGGTGAACTTGTGGTACAACGTGGGCGCACGACACGAGGAGCCAGGCCGAACGGGCTTCGCGCACCTGTTCGAGCACATCATGTTCCAGGGCTCGGCCAACGTGCCCTCCGGTCAGCACATCGCCCTGATGCAGGCGGCCGGCGCATCGGTCAACGCGACCACCTGGTTCGATCGGACCAACTACTTTGAAACGCTACCGACCGGGGGGCTCGATCTTGCGCTGTGGCTGGAAGCCGACCGACTTGGCTCACTGCTGGACGCACTCACCCAACAGAATCTGGATAATCAGCGCGAGGTCGTCAAGGAGGAGAAGCGGCAGCGTTACGACAACGTTCCGTACGGAGATGTGATCGAGCGTCTGATCGCTCTCACCTTTCCTGCCGAGCACCCGTACGGGCACACCACGATTGGGTCGATGGAGGATTTGAACGCCGCAACCCTCTCCGACGTTGCCGCATTCTTCCGCCGCCACTATGTGCCCAACAACGCCGTATTGACCATCGCCGGGGATGTGGAGCCCGCGGATGCCTTTGCCCGAGCCGATACTTACTTCGGTCCCTTGCCCGCTGGGCCGCTGCCGGACAAGCCGCGAGAGGATCCGATGCCACCGCTCGGATCTGATTCGGGGGATCTTCCGCGTGCCGAAACCTCCGCCGTTGTCCCTGCCGAGGCCGTCTACATCAGCTGGCGTCTGCCGGCCCGGAGCACACCTGACTTCGATGCGCTCGACCTGCTCTTCGGAGTCCTGGGTCACGGCCAGACCTCACGACTGCACAAGCGACTGGTTCGCGAGGCTGAGCTGGCTGAGACCGCCTCAGCTGCCTGCATGGGACTGATCGGCGGAAACTCTTACGGGTTCGGCTACGCACGGGCGCGGGACGGGGTAACGGTCGAGGAGCTGGAGGCCGCCATGCTGGCCGAGGTCGATTCGCTCGCCGAAGCCGGTCCGACGGAGATCGAGCTGTTACGAGCCAAGGCCCAGTACGAGCGGCACTGGCTGCACGAGTTGGCTCGGATCGATTCGCGCGCCGACACCCTGGGCGAGTACGCCACCTTGCTGGGTGGTCCGCACCTGATCAACACCCGATTAGGCGAAGTACATGCCGTGGAGCCCGACCAGATCTCCTCGGCCAGCCAGGACTGGTTCGGTGTCGATGGACGAGCGACATTGATCTATCGGAAGGACCAGGGGTGAGTTCGCTGCCAAGGCCACCTATTGCGCCGCCACGACCGTGGTCGTTCCACATTCCACAGCGAAGCACTTTGTCCAACGGGATACACATGATCACTTACGAGCTGCCCGGACAGCACGTGATCGCTGCCCATTTGGTCCTGGACCTCCCGCTGAGTGCCGAGAATCGCGACCGGGAGGGCGTTGCGACGATCTGCGCCCGGACACTGGACGAAGGCACCCGTCGGCATCCGGGAGAGGCATTCGCCGAGCAGCTCGAAACCGAAGGCGCCGGTTTTGGCATCGACGTCTCCCTGGCGGGCCTGCAGACGATCATTGATGTTCCGGCCAGCCGCCTTGGCATCGCCTTGCAACTCTTCGCCGAGGCAGTGATCGAGCCGGAGTTCGCCGAAGCCGATGTGCGCCGCCATGTGCAGCTTCGGCTCGCCGAGATCGAGCAGGCCCGTGCCAACTCCGCGCAGACCGCCAACGTGGCGTTCCGGGCAGCGGTCTTCGACCCGACCTCCCGAGCCTCGCGTATGAACGGTGGGGAGCCAGAAACTCTGGCCGGCGTCACACCCCAAGCCGTGCGTGGCTTCCACACCGCCGGGTTCGGCCCGCAAGGTGCAACGTTGATCATGGCCGGAGACTTCGCCGACGATCCGGTCGCCCTGGCTGAAGCAGCGTTCGGCGGCTGGCGAAACCCCGAGCAGGCACGCGCTCCTCAGCCGCCGGTCGGATCGGCGGAACAGAAATCGATCTTGGTTGATCGCCCGGGCGCGGTGCAGGCAGACATCCGGCTCGGCGGGTTTGGCATCGATCGGAAGGATCCCCGCTGGGCCGACGTCACGGTGGCGAGCTATGCCGTGGGCGGAGCCTTCCTCTCCCGTTTGAATGCCGTGCTTCGTGAGGAGAAGGGCTACACCTACGGTGTCCGAATGCAGTTCTCTCCGTTGCGGACTGGTGGGTCGTACGCGGTCCAGGGCTCGTTCCGGACGGAGGTAGCGGTTGACGCGCTGGCCGAGGGGCGGACGCTGATGGATATCAGAAATCATCCGATCACGGCCAACGAGGTCAACGACGCAGTTGCCTTCTTCACCGGTGTGACTCCGCTGCGCTACGCCGCCGCAGACGGGGTCGCCGACCAGGCAGCAACTCAGGTGCTGGCCGATCTTGGAGATGACTACGTCGACCGCAGTCTCGCTGCGCTCCGAGCGGTCACACCCGAGTCCGCCACTGCGGCGTACGAATCATTGGTCGACCTTGACCGGCTCACCCTGGTGGTCGTCGGCGACGCCGATCGGCTAGCCGAGCCGCTGAGGACTGTCGGCTATTCAGACCTGACGGTCCAGGACGCGATGAGCCAGGCTAGCGGCCCAGCGCTCGCTGGGCCCGCTGTACAGCCAACTGGGCCTCCTTGATCTTGGTCTGGTAGGCCGCTAGATCACCCGTGGTCAGCGCCTTGTCGGCTGCGGCAAATGCCTTGGCAGCCTGGTCGAGAGCCTGCGCGGCCGCCGGATTGTTCGGCTGGCCATCGGCTGTCGGCTGGCCGTCGGTGCCGGCTGCCTCCTCGGTCCCGGTTCCGGAATCACCGAAGACCTCCTGCAGAGCCTGCTGCAACGTGTCGCCGATTCCGACCTCCTGGCCGAAACGCACGATGACGAACCGCAGCGCCGGGTAGGACCCGGTGCTGCCCTGCCGTTGCGTATATACCGGCGTCACGTAGAGCAGGCCGCCACCGACCGGCAGGGTGAGCAGATTGCCGAACGTCGCGTTTGCAGCACCCTGATTAAGGAACGGCCGTAGCCGGTCGGCCACTTTCTCGTTGGTGGTCATGGCGTTGAAAGACTGGCCGGGACCGTCGATCTGAGATGTGTCGGACATGCCGAGGATGCGGATCTGACCGTAGTCATCACTGCTCGCGTCGGCGTTCACCGCCATGTAGCCGGCAAGGTTGGAGCGATTCTTCGGTACGAACGCCGTGGTCAGCGAGAAGACCGCCTGGTCGTCGGATGGCCACTTGATCGACAGGTAGAACGGCGACTCCAGGGTGCTGCTGGTGGCACCGGCGATGGGATCCCGCGGGACCTCCCACAGGCTGGTGTTCTGGTACCAGTTGTCCGGATTGGTGACGTGGTAACGCCCGAGGATCTGGCGCTGCACCTTGAACAAGTCCTGCGGATAGCGGAGATGGTCCTTCAGGTCATCTGGAATCGTCGCCTTGGGCAGTACCGCAGAGGGAAACACCTTGCGCCAGGTCTGCAGCACCGGATCCGCCTCATCCCAGGCGTAGAGCTTCACGGTACCGTCGTACGCGTCGACCACCGCCTTGACCGAGTTGCGGATGTAGTTGATGTCCTTATCAGCCTGGACCGCAACAGTGCCCTGATTGGTCTGTGCATCGGCCGTCACCTCGTTCAGCGCGACGCGATTGCTGTACGGGTAGGAGTTGGACGTGGTGTAGCCGTCCACGATCCAGACGATCCGGCCGTCCACGACAGCAGGGTAGGCATCGCCGTCAACAGTCAACCAGGGTGCCGCCCGCTCCACCCGCTCGCGCGGTGTCCGGTCGTAGATGACCTTTGAGCTGGAGCTGACTCGATCCGACAGCAGCAGGTTCACGTCGCCGAACTTGGCGGCGTAGAGCAGGCGGTTCCACAGGTTCCCGATCGGCACGCCTCCCTCGCCGGTATAGGTATAGGTCTTCGGGTTGCCGCCGTCGCCACCGCCCGGGGTATCCAACTCGACTGCCGGCGCTCCCGCCGGCGCTCCGACGATCGAGTAGTCCTCATGGATCTCACCGAAATAGATCCGTGGTTCATGCTCGCTGATCTTGCCGGTCGGCGGGATGTCCCGGGCTATCCATTCCGGCTCCCCACCTGGCTGCCTCCGGTTGCCGTAGGCAGCGACCAGCCCGTACCCATGGGTGTAGACCGTCTTCAGGTTGTTCCAGTTCTTGCCTTCGATGCCGCTCTGGTCCAACTCCCGTACGCCGACGACTGCATCTGTCTCGGTCTGGTCGATGGTGTAGCGATCGACATCGAGAGTCCTCGGGAAGGAGTAGTAACCGCGGACCTGTTGAAGCTGCTCGTAAGCGGGCTGCACGACATTGGGATCGATCAGCCGGATGCCTGGCAATGCCTCAGCGTCGGCACGGAGCTGGCTCGCCACCGCCGTGGTACGGGCCGAGTAGTTGGTGATCTCGACATTGTCGACGCCGTACGCTTTGCGGGTCGCCGCGATATTGCGTTCGATGTACGGCCGCTCCTTCAGCGGCTCGTCCGGCCGCACGCTGAAGTATTGAACCGCACCTGGGTATAGCACGCCGAGGACGATCGCCGACAGCACCATCAAGGTGAGACCGATCGTCGGCACTACCCAACGACGAAGTACCGCGTTGGCGAGAAACAGCAGGGCGCAGATTCCGGCGATAACGGCGAGGATGGTCTTAGCTCGCAGGGTGGCGTGATCGTCGGTGTAGTTGATGCCGGTCAGTAACGGATGAGAGGTGATCTCCAGCCCGTATCGGTCGAACCAGTATTGGATGCCCTTCACCAGGACTACCAGTCCAACGAGGATCGACAGGTGAGCCTGAGCGGCTGGGCTGCTGCCCCGCCGGGGGGCGGTGAAGCGAATCCCGCCCATGACGTAGTGCATGATCGCCGCGGCAATGGCGCTGAATGCGAGTGCGGCGAACACGAAAGACAGCACGAACCGCCACCACGGATAGCTGAAAACGAAGAACCCGATGTCCAAGCCGAACTCGGGGTCAATTTCGTTGAACGGGGTCCGGTTCTGCCAGGCGAGATAGCTCAACGCATGCCCGGCCGCCGCACCGCCGGCAAAGAGGCCCACGAGGACGCCCAGGGCGACAATCACCCAGATGAATCGGGATTCCAGCATCTCGCGGTAGCGCTCGAGCAGCGGACTGCTGGGAGCGCTGGCCCGGACTCGCGGGCGCATCCGATAAGCGATGACGGCGTTGGCTCCGACGGTCGTCGCCATGATCAATCCGAAGGCCAGGAAAAGCCCGATTCGGGTCAGCAGCATGGTGCTGAACACCGAGCCGAAGTCAAAAGAGCGATACCACAACCGGTCGGTCCACACGCTGGTGAAGATGGCGAAGACGATAATCAGGACCGCCGCAATAATCAGCGTCGGCAGTATGGCACTACGTCGTCCGGCTAGCCGGATACTGCTCACTCGTTCGTCTCCTCAGGTTGTGTGACCGCTCGTTCTGGTGGAATGAGTCGATCGGCAGGTTCGCCGAAGCAAGCGTATGCGGCGATACCGAAGTCTGGACTCATCACTTCTGTTAGTGACAACGTGGGATCGACGCGATTCGATCCGGCCTGTTCAAGTCATGCAGTGCACCGATCGCCTGCCGCAGCGTTGTCACGCGGATGAGGGTCATTTCGGTCTGCACGCCGGACAGGTCGCCGCAGTTGGAAGCGGGCACCAGGAACGCCGTCGCGCCCTCGGATTCGGCCGCGGCGATCTTCTGCTGAATGCCGCCGATGCGGCCGACATCTCCTATGGCCGTGATCGTGCCGGTGCCGGCGACATGCTTGCCTTCCAGCAATGCGCCGGCGGTGATCTTGTCATAAATCGCCACCGCGAACACCAGCCCGGCGCTGGGGCCACCGATCTGGCGGCCCAATTCGAAAGAAATGTCGGGCTGATAGTGGTAGCCGGTGTCGACGGTCACTCCGACGACTGCAACGCCCGGCTGTATGTTCGACTCAACGGCGGTGACCTCCACCTCGGTCTGGACATCGTTGCGGAGCACCACGAACTCGACATGTTCACCTATCCGGTGCTGTCGGACCTGGCGGCCGACCGACTCGGAGTCGGGCGTCGGCTCCCCACTGACGGACACAATCAGGTCGCCAGGCTGCAGCCGAGTGTGCGCCGGACCCCCGATGGTCACCGAGTTGACGACTGGCATCTCCGTCACCTCTTTGTTGGCTGCTCGCAGCGCAGCCACTACGGCGTCGTCCTTCGCTGTCTCCATCATCTCGGTGTCTTCGGCCTGCAACTGCTCCGCCGACTTGCCCGGAGGGTAGACAGAGTCGCGGGGCAGCGAGTCGCGATGGGCCAGCCAGTAGTACAGCAGTCCCTGCGGCAGGCTGAGCCCGCTGTCGACCGGTGTGTTTGACACGATCGTCATGTCCAGTTGGCCGGTTGTCGGATAAGTCTGAATTCCCGAAACCTGGATCATCGGCTTGCCGTCGATCTCGCCAAGCGTGTCCCGGGCGCCACCGGGGCCCCAGGTGACGAAGGGTATGGGCACCGCAGCCAGCAGGATTGCCAGCACGATGAAAACGACTGCCGAGACGAACGCGGCCCAGGTTTGCCGGGTCACCCAGCACCCCGACGGCCGATCAGCCGGCTGATCATGGCAACCCGACCCACTCGCTGTTCCCGGAGGCGAAGTGCTGTTCTTTCCAGATGGGTACCCGGTCCTTCAGCTCGTTGATCAACTGAGCGCAGGCGGCCAGGGCGGCGTGCCGGTGTACGGCGCTGGCCGCGACCACTACGGCCAGCTCACCGACCTCGAGATGGCCGACCCTGTGCTCCACGGCTATCGCCACCACCTCATGCGCGGCGGCTGCGCGCTGGGCGCAGTCCAGGAGGACGGACGCGGCACTGGGGTGCTCGCTGTAGTCCAGCGAGGCGACATCTTGCCCGGTGTCATGGTCGCGGACCACGCCAAGGAACATCCCGATTCCGCCGACCCGGGGATCCGAAACAGCCGCCACCAGCTTGTTCACACTCAAGGGCGCGTTGCTGATGCCGGCTAGCCGAACCTTCGATGCCACCACCAAACCCTAGCCGAGCGCCTTGACCGTTGCGCTGTGAGCGATTCCACCCACGATGCCCTGTGGCTCCCGGGCAGTCCGCGTACGGTGGAAACGTACATCTATGGCAGGAGTTGGCATGGCCGAGGAGCGGCAGCCCGGTTCGGACGACCAGCCCGAGGACGAGTCGCAGGCTGGCGCGGAATCCTCGGGTGACGCATCCAACCCTGCCACTTCTGGTTCATCGGGCTGGGTGCTGGGCGGCGGCTTAGGATCTGGCTCAGGTAGCTCGGGCGCTGGCTCTGGCGCTGGCGCCGATAACCCGCTGGATGCGTTCTTCTCCTCGCTCGCGGGCGGAGACATGAACGCGCTGATGCGGCAGATGCAGCAGGCGTTCGCAATGCTCGGCGGAGCGGGCTCTATGTTCTCCAGTAGCTCCGTCGGATCCGGCTCGGGTGTGAACTGGGCTGTCACCAAGGACACGGCCCGAAAGACAGTTGCCTCCCTCGGCGCCGACCCGACACCAGATGCCGCCCAGCGCCGTGCCTTGACCGAGGCCGCCTCCATCGCTGAAGTCTGGTTGGACGAGGCGACAACTTTCCCAAGGGTCAGCGCCAGCGTGTCCGCGTGGAGCCGGGCCGACTGGATCGAGAACACCATGCCGGTCTGGCAAAGGCTCGTTGAGCCGGTCGCCGCCCACATCGCCGACGCGATGGAGGGTGCACTGAATTTCGGCGGCGAGGAGGCGGCGGCCATGCCGGGCTTGGCCGGTATGAAGCAGATGCTGCGCACCTCTGGAGCGAGCATGTTCGGCCTGCAGCTGGGTCAGGGTCTCGGTCAGCTAGCCACCGAAGTGGTCGGCGCGACAGACATCGGGCTTCCGCTCAGTGAACAGGGTCAGATTGCCTTGCTGCCGACCAATGTTCGAGCCTTCGGCGAGGGACTGGAGCAGTCGAGCACCGACGTCACGTTGTACCTGGCGCTACGCGAGTCCGCGCGGCAACGACTGTTCGCGTCTGCTCCTTGGCTGCGCGAGCAGATGCTGGCGCTGGTCGAGCAGTACGCCGAAGGAATCACCATCGATACTTCCGCGCTGGAGCAGGCGGTCAGCCAGCTTGATCCCAGCAACCTCGAGGAACTTGGCGGGACATTCGAAGGTGGCCTTTTCGAGCCGCAGAAGACTCCCGCTCAGCTTGCGACCCTCGAACGGTTGGAAACAATGCTGGCCCTGGTCGAAGGCTGGGTGGACGAGGTGGTCAGTCAGGCCACGGCAAAATGGATGCCGTCGGCCACCGCTCTCGCTGAGACTGTACGGCGTGCCCGGGCAACCGGAGGACCCGCTGAGGCCACCTTTGCGACCCTCGTCGGACTGGAGCTACGTCCGCGCCGGATGCGGGACGCTGCAAATCTGTGGGCTGCGGTACGGGATGCGCGCGGCGTGGAGGGACGCGACTCAATCTGGTCGCATCCGGACCTGTTGCCGCGCTCAGCAGATCTCGACGACCCGTTGGGCTTCGTCGCCGGTGAAGGAAAGCCTGAGGAGGCTGACGCGTCCTTCGATGCCGCGCTCGCCGAATTGCTGGAAGAGGCGGACCGGGACTCGACCGAGAGCCCGGCAACCGATGATCATGATCAACCAGATGATCATGATCAGCGTGGCGACCAGACCTGAGCACCTCAAGATCGTCTGGAAGTGCGCGCCCTCCGGGACAGCTGCCTCCGCACGCTCAGCGCTTGGCAGCCACCGAACGAAAGACAAGATCAACTTCGGCGGCACTTTCTTGATCATTTGACGGGCGTCGCCGACGGATGGTCGAGGCACTGCCGCGGCGCACATCTGACCGCCAGCTCCCTGATCTGTGCACCTTCGACGGGCAGGGTGCTGCTGACGCTGCACGCCCAGATCGGGTGCTGGCTGCAGACTGGGGGTCATCTGGAGCCCGCCGACAGCAGCCTTCCGGCTGCCGCGTTGCGAGAGGCCGCTGAGGAGAGCGGTCTGGACTCCCTAACGGTGGATCCCGATCCGCTGCTGCTCTCCAGGCACAAAGTGGCATGCAGCGGCCATCAGACCGTCCACCTGGATGTCCAATTTCTGGTGATCACCAGCCAGGTTGGCGATCCGAGGTTCGGTGCCGAATCAACGGACGTGAAGTGGTTCAACCATGATCAGCTTCCGGAGGTCGACGAGTCGGTCGCCGCGCTGGTCGAGGCGGCGGGTGGTCGGCTGGGGTGGTACGGCGACTGACGATCAGTCTTGAGTTCGCAACGGGAGGCCGGAAAGAAGTGCCCTGGTTTCATCCCATCCCTCTAGGCCCGGATCGAGTCGTTCCACCGCGGTCGGGGTACGCAACCGGTGCCATTCCGGTGCAACGGCGAACCGGTTTCGCCGCGGCGCCGCCGCTTGCAGCTTTGTTATCGGGTTGCTGTCTAGTTCGAGTTGGGAGGGAATCCAGGTCGCTAGTGGCACCGAGACGCCAACGGCAACGCAGCCGCTGCCCGCACGCTCGGGTGCGATGACGATGTCAGCCCGTTGCAGCGCTCGAAAGACTTTCGCCAGCACGAGAGCCGGAAGGTCTGGCACGTCAGCCGGAACCACGACCAGTTCGTCGATCTCCCCGGATACCTCGGCCGCCAGATCGGGCAGGGCGATATCGGCCGGCCACAGTCGGTCGGTGGGCCACAAGAGTTCTCCGGCCTTCGCCGGGCCGGCGATTCCGGACTGCACATCGGTGAGTCCTGCGACGACCTCGTAAGAGTCGGTTAGACAGGCGGCGGCGAAAGCACCCGGATCGATGCCCGGCGGCGCACCTGTGGCGGCGTGGTGCCGAGCGAGAACAAGAGCAAGTCGCCGCGTGCCCGTGCCGCCGGCGGTGTCGAGTTCGCCCGTGTCGACCTCAGTCGACATCGGTTATGTCTGCAGGGACATGGTCCTGGCCGACGAGGTAGCCCTCCAAAAATCCTTTGGCCCTCTCCGATTCCGGGTAGCACGCCACTAGTTGCCAGAATCTCGCGGAATGCGTGGGCTCTACCAGGTGCACGAGCTCGTGGATGAGCACATAGTCGACCACCCACGACGGCAGCGGCTGCAGCCGGTGCGAAAGCCGGATCGCCCCGCTGCCCGGCGTGCACGACCCCCACCTCTGTGATTGATTGGTTACCCAGCTAACCGACCGCGGCATAAGTGGCTCACGGAGCGTGGCGGCGAGGTATTGATTGACGAGCACGCTGGCCCGCTCGGCAAGTTCCGGATCACTTCGGGGCGCTGCTCTCTTCGCCTCCCGCTCCAGGACTTTCCGTACCAGATCATCGACGAACCTCCGCTCGTCAACACGCGACATTGCCTTCGGGATGAGGACCACGATCGCGTCCCGCTCCCGGAAGGCAGTGACAGTACGGCGACGTCGAGCGCTTCGGCGGACTTCGATGCGTGGCCGCGACCGTCCAAGCTGGGCTTCTGGGTGCTTGAAAGTGGACATCCGGCTCCAGGTACTCGTCGGCGAGGCAAAGCGACGCTCACACCGTAAGCGGACATTGCGACATTCGCGCTCTGCCGAGGCGGTGTTGGGTGAAGAAACCAGCTCAGCACAGGTTTCCACAACCCTTCTGCGATGTGACGGGGACCGCTCGCCTTGGTTCCACAGTGAGCGCTCCTCGGTCACAACTTCGTGCACATGGTTGTCCACAGCCAGTGGACATCATGAGGTTCGCGGCGTTTGACGAAGGGCCTTCGGAGGGCCTAGCGTTCCCAGCACGAAACCTCCAGACGGTCGGCACGCTCGCAGGGGAAGGCAAGCGCTGCCGATGTTCCTGGAGGTTTCGCCACCTCGTAGCTATCGCCCACAGCGACCATCACGGCGACGACGTTTCGCACTTCACGGCGTGGACCCCGCGTGGCCGGACTCTGTCTGGGTAGAGTTACCCGCGATCAGGCGGTGTCCCAGCCGCAAATGGCCCGACTGCCAACGGCTCTGCCGGTCATGGACGGTTGGCGGGAATCATCGAGCAAGGAGAAATCATGGCAGAGACCTACAGTGGTGAGTTCTACTGTGTGAAGTGCAAGGCGAAGCGGGAGGCCTCGGGTGAGGTCCATGTCAATGACAAGGGCACCCGGATGGCTAAGGGCAAGTGTCCGGTCTGCGGCACCAACCTGAACCGGATTCTGGGCAGGGCGTAACTGCATCGCTCAGTTCGTGCGCTGGGATTAGGCGCACAGATCACCTCAGGGGCAGCTCGCGGGCTGTCCCTGATCGGTTTGCGGGACGGCATCGGTCCTCAGCCTGACGGAACGGCCACATGGTTCTGGGACAACACCGATTGCAAACGGACAACATCGCTGCTTGTGGATAAGGCCGATCAGGCGATCTAGCGCCCGCAAACTGTCCCAGGTGACCTCAACGGTTCCGCGGCAAGTTCGTTACCCCAAACTGCGACCGCAGATCCCCGTACTCGAGCGTGCCGGTGGTGAGATCCAGATCGGTGTGGACAGTGAGTCGGCTCTGATCTTCACCGAGCCGAGGCTCGCTCCGGTGCTCCGAAGGCTGGATGGGGCCCACCATCTCCAAGCGATACGCGAAGCGGGCATCGCTGAAGGTCTACCAGCAGGTCAGGTTGACGAGGCGCTGCGCGTCCTGGCTGAGTCCCATATGCTCCTGGAAGGAGGCCGCAGCTTGCAGGCGCCAGAAGCGACATCTGGGCGGTCCGTTCTGCTGATCGGCGCAGGCACGCTCGGTCAGAACATCGCCAGGCTGCTTTCACAGAGCCGTGTTGGTCACCTGTGGCTGGTCGACAATGAGCAATCCGAGCCGAACGTTCATTTGCGGGATGGCATACCAACAACTCGGGCCGAGGCGTTGCAGGCGATGGTCTCGCAAGCTTCGGAAGCTGTCGTCCACGCCGCGAGCCACTGGACCCAGCCTTTCCATCCTCCCCCGGATCTCACCATCATCGCCTCCGAGACAGTCGAGGCCGACCGGCTGGTCGCCGCCGACTTGCTGCGAGGTGATCAGCCGCATCTCGTCGTACGGTCGGCCGGTGCAGCTGTGATCGTCGGACCCCTGGTAATTCCCGGCCGAACGGCTTGCTTGGGCTGCACTGACCTCGCCCGACGGGACACCGACCCGGGATGGCCTGCTTTGCTGGACCAGCTGACCCGTCTACGGCTACCAGCCTCGGGCCTGCTGAACAGCTGGGCGGCATGCGTGGCAGCCACGCAGGCGCTGGCATTTCTGCGGACCGGAATCCCAGAAGCGTGTGGCGCGACAATCGAGCTGAACGAGCTTGACCTATTGACCCGATGGCGAACATGGATGCCACATCCTGGTTGTGGGTGTCATTGGTTCTTGACGAGAGAATGGGGACATGAATGATGACCGAGCCGAGAGCGGGTTCGGCTCGGTGAACGAGGTGTCCTCGTCGAGTTCCACGTCAGTTGATGGGCTTGCACGTTCCGCCTTGCGGCGCGGTGCGCGGCTGGCCTCACTGCCACTGAGCATGGCCGGACGCGCAACTTTGGGTCTCGGCAAGAGGCTCGGGGGCGCGCCGGCAGAGCAGGTAACCGAGCAGCTTCAAGAGCAGGCGGCTGAACAGCTGTTCCGAGTACTTGGCGAGCTCAAGGGTGGGGCGATGAAATTCGGCCAGGCGCTTAGCCTGTTCGAATCGGTATTGCCGGAGGATGTCGCCGCACCCTATCGCGCTCACCTGGTACGACTGCAGGACTCGGCACCACCGATGCCAGCCTCACGGGTCCATGCTGTGCTCACCCGCGAACTGGGCCATAAGTGGCGGGAACACTTTCGCTCACTCGACCAGCTTCCGGCCGCCGCCGCATCGATCGGTCAAGTGCATCGGGGAGTTTGGAGCGACGGCCGGGAAGTGGCCATCAAAGTTCAGTACCCCGGGGCGGATGAAGCGCTCCGCTCGGACCTGCGCCAGATCGGTCGGCTGTCCAAGATCATTTCCCCGATGGCAGGCGGGGTAGATGTTGCCCTGCTCGCAACCGAACTGGCCGAACGGGTCAGCGAGGAGCTGGACTACAGCCTGGAGGCGTCCTCCCAGCAGCAAGCGGCAACGGGGTTCGCCGGGCATCCGGAGTTCTTCGTTCCACCGGTGGTGATGGCCACCCCCAAGGTCATGATCAGTGAGTGGGTGGAGGGGGCGCCGCTGTCCAGCGTCGCTGAGTGGGACGAAGCGGAACGGAACGCGGTCGCTCTGCGCTACGTACGGTTTCTCTTCGCTGGCCCCAGCATCGTCGGGCTGCTGCACGCCGACCCGCATCCGGGCAACTTCAAGGTGATGTCCGACGGACGTCTTGGAGTGGTCGATTTCGGTCTGGTGGCGCGGCTTCCGGATGGCCTACCGCCTGCCATGGGCCGCATTCTCCGAATCGCCATGGACGGTGATGCCCAGCGGGTAACCGAGGGGCTCCGCGCGGAAGGCTTCATCACCTCCGACATCGACCCCACTGACCTGATGGACTATCTCGGTCCGTTCGTAGAGCCCGCAGCAGTGCCCGAGTTCGAATTCAGCCGGGACTGGATGCGAGAGCAGTTCATTCGGGTCCGCAATCCCATGGCGTCCGGCGGCGTTGCGATGCAGCTGAATCTGCCGCCCAGCTACCTGCTCATCCACCGCGTGTGGCTGGGCGGTCTTGCCGTGTTGTCACAGCTCAACGCCCGTGCTGCTTTTGGTGCGGTGCTGACCGAGTTCCTGCCTGAGTTCTGCGCAAACCGCACCTGACCTGGCGCTGGTTCACGACAACACCCGTCCGAGCCAGAGCCGGATCGAGCTGAAGACGCGTCGTCCAAATCCGACACCGGATGGCTCGGTACGGGTCACGCCGCTGCCTCTCGGTCTGGCTGGTTGGCCGCCGGCGTGTAATCAGGCAGCGGGTGCTTGCGGGGACGCCCTCGCGGCCGCTTGTGCGCCACGACGACGCCCTGCACGAACAGCTCGCCACCCCAGACACCCCAAGGCTCCCGTCGCTCAAGTGCACCGGCCAGGCAGCGTTGCCGCATCGGGCACTCCATGCATAGCGCCTTGGCCGCTTCGACGTCCGCCGGGGATTCTGCGAAGAACAGGTCGGGGTCGACAAGGCGACAGGGCAAGTCGGGTGGTCCTGGATAAGGCGTCGTGAAACTTCGGAAAGCCATCACGCCGCCACCTGCCTCATTCATCTCGGCCAGCTTTTCTGCTCGTGAGCGCCCAATCCTGGTGAGCGACTCGATCGTGGCCGGGAAACACGAAGGCCGCGAATCCCGGTTGGTTTGGGATCACGGCCCTTGGGAGGCTGCCGGTGCTCGACTACACCGGCGGGCCCAGTAGAGGTGGTCCCAAACGATTGAGAAACTTGACATCGGTGACGTACACACCGCCGACGACGGCGATGTGACCGCCTTGAACTACCTTGGTTGCCATCGCCCTGCTCGACATGGCACATGCGTCCGCTCGTCGCTGGAGCTGAACTCCATTTGCTGTGAAGAGACGGACGCCGGCGGGACGCGGATTCGTCGCAGGCCACTGCGACTGCTCCCGGGGGCCGGAATCGAGCATGGCAAGATCACGTGGACGCCAGGATGGCAGCCGCTGGATACTGCTGGTGTTCTCCATCGCTACCGTCCTCCTCTCGTGATCATGGTGCGCGGCCGGGGCCAAGGTCTACGGCAGCCGCCAGCGCAAAGCTGCCGTTCCTGGTCAGACTAGGCGAGCACCCCGGATCCGTGCAAACACTTTTGTGAAGAATCGTTGCCAGCGTGATCTTCGCCGCTCAGCTGACAGCGGGCGAACTTTCTTGCGCCAGAATCGCCAACACGTGATCGCCGTACTTCTCAGTCTTGGTAGGGCCGACGCCTGTGACCTTGATCAACTCCTTCGAGTTGGCCGGCCGGGCCTCTGCCAGCGCGACCAGTGTGGCGTCTGTGAAAACGCAGTATGCCGGCAGGTCCTGCGCTGCCGCCTCCTGTCGGCGCCACTCCTTGAGCAGGGTAAGCGTGCGTTCATCGTAGGTGGATGGGCAGTCTGCATGGCGACCCAGTTTGCGTTCGGCAGAGTGGTTCAAGGCCCGCCCGCAGGATCGGCAGTGCGCCGCCAACAACGATCCTCTGCCCCGTCCGTGGAGCTTCGCTGTTGAGCTGACGACCGAGGCGGGCAGCACTGGGTTCAGAAACCGCGACGGCTTGCGTAGGTTGCCGCCGCCGTTCCTGGTGCGGGACCAGGAGATCCGCAGATGGTGCCGTGCCCGGGTGAGACCTACGTAGAGCAGGCGCCGCTCTTCGGCGATCTGGTCTGGCGTCGTCGCCAGCACGAACGGCAATGAGCCGTCATACATGCCCAGCAACGCAACCGCCTCCCACTCCAGTCCTTTCGCCGAGTGCAGAGTCGCGACCGTGACACCCTGAGCCGACGGTACGTGCTGCGCCTCGGCTCTGCCCTCCAGCTCGGCGACGATCGCGGCAAGATCAACGGAACCACCCGCCCGGTCGGCAAGATCGTCGGCGACGCTGAGCAGCGCGGCCAAGGATTCCCAACGCTCTCGCACTGCGCCGGCACCAGCGGGAGGCTCAGGTGTCCAGCCGAGACTCGCCAACACCGCCTTGAGGTGTTCGACTCCGTTGACCGGCGTTATGCTTTCGCACTCGCTGGCACGCAGCTCGGTGCGCAGGGCGAGCAGCGCCTGACGCACCTCGGGACGTTCGTAGAAGCGCTCCCCACCCCGTACCAAATAGGGAATTCCCCGCTCCGCGAGGGCTTGTTCAATCGCCGGTGACTGCGCGTTGATGCGATACAGGACCGCCATCTCGCGATATTCGACGCCTGTGGATGCGAGCGTGGCCAGCCAATCAGCGATTGCTCCGGCTTCGCTGGCCTCGTCCGGCGTCTCAGCGAATATCGGCTCAGGACCGGGCGCGCGCTGTGCCTCCAGGGTGACCGCCCGTAGTCCGGCTTCCACCCCGTGGGTCATCACGCCGTTGGCACAGGCAACCACCTGTGGCGTCGAACGGTAATCACGCATCAGCCGGATGACGGTAGCCGACCGATAGCGTCGCCGGAAGTCGGTGAGGAACCCAGCGTGCGCACCGGCGAAGGAGTGGATCGTCTGGGCGGGGTCGCCGACAACGCAGATGTCCTGGCGATCTCCGCGCCAGAGATTCAGCAGCGCCTCCTGCAGCGGGCTGACGTCTTGATACTCATCGACAACCAGGTGACGGTAGGTGCGCCGGATCGCATCGGCGACCTCTGCATGTCCGGCGATCAATGCCGCAGCGCACAGCAGGATGTCTTCGAAGTCGATCCGCGACCGGTCCCGCTTGGCCGCTTCATAGCCGGCGAAGATGCGCGCGATCGTCTCCGGATCCAGCGAGGCGAGCACCCGGTTGTGCTGCGCCGCGAGGCTCGGGTACTCCTCCGCGGAGACGTTGCACACCTTGGCCCATGAGATCTCACTTGCCAGGTCGCGCAGCTTCGGGGTGTCGATGCTGACCTTCAACCGGCTTGCCACCTCGGCGACAAGCGGCATCCTGTTGTCCACGACTCTGGGTAACTCGCCGCCATAGATCCGCGGCCAGAAGTACTGAGCCTGGCGCAGTGCCGCTGAGTGAAAGGTCCGGGCTTGGACGCCGTACGCGCCGAGCTGCTGTAGTCGGCCACGCAGCTCACCGGCGGCTCGGGTGGTGAAGGTCACAGCGAGCACGCTGCTCGGGTTATAGGCGCCGGTCCTGACGCCGTACGCAATCCGGTGGGTAATTGCGCGGGTCTTGCCGGTGCCGGCGCCGGCGATCACCGCAACAGGACCGCCGAGGCTTGTGGCCACCTCGCGTTGCTCCGGGTCGAGCCGGTCCAGTAGTACGTCCGGGTCTGACATGGAGGACGTGGCACTGGGCACGAACGTCACCATAATCTCTGCCGCTGACAGAGCCCGAAGGACGTGATCATGGGGTTCCTGACGGATCCCCCAGCGGGTAGGCGAATCGGCTCTCCATGATCGAGCGATCCCGCTCCATCGGCGTGCTGCGTCCCGTGGGAACGAATCCGTACCTGCGATAGCTGCGCTCGGCCGCGGCATTTCC
>Ga0126312_10000527_pt1 | contig 23179 bp, 23 predicted proteins | sample Plot104A_FD_92537 | JGI IMG/M metagenome (GOLD analysis project Ga0126312, IMG submission 92537) | Serpentine soil microbial communities from UC McLaughlin Reserve, CA, USA - Plot104A | ecosystem: Environmental > Terrestrial > Soil > Grasslands | place: USA: UC McLaughlin Reserve, Lake County...
ACCAGGCGATCGAAGTCGGTCTCCGCGTCCTCCCCGGCGAGAATGCGTGACCGCTGCTCCTCGAGCTCCCGCCGCGAGGCTGCTACCGCCGCCGATCGCGGCACGCCGTCGACGGCGGAGGCCAGCCGCTCCACCGACGGCAGACCGCGGAGTCGCTCATCCACGCGCCGAGAGTACTCTGGCGCCGTGGCCACGAGCCCCGAACGGGTGCGCCTGACGACGCTCTCACACGGCGCCGGATGCGCCTGCAAGATCTCGGGCTCCGACCTGAGGGCAGTTTTGGCCGGTCTGCCGGACCCAAGCGACCCGGACCTGCTGGTGGGCAGCGGCACAGCGGACGACGCCGCCGTCTACCGGGTAAGCCCGGATCTGGCACTGGTGCAGAGCGTCGACTTCTTCACCCCGATCGTCGATGACCCTTACGACTTCGGACGTATCGCGGCCGCGAACGCGATGTCCGACATCTACGCGATGGGCGCGGAGCCGACCCTTGCCCTCAACCTGGTCGCCTTCTCCCTCGCCGAGCACGGGGCCGACACGTTGAGGGAGATCCTGCAGGGTGGCCGCGACATCGCCGAGCGGGCCGGCGTCGCAATCGGGGGCGGCCATACCATCGACGACCCCGAGCCCAAGTACGGGATGTCGGTCACCGGGACCATCCACCCCGACGCCGTGGTCACGAACGCCGGTGGGCGGGCCGGGGACGAGCTTTTCCTGACCAAGCCCATCGGCGGTGGGCTGATCACCACCGCGGCGAAGTGGGGGCTCGCCGATGACGAGTTGATCGCTCGCGCGGTGGCGACCATGACGGAGCTGAACGACGAGGCCTCGCGGGCAGCAGTGGCCGCCGGTGCCCACGCCATGACCGACGTCACGGGGTTCGGGCTCCTGGGACACCTGCACGAGCTGTGTGAGGCGAGTGGGCTCGGCGCCCAGGTCGAGGCCGATGCCATCCGCGTTATCGAAGGCGCGGAGGAGCTCGCGGGGGACGAGCGCTGCATCGCCGGGGGAAGCCGGCGCAACGGGGCCGACGCACAGGGGTTTGCGACCTGGGCCGAGGCAGTGCCCCGCGAGCGCCGGGTGCTGCTGACCGACGCGATGACGTCGGGAGGGCTGGTGGTCGCCGCATCACCGGAGCAATCCGCCGGCGCCCCGGGCGCTCGCATCGGCGCGCTGACCGAGGGCCGCGCGGGTCACATCGAGATCGAATAGCGGCTGCGCCGCGGGTAGACAAGGGCCATGGACGAATCCCCGCGGGACGGTTCCAGGAAGGGCGCCCCACTCGGCGTCGCCAAAATGGGTCAACCTGAGGCCGATCGGCTCGCCGCTTCCACTGGGCATCCTCGCCCTGATCCCGGCGAGTGTCACGCTGAGCGTTCCCCGGCAGCTCTAGCGGTCGGCCATCCGCTCCCGCTGCGGTCCGACCGTGTACTTCGGGTCCTCGGCCGAGGCGAAGCCGGCCTTGAACACCGCCCAGCGCTCGCACACCGAGCCCGCAAGCAACGCCACGGCCCCGGCTGCCACCACCGGGCGCGACCGCCTCGCCCCCGCGGCGATCAGGGCGGCGCCGACGATGGTGAGGCCCTTGGCCGCGTCGGCGAGCTTTCCCGAGGTGCCCTCGCGATACGGTTCACCGAGCTCGCCCAGGCGGCGGTCCATGATCTCGGTGACGGCGGACTCGACCACCGCACCCCCGATCGCGAGGCGGCGGGCCGGCCCTGCAAGCTCGCGCGGCGTCGCCAGGGTGGCGGCGGCGCCGGCGCTGGCCGCCGCGCTGGCCGCGAAGCTCAGGGGGAGCTCCCAGCGGGCCTCGCTCCAAACCGGGACGGCTGTGTTCGACACCAACACGGCCGTGTACGTCGCGATCGGCAGGCCCAGAATGCCGGCGACGAACCGCGTCGCGCGCGCGCCCGGTACGGCGCGACCCAGAAACGAGCTCGCCACCGCCGGTGCGGTGAGGACACCGCCGATCGTGAGCAGCCATGAGCCAACGCTCATCGGCGATGTCACCTTGAAGACGCGGAGCATGTTGAGGAAGCGCAGCGCTTTGCCAAGATCGGACACGAGCAGGAGCGGGCTCACGGCAAGGCCCCCGAATGCGATCAGCCAGGACCGGCGCGCGAGCTCGCGGTTGCCGGTCAGCTCGGCCGCCAGCGCGAACGTCGCCGAGGCACCGCCGAGACCGCCCGTGAAGAAGTAGGTGGGGATTTCCCAGGTCCACACGGGCGGTTTCACGACCGGGCGGCCGTAGTAGGACGTGGGCCGCGCGCGAGGCACCATCGCTCGCTCGCCGCCCTCGCGCCGGCCACGACCGACCCGCGTGCGCGTCTCCTGCGCCGTCGCTGGACCCGCCTTGGGCGTACCGCCGTGAACGTAGGTTGGCTCCTCGGGGACGGCGCGCTCGACGTCGCCGCGGGTCCCGCCCGACTCGCCGGCCTCCATCGTCACTTCCTCGCCCCGGCGAAGGAGGCCGCCACTCCCAGCGCCAGTGCCCCGGCGGCAGCGACGGCGGCCAGCCAGTTGTGGCCCAACCGCCTGGTGGTCGCCACCGGATCGGGCGGCAGCCCGTAAACCTCGGGCTCGTCGAGTAGCAGGAAGAAGGCCCCGAACCCGCCGACGCCGTCGTCGGAGTCGTGCCCGTAAAGTCGCGCGTCCTCGATGCCCCGGCCCTGGAGCTCCTCGACGCGTCGCTCGGCGCGCTCGCGGAGCTCGTCGAGCGGCCCGTACTGGATCGAATCCGTGGGGCATGCCTGTGCGCAGGCGGGCTCCATGTCGTCACCGATTCGGTCGTAGCAGAGCGTGCACTTCCAAACCCTCCCGTCGTCCTTGCGCTGGTCGAGGACTCCAAAGGGACACGCCACGACGCAGTACCCGCACCCGTTGCAGATGTCCTCCTGCACGACGACGGTTCCGAACTCCGTGCGAAACAGGGATCCCGTCGGGCACACGTCCAGGCAGGCCGCCTCGGTGCAGTGCTTGCAGACGTCCGAGCTCATCAGCCACCTGAATCCCGAGTCGTCGCCGTGAGGCTCGAGCCCCTGCTCGACGAGCTGCTGGCGTGAAGCCTCCTGCACCCAGGAGTCCGGCGCCGACTCGGTCACGCCGTCCACCGGCACCTTCTGCTCGATGAACGCCACGTGGCGCCACCGGTTGGCGCCAAGCCGGCCGCTGTTGTCGTATGAGTCGCCGGTGAAGCCGATCTGCTCGGCCGGCACGTCGTTCCACTCCTTGCAGGCCACCTCGCACGCCTTGCAGCCGATGCATACGGAGGTGTCGGTGAAGAACCCGACCCGTTGCTTCGCTTCGCCGCCGTAGGTGGAGGGCCACCCGGGGGTCTCGATGACACGCCCGTTCACGAGTCCCCCTCCCCGTTGCCTGGCAGGGCGCGCGTACGGTAGGAGGCAACGAACTCCGGCAGCGCGGCGCCGCGCGGCCGGCGCCCCGGGACGATGTCGCAGGTCGCCGCCTTGACCTCCTGGATGTGGACGTTCGGATCGAGAGCGAGCGAGAAGAGGTCGTTCACGACGTCTCCGGTCGCCAGCCCACGACCTCCCCAGTGGTAGGGAACGCCAACCTGGTGCACCACGTCGCCGTTCAACTCCAGCGGCTTGATGCGCTCGGTGACCATCACTCGGGCCTCGATCGCGGCGCGGGACGTAACGATGGTGGCCCAGCCGCCGGACTCGAGCCCACACTGGGCGGCAAGCTCGGGACTCACCTCGCAGAACAGCTCCGGCTGGAGCTCGGACAGGTGCGAAAGCGTGCGCGACATCCCGCCGGCGGTGTGGTGCTCGGTGAGCCGGTAGGAGCTGAGGACGTAGGGATAGACGCCGGAACCGGGCTGCCCCGCCGATGGGTTGTACGGGTTCGCGTCGCGGTCGTAGCGCTGGCGCAGGGGATTCTGCTGCTGTCCGTAGAGCGGGTTGGTGAAGGGCGACTCGTGCGGCTCGTAGTGCGTCGGCATCGGGCCGTCCACGAGCCCCGCCGGCACGAAGAGCCACCCCAGGCCATCGGGATGCAGGATGAACGGATCGTCGCCGCGCAGGGCCTCGATGCCCTTCGCACTCTTCTTAGGCTTGAAGTCAGGAGGCTTGTCGGGCGTTCCCGTGTCCGGGTGGTCGCGGCCGGTCCACTCGCCCTCGTCGGGATCCCACCACACATAGCGCTTGCGCTCCGACCACGGCTTGCCGTCGGGGTCCGCCGATGCGCGGTTGTAGAGGATGCGAGTGTCCGCGGGCCACGCCCACCCCCATTCCCGCGCCACCCAGTCCTGCTCGCGCCAGGGCTTGCGGCGGTTGGGCTTGTTCTCGCCATCTGCGAATATCCCGGCGTGGATCCACGACCCGCAGGTCGTGGACCCGTCATCCTTCAGCTCCTGATACTTGGGGATCGGGTTGCCGTCGGCGTCCCCGCCGTTGATCTCCATCAGCACCGCCTCGGCGTCGGGCTCGTCGTGCGGGCCCTGCGTCGGGTAGTCCCAGGTGAGCTTGAGGATGGGGCGATCGCGGTGCTTTCGCGAGCCGCGCATCTTGTCGCGGATCTTGCGCCCTAGGTGGTAGAAGAAGTGAAGATCGGAGCGGCAATCGCCCGGCGGGTCCACCGCCTTCGCGTGCCACTGAAGCAGCCGTTGGGTGTTCGTGAAGCAACCGTCCTTCTCCGTGTGCGCCGCCGCCGGGAGAAAGAAGACCTCCGTGCCGATGTCCTCCGTCTGGAGCTCGCCGGACTCGATCTCGGGGGAGTCCTTCCAAAACGAGGCCGTCTCGACCTCGTAGAGGTCCCGAACCACGAGCCAGTCGAGGTTCGCCATTGCCTTGCGGTTCAGCTTGCCATTGGCCGAGCCCACGGCGGGGTTCTCCCCGACGACGAAGAACCCCTTGACCTTGCCATCGAGCATGCGGACCATCGTCGTGTAGTTCGAGTGGTCGCCGTTGATGCGTGGCAGGAAGTTGAAAGCGAAGTCGTTGTCCTCGGTCGCCGCGTCGCCCCACCACGCCTTGAGCAGGCTGACCATGTAGGAGCGAAGCGATCCCCACGCCCCGGTCTCCGGCCCGTTGTCGGCGACGAACTCGTCCAGGTCACGATGGTCCTGCGGATGGGCCATGGGGATGTAGCCCGGCAGGATGTTGAACAAGGTCGGGATGTCCGTTGAGCCCTGGATGTTCGCGTGGCCGCGGAGCGCCAGGATCCCGCCTCCGGGGCGTCCCATGTTGCCGAGCAGGAGCTGGATGATCGCCGCGGCGCGGATGTACTGGACCCCGACCGTGTGCTGGGTCCATCCAACCGAGTACACGAATGCCGAGGTCCGCTCGCGACCGGAGTTCTCGCAAAGCGACTGGGCGACCTCCAGGAACTGCTTCGCGGGGACGCCACAGATGCGCTCGACCATCTCGGGCGTGTAGCGGCGGTAGTGCGTTCGCAGAAGTTGAAAGACGCAGTTGGGATCCTGCATCTCGGGGTCCATCTGCGGTGGGTCCCCGCGCCTCAGAGTGATCCCATGTGCGCCATGAGCCTGCTCCCCCGAGACGTCGGCGGCCTGCTCGCGCTTGCCGGCCGACGCCTTCTCCTCGGTCCCGGCATAGCTCCACGTGTTCAGGTCGTAGAGGCCGTCCTCCTCGACGAATCCCGAGAAGAATCCGTCGAGATCCTCCGTGTCCTGGAAGCCGTCGTCGATGATCACCGGGCCGTTCGTGTAGGCCTTTACGTACTCGTCGAACCAGCGGCCGTTCTGCAGGATGTAGTTGATGACGCCTCCGAGGAAGGCGATGTCCGAACCCGCTCGGAGAGGCACATGAAGGTCGGCGATCGCGCTCGTGCGCGTGAAGCGCGGGTCGGCGTGGATGACCTTCGCCCCGCGTTCCTTGGCCTCAACCACCCATTGGAAGCCGACCGGGTGGCACTCGGCCATGTTCGAACCCATGATCACGATGCAGTCGGAGTTCTGCAGGTCCTGCTGGAAGGTGGTGGCGCCACCCCTTCCAAACGACGTCCCCAGACCGGGGACGGTGGAGGAGTGTCATATGCGGGCCTGGTTTTCGATCTGGATCGCGCCGAGCGCCGTGAAGAGCTTCTTGATCAGGTAGTTCTCCTCGCTGTCGAGGGTGGCGCCCCCGAGCACGGCGATCCCGCGCGTGCGGTTCAGCTTGAGGTCGCGGTTGCCGCCCACGTTGTCCTCCCAGGTGGCCTCGCGGGCGGCGATCACCCGGTCGGCGATCATGTCGGTGGCGGTCTCCAGGTCGAGCTCCTCCCACTCGGTTCCGTGGGGCCTGCGGTACTTGACCTTCTGCTCGCGCAGCGGGCTGGTGACCAGCTCCCTGGAGGCGGCCCCCTTCGGGCACAGGCGCCCGCGGGAGATCGGGCTGTCCGGATCGCCCTCGATCTGGACTACCTGCTCGTCCTTCACGTAGACGCGCTGCCCGCATCCCACCGCGCAGTAGGGGCAGATCGACCTGACCATGCGATCCGCCGTCTTCGTTCGCGGCTCGAGCGCGGCGGAGCGTCTCGACCTGGCGGCCGCTCCCCGAGCGGTGGGGTCGCCGCGGAACTGACGGAACAGGGGCAGGTCGAAAGCCAGCGATTCCTCCTCGTGATCGGCTCGGCGCAATCAATATCACCGCTGACAGCGCCTTTCAAACGCTTTGGTCATCGCGCCGACACGAGCCTCGACAGCCGGTTCGCCGCGACCGGACGCGGAGTACGCTCCGGGTGTGGCCGACCTCCTCCACGACGCCCATGGCCGCCGGATCTCGGACCTGAGGGTCTCGGTCACCGATCGCTGCAACTTCCGCTGCCAGTACTGCATGCCGGCGGATGGGATCGAGTGGCTCCCGAGGGACGGGATCCTGAGCTTCGAGGAGATTCAGCGGCTCGTGCGGCTGCTCGTTCATCTGGGCATCGAGGACCTCCGGCTCACGGGAGGGGAGCCGCTGGTGCGGCGCGACTTTCCGCGACTCGTCGGGATGCTCGCCGCGATCGACGGGCTGCGTGACCTGTCGCTGACCACCAACGGGTACCTGCTCGACCGCCACGCCGAAGCGCTGGTGGCAGCCGGGATCCAGCGGGTGAACGTCTCGATCGACTCGCTGGCTCGCGACCGCTTCTTCCGCATCACGCGCCGAGACTCGCTGGCGCAGGTGCTCGCCGGGCTCGAGGCCATCGCCGCCTATCCCGACGTCCGCCCGGTCAAGGTGAACGCGGTCGCGATGCGCGACTTCACCGAGGACGAGGTGATGCGATTCTGCGACCTGGCGCGATCGACGGACTACCAGGTCCGGTTCATCGAATTCATGCCGCTGGACGGCGACCGAGCGTGGAAGCCCGAGGCCGTCCTCACCGGCGCCGAGATCCGATCGATCATCCGCACGGCGCATCAGCTCGAGGAGGTTCCTCGCGAACCGCACGCGACCGCCCGCAGGTTCCGCTTTCGCGACGGACACGGCGAGATCGGATTCATCAGCCCGGTCTCGGAACCGTTCTGCGCCGACTGCAACCGCATCAGGCTGACGGCTGACGGCAAGCTCAGGACCTGCCTGTTCTCGATGCACGAGACCGACCTCAGAGACCCGGTGCGGGCCGGTGCCACTGACGCAGACCTGGAGGGAATCATCCGGGATGCGGTATGGCGCAAGGAGCTCAAGCATCACGTCAACGAGTCAGGGTTCCGCCCGCCGCCGCGGACGATGAGCGCCATCGGGGGCTGATGCGATTCAACGTTCGGGAGCTTGGGGGCGGGCTCGGCGACGCGGGCCTCTTCATCCCGATCGCGGTCGCGATGATCGCGCTGAATGGCCTGAACGCAACGGCGGTGTTCGCCGTTGCCGGGCTCGTGTACGCCGGCACGGCGCTCTACTTCCGGGTGCCGGTGCCGGTGCAGCCGCTGAAGGCCTTCGCCGCAGCCGCAATCGCTCTGCACCTGAGCGCCGAGACGCTGGCCGCCGGCGCCCTGCTCATGTCCGCCGCGATGGCCGTATTGGCAGTGACCGGGACGGCGGGATGGCTGGCCGAGCGCTTCCCCACCGCTCTCGTGCGAGGCATCCAGGCCAGCGTCGCCCTCCTGCTCGCGAAGGCCGCGATCGAGCTCGCGCAGAAGGGAAATTGGGACGGGCTGCCCGGGATCGATCCGTCCGTGAGCCTGTTCGTCGCGGCCGCCTGCTGCGCGCTCCTGCTGGTGGTAGCGGGCGATCGATGGCTTCCGGGCAGCCTCATGGTTCTCGGCGCGGGTGCCGCAATCGGCATCGGGGTCGACGGCCTGCCCTCCGGCGTGGGGATCGGCCCCGAGGGAATCGCGTGGTCGCTGCCAAGCGGGCCCGATTTCGCAACCGCCCTCACGGCGCTGGTCCTCGCGCAGATCCCTCTGACCTTCGGTAACTCGGTCGTCGCCACCGCGGACGCCGAGCGCGCCTATTTCGGCGAGCGGGCGCGGCGGGTGGACCCGCGGCGGCTCGCGTCCTCGATCTCGATCGCCAACGTCGCCGCGGGGATGACCGGCGGCCTACCGGTCTGCCACGGAGCGGGTGGGGTCACCGCCCACTACCGGCTGGGTGCGAGGACGGCGGGCGCGACCTTGATGGCCGGGGTGCTGTACGTGACCCTCGGCATCGTCCTCGGCGCCTCGCTGCCCGCCTTCCTGCATCTGCTCGCCCCCGGCGCGCTCGCCGGGATGCTGCTGTTCGTCGCGATCCAGCACGCGATGCTCGCCGGGCAGCTCGAGCGCTTGGACGACCGCATCCTGGCGGCCGGGATCGGCCTGATCACGCTGCTCGCCGGGAACCTCGCGATCGGTGCCGGAGCCGGCATCGTCGCGCTCGTCCTCCGAGCGCTCCTGCGCCGACGCGTGGGCGCGCCGCAACCCCGCCCCGGATGGGACGATGCCCGCGGACCCGGGACCGCGAGGAGCGTGAGATGACCGCCGAGGAATGGGTACGCCGCTTCGCCACCGAGGTTGGGGCGCCGCCGCCGTCAGACGAAGAGCTGAATCAGATCCTGAAGCTCGCCGCGATCGCGGCCCACGGATCGGAGCGAACCGCGGCGCCAGTGGCGTGCTGGATCGGCGGCCAGACTGGGCGCTCGGCCGAGTCTCTGCGCGAGATCGCCAAGCGCATCAACCCTGGCGCTCCGGAGTAGCCCGCTCGGCTCCGCAGTAGACGTTCACGCGGCCGGCGCGGGCGAAGCCGCCCAGCGTCATGCCTCGGTCGGCGGCCAGCTCCACGGCCAGCGAGCTCGGGGCGCCGACACCGACGAGGATCGGAGCCCCTGCCACTGCCGCTTTCTGGACCAGCTCGAAGGACAGCCGACCGCTGACGCACAGCGCGCGCCCGCCCAGGGGTAATGCGCCGTCGAGGAGAGCGCGACCGATCACCTTGTCCATCGCGTTGTGCCTTCCCACGTCCTCGCGCGCGATCAGCAGCTCGCCCGCGGTATCGAAGAGCCCGGTGGCGTGGAGTCCCCCGGTGCGCTCGAAGGTGGGCTGGCGCAGGCGGTCCGGCAGCGCGGCCAGCACGTCCCGCGGAATCTGCGGGCCGTCCGCGAGCTGGTCGCTGTGGACGCCCACCTCCTGCAGCGCGCCCTTTCCGCAGACGCCGCAGGAGGAGGTGGTGTAGAAGCGCCGCTCGCCCGGCTCGCGAGTCAGCGGGCCGGTCACGTCGATGACGTTCGCGGCGAGGTCGGGCGGCGGCGCGACGGGCCGCGCGGACTCGATCAGGCCCTCGCCGAACAGAAACCCCAGCGCCAGCTCCTCGTCGTGCCCCGGCGTTCGCATCGTCACGGCGAGCGGCCGTCCGTCCACCCGGATCTCGAGTGGCTCCTCGACCGCCACATGGTCGACGACGCCGTCGTGCTCAACCGTCGCGTACGTCCGCCCGGCAAACGTTCCCGGATCTGACTCCGTGCGATCGCTCATCGCGAGTGCGCCACAGCCATGAGGCGCTCGGCCGCCGCCAGGTCGTCGCGGTCGTTCACGTTGAAGGCGATCCTCTCCGGCTCGCCGAACCGGGCGAGGTCCACGTCTCGAAGGATCAGCGGATCGAGCGCACCGATCGCGTCGCGAAGCGGCTCGCCTCGCTCAATGGCCGCCTCCAGCACAGCATGGGCCGATGGCGCATAGCGAGCCAGAAGAGGCTGGAATCGGCCAGCGACGCAGGCGAGCGCCGCCTGAGCGTCCAGCGCGGCCAGGAAGGCGACAAGCTCGGGCGGCACGAACGGCATGTCGCAGGGGAGCACGACAACGGGCGTTTGTGTGGCGCGGAGAGCGGCGATCATGCCGGCGGCCGGGTGCACGGCGGGATCTGCTTCGCGAATCACCGGACAGTCAAGGGGTGGTAGCTCGCTGCCCGGTTTCGCAATGACGACAAGGTCCAGGCCCGCCCCAACGATCGATTCGATCGGGTAGGCGATGAGCGGGCGCCCGCCGAGCTCCAGGCAGGCCTTGGGAGCGCCCATCCTCGCACTCCTCCCGCCGGCGAGCACCGCCCCGACGGGGGCCGGGGACTGGACTTCAAGAGACATCCTGGAGGGCATGGCTTCAGTCTGGCAGCGATGATCCGGAGTCGGAACGGATGGCTCGCGAGCTGATGGACATCGAGGACGCCAGGCGCGCCGTGCTGGAACGGGTCTCGCCCCTCGACGCGGAGGAGGTGGGGATCGACGACGCGCTGGGTCGCGTGCTCGCCGAGGACGTGTCGAGCGCCCACGCGATCCCCCCATTCGACAACTCGGCGATGGATGGCTACGCGGTGCGAGCGATCGACACCGAGGGCGCATCTCCCGATGCTCCGGTCGTGCTGGAGGTCGTCGACGAGTCGCGGGCGGGCGCTCCGGCCAGCGCATCCGCGGGCCGCGGGAGGGCGATCGCGATCTCCACCGGCGCCCCGCTGCCCGCCGGCTGCGACGCGATCGTGCGGCTCGAGGAGACGGAGCTGCGCGGCCGGTCGATCCAGGTCACTGCGTCCGTGGACCCCGGACGAGACCTCCGTCGAGCGGGCGACGACGTTCGAGAGGGTGAGGTCGTAGTCGGCCACGGGGCGGCGCTCGGGCCGTCGGAGCTTGGCGTGCTCGCGTCGGTGGGGCGGGCGAGCATTTCGTGCTCGCGCCGGCCCCGCGTGGCGGTCCTGACGACGGGCGACGAGCTGGTCGGCCCGTCCGTCGAGCTCGGGCCGGGCAAGATACGCGACGCAAACGCACATTCGGTCCCCGCGCTGGCCCGCACCGCCGGAGCCGTGGTAGTGGCCGTCGATCACACGGGCGATGACGCCGATTCCACGCGTCAGGCCATCGCGCCGCTGCTCACGGCTGACGTGGCCGTCGTGTGCGGCGGAGTCTCGGTGGGCGAGCACGACCACGTCCGCCCGGCATTCGGAGACCTGGGCGTGGAGGAAGTCTTCTGGGGTCTCGCCCTGCGCCCGGGAAGGCCCACCTGGTTCGGGACCGCGGGTGACGGCACGCTCGTATTCGGGCTGCCGGGAAATCCGGTTTCTGCCGTGGTGACGTTCGTCCTCCTGGTGCGCCCGGCATTGCTCGCGCTCGCCGGCGCGAGCCCGGACCGCAACCGGGCGAGCGCGGTGCTCGACGCTCCGTATGAGAAGCGCCCCGGCCGCGCCCACTTCGTACGGGTGACGCTGGATGCCCGCCAGGACGGCTGGCACGCCCGGCCCACCAAAGCGCAGGCGTCGCACGTGCTCACGTCGATGCTCGGCGCGGACGCGTTCGCCATCGTTCCTGCGGAGCGCGGCAACGTCGAGCCCGGCGAAGGCCTCGAGATCGAGCTCCTGCCCTCAGCCAGTCTCCTCGCGGGCGGCGTTTAGCATGGCCTCGTGGCTCGTTCGATGACGGTCCGGGTGCGGTTGTTCGCGGTCCTGAGGCAGCGCGCCGGGCGCGAGTCGGTCGAGATCGAGGTCGACGAGGGCGCGACTGTGGCCGACGCCCTCGATGTTCTGTCTCGAGAACCGGGACTGATGGGCGTACTCGAGCGGATGCCGGTCCGGATGGCGGTCAATCGGGACTACGCGGCGCCCGAAACGGAGCTGTCCGCTAACGACGAGCTGGCGCTCGTGCCGCCGGTCAGCGGCGGCGACGCGATCCACGTTCGCGTGGGGCCCGAGCCGATCTCGCTCGAGGACGTGGCCCGCCGGGTCGTCGACTCTGCGGGTGGCGCAATCGTCACCTTTCAGGGGCTCCCGCGCGACGTGCCGAGGCTCGACTACGAGGCCTACACCGAGATGGCCGCAGAAAGGATCGCCGCCATCCTCTCCGACTGCGTCGAGCGCCATGGCCTCATCGCCGCCGCCGCCGAGCACCGCGTGGGCCCGGTTCCAGCCGAGGAGGCGAGCGTGCTCGTCGCGGTCTCGGCGCCTCACCGCGGCGAAGCGTTCGCCGGCGCCCGCGAGGCCATCGACCGCATCAAAGCCGAGGCTCCGATCTGGAAGCTCGAGACGGAGGCGACCGCATGACCGAGCAGGACCTCGCCCATATCGATGAATCCGGCCGGGCCAGGATGGTGGACGTGGGACCGAAGGACCCGACCGCCCGCCGGGCGGTCGCCGATGCGCGGCTGCGGATGTCGCCCGAGACCGCCGCCGCGATCGAGAACCGCGATGCGCCGAAGGGCGACGTCATCGGCACGGCGCGCATTGCCGGCATCCAGGCCGCGAAGCGGACGGGCGAACTGATCCCGCTTGCGCATCCGCTGCCTTTGACGCACGTCGACATCGAGGTCCGCGTGCGCGCCACTGAGGGGGTCGTCGACCTGGTCGCGGAGGCCAAAACCGTCGCCCGGACCGGGGTCGAGATGGAGGCGATGACCGCGTGCGCCGTCGCCGCGCTCACCGTTTACGACATGGCAAAGGGCCTCGAGCGGGGCATCGCGATCGAGCGAATCGCATTGCGTGAGAAGTCCGGTGGCCGCAGCGGCGAATGGCGACGGCCCGACGCCGAATGAGCGCACGCGCCGCGATCGTCACGGTCAGCAGCTCGAAGTCGGTCGGAGGCGAGGAGCGAGACGAGAGCGGAGAGCGCTTGGCGGCGCTCGCCACGGACCTCGGCGCCGAGATCGCCGGGGCGGAGATCGTCCCCGACGACCGGGCGACGATCGCCGAGCGACTGCGCCACTGGTCGGACGGCGAAGGCTGCGACCTGATCCTGACCACCGGCGGCACGGGCGTCGCTCCCAGCGACGTGACCCCCGAGGCAACCCGTGACGTGATCGAGCGGGAGGCACCCGGGATCGCGGAGGCCATGCGCGACGCCTCTCGTGAGCACACGCCCCACTGGATGCTCTCCCGCGCCGTGGCGGGCATCCGGGGCGGAACGCTCATCGTCAACTTTCCGGGCAACCCCCGCAGCATCGACCAGGCGGGCGTCGCGATCGCCGGGGCCCTCCCCCACGCGCTCGACCTTCTGCGCGGCGCACACGGCGGCCACTGAGATTCGCCCGCGCCCGGCGCGGGTAGTCGAGGTTCGTCCGAAGTGCGAGTCCGAGGCAACCCGAGGAGGTAGGTCAATGAAGGCGGTCACCTGGCACGGGAGGCGCGACGTACGCGTCGACGACGTCCCCGACCCGGGGATACAGGAACCGACCGACGCGGTCATCCGCGTCACCTCCTCGGGCATCTGCGGCTCCGATCTTCACCTGTACGAGGTGATGGGACCGTTCATGGGCGAGGGCGATGTGCTCGGGCATGAGCCGATCGGCGTCGTCGAGGAGGTCGGCTCCGCGGTCGAGCAGATCGAGCCAGGGGACCGGGTGGTCATCCCCTTCAACATCTCGTGCGGTCGCTGCTTCATGTGTGACCAGGGCCTTTACTCGCAGTGCGAGACGACACAGGTCAGGGAGCACGGCAAGGGCGCATCGCTCTTCGGCTACACGAAGCTCTACGGCGAGGTTCCCGGTGGCCAGGCCGAGTACCTCCGAGTGCCTCAGGCGCATTTCGGTCCGATCAAGGTCCCGGACGGACCGCCGGACGACCGTTTCGTCTACCTGTCTGACGTTCTGCCCACCGCCTGGCAGGCGGTCGAATACGCGGCGATCCCCGAGGGTGGATCCGTTGCCGTGTTCGGGCTCGGGCCGATCGGACAGATGTCCGCGCGGATCGCGAAGCACCGCGGCGCACGGGTGATCGGCGTGGACCTGGTCCCCGAGCGGCTTCAGCTCGCGCGGAAGTACGACATCGAGGTGATCGACGCCGACGTGACCGATGACCTGCCCGAGGCCATTCGGCAGCTAACCGACGGCAGGGGGACCGATTCGGTGATCGAGGCCGTCGGCATGGAGGCGCACGGCGATGCGGTTGGAAAGGCGGCCCACCAGGCCGCCGCGCTGCTTCCGGATGCCGTCGCCTCGAAGGTGATCGAGAAGGCCGGCATCGATCGCATGCGCGCCCTGTACGACGCCATCGACGCGGTACGGCGCGGCGGCACCCTCTCGGTATCGGGCGTCTACGGCGGCGCCATGGATCCCCTGTCGCTGATGGACCTGTTCGACAAGCAGGTCCAGGTCCGAATGGGTCAGGCGAATGTCAAGCGGTGGGTGGATGACATCCTGCCGCTCGTCACCGAGGACGGCGATCCCCTTGGGACGGAGGACCTGGCGACGCACAAGCTGCCGCTCGATCAGGCGCCGCAGGCCTACGACATGTTCCAGAAGAAGGAGAACGGCGCCATCAAGGTGCTGCTTCAGCCCTGACAGGTCAGAACGGAGGCAAGGAAGATGACTGACCGCAGCCTTAATGAGCAACTCGTCAAGTACCTGACCGATGTCCACTCGATCGAGGAGCAGGCGCTGACGCAGATGCGACGCGCTCCCGACCTCGCCGGCGATCCGGAGATCGCCGAGGCGTTCAACCAGCATCTCCACGAGACCGAGCGCCAGGAAGTGCGCGTTCGCGAGCTGCTCGACGCCGCCGACGCCGCGCCCTCGAAGATCAAGGACGTTGCCGGCCGCGCTGGCGGCATTGGGATGCTGCTGTTCGCCAAGTTCCAGCCGGACACGCCGGGAAAGCTCGTGACGCATGCCTTCTCCTACGAGCACATGGAGGTGGCGGCCTACGAGCTCCTACGCCGGGTCGCGGAGCGCGCCGGATCAACCGACGCGGCGGCGGCCGCGCGGGACATCGGCGCAGAAGAGAGGCGGATGGCCGGCAGGCTCGAGAGCCTCTTCGACAGGGCCGCCGACGTCTCGCTGCGCGAGGTCGGACGCGACGACCTGAACGAGCAGCTCCGGAGGTATCTCGCCGACGCTCACGCCATCGAGATGCAGGCCATCCAGATGCTCGAGCGGGCTCCTCAGATCACGGAGCCGGAGAGCCTGGCGCATCTCTACGAGGAGCACCTCGAGGAGACGCACGGTCACGAGGAGCGGATCCGTGGCCGACTCGAGGCGATCGGCGGCTCAACATCGCTGCTGAAGGACGCCGTCATGCGTCTAGGGGCACTCAATTGGGGCGCCTTCTTCCAGGCTCAGCCCGACACCCCGGCCAAGCTGGCTGGGTTTGCCTACGCGTTCGAGCACCTCGAGATCGGCGGGTATGAGCAGCTTAAGCGCGTGGCGGAGCGGGCTGAGGATCACGAGACGGCCGGGACCGTCGATCGCATCCTCGCCGAGGAGCGTCTCGCTGGCCAGAGGATCGCCACCCACTGGGATGGGGCGCTTGAAGCGTCGCTCGCTCAGGTCGTCGAAGCCTGATCAACCTCGCCCGAGGGCTTGGCCTGGGGCGACGCTTCCGGTCTTTGGTCAATTCGCTCGAGCGGTACCCGCTCGCCCTTGACCAGGCGGCAGCGAGCACAGCTTCCCGGCGCGAACCTCCCCGGCTCCGGGATCGTCAGCGAACAGACAGGACACACTAGGTACGGCACGACGCCTCCTCCATTTCGGCTGTGGCTCCAAACCAGCCGCGCTCATCCGTATGAGCGCCTGGCCTGATTTCTCGCGCGGTCGCCATCCAGGCTCGCCCGAAGTACCGCGCCAGCCGCCTCAGGAAAGGCGTTCCACGGTGGTCCTTCTTCGTTAGGACAGGAGCGCTTTCGGAGAAGTGCCTGCCGATCGGGATCGTAGCCGCCCGGGACCCGGCCGGCGTCGGTTCCTCAGCCGGCCCGCTGGGCGCTGCCCAGCATCATCTCGAGCCACACCGTTGCCCGGTCGCGCTCGCGACGCATACACCAGCGGTCGCTCAGGCGCTGCACGAGGTGAAGGCCGAATCCCGGATCCCCTGGCTCGGGCCGCCTCGACGGAAGCCGGTAGGAGCCCCCGCCCTCTGCGACCGCGACCCTTACACGATCCCCGTCGAGCTCCGCACGCAGCTTGAGTGGGTCGGGTCTGCCTTCGCCGTGGCCGTGCAAGGCCTCCACAACCAGCTCGTCCACGAGCAGGCAGAGGTCGATGAACGACGTCTCGTCCAAGACATCGCGGAAGGGCTTTAGCTGATTGCGTGCCCGCCGGGCGCTCTCCGGCTCCAGCGGGAGATCGATGGCCACCGATTCATTCATGCCGCCTCCCGCAATGCGCTTACCCACCACGGGCTGCCCTAAGCACGGGCGCCCATGCAGCGATCGAACCGCCTGCAGGTGCCGATGTCGGCCCCGGACGGGACCGGTGTCCTCGAATGGCGGTTTGATTCATTACCGGCATCGGAATTGCGCGCATTGAGGGCGGAATTCGCGGGTAGTCGTAGGGCGTCATGAAGGCATGTTGTCCTCCAGGACAGGGCTGCAATGCGCCCCCAGGTCGGGAAGAACCCTGTCTCCTGAGGCGCGTACAGAGCACGAACTCGCCTGATGCCAATCGCGCGGTCGTGCTGTGGGGCCGGTTCACGCGCGCCAAGGGCAGTCATCGCTCCAGCCGGGAGCGGCGCTTCCTGCGGCGGGCCTACGCACGCGCCCGTGACGACGCGATCCCCTGGCGGCCGCAGCTCCCGTAGAAACCGCTACAGGAACGCGGCGGCCGCTCGCCGCCCGCCCAGCTCGAGGAACAGCGACGTCAAGAGCACGGCGACAAGTGCGCTGAGCTGAGCCACAGCCGAGACCTCGAACCCGAGCGGCAGCGTGACGAGCGCGAACGCGGCGGCGGTGAGCCGCCATCGCGTTTCACCGATCGACAGCGTGCGGCGAAATAGGCCGTCGCCGATCAGGAAGCAGGCCACCCCACCGGCAAGCGCTAGCGAGCGAGGAAACGACAGCGGATCACCTGGATGGGCGATCGCGTTCTCCAGCGCGGACGCGAGGGCGACGATGCCGAACAGGATCAGTAGATGCCAGTGGTAGAAGCCCGTCAGGGCAAGCCGGGGTCGCTCTCGGGGTCGCGCCGAACGCATCGCCTCCAGCGCTCTCTCGTCCTCGCCCTCGCCGAAGTAGGCCCACCACAGGCACGCCGTGAGCGCCAGGCCCAGGACGGCGACGGCCACGAGCCCGAGGGTGAGCGCGTGCGCCGTCGCGCCGATCCCGACCGCGACGACCGACTCGCCGAGCGCGACTATCACGACGAGTCCGTGCCGCTCGACGAAGTGGCCCGGCGCGATCTCGAACCGGGGATCGGGGGGCCGCAGCGAGGGCAGAATAATCACCGCCACCGCCACTCCCCACAGCACGCCGCGCGCGGGCCCGCCGGCGATCCCGGCCGCCACAATGGCAAGTGCCGCCACCAGGTTCAACGGCGCCACCCTGAGAATTGCGGCTCCCGAGGCCCCGACCTGGCTGCGCGAGAAGAGCCCGGAGTGGATCAGGACGACGACCAGGTAGGCGAGTCCGAAGGCCAGTCCCCCGCCTCCGAACGCGGTCGGGATTGCCAGTGAGATCACCAGGAAGGCCGCCATCCCGCCGAGCAGCAGAAGCTGGTAGGCCAGCCGGTCCGGCGCGACGACGTTCGTGAGCCAGGCGTATCCGCCGTACATCCACCAGATCACGACGAGCATCAGCGCCACTCGCAGGACGCCGACCCCGTTCGGGTGGTGCGCCAGCACCGTCGTGAGCTGGGTGATCGTGAAGACGAACACGAGGTCGAAGAAGAGCTCCAGAGTCGATACCCGGGCCTCCTCGCGAGTCTGCCCGGCACGGGTGGGCGCGCCGATGTCCGCGCTGCCCTCGCCCATCCCCCGTTCGACCATGCCGGAAGTATGCGAGTAGTCACGATTTGCCGAAATTTCGTGCCGGGGCGGACCATAGGCTTGCTGAATGGCCCAGGCCGAGCAGATGCAGGGAACCCTCGCGCTCCAAGGGCTGGAGGGATTCGAGGCATCCACCCATGGCGACGCAGCGAACCGGGCATACGACGGGCCGCTCGAGCCGGAACCGCTGCTCGCGCATCTCGGCCACGCCTCCTTCCGCCCGGGCCAGCGGGCCGCAGTTCAGGCGGCGATCGAGGGCCGCGACGCACTGATCGTGATGCCGACCGGAGGCGGCAAGAGCCTCTGCTACCAGCTCCCGGGCCTGGCTTCGCCCAGGCTGACGATCGTGGTCAGCCCGCTCATCGCGCTGATGGCCGACCAGTGTCGCCGCCTCGTCGCCGACGGTCATCCGGTCGTAATGGTGGCGTCGGGCATGGGCGACGACCGGAATCGGGAGGCGCTCGCGCGGGTCCGCGATGGTCGCGCCCGCATCGTGTACTGCTCGCCGGAGCGCTTCGCTTCGACCGCGTTCCTGGACGTGCTCGCCGCGCGGGAGGTCGACTTGATGGCCATCGACGAGGCGCACTGCGTCTCGGAATGGGGGCACGACTTCCGGCCCGACTACCTACGCCTCCCGAAGGCCCTGCAGCGACTGGGGCGCCCGGCGGTGATGGCCTGCACCGCCACCGCAACGGAAGAGGTCTCCGGCGAGATCGCAGCTCGGCTGGGGTTGCGTAACCCTCTGGTCGTCCGCTCGGGCTTCGACCGCCCGAACATCTCATTCGACACCATCACCGTGGAGGGCAAGGGATCCAAGGCGCGCAAGCTCGCGCTGCTGGAGCTAGGCCTGCGGCGGCACGAGAGCGTGCCCGCGATCGTCTACTGCGGCACCCGTCGGGATACCGAGGCCGTCGCCGAGTCGCTGCGCTCGGCCGGCGTGCTCGCGGCCGCATACCACGCCGGCATGCAGCCGGACGAGCGCGCCTCCACGCAGCAGCGGTTCATGGTCGGCGACGCGGACGTGATCGTGGCGACGAATGCCTTCGGTATGGGGATCGACAAGGCCGACGTACGCTCCGTTTGGCACTGGGCGATCCCCGCCAGCGTCGAGGCCTACTACCAGGAGGCGGGCCGGGCTGGTCGGGATGGGAAGCCGGCCCGCGCCGTGCTCCTGGCGGGGCGCTCCGACCTGGGCCGGCTGGTGCGCTTCAACCAGCAGCGCACCGTTGACCCGCAGGCGATCGTCACATACGTCGATGATCTCGGGGGCTTTGCCGAGACCGACGACGCCTTGGTGATCGACAACCCGCGCCGCGATCAGGACCGAATTCGCCTTGCGATCGCCGAGCGCGCCGGCGCATGCGTGGTCGAGCCGGCCCCTGGCGGCCGGCTCCGCGTTCAGCTGCGCGGCGACCTCGACCTGCGCCGCGCCGCGGCAGCGTGTCGGGTCGCCAAGGATCGCGGCTGGCGGGCCTACCGCGCGGTCGAGGCCTACAGCTTCTCGGCGACCTGCCGCCGCCGCAGCCTCCTCGACCACTTCGGCGACAGCCGCTCGGGCCAGCCAGAGGGCCGCTGTTGCGACGTCTGCGATCCGGATGGCTGGCTTCCGGCGCCGGAGTCGATCCAGATCCGCAAGCGGCAGTGGCCGACCACAGGCGGGGCCCCGCCTCCGGAGCTGTCTCCGGCGGACGCGAGCCTTCTGGACGCCTTGAAGGCATGGCGCCTGCAGGCGGCGGCGGGCAAGCCCGCCTACACGGTGGCGCACAACCGCACGCTCGAGGCAATCGCGGCATCGCGTCCAGAGGGCGTCGACGCGCTGACCGGCATCCACGGGATCGGACCGGCTTTCGTCTCCCGCCACGCGAGCGAGGTGCTGGAGATCGTCGCGGACCACTCGAGCCCCGGCTGACGCGGTGCTTCCCGACCGGACCAAGCGCGGTCGCGGTCGCGGGCGGAAATAGGCACCCGAGGAGGGCGGCAGCGTGACATGAATGCCCCCGGCCGCCGCTACGAGAACGGCTGGCTAGAAATCCACCCATATGGTGGATTTCTCGACGTTCGTCGCCATCGCCAGTCGCCGGACGGACGATGGTCGGATCTCGGCGATACAGCCGCCGCTTTTTCATCAATCTTCACGCCACTGAGTTTCAGTCGCGGGGCTGGGGCGTGCCCTACTTGCGCTGGGCCGCCAGCTCCGGGATGTGGCGCTCCACGTGGGCCGTGATGGTCTCGCGAACCCAGCGCTGAGTCTCGGCGTCCGCCATCCGGTATCGGCCCAGCAGCATGGACTGATCCGTGAGCGGCAGGCCGGCGATCTCCCAGCTCACGGTCAGTCGCTCGAAGAGCAATTCGCTTCGCCGCCGCCAGGCGTCGTCCAGCGAGGTTGCCGCCCCGCTGGGCGCCTCGCCGATCTTGGCGATCGTTCCCGGGCTGAGCGACTGACGCAGGGTGAGGACGTTTCCCTCCGCGTCGGTGTAGTCGGACGCGGGGACCGGGTCCGTGCGACGCCGCCGCTGCTTGCCGCGCTTCGCCATCGCTACAAGTTTGCCCGCTCGCGCCGCAAACCGCAGGAGGCAATGAGCACAAGGCGCGGCTATTGCCGCGCCGCTGCGCTCGCTAGCTTCTCTGGATCCCGACCTTGTCGGTCTCGAAATGGAGCTCGGCGTCGGACCCGTCGACCGACGTGACCGAGGCCTTGATGCCAAGCGTGCCAGTCACGTTCCCGAAATCGCCCTTGGCCACGCAATGAGTCGTCGCGCCGACCTTTCGATCGAGGTCGTCGTCGCAGGTGACCGGGGGCAGGGCCGGTAGGCCCTGGCTCTCGAACTTCTTGCTGAGCTGGGTCTTCGCCTTGTCGGCGACTCTCTCCTTGCTGATGCTGTCGCTCGATCCGAATTCGACGTTGGCGGAGCACCCGTTCAGGGCGAATGCCAGGAGCATCGCGCCAATGACGATTGCGAACACTTCCCTGCGTACTCTCAACTGACCTCCCAAGTGGATTATCGACCTAGCGACCGGGCGAATCCGACAGACCGGCCTCCACAGTCATCGGACTCAAGAGGCATGTGCTTTAACGCGCTCGGCGACGACGGGCTTGCACTCGGCCTCCCGGCCCGGTCGAAGCAGGGGGCCGGGGGCGCCACACGAGACCTCGTGCAAGACCTGGGTCGGCTCGACTCCCCCAGGCTCGGGCTCGGCGTGAAGGACGTCGGAGCTGATCGTCAGCCAGGCCAGGATCCCGCCCGCGGCCGCCAGACCCGCGCAGCTGATCATCGCAACCCTGAAGCCGTCGGTCATGCTGGCCGGGTCGTAGAAGGAATCACCCGTCAGCCCGGCGATCAAGGGCAGCAGGGCGACGGCAAGGAGACCCGCGACCCGCGCCACGGCGTTGTTGATGCCGGAGGCGATTCCCGCGTGACGTGCGTCCGCGGCAGCCAGCACGGTCGCGGTCACCGGGGCGACCACCAGCGTCAGGCCCAGCGCGAAGACGATCACCGCCGGCAGCACGCTCAAGACGTAGCTATCCCCGGGACTGATCCGGAGCATCAACAGCAAGCCCGCCGCGATCACCAGAGGGCCGATGGTGAGCGGGATCCTCGGCCCGATCCGCTGCGCCATTGCGCCCGCGCGGGCGGAGAGCACCAGCATGAGCCCCGTCACCGGCAGGGTCGCCGCCCCGGCCGCGATCGGCGAGTAACCCATGGAGATCTGAAGGAACGCGACGAGCAGGAAGAACACGCCCCCGAGCGCCGCGTAGACCACGAACGTGACGAGGTTCGCGGCAGTGAACTGGCGGGACCGGAATATGTCCAACGGCAGCATCGGATTCGGGCTGCGACGCTCCGTGACGACGAACGCCACCAGGGCGATCACACCGAGGATCGCGGCCGCCGCGACGAGGGTCGCGTTTCCGTCGGGTCCCTCGATCAAGGCGTAAGTGGTACCGGCGAGACCGGCCGCCGCCAGCGCCGCACCGAGCACGTCGAGTGGCCCGCGGGCCATCGGATCGCGGGTCTCGGGAACGTGCCGCGTCGCAGCGATCGCGACGAAGACCCCGAGCGGGATGTTGATCAGGAAGATCGCGCGCCACGACACCGCCTCAACGAGGTAGCCGCCGAGGAGCGGTCCGATCGCCGCCGCGACCCCGCCCAGGCCCGACCAGGCGCCGATTGCGGGGGCCCGATCGGCGGGCCGAAAGCTCGCCTCGATCATGGCGAGACTGCCGGGGGTGAGCAGGGCTCCCCCAAGGCCCTGCAGCAGCCGAGCGGCGATCAGGAGCTCGGTGTTGGGGGCGATCGCACAGAGCAGCGACGCCACGGAGAAAACGATGACCCCGATTACGAAGATGCGCCGCCGTCCGTAGCGGTCGCCAAGCGACCCACCCAGGAGGATCACTGAAGCGAGAGTTAGGAGGTAGCCGTTGAGGATCCACTGCAGCGCCGCCGTCGACGCATCGAAATCACGACCGATGTCCGGGAGAGCGACGTTGACGACCGTCCCGTCGAGAAAGGCCATCCCGGAGCCGAGCACTGCGATGGCCAGCACCCAGCGGCCCGGACCGCTCTTGAACGCCAGACCCTCGCCGGCCAAGGAGGGCCGTACCGCGGCGGCAGCGGCGTCGGCTGCCATGGCTAAGGACTAGTGCGCGTCATCGCTCTTGAACGACGGGGCATGACCTAAGGCTGCCATACCGGGTGGAGTTTCAGCCGGCCGGTTTCTCCGAGAGATCGGTGGGTACGGGTCGAGACCGAGCTCACCGGAAGGAGGATCTTGTGCGCATCCTGGCAACGAGCAGCGAGACCCCGCAGCCGCCCGAGCCCGACCAGGAGCCGGTCGAAGTTCCCGAGGAGCCCGAACTGCCGGAGGAAGCGCCCGAGCTCCCGGAGGAGGCGCCCGAATTGCCCGAGGAGGAGCCAGCCGAACCGGTCGCGGGCGACTAACAACCGAGGGCGCGCCCGAACCCTGGAGGGTCTTGGACGCGCCCGACAGGATTCGAACCTCAGCGAGCCCGGAAGGCGAGCGGTGTCACGGGTTCGGACCCTGGAGGGTCTTGGACGCGCCCTGGAGGGTCTTGGACGCGCCCGACAGGATTCGAA
>Ga0126312_10000528_pt1 | contig 23175 bp, 12 predicted proteins | sample Plot104A_FD_92537 | JGI IMG/M metagenome (GOLD analysis project Ga0126312, IMG submission 92537) | Serpentine soil microbial communities from UC McLaughlin Reserve, CA, USA - Plot104A | ecosystem: Environmental > Terrestrial > Soil > Grasslands | place: USA: UC McLaughlin Reserve, Lake County...
CTGGGCTCGGCGATGAATTGGACGGCTTCACCATCGTCGACATCTCTCTATAGCCTTACGACGGAAACGCTGTCCACTTGCTGCACAGTCAGGTTCGCGGCACATTGCCGGTGTGATCGCCCGAAATGCCGGATTCCTTACCCCGAGAGCCGACGGTAAGAGCACGACGTGTTGATTAGATCCTGAGAGCTCTTGTGATCAAGACGTTTAGGGCGAAAGGGTGAGGCATGGCTAGCAGTTCGGGGACCATCGGACGCGACAATGTTTCGTCGCCGGAACAGATCCGCAACGTGGTGTTGGTCGGACCACCGGCGGCTGGGAAGACGGCGCTGTTCGAGCGGTTGATATCGGCCCGAGTGCCTGGGCGGCAGTCTCGCGGCGAGCCTCGGCCTTCCTCGTCGCTCGGTGCTGCGTCGGTACCCAGCGGTTCCCTGACCGTCAATCTCTTGGACACCCCAGGCAACGCCGACTTCGTGGGTGAGGTCCGGGCCGGACTGAGGGCGGCCGATGCAGTGCTGTTTGTCGTACCGGCCTACGGCGGCATCGACGACGCCACCCGATTGCTCTGGCGCGAATGCGAGACCATCGGCATGGCACGCGCCGTGGCGGTGACGAAGCTCGAGCACGCCCAGGCCGACTTCGACGCCACGGTCGAACGGTGCCGGGTGACCTTTGGTGATGCTCAGCCAGGCACGGTGCCGCTGATCTCCGACGGCAGCATGATCGGAGAGATCAATTTGCTGCGTCGCACCGTGCTGGAGTACCGGAACGGTGAGGTCAAGCCGCGAGACCCGGACCAGGCCGAGGCCGCACTGCTGGAGGAGCACCGGAATTCGTTGATGGAGTCAATCATTGAGGAGTCCGAAGACGAGGATCTCCTCGAGCGGCATCTCAGCGGCGAGCAGGTCGAGCTAGAAGACGTCGCCGACGATCTTCGGGCGGCGATTGCGACGGCTCGATTCTTCCCGGTGATTGCGACCCACGCGCCCACAGGGGTAGGCATCGAGACCCTTTATGAATTGTTCGAGCAGGGCTTTCCCTCTCCGGTTGCCGCACCGACGCCGGCTGTGTACACCCCGAGCGGAGGACCGTTCGGTGAACTGAGCTGTGACCCGACGGGCCCGTTGGTTGCCGAGGTGGTACGAACCACCAGCGACCCATTCATCGGCCGGCTATCCCTGGTGCGCGTGTTCTCCGGCACGCTTCGTTCCGAGGACCCGCTGCACGTGTCGGGTCATCTGCGGCGGTTCACCACCCATCACCTGGATGGGCATGCCGACCACGACAGCGACGATGAGCGGGTGGGACCGCTGGCCGCGCCGGTCGGCGACGACACCCGGCCGAAGCCGTACGCCATTGCCGGCGAGTTGGTGCTGGTTTCCAAGCTGGCGGCCGCCGAGACGACAGACACCTTGTCCAGCAAGGCGAAGCCGGCGCTGGTCGAACCGTGGGTCCTGCCCGAGCCGCTGCTTCCGGTGGCCGTACACGCCAGCTCGCGTGGCGACGAGGAGAAACTTGCCTCCGGTCTTCAGCGGCTGGTTGCTGAGGACGTCACCATGCGGCTGGAACACAATCCCGAAACCCGCCAGATCGTGGTCTGGGCGATGGGCCAGGCGCACGTCGACAAGATCCTCAACACCCTGAAGGACAACTGGCACGTCTCGGTGGAGCAGGAGCCGATTCGCACCTCGCTTCGCGAGACCTTCGTCCGTCCCACCGAGGCCCAGGGCCGGCTGGTCAAACAGTCCGGTGGCCACGGCCAGTACGCCGTATGCAAGCTGGAGATCCAACCGCTCGACCGCGGGGCCGGCGTCGAGTTCGCCGAGCGCGTCGTCGGCGGGGCAGTGCCGCGTCAGTTCATCCCGTCGGTGGAGAAGGGCGTCCGTAGCCAGCTTGAGAAAGGCCTGCTGGCGGGCTATCCGGTGGTCGATGTCAAGGTGACGTTGGTCGACGGCAAGGCGCACTCCGTCGACTCATCAGACATGGCGTTCCAGACAGCGGGCGGGCTGGCACTGCGGGAGGCGGCCAACGCCTCAACGGTCGCCATTTTGGAACCCATTGACATGCTGCACATCACCGTCGCGGATGACTCAGTTGGATCGGTGCTGGCCGACCTCCGTGGCCGGCGAGGTCAGGTCCATGGCACTGAAACGGCGGACATTCCCGGCTATTCGATCATCCATGCTGAAGTCCCCTCCCATGAGCTGTCCCGGTACCCGATTGACCTTCGCTCCGTCTCGCACGGAACGGGCACCTTCACTCGGTCGTTCTCGCGCTACGACTACATGCCGGCCAACCTCGCTCGGGAACTGGTCGAGGCCTGAGTCAGCCCATCTTCATCGGCACCATGCCACGGCCGGCACCGGCCTGCCCGATGGTTGCGGTCAATGGCAGGGAGCCACCTGGTGAGGAGCCGAGGTAGGCCATGCCGGCATCGGCCACCATGCCGATGTCCTTGCCCGGCACGGTCATGATCGCCGCCAGCAGTTCCAGGTCTTGGCTGTCGACCGGTGTGCTCAGCTCTAGCGAGCTGAGCATGGTGCCGAATTGATCGCCCGCCTGAGGGCTACCGAACGCGCCGGCATTTCCCGACCACGATGCCGGCCGTCGGCCACGATCGAATGAGCCGTCGCGATGGATCGGCGTGATGGAGACCACCCCGGCGTCGGCAATGCCACCGAGGTCCTCCAGCGGGGCCCCGACGACAAGATCAAGTACGCCTTTGCTTCGGCCGAATTCGCCGACCAGCACGGTGGCGCCGAACTCATCACCCGCCTCGGCGATGTCCGGCACTCCAAGCATTCCCTGCGTCAGCGTGCGGGCAAGGCCAGTAAGGGACACCGCATTGCGATTAGGCCCGGCTGAGAGATCGAAAGCTGCGTAGGACACAGCTCCGGCGTCGGCGGCTCCGGCCACGTCTTCTCCCGGTACGCCGATCGCAACTAGCCCAACGGGGTGATCGATCATGGTTGAGAAGCCGTCGAGCGCTGCCCCGTAACGGTCCCCTGGCTCGGCGACCCCGCCCGCGCCCGGAGAGTCCTGGGTGACCATGGACAAGGTTCCGGCGCGCCGCGCCAGGCCTACCGCCCCGGCGTCCGTATTCGGGCCGATATCCTCATGCGGAACTCCTACTAGGAGGACTGGCCCGGCCACATTCGGCATCAGATCCAGTACCTCGCCGAACAGGTCGTCCGGTTCAGGGCTGTCAACGCCTGCGCCACCTTGTTCGATGATCGTCGGCGTTGGATCGGGGGAGTTCAGGTAGTCCAGACGCACAACGCGGCCGGCATCGACAGCCGCACCGATGTCGCGACGAGGAACACCGATGGCGATCGTTTGCATGGTCTCGGCGGCGAGAGAGCTACCGAAGGCCGCGCCAGCCTGAGCTCCTCCGGTGCCTGTCAGGTTGCTCTCGTTGAAAATCGATTTGACCTCCTCCGGGCCGCTGTTGGTGCCGTGGATGAGGTAAACCTCGCCGGCACCCGAGACTCCATCAACGTTCTGGCCAGGAGCTCCGACAAGGAGATCGGCGCAGTGGTCATCATCGTCGAATGCGGTATCCCGCCAGACCACAACTGAGGAGCCGAATCGTGCGCCGGCTTGGGATCGCAGGCCTGAGATGTCGTCCGCCGTCAACAGCGTGATGTTAGCCGGCGGCATAGGGTCGACTTTTCCTTCTTCCATCATGTTGGAAAAGACCAGCAATGCTCCGGCGCCCGGCATGCCGGGAAGGTCGTAGGAGGGCAAGCCGACGATGATGTCAGGCCCGCCCCCGTCCACATCGGACAGCGCGCCGTCCCAGCATTCGCTGCCAAGTGCCGCGGCGGGAGCCACGGTTATCGAGGCAAGGCTGACTAGCAACGTGACCGCGATGGCGACACAGATCCCCGAATCTCGCCTCGCTCGCTGCCGACGCCGGCGTCGATACTCCATGGCAAGCCCCTTGCTGCCCTGGAGGGGGAGGTGCTTCATGGTAGGCAGAAAGATCAGGCATAGTCCATGTCAGCCGCACCAAGAGGAGACCCGGCCATGCCCATCGAACTGATCGATTCCCGCCCCATCGAACGAGCCGAAGAAATCCTCACTCCCGATGCCCTGGCGTTCCTTGTTTCGCTGCACACCCGGTTCGCGGCCCGACGCAACGAGCTGTTGGCGGCCCGCAAAACTCGTCGCGATCAGGCGGCACAGGCGCGACGCCTAGACTTTCTGTCGGAGACGGCGAAGGTACGGAGCGGCGAGTGGACTGTGGCTCCCGCACCATCCGCGCTCCAGGACCGCCGGGTGGAGATGACTGGGCCGGCAACGCCGGCCAAGATGGCGATCAACGCGTTCAACTCAGGCGCCAAGGTTTGGCTGGCCGATCTGGAGGACGCAAGCTGCCCGACCTGGCCCAACATCATCGACGCGATCCTCAACCTCCGCGACGGGGCTAGGGGCACGCTCGAGTTCTCTGCTGAGGGGAAGGACTACCGGCTTCGTACCGATGCGCCGCTGCCCGTCGTGGTCACCCGACCCCGCGGTTGGCACCTATCCGAGGCCCACGTTCTCATCGACGGCGAACGCGGAATCGGAGCCCTGGTCGACTTCGGCCTGCACTTCTTCCACCTGGCGAAGCTGTTGATCGACAACGGGCATGGGCCGTACTACTACCTGCCCAAGATGGAGAGTCACCTCGAGGCACGGCTGTGGAACGACATCTTCACCTTTGCCGAAACCGAGCTGGCCATCCCGTACGGCACCATCCGGGCCACGGTGCTGATCGAAACCATTCCCGCGGCGTTCGAGATGGACGAGATCTTGTATGAACTGCTTGACCACGCGAGCGGTCTAAACGCCGGTCGCTGGGACTACCTGTTCAGCATCATCAAGTACTTCCGGGATGCAGGGTCCGATTTCGTTCTGGTGGATCGCGGCGATATCGCCATGACCGCACCGTTCATGCGCGCCTACACCGAGCTGCTGGTCAAGACCTGCCACAAGCGAGGGGCCTTCGCCATGGGCGGCATGGCGGCGTTCATCCCCAGCCGCAAGGATCCGGAGGTCAACGCCGCTGCATTCGCCAAGGTGAAAGCTGACAAGACCCGGGAGGCCGGAGATGGCTTCGACGGGTCATGGGTGGCACATCCCGACCTGGTCCCGGTCTGCCAAGAGGTCTTCGACTCCGTTCTCGGCGAGAGGCCCAACCAGCTCGACAATCGGCGGGACGAGGTGCAGGTGACAGCCGACGAGCTGCTCGATGTGCGATCGGCCGAGGGCAGCAATACCGAGCAGGGCCTCCGGAACAACCTCTATGTCGCCGTGGCGTATGTGGCGGTCTGGCTGTCCGGCAACGGCGCAGTGGCAATTCAGAACCTGATGGAGGACGCGGCGACGGCGGAAATCTCTCGGTCACAGGTGTGGCAGCTGCGGTACAACCGGGTGAAGCTGGCCGATACCGGCGAGACGGTCACCGCTGAACTCGTCTCCCGGTTGCTCGATGAGGAGGTGGAACGGCTCCGCGGCGAGGTGCCTACAGATAGGTTCGAGCGCTACTACCTGCCGGCAAAGGAGTTGATCAGTGACCTGTGCCTCAGCAATGAGTTCACCGACTTCCTGACTCTGCGAGTGTACGAGCTTGTGATCTGACTGACCCTGCCGAGGCCGCCTCGATGGTATTAGCCGACTTCTGCTAAGCCTGGAGTGACGGCGTTTGACTTGAAAGACTTGACTCATTCGGCGACAGCGGCGACCCGAAGGGCGGCAGGAAGATGACCAGCGAAGCGACCACACGTAGCGATGCTCCGGACGACGATGCCGAGGAGCTGGCCGAGTGGGTTGAGTCCTTCGACTCGTTGGTAGCCACCCGCGGCCGAGAGCGGGCAGCCTCGGTCTTAAAGGTGCTGGCGGAGCGAGCGTCGACTGCCGGGGTGCGACGGGAGACCGCACTCACCACCGACTACCTCAACACCATTCCGGTGAGCGACGAGCCCCCGTTCGCCGGGGACGAGGAGATGGAACGGCGGTTCCGCCGGCTGGTTCGGTGGAACGCCGCTGTGCTCGTACATCGCGCCCAGCGGCATGAAATCGGAGTCGGCGGGCACATCTCTACCTACGCTGGCGCGGCCACCTTGTACGAGGTCGGTCTGAACCACTTCTTCCGCGGGCCGGAACACCCCGGCGGCGGCGACCAGGTCTTCTTCCAGGGGCACGCCTCGCCGGGCATGTACGCCCGCGCCTACCTGGAGGGCAGGCTGACCGAGGAAGACCTCAACGGCTTCCGGCAAGAGAAGTCGAAGGCCCCGCACGGATTGCCGTCCTACCCGCATCCGCGGTTAATGCCGAACTTCTGGCAGTTCCCCACCGTTTCCATGGGTATTGCCCCCATGAACGCGATCTATCAAGCACAGTTCAACCGCTACCTGCGCGACCGGGGCATCAAGGACACCTCGGATCAACACGTCTGGGCGTTCCTCGGCGACGGAGAGATGGACGAGCCGGAATCCCGAGGCATGCTGCACGTGGCAGCAAACGACGGCCTGGACAACCTCACTTTCGTAATCAACTGCAACCTTCAGCGGCTCGACGGCCCGGTTCGTGGCAACGGCAAGATCGTCCAGGAGCTCGAGGCCTTCTTCCGGGGCGCCGGCTGGAATGTGATCAAGGTCCTCTGGGGCCGGGAGTGGGATGACCTGCTGGCCAGGGACACTACTGGTGACCTGGTACGGATCATGAACGAGACGTTGGACGGGGACTACCAGACTTACAAGGGCGAGTCGGGGAGTTATATCCGGGAGAACTTCTTCGGCAAGTCCGCCGCCACCAAGCGGCTGGTGGAGAAGATGACCGACGAACAAATTTGGGCGCTCAAGCGCGGCGGCCACGACTACCGCAAGGTGTACGCCGCCTACCACGCCGCCCGGGTGCGTAACGGACGGCCCACAGTCGTCCTGGCCCAGACGGTCAAGGGCTATGGTCTCGGGGCCAATTTCGAATCCAGGAATGCCACCCACCAGATGAAGAAACTGACCGCTGCGGATCTCAAGAGCTTCCGCAACCTGATGCAGATTCCGGTCACCGATGAGCAGATCGACCGGGATCTGTATGACGCGCCCTATTACCACCCCGGACCGGACGCTCCGGAAATTCAGTACATGCTGGAGCGGCGACGGGCACTGGGCGGCTTCCTTCCGGAGCGGCGCAACAAGCCCAAGTCGATCAGTCTGCCTGACGCCGCGGTGTACGACGGTGCCAAGAAGGGGTCGGGTAAGCAGCTGGCGGCGACAACGATGGCGTTCGTCCGGTTGTTGCGGGATTTGATGCGGGACAAGGGAATCGGTGATCGGATTGTGCCGATCATTCCGGATGAGGCGCGAACGTTCGGGATGGATTCGTTCTTCCCGACGGCGAAGATCTACAACCCCCGTGGGCAGCGGTACACCTCGGTGGATCGGGCACTTTTCCTTGCCTATAAGGAGTCCGAACACGGCCAGTTGTTGCATGTCGGGATCAATGAGGCGGGGTCGATGGCGGCCTTTACCGCTGCGGGGACCAGCTATGCCACGCATAGCGAGCCGATGATTCCGGTGTACATCTTCTATTCGATGTTCGGTTTCCAGCGGACCGGCGACTTCATGTGGGCGGCGATGGACCAGATGACCCGGGGATTCATCATCGGGGCCACGGCGGGCCGGACGACCTTGACCGGTGAGGGGCTGCAGCACGCCGACGGGCATTCACCGGTCCTGGCGGGGACGAATCCGGCCGTAAAGGTCTACGACCCGGCGTATGCCTATGAGATCTCGCACATCACTGAGGCAGGGCTGGAGCAGATGTACGGGCCGGACAGTGACGATCCCAACGTCATGTATTACCTGACGGTTTACAACGAGCCGATCGTGCAGCCCGCCGAACCGGAGGATGTGGACGCCGACGGGATCGTACGCGGCATTCATCGGGTGCAGCGGGGCAACGGTGAGGGGCCCAGAGCGCAGCTGTTGGCTTCCGGGGTGGCGGTGCCCTGGGCTCTTGAAGCGGCGGATCTGCTGCGTGAGGAGTGGGGGGTCAGCGCCGATGTGTGGTCGGTGACGTCCTGGACCGAGCTGCGCCGAGACGGGCTACGGGCGTTGAAGCACAATTTCCTGTACCCGGACGAGGACCAGCAAGTGCCGTATCTGACTACCAAGCTGGCCGAGGCTGAAGGCCCAGTGATCGCGGCCACCGACTACATGTCCGATGTGCCGGACCAGATCCGCCAGTTCCTGCCGAATCCATTCGCCACCCTGGGTGCCGACGGGCACGGCTTTTCCGATACCCGACCGGCGGCTCGCCGCTACTTCCACATCGACACCCATGCCATGGTGGTCCGCGCGCTGCAGATGCTCGCCGACGCAGAGCAGATCGACCCCGAAGCACCGGGCAAGGCCGCCGAACGCTACCGCCTGCTGGATGTCAACGCCGGCACCACCGGCAATGTGGGAGGGGAGGCCTAGCCCGGTTCGGACCGCCGCGCCCTCTGCTCAAGATTTGGAGGTCTGTGCAACGCTAACTAGGCTGCCGTGAACGGCCTGGACAGCGACTCGCACGACGGTCGAAGCATGGACCGTCCCGGGGACGCAATCGTCGTGGTTAGCTGAGGCTCTTGCACGCGCCAAAAACCTGGACGCTGAGAGAGGTCTCATGACAGGGGAAGCCGTTGAGTGCTTCAGCTCTGAGAAGGGACTCGGCTTTCGTTGACACGGCTGGTCACCGCACAGCGCATCCTGGCCGGCGTATGCGCTGCGTTGCTCCTTTTCCTGTCGAGCTGTGACATCGGAGGCGACACCGAAACCACTCCGCCTCCGTCTGACGCTGTCTGCTTGGATGCCCAGCGAGAGGCATTTCCAACACTCGTTGATGCGTGGCGCAAGGTGGCCATCGACATGACCGCCGAGGGCAACGGCGCCGCACTCGGGAACCTGCAGCCATGGACGAGCGCGCTGGATAAAGCGCGAGCCACGACTGCCAAGGCGGGCTGCCCGGACCCTCCACGGGAGTTGGAGCCACTCACAACGTTTACCGAGGACCTCGGCTCAGGCCAGATAACCGTGGATCAGGCCCGGCGCCTCGGGGGGCTCCTCGCAGACGCGCGGAAAACGCTGCAGGTGTCCCCCACTGAACTTGACGAGCGCCTGCTCAACGTCCCGATGAGTTGCGAAGAGCTCAGCGGGCAGGTGAGGGCCACTTACGCGGTCCGAACCCTTCCCACTCGTACCGGTCGGGACGTCTGGGCAGTCTTGTCTGTTCGCAACAACAGCAGCCGTAGTGTGTACGTTGCCGTCGAAGGCCAATTGGAGGCCACCCGCCCAGTGGACGGTCGATCCGACCGGTTGTCTTGGCAGTCGACCACACCCGCAGTGCACGCCGCCCAGCTACGAACGAATACGTATCCGCTCCTGGGGCCGGGAGGCGAGCGCCTGCATCTCACAAAAGGTGGCCAGGTAACCTCAATCGACCTTACGGCCTTCGCCGGCTTTCCCCCTGGACAGGCCCACTGTCCAATTCGTGCCAGCCGGACAAGCGGAACCGTGACGGTCGCTGCAGCCGGAGATATCGCATGCGACCCAAAGAGCCCCAATTACAACAATGGACGCGGGGTTCCTGGCTACTGCCACCAAAAGGCCACCGCCGACTTGATAAGCAAGATGAGGCCGGACGCTGTTTTCGCGTTGGGAGACTTGCAATACCAGGCTGCCTCGCTGGAAAACCTTCAGGCGTCCTATGACCCGACCTGGGGACGTTTCAAGGACATTACCTACCCAGTCTTGGGCGACCACGAATACGGCAGCCCGGGGGCGGAGGGCTACTTTGCCTACTTCGGCTCCCGAGCGACCCCGCTGGATCCTGACTGTACGGCGAACTGCCGGGCCTATTACAGCTTCGACTTGGGTGCCTGGCATGTGGTCGCCTTGAACGTCAACTGCGGCAGGCTGCCGGGCGGGGACGGCTGTGACGCCCGGTCGGCACAAAACAAATGGCTGGAGCGGGACCTTAAGGCCGCGAATAAGACCACTGCCTGCACAGCGGTGCTGATGCACGAGCCACGGTGGAGCAATACCCGTAAGCAGTCACCCGAGCTGAACGCGCTGGTCACAACCATGTATCGCAACGGTGTGGATTTGCTACTCAGCGGAGACTCGCACACCTACGAACGGTTTGCCCCGCAAAGCCCGACTAGCAGGCGTGACAAAACCCGTGGCATCAGGCAATTCGTCGTGGGAACCGGCGGGGCACATTTCACCGGGATGAATACACCCAGGCCGAATCGGGAAGTGGCCGAGAAATTCCTATTTGGGGTCCTGGAGCTGACCCTTCAGGATGGCAGCTACACATGGAACTTCCGAGCGGACCCATCGACACCGTTCAGAGACTCGGGCAGCCAAAACTGCCATTAACGTGATCTTGGCACGCCAGAAGCGGGCGCTATCTCACCCGATGGTCGTCGACTCCGGGATTGCCTAAGCTGAGTACCGATGCGTCGCGCACCGCAGCCACGTCGAGCGGCCAGTCCTCTACCCAGACGCTTCAAACGAACCTTATCGCAGCGCCAGATCACACGGCTTGCAGTGGTGAGGGTCCTCTTTGTGGCTGTCCTGATGTGCATATTGCTCGGCGCCACTCGGGCAGAGCCAAGGGTCGGACCTGGCCCTGCACCTGCCGAAGTCGGCTGGCCGGTTCGAGCGGCCTTCTACTATCCCTGGTTTCCGGAGAGCGAGCGTTGGGCAACGCGCTACGAACCTAGCCTGGGTAAGTACGACAGCAGCAACCCACAGGTGCTTACCACCCATGTGGCACAAGCCCGGTACGCCGGTCTGGATGCCTTCATATCTTCGTACTGGGGCAAGGACACGCCAACCGCCCGCCGGCTGCCGCTGCTTCTCGAAATCGCCGCCCAGCAAGGCTTCCACATGAGTGCCTACTATGAGCCGGAGTCCTTGCCGACACCGCCTTCAGATTCAGTCCTAAGCGCAGACTTCGACTCGCTCTATCAGCTGACCACTCACGCAGCCTGGTTGCGCATGGCGGGACGGCCCGTGCTATTCGTCTACAACACTGGACCCGAGGCCAATTGCTCGGCCGTGAGCCGGCTCATGGCGGCCAGTTCTGGGCGCTTCTATCTCAATCTCAAGGTGTTCGGCGGCTATCGCCACTGTCCCGACCAGCCTGACTCGTGGCATCAATATGTGCCAGCGACCGGTTTCGACCAGCAAGCCGGCTACTCTGCGACGGTCTCTCCAGGCTTCTTCAAGTTTGACGAGCAGGCGCCGCGGCTAGCCCGTGACCCTCGGCGGTTCGAAGCCGACTTGCATCGGCAGGTCGCCTCGGGTTCTCCCTGGCAGCTTGTTACCAGCTTCAACGAGTGGGGGGAAGGAACAGCTGTCGAGCCCAGCCGACAATGGCAGTCACCATCAGGCTTTGGCGCCTACCTGGACGCCATGCATTTCGTGTACTCCTAAGCCCGGATACGGATAAGGGGGCTCAATTGCACTCGGTGTTCCCGCTATCGAGTACCTCACCGTTCGGCGCCGCCATGAACTGCCATGCATACGCCTTGTCGGTTAAATGCAGGCGCAGCACCCCGTTGCGCTCGCTAATCCGGACCGAACTGGTCGACTCCGGATATTGGAACTGGTAATGGCTGGCCCCGCCCGTTCCCACGACGAACTGGGTCAACCCTTCCGGGTCAGCCTCGCCTAGTGCGTTCATGGGCACGAATCGTTCGTAGTCGTGGTCGTGGGCGGTGAGCACGAGGTCGGCATTGGCCTTGGCGAGAATTCGCCACAGCGCATCTTGGTCGAGCTGGTTGCCGTGGCTTCCAGAGCTGAACCGAGGTCGGTGCCAGTAGGCAAGCACGCAGCTTCGCGGGTGAGCGGCTAGATCTTGCCGGAGCCATGAGGCTTCCGGATCCGAAGCACCGCACCCGCCAATACGATCGCACTCCGAATTCAGAGCAATCAAATGCCACGAGCCAAGGTCGTAGCTGTAGTAGCCCTTGTCCGGCTCCCCGGCACGTTGGCCGAAATATTCGTAGTAGCCCCGGGCGTCGGACGTCCCGTATTCATGGTTGCCCGGCACGGGGAATGTGATGTCCCGGAACCTGCCCCAGTTGCGTGTGTAGATTCGCTGGAAGTCGGCCAGCGAGCCACTCGGATACTGGGTGTCACCAAGGGCCAGCACCGCGTCTGGCTGGATGGTTCCCAAAAGCTTGGCGGTTTCGTTCATGCGGCAGGTATTCGGCTTCTCGAACTCTGGATCGCGGTTTCGGTTAGCCGGGCACGAGATGTCACCGGCCGCGCCGATCACCACCGATTCTGGATCGCGCACCGGTTGCGCACCGTTGTACAGCGGAGTTGGGCCTGCATCCCGGGGCCAACGGGCGTACACGACGCCAGCTGCGGTCAGCGAACCCAGCACCGCCACTACCGCAATTGCAGTGACGATCCGCCGTGGTGACCACTGGATCCGTCGAGGGCGGTGGTCTCGCGAGCCTCGTGGCGGCGGTGCCCCATCGTCCTTTGAGGCGGGCGGTTGCCGTCGGCTCCAGGCATAGATCGGCAAGGCCGCCGCGAGTAGCAGCACGACCCACAGCGCAGCTCCAGCCGTCAAAATCCCTTCGCTGCCAGACTCGTCGGAGTCCCCAGTCACCAACGACGTGTCAACCGACGGTCCCCGGACCAGTCGGGCCAGATCCGTCAGGGCGCTGTTCCCGTACCGCTCGCTCGGCTCGACGTGGGTGTTCTCGCTGAACTCGTTCCACGAGATCAGGCCGAGCGCATCAGGAGAGGACGCGACTGCCGCGTTGTACTCCATCCGCAATGTCTCGCCGTCGCGCCGCGGCACCTCACGGGTACCCCCCACCAGCCGAGCGTCGAAGCCAGGTGCAAACGGGGCAATCCACAGACCTCCGGATTTGTGCACGGTGGACGCCATGGCATCCAGTCGTTCCTGATAGCGGCCATGTTGCTGTGGGTCGACCGAAGACCAGTAATAGGCGTTGCCGTCGAAATACCGCGCGACTCGTTGATAACCCTCTGGGCTTTTCTCGGTGGCCAGCACAAGCGCGGAATCTCGCATCGGAGTTGTGACCCGCTCGATCTCGGACGCGGAGAACTTCCAGGTTCCTGACCAGATCAGCAGGGGTTTTGAGAAACGATCAAAAACGCGGTCAGACGCGTAGCGCCGATCGAACAGATCCAAGTCTTGGGCAATTCGCTGCACCGGAAGCGGGTCCCGCTCGAAGTCAAGCCCCTGGTAGATGACGGCGAGCTTGAAATCGGCGGCCCGCGCAACCCGGATAAGCGCCTCGAGTCGACGGTTGTTCGTCGTGCTGCTCTTCCACGAGACGATAAAGCCATCTATGCCGGCGGCCTTGGCATCAGCAATGTGCTGCCTCATGATCGACACGTCATCGCTGGAGTACCGTCCAGCCACCGGGTAGTCGATCTTGGCCCGATCCCACGACTTATGCGAGAACCACTGGTAGTAGTAGGCGAGGACCGGAGTACTTTCCGCCGTCTCGTCAGGCAGGATGGCCGCCGCCGGTGTCAGGTGGCAAAGCGATAAAACGAATGCGATGCACCAAACCAACGGTGATCGCTTCACGGGCGCCTGCCGAGCGCCAGGACGCGCGCTGAATTGATCCGAGCTGAGCGGAGCATGCCAGTACGGCCGCGGACGCGTATCAGGTAGAGGCCGAACACAAATGCCGTAAGTGTCCCGGCGGCGACCGCTATGTCGAGACGGCTTACGTGCTGAAGGTCGACGTACTGATTACGCGAGAGAGCGAGCGGTCGCTCGAATGAGATTCCGGGCGCGTCGACCTCAACGGTGTAACTACCTCTGGCCAGGCGTTCAACCGTAGCCTTTCCGCTCGCGTCCAGCGGCACCCTGACGCGATGGCCGTCGGGATACTTCAGCCAGACTGCCGAGCCCACAGGGTCACCGAAGAGCACGTCACGGGTGCTGAAGTGCACAGTGTGCAACTGCAGCGGGATTACCACCTTGGTCTTTTGGCTGGGTACAAACCTCTGGGCGTTCACTTGCACCACGTTGGACCCGTCGACATCAACACGCTGGACCGTATAACTGACCTTCTTGGCGATGATGGTGCCGCCGCTGACCACCGGTCTGACGCCGACAAGCGTCAGCCGTCCGCTACCGTTCCCGGTACGGGTGTGCCCGTTATCGCCATGGAATTCCACCCGCGAAACCCGAGTCCGGTCCACCGGACTGCGGGCCTTATCTACAAACGAGTATTCCAGTAGGTAGGTGGCCCGATATGCCGCCCTGATTCGAAGATTGCGTTTAAGGGTTAAGCCACTCAGCTCGTCGAGGTAACTCTCGTGATTCCTCTGGTACCACTTCACGAACTCATAATTCCGTCCGCGCTGCGCGTCCGGGATCTTCCTGTCGACGACCGCAACCTTGTGTCGATCCAGCCGGCTGACTTTGACTCGGACCACGCCCTGACTGTCCGCCTTATAAGGTCGTCCATCGACCAGAAAGTGTGCGCCCGGGATCTTCGGCAATGTGACGATCTCCAGGACGCCTTTCGGCTCGGCGGCTTCCGCCGTGGCGGGATTGGCAACGCCGACAATCGCCGAGAGGAATGTGACCAAAACAGCCCCGAGCGTGACTCGACGTAGCCTTCCCCGTCCGGGGTGGCGCGCCGCCGCTTGCATCATCGCTTTCTCTCCGTTTCGGGTCCCTGCTTAACGCTGACCCCGCTTGTGGCGCTGGTTGTCGGTCTGTACGCGCGCTGGCTTGCGAGCCTGCGACGCCGACTTGGGTTTAGCTTGCTGCGCTGACTTGGGCCTGTCTGGCCGGGCGGGCTTGGCTTGAGCGGTCGGCGTTGGCTTGGGCTCTGCGTGCGGCGTTGGCTGAGGTTGAGCGGCAGTCGAGTTCCGTTGACTGGGCGTCGGGTTCGGTTGAGGGGCAGTTGCGTTCCGTTGATCGGGCGTTGGGTTCCGTTGAGGGGCAGTTGGGTTCCGTTAAGCGGTCTCTGAGTTCCGTTGAGCGGTCGCTGGCCTCGGTTGAGGGGACGCTGGCTACGGTTGAGGGGACGCTGGCTTCCGTTGAGCAGGCGCCACTGGCTTCCATTGAGCGTACGGCGTTGGCCGGAGCTGAGCGAACGGCGCTGGCTCAGGGTTGGCTTCTGCGTCTGGCGCCAGCGATGCCGCTTGAGGTCGGGCGTGGCGTTCCGACCCGACACGAGCCCCATGCCTAGCTCTGCGTCGCCAACGGTCCATTCCCAAATCTCTTCGCTCTTAGCTGCTGGCTTCTCATCGCGAGCGCGCAGCGTAATCACGACGGGATCGTGCCGATTCGGGCTTTCCGTCAGAACCTGCTTGTTTGCCCGATGCCAGGTCCTCCAGCGACTGCTCCTAGCTGTCACTGCGGTGTCGGATGGATCCAGGCGGCTGGAGGCGTACTCACCGCCGGAGGAGGCCCGCTGGATCCGGTTCTGGACCGATCGGAGGCTCGAGCGCACAAGGTCTGCCGCTTGAGCGAACGAGACTGGGACAGTAATCGGTCGCCGCGAGGCGGCCAGGCTCACTATCGCGATCGCAAGCGCAGCGGCGACACCGTACACGGCGTATATCACGGGTGATGGGCTATCGGTGGCGGCATTCGCCCGCGGTGCCGGCCAGATCCACGGTAACGAGGCAGGTGGCCGGGGAGCGGCGGCGAAATCAAAGGCTGACAGAAGGCCTGCGGATTGCTGATCACGAGTGCTCAAGGGTGCCAGGTTCCAGTTCGTCTCAATGAAGTGCAACATTGCGGTGTAGTCCAACTGCGTATGGTTGACGTCACTCCGCTTGGCGTACGGGCTGACGAGCAGCGCGGGAACGCGAAAGCCGTATCCGCGGTTGTCCACTTTCGGTGGCGGTACATGGTCATACCAGCCGCCCCAACCGTCATAAGTCCACATAAACGCCGAGGTCGACCAGGCGGAGCTCTTCATCAACTCGTTGGTGATCTTGCGCAAGGTACGTGAGCCGGCCCTGGGATCTCCAGGGGGGTTCTCACTCGAGCTGGTGGTCACAATGTAGGAGACAGCCGGAAGAGTGCCATTGCGAAGGTCCAGGTAGTACTGGCTCAGGTCGACAACCTGGCCGGCCAGAGCTCCGCCATCCTGGAATCGCTTCATATTCAGCAGAGGTACCTTGATCAGCTGACTGCGGCGGGTCACCCCAGACTCTCCACGGGTGGCGGCCGGGTCGAGGTTCTCCACGTAAAACTTCGCGGAAATGCCACGCTTGTGGAGGCTGTCGAAGATAGTCGGCAGTGCGTCGTATCCAGCGCTGGTCCGCAGTGGCGTCTGTCCAGTCGGCGCACTGGCCGCGACCCAATAGAGGTAGGCCTCGCGGCTGCCGACGGTCGTCGAGGCAAAGAACCGGTCGAAGAGCACGTACTGATCGGCAACGTTCCAGTGAAACGGGATATCCCGGCCGTCGTAATAGCCCATGACGGAGCTGCCGTCTAGGCCAAGCCGCCGGTACGCGGCCACGAAGCCATCCATTTGCCCGCGGTTGTACTGACGTCGCTGTACGCCTGGCCCTTGGCTCAGATCCTCGATGGGCGTGTCACCGAGATGAAATGGCTGCACACATCCCCGAGTCGATCCTCGGTCCAGGTGAGCGGGCACCTCCCAGCGCACCTTGAGCCGCTGACATACGCCCTGGGGGATGCCGTCGGCGGCCGGGTAGGTGCCGAAGTAGTTGTCGAAGGAGTGGTTGTCCTGCATCATCCACACGACGTGCTGGATCGGAGTCGTGGTGGAGGCGTCCTTGAGTGGCGCCGATGCCGCAGGCACAGCGGGAAGGGCAGCCAAGATGACTGCAGCGGCCAGGAAAAGCAGCTTCCTCATGGTCGCAACTCGTAGACGATGATCAAAGGCCGGATGGTTGTCGGTCCGCTGCCGTTATCGAGTTGGACCGTCTCGGAATGGATGACGATGCCGTCGTACGTCTTCACGTACTCCTGCAGCCGCTTGGCGAAATTTGGCGAGCGGGCGGCCGAGAACGAATCCCACACCGCATACTGAATGGCGCCGTCGCGCAGTTGAAGATCAGGATTCTCGATCGCCGTGTAGGACGGGTTGCGGTTTAGCGGGTTTGGGCTGACCGACAAACCGTATGCCTGGCGGTGACCGTAAAACGCTGTGACATTTGCCATGGATGGTCCGATGGTCATCAGCGCCGAGCCCCGCGGGACGTTGTTGTCGATCCAGGTTCCCGCTTCCCGACCTGCTGGCAGCCCGCCGGTTCCGGCCAGGAACACTTGATCGGTGGAGGGCCGAATTGCAAGCCAGGCCGGCACTAGCAGAGTCAGCGCTACCAAGACCAGTGCGCCGTTTTGAATGACCGCCCGCCGGTGTGGGATCCGAGGAGTGAACCTTGACCAGATTTCCGCGCTCGTCAGGGCGCGTGCCGCCAACACGGCGATAGGGGGCGCTAGAGGGAGCAGATACTGGAAGCCCTTGATCGGCATCAACGTGAAGAACAGGATCGGGACGACACACCAGCTCACCAGCAGTCCCTCACGCCAATTCAGCCGCTTGCGGTCGAGCACCAGGCCGATGACAGCTAGGGCCAGAACCAGCGGGCCAATCACCATGGGAACAGATGTCAGGTAGAAGTCCATGGGATGGTTGGCGCGGCGAGTGAGCTGCCAGACCAGATAATTACCGCCGCTGCGGGTGGCGCCCGCGAGGCGCAGTGCCAGCGGGAAAGCGATCGCGATCACGCCAGCCGTTGCCATTGCTTGGGCCGCGCGCTTAAGGCGGATCTTGACGGTCTGGTTGAGCACGAAGAAGCAATAGACGCCGCCAAACAAGACGATGGCGGTTTCCTTGGTGATGATTGCCAGGCCCATCAGCGCACCAGCCGCGAGCAGCCAGCGAGTGCCGTGGTGTGAGCAGTACCGCACCAGTGCGTGGAGGGCCGCCGTGGCGAAGAAGACCATCGGTGCGTCGAGCAGCACTTGCCGGGATACCGTCACGTGATACGGCATGACGGCGAGCAGCGCCATAGCCGCAATGCCGGCACGGTGACCGTAGAGCAGGTTGCCGAGGTGGTAGACGAGGACAACGGTTGCCACGCCGAAGGCGGCCGCAAGAAGCCGGCCTACGATGTCGGCTACTCCGAAACGGTAGGGCACTGACAGCAACGCCTGGAACAGCAGCGGATGGGCACGGAAGATCGGGAAATAGGGCAGGTACGCGTCCTGTCCGGCGATGCTTGCCGCTTGCCCCGCGTAGACCGCTTCGTCGCTGTTGAAGCCAAGGCCGTTGAGCTGCCAGCACCGTAGGAGCGCCGCAATGCTGAGCACTGTCAGGAATGCCCAGCGTCGTCGAGCCCAGGCGCTCCAGGCCTGAAGCAAGGAGACCAGCCGAGCCCAGCTCAGGCGGCGCTCGGGTGGTCTGGTAAGAGTAACGGGCGAGTCAGTCTCGCCCGCCACCGTCAACTTGAGCAACGTCATCGAATCACGCCGCGCTGGGCAAGAACCTTTCGTTGCTCGTCGTCAGAAGCCGCACCCGCCCGTGCTGACATGACAGGTGGATCATCCTGCGCTGCGGCACCGCGCTTCCGCTCATGGGCGCATCGACTCTTCATGTTGCACAGCCGCCGATCGTCGTTGCTCGTCGTCACCGTTCACGGCCGGGCCGGCCTCAATGTTCGGCAACCCTCTGCCTGCGCCATTCATGGGGCGCGCCGTCTCCCCGCGCCATCCTGCGGTTCCCGTACCGTCCTCGGTTAGTGCTCTCCGGGCCGACGGCTGCATCACCCGCTCCGGGATGAGGTCGGCCCAGCCGAAGTTTGGTGAGATCAGCCTGGACACCGGCATGTTGCGCAAGAAGTCCTCGAGGATTCCTCGCTCTTTGGAACGGAGGACGGAAATGTCCAGCTTCTTGCCCTTGCGCAGGTTCCGCGACCGGAGGGTGATGGCGCGTTCCATGATCGAGAACGGTGGGAAGCCGTAGGCGTCCTCGGTGTTGGCAAGCAGGATGGCCAGGGCCTCCTCATAGGAGAGAGGCTCCTCGCCTTCTGGTCCGCGGCCGATGATGAAGATCTGCCGAACCGAGCCGAAATCGCAGTAACGCGCTGTTGGTACCAGCCGGTCGATCATGTACTTCGGTGGTGGCACCACGATCTGGGTCATGGCGTTGATGGCGATGATCGGAATATTCAGCCGCGCCAGGAGCAAGGCAAACTGTCGTCCCTCTTTGGAGTGAATCCGGCTCTGGATGCCGAGGACGAGTCGACGCGGCGGGCTCAACACTTTCTTGTTCACCGCACGCAATGTGTGCGAGCTGATGGTCAGCGGCTTCGGGAAGGACCGAGCTTCGCCTTCTCCATTGATGATCGTCATGTCATCGGACAAGAAGGCTGAGCTCTCCGGGTGCTCCTGCAGGAGCCGCAAAATGGTGCCCGTCTTGCCGGTGTCGGTCTGTGCGGAGAGCATGATCGTCTCCGCGCCGAATCTGACCGTAGCGGAGTGCAGCAGCATGTGACCCTTGCTGACCAGCACGAAACGCAGCAATGCCTCCACGACGTTGGTGTAGACCACATGCTTCGACCGTGCCAGCAACGGGCTCACCGTGACGTTAATTCGCTTGTCTAGATCAATTCGGAAGTTGGCTCCGACCGAGCCGAGGTGCTCCCGATAGACGAAGAGGCCAGGGCTCATCGTCGCCTGCACCTTAGAAATCATTCGGGGCGAACCGACATAGCCTCGTCGCACTGTGATATCCGCGTCCCGACTGAATGGCTGCACCTTGAAATAGCCCAGCTCCGGGAGTTGGACCTCTGAGCGGATCGAGACCAGCCCATGGATGTCGTAGCAGTACTGCCTGTCCTCGCGGGGGGCCTTCAGGGTCAGCGCCAGATGCGGTCCCCACTCGTAGCTCTTCATCTGGATGAGGACGTCGGCCTTGCTGGGCGGCTCGACCGGCTCGCCGGTGATATCCGCGATCCTCTTGCGCGTCCCCCAAATGAACCGATCACTGATCCAGAAGCGAAACGCGAAGAGCGCCAGCAGCGTGACGAAGTTGGCCCAGTGCGGGTTCATTCCGCCGTGGGTCAACAACAACAGCAAGGGAACTCGCAGCAGCAGCGATGCCGTGTTCGTGGCCCAGCTCTTGGCGAACCGCTGATACCACCGCGAACTCGAGTTATGCCCGCGATAGACGATCTTGTCGGTTAGGACAAAGTTCCAGATCGTCGATCCCTGGGTGGCCAGGATCGCGGACCAGGATATCGATAAGGATGTGACTTCATGGAAGAACCAGAACAGAGCCTGATTGACGACCATGCCAGAAAGTCCAACCAGGCCGAACCCGAAGGCGAGTTTGGTCTTGTTGGCTAGGGGGGATTTGAACGGCATCGGAGCACTCCTGGTTCAGGGACGCAGTTCTTCCTCTGAGATCACCGGCTCCCCCGAAGGTGATTGGTTGGCCACTATTCACTAATTCGCCATCCTTCGTTCACCGGGAGTAATCATCCGTTATCAGGTCTGGATAGCTGTCTGCTGTCCGATCGGTGAGCGGGATGACGACGTTGTCGCGAACGATGACTGGGCCCATCGGCATTGGCGCGCCCGTTGGAGGCACGTCGCTGGACCGCCGGCGCAGGGCGGTTTACAGTGTAAAGGTTGTTCCCTATATCGTAGAATCGAGGCCGCGCGTGCGCTGTCGCCAGCGTCGATCGAGGGTTGCAGCCCACTGGCGCGGACGCGCAGGCGCCTTCGGTTCGCATGGTCTCGACGACGATCTGGAGAGGGTTGTAGTTCAATCGCCTGATCAGCCGATCGGTTGATCGCCTGTCTCGATCGGACGAAACGGCGCGTACCCTCAATCTGGCTTTGCCATTTCCCGACTTCCGATCATGAACTCCGCCCTGCAGGCGGGAGCCCTGGTGTTAACCGGCACACGCATATATGGAGACACCGTGGTTCAGTCGGGGAAGGGACTGTGGCAGCCCAGTAGCAGTGTTGCCAGCAGAGGCTGACTGTGAAGACGATATTCCGCGCTCGCAGCGCTGCTCCACGCCTTGAGGGTTAATCGTGATTGCGTCGTGAAGGTGAAACCGTTGGTGAATGCTGTCTAACGGCCCGGGTGACCAGATCGTTATCAATAAGTACCTGAATCGGGCAGTGATGGACGAGGCCGCCAACTGGTAGCTTCCCAGAGGCAGTGACACTCTCCCGGGGCCGACAGGGAGCTCGCAGGCGGGATCAATTAGGGGGTCGAGGAACATTTTGACACCAGGCCGGTAGCCGCCGGGACTTCTCAATCCGAAAATCCACCTGATGGCTGCCCGCGATCGGAGACCTCCAAGATGCGAACGGATCCTCCTTGGGTGCGGGGCATGGCAGCCGTAACTAGCGGCTCTCGATATCACCCGTGAGACCACAAGAAATGTGGGAATGAATGCTTAGTGGCACCGTTGGGAGCACCGATCACTTGGCTCCGCGTCTGGAGAGAACGGCGAACAGAGTTCGCCACAAAATAAGCAAATCTAGGGTGAAGGACCAGTTCTCGACGTATCGAAGATCAAGCCGGAGAGAATCCTCACCGCTCAGGTCGGAGCGCCCGCTGATTTGCCAGAGCCCTGTCAGGCCTGGTGTGACCAAGGCGCGTCGCACGGCATCGGTATGCATAGCGGCGATCTCGGACTCGAGGTGAGGTCGCGGCCCGACCAACGACATATTGCCGCGTAGCACATTGAATAACTGAGGCAATTCATCGAGCGAAAATTCCCGCAAGAAATGCCCCAGCTTTGTAATCCGCGGGTCACGGGCAAGCTTGAACAGTGGACCGTGTCCTTCATTGACCTGCAGCAACTCAACCTTCCGGGCGTCAGCGTCAACCACCATCGAACGGAACTTGAGCATGGTAAACGGATCGCCATTCTTTCCGATCCGGGTCTGGCGAAAGAGGATCGGGCCGCCGTCATGCAGTTTGATGGCCGCTGCGATGAGCGCCAGCAGCGGTGACAGAACAATTAGGCCGACGACGGTCAGGACCACATCAGTAATTCGCTTGCCAGCTCGTCTCCAGCCGGTGAAGTGGGGCTCTTCAATCTGCAGCAGCGGCAGCCCAATCTGTGGGCGGATGTGCATCCGAGGCCCCGCCACCTCAACCAGGCCCGGGTCAACGAACATCTCGACGCCGGTGCCTTCCAGCGACCAGGACAGACGGCGAAGGTAATGGTGGCGGGTGGCGTCGTCGCTGGCAATGGCAACGGCGTCGCAGTCGACGCTTCTCACCAGCGATAAGACGTCGTTGAGATTGCCGACTATTGGCATGCCGACCTCGTGCGCGTATGGAACATCCCGAGTGGGAATGCATGCGCCGATGACGTGCATGCCGCAGGTCGGATCGGCGTCAAGACGCTCGCGAAGGTGCTTAGCGGCGGCCCAGCCACCTACCACGATGACGCGGCGTACGTTGACCCCCTGACGCTGGCGCCAGTGCAGATGCTTGCGAGCAAGAAAACGCACGATCAGGCTCATCACACCCGCAAGCGGAGTAGCCACGACCGCGAGCTTCAAAAAGGTCTCAGCGCCGAGTAACCCTGCCCAGAAGGCTCCCACGACGACGACTCCGAAGCCTGCCCGCATGACGGAGCGCATCTCGTCGCTGCCGATCCCGATTCGCTTGCGGTCGTAGCCGCGCGCTCCCGCAATGCTTAGTGGCCAGACAAGGGCGCCCAGAAGGGAAAGGGTGATGATGAGTGTGGCTTTGGGGCTCAGAGAGTTGCTATTGAGTGAAGGAATGGCCACCGCCAGGGCGCCCACAAGCATGTCAAAGAGTGCGAGGCGGAGGACGTATGCCGTACTCCACTGCCGAAATCCAATAACTGGAGCTTCGAGTCCCGCGGCTTGTTTCGTGTTGACCGGTCGGCGATGCTGCGCATGCGAATCGTCGCCCTGGTTTATTTTGGCTGGCCGCAGCCGGATCGTGTCAGGGCCGTCGCTTGGAAAGCGACCACTTGTCCCGCCACGCTCATGCTCGGGCGCTGTTAATCCATGACGGTCCCACCACGTTGGGCCAAATGCATGTGCGGATTGAGATTCCCTGCGGTAGATATCAAGCCGCACCAGAGAGTCTGGCTCTGCCACTCCCCCGACTACCCCCATGTTCTATCACTCCGC
>Ga0126312_10000529_pt1 | contig 23174 bp, 23 predicted proteins | sample Plot104A_FD_92537 | JGI IMG/M metagenome (GOLD analysis project Ga0126312, IMG submission 92537) | Serpentine soil microbial communities from UC McLaughlin Reserve, CA, USA - Plot104A | ecosystem: Environmental > Terrestrial > Soil > Grasslands | place: USA: UC McLaughlin Reserve, Lake County...
CGGTCTTGGGGACCGCGTGCGGGTCGATTCTAGCGGCGCTTGGTTGGGGGCTGTGCGGCCCGGTCTATCGTTCGGGACGGCCTATGCGGAGGGTTGTTTCCCCGGTTCCTATCGCTGTCCTGTGCGTCGTCGGGGCGCTCGTTGGGCTGCTCGCGTACGGGCTCGCTCAGAACGAGCCGGACCGGGGGGTCGAGCAGGCCCTTGCTCGTGGGGATCGGGAGAAGGCACCCGCCCTTGGCCTCCCAAAGCTGCGCGTGCCCGCTCCGGGATCGGACGACGCCGGGAGTAAGGGCTCGCTCGCCGACTACCGCGGCCGGGTCGTCGTGCTCAACTTCTGGGCTTCCTGGTGCGAGCCGTGTCGGAAGGAGTCGCCGCTGCTCGAGCGGTGGCATCGGCGGATCGCGCCTCGGGGTGGGACCGTGCTCGGCGTCGACGTGCTCGACGTGACCGGTGATGCCCTCGACTTCATCCACCGGTACGGCCTCAGCTATCCGATGTTGAAGGACAAGGACGGCGAGACGCTGGAGAGCTACGGTGTCGTCGCCTATCCCGAAACGTTTGTGATCGACCGGCAGGGGCGCATCGCGGCGGTGCGACGCGGACCCGTCGACGAGGCGTTCCTCCGGGCCAACGTCGTCCCCCTCTTGGAGGGGGCGTGAAGCCACAAGGCCCGACACGCCGACGCGGGACCATCGCCGCCGCGCTCGCCGTCGGCGCGCTCGCGCTTCTCCTCGCGCCGGTCGCCCTCGCCGCCGACTGTCCGCAGACCTCGCTCGGCGACATCGAGGACGAGGTCATGTGTCCTGTGTGCGGCACGCCGCTCGGGCTCGCCACCGATGCGCCGCAGGCCGATCGCGAGCGGGCATACATCCAGCGTCTCATCGACGCCTGCCGCTCGAAGGACCAGATCAAGCGGGCGCTCGTCGCGCAGTTCGGCGAGCGGGTCCTGGCGCTGCCGGGCGACGCGGGCGACGACGACCTCGGCGACGTGATGGCCTACGCGATCCCTGCCCTCGGCATCCTGCTCGCGGCCGGGGGGATCGCGTTCGCGGTCGTGCGCTGGCGCGGTCGGCGCGAGCCTCCCGTAGCCCCCGGGACGGCCCCGGCGGCAGACGGCGGCCGGCTCGAGCGAGACATGGAGCGCTACGACCTGTGATCGCCGCCGACACCGTCGACACCACAGTCGTCGCCGCCTTTGCGGTCGGCTTCATCTCGTTCGTCTCCCCCTGCGTGCTGCCGCTCGTGCCCGGCTACCTCTCCACCGTCTCCGGCGTGTCCTTCGCCGAGATCCAGGAAGGCCGCGGGAGGGCCAGAGTGCTCGGGCCGGCGCTGCTCTTCTGCCTCGCGTTCACCGCGATGTTCGTAGCCCTCGGCATGACCGCGACCGGGCTCGGCCAGACGCTCCAGGACCACCGCCAGCTCCTGCGCGAGGTCTCGGGCATCGTCATCGCGCTGATGGGCGCCCTGTTCATCGGGACGCTGTTCCTCCCGCTGCTCAACAAGGAGTGGCGCCCCGAGCAGCTGATGCGCCGCGCCCACACCGGCGGGCCGATACTCGCAGGCCTCGCCTTCGCGGTCGCCTGGCTTCCCTGCACCGGCCCCACCCTCGGGGCGATCCTCACGGCGGCGTCCACCGAGACGACGGTCGGCAAGGGAGGCGTGCTGCTCGCCTTCTACGCCCTCGGTCTCGCGGTGCCCTTCATCCTGAGCGCCCTCGCGTTCACCACCTTCGCGGGCGTCTTCAGGTTCTTCCGTGACCACTACCGTGCGATCACGTTCGTATCGGGCGTGGTGCTGATCGCGATGGGCGTGCTCCTATACAGCAACGAGCTGACCCGCCTGAACTCAGAGGCGCTGTCGCTGATGGACGACCTCGGGATCAACTTCTTCAACGAGATCTGACCCGGGGTCCTCGCCCCTACATCGACTCCGGTGCCTCCACCCCCAGCAGATCCAGCGACCGGGCGATCACCCGCTTCGTGAGCACGCAGACGGCGATTCGCACGTCCTCGTCGCCGCCTTCGTCCGCCGCCCCCAGCACCCGGCAGTCGCGATAGAAAGCCGAGAACTCCTGCGCCGTCTCGTGCGCATACACGGTCATGCGGTGCGGCGCCCGCCGGTTGGCGGCGTCGCGCACCTCGGCAGGGAACTCGAGCAGCCGCTTCAGGAGCGAGCGCGCCGAGGGATGGAAGCGCTCCGAGCTGGCGCGCAGGTCGGCCCGAAGCGCGGCCGCCACCCGCTCCGATCCAGCCTTCCGGAGAATCGAGGCGATCCGCGCGTGCGCGTACTGCACGTAGTAGACGGGGTTGTCCTGCGACTCGCTTCGGGCCAGGTCGAGATCGATGTCGAGCGTCGTCTCGTGGCTTCGCTGAAGGAGGAACCAGCGCGCCGCGTCGACGCCGATGTCGTCGATCAGCTCGTCGAGCGTGACGAGCGTGCCCGCACGCTTCGACATCTGAACCCGCTCGCCGCGCTCGCTGAGGTTGACGAGCTGCATGATCACGAGCTCGAGGCGCGCCGGATCGCCGCCGAGCGCCTGCCACGCGGCCCTCATTCGGGCCATGTGGCCGTGGTGGTCCGCGCCCCAGACGTCGATGGCCCGGTCGTAGCGCCGGCCGAGCTTGTGGAGGTGGTAGGCGATGTCGGACGCGAAGTAGGTGTACTCGCCGTTGGAGCGCCGCAGCACCCGGTCCTTGTCGTCGCCGAAGGCGGTGGTGCGCATCCACAGCGCTCCGTCGTGCTCGTAGAGGCGGTCGAGGCGCTCGAGCGCGCGTTCGAGCTCGCCCGACTCGTGGAGGCTGCGCTCCGAGAAGAAGCGGTCCATCCGCACCCGGAAGCGCTCGAACGTCCGGCGCACGCCCTCGAGCATCAGCTCGATGCCCCGGCGGGCCACCTCGGCCGGATCGCCGTCGGCCGCCCCCTCGATCCGCGAGGCAAGCTCGGCGACGTACTCGCCCCCGTACTCCTCCGGCTGCTCGCCGCGCGCTCGCGCCCGGATCGCCTCGCCGAAGCGCCGGATCTGGCTGCCCGCGTCGTTGACGTAGTACTCACGCTCCACATCGCTGCCGGCGTACTCGAGGATCCGGCAGAGGGCGTCGCCGTAGGCGGCGTGCCGGCCGGAGGCCACCGTGATCGGGCCGGTGGGGTTGGCGCTCACGAACTCCACGTTCAGGCGCTCGCCCCTCTCACCCGCGCCGTAGCGCTCGCCGGCCTCGAGCAGCGCTGCGAGCGCCTCGAGGTACCAGGCGTCGGCCATGAAGAGGTTGAGGAAGCCGGGGCCGGCGACCTCGACCCGCTGGACAGTGTCGCCGAGTCGCTGCCCGAGGACGTCGCTCAGCCGCTCGGCGATCGCCCGCGGCTTCTCGCCGAGCGTCGGCGCGAGCAGCATGGCGGCGTTGGTGGAGTAGTCGCCGAAGTCGGGCCGCGAGGGGCGGTCGAGCCGCGGCTCCTGCAGGCGCCCGTCCGTGGCGAGCGACGCCGCCGCGGCGCTGACCGTCGACGAAAGCTGTCCTACGGGGTCGCTCATCCGTCTAATAGTGATACGGCTCGCGGGCGAGGATCTTGTGGGCGCGGTAGAGCTGCTCGAGGAGCACCACCCGCGCGAGCTGATGCGGGAGCGTCATGGGGCCGAGCGAGAGGCGCATGTCGGCCTCGATCTCGAGGCCTCGGGGCCCGCCGATCACGAAGCAGAGATCGCGTCCCTCGCGCCGTTGCTCCTCCAGCCAATGGCTGAACTCGACCGAGTCGAGGGGCCTCCCGTCGCTCGACAGCAGCACAGTGAACGCGCGCTCCGGGACGCGCGGGGGCACCTTCTCGTCCTCTCGCACCTCGACCACCTCCACCCGGACGTGCCCGGCGAGCAGCTTGCGATAGTGCTCGACGTCGTCCTGGTAGGGCGGACGCAGGCGTCCCACGGCGATCACCGAGATCCGCATCGCGGTGCGATACTACGCCGGTGCCAGAAGACGGCGAGCGGCATTTCAACATCCACACCGATCCGGAGACGATGGCCGGCGTCTACGCCAACTTCGCCAACGTCTCCCACTCCGACTACGAGTTCACGATCACCTTCGCCCGCGTCGACCACGAGGTCGAGGAGGGCGAGGTGCCTGGCGTCGTGGTCTCGCGCGTCAACCTCGCGCCCCGCTTCATGCGTGAGCTGATCGACGCAATGGAGGACAACTTCTCCAAGTGGCAGACGCGCGAGGGGATCCGCGACCTGCCCGAGTTCGGCGACCGGCCGGAGGAGTCCTAGCTAGCCGGTAGCGCGGCGGCGGACGAACGTCTCGCAGACCGCCAGCGCCCTCTCGACGCTCTCCCAGGAGACGTTGTCGGGCGTGTCGTCCGGCCAGTGGTAGTTCGAGGGGAACTTCGTCTCGTCGACGCCGCCCAGCGTGCAGACTCGGTAGCCGGCGCGCAGCGGGATGAGCCCGTCGGTGGCCGCCACGGTGCGCAGACCGCGCATGAGCTCGACACCGGCCTCCGCGCCGGCCTCCGCCAGGGCGGCGCGCTGCTCCTCGGGGTAGCGGCGCATGATCAGCATCCCCTCCCCCTCCACCACGCACAGCCGCGGCGATCCGACGCACTCGACGCAGAGGAACTCCGTGCCCTCGCGCGGGAGGGAGGGGAAGTGGCGACGAGCGAAGGCCTGCATGCCCTCCATGAAGGCCTCCTCCGAGCCGGTCGAGAGCAGGATCACGCGCACCCCGCCTACCGGCCGATCGCGAAGCGCGGCGGCGAGTCCAACCAGGACCGCGACCGCGCTCAGGTTGTCGTTGGCGCCCGGCACCGCGCGGCGGGCGCCGATGTCGACCATGACGGCCGTCGCGCCCAGCGAGAAGAAGGCACCCGCGCGCAGCAGTAGGCGCCGTCCGAGCAGTCCCCAGAGCGCGAGCAGAAGCGGCCCGAGGAAGACCCCCCAGATGATCGGCACGCTCTGATTCGCCTTCGAGTGGAGCGCCGGGAGGCGCTTCATCGCGATCCGCGGCAGCTCGGGATGGAAGACGAGCCCCGAGTGGGCGGCGTCGTGGTGGGCGATGAAGACGAGCATTCTGTCGGCATCCGGGTCGCCCGCCTCGGCGACGACGTTCCAGGTCGGCCGGCGCGGCAGGGCGCCGCGGCGAAACCAAAGCTTCCCGCCGCTCACGTCGTCGTACACGGCAGCGGCCGCCACCGAGCCGACCACCGCCGCAGCCCGGCGGCCGAGGAGCGCGGCGGCGGCGGAGCCGGCGTTCAAGAGCCCCAGCGGCCACCAGTAGCCGCCGTGGGCCCGCTCCTCCTCCAGGCGAACGTCCCGGCAGCCGGCCCGGCGCAGCTCCGCGGCGAGCCACCCGGCCGCCCGTCGCTCGCCCTCGGAGGCCGACGGGCGATCGTAGGCGGCAAGCTCGCGGACGACCCGCTCGATCAGGGGGCGGTGGGCCATTGGAGGCGGGCCAGCGTAATACACGCTCCCGCCTCTGCGATCCGTCCGGGCGGCGGGGGACGGCCTAGTCGCCGCGCTTCCAGGCCTCGCCGATCCCGATCCGCTGCTCGGCGGTCGGATGCGTCCCGAACAGCGCCTGGAACAGGCCCGGCGGATCCGGGTCGGAGACGTTCCGCACCACTAGCCGCCGCTCGAACCCTATGAATGCGCCTGGATCCTCGGTCAGGTCGAGCGCGAAGGCGTCGGCCCGCGCCTCGACCTGGCGGGAGAGCACGTTCGAGGCCGAGCCGAAGACCAGCGAGACGAGCACGAACGAGAGGGCGATCGCCGGCAGGACGATCGGACCGGGCCTGGTGGACCGGTCGGCCAGCCCCTCGCGGCGCCCGATCGCCTCCGCCAGGCATTGCGCGAGGTAAGTGCCGGCGGGCGCCACGAGGGCGAGCCAGAGGAGCCCGCGCAGGACGTCGCGGTGCTTCTGGTGGCCCAGCTCGTGAGCGACCACGACGTTGATCTCGTCACGCGGGAAGCCGTCGATCAGGTTGTCGAACAGCACGACGCGCTTGGTGTGTCCGAGCCCGTTGACGTATGCGTTGGCCGCGGTGGTCCGCCGGCTCGCATCCACGCGGTAGACCTGCCCCACGTCGACGTGCGCCCGGCGCGCCAGCTCGAGGACGTCGGAGCGGAGCTGGCCGGGCGGGAGCTTCTTGAAGTCGTTGAAGAGCGGGTCGACGAGGATCGGCCAGAGCCAGATGGTGATGACGCCGTACGCCACGACGCAGACCGCGGCCGGCGCCCACCAGTTGCGCCTGAAGCGGCGCACGACGGCGAGCGCCACGAGGCCACCGATCGCCGCGCCGACCGCGCCGACCGCGGCGGCTTTGACGACGTCCACCAGCCACTCGCCCCAGCCCTGGGTCGCGAGGCCGAAGTCGACCCCTCGCTGGTGGCGCCACGCGGCGAGCGGTAGGCCGGTCACCACGAGCAGCAGCGAGATGCCGGCGCCGGTAGCGGCACCGCCGAGGAGCGGGTGGCGCCCGAAGCGCTCGAGCAGCCGCCGCGGCGGGCGCCAGGCGAGCAGCCCCAGCGTGGCGCCGCTAACGCCGAGCCCGGCCAATCCCAGGGCACGCTGGAGGCTGCGATAGTCCTCGGCCCGGTCGAGCTGGAAGTGCGTGAAGTACGCTTGGACGTCGACAGGGGCCGGGTCGATCAGCCCGCTGCGCGGGCGAAGCAGGAACGTGGCCGCCCCGGTGGCGGCGACCGCCACCAGGATCGCGACTGGCAGCCGCGATCGGGGCGGAAGGATCGCCAGCGGCATCCGCGAACGCTCAGCCTCCATCCAGCGAGACTCTAGAAGCCACCTCCATGCGTATCGCCCTTGTATCGGACGTGCACGGAAACCTGCCGGCCTTCGAGGCCGTCCTGCGGGACGTCGACGCGACCTCGCCCGGCGAGATCTGGTGCCTGGGCGACCTCGTCGGCTACGGCGCTCAGCCGGACGGCTGCGTCACGCTCGCCCGCGAGCGCTGTGACCTCTGCCTCGCCGGCAACCACGACCTGGTCGTCACCGGCGAGATCTCGATCCACGACTTCTCCTCGAGCGCCGCGGCGGCCGCTCTCTGGACGCGCGAGACGATCGACCGCGAATCGCTCGACTTCCTGCGCGGGCTCGAGCCTGCCGACCCCGAGCGTGAGATCGCCCTCTACCACGCGAGCCCGCGCGATCCGGTCTGGGAGTACGTCCTCTCGAGCTGGCAGGCGGACGAGTGCATGGACCTCATGGACCGGCGCGTGGGTGCGGTCGGGCACTCGCACGTGGCGCTCTGGTTCCAACGGACGGCGCCCGGCCGTGTCGACGGCTCCCAGGCGGAGGCGGGGACGGAGCGCGACCTCTCGACCGGAGGGTGGCTCGTCAACCCCGGCGCGGTGGGCCAACCAAGGGATGGTGACCCCAGAGCGGCTTGGCTCCTGCTAGACACAGAGACGTGGGCCGCCGAGTGGCGCCGCGTGGAGTACTCGATCGACGAAGCTGCCAAGGCGATCGAGGAGGCCGGTCTCCCGCGGGTGCTGGCCGAGCGCCTCTACACCGGACAGTGAAAATGCCGAAGCGGACAATCGGACTGCTCCTGACCGCCGCGATCGCGGCGGGGGCGGCCGGCTGCGGCTCGGACGACGAGGGCAAGCCGATACCGCAGGACTCGGCCGCCGCCCTGGAGCGCCAGCTCGGGTCGATCCAGTCGCGCTTCGAGGTCGGCGGCGGGGCGTGTGGGGACATCACCGGCGGTAACGATCCGAACTCGACCCCGGTCCAACAGACGATCGACTCGCTGCCGGACAACGTCGACAAGGACGTCCGCAACGCGCTCCAGGACAGCTTCGATCGCCTCTTCCAGCTGGTCGAGGAGCAGTGCAAGTCCGAGCCGGAGCCGCAGCAGACGGAGACCGAGACGACCCCGACGCAGACCGAGACGACCCCGACCGAGACGACCGAGACCGAGACCACCCCGACCCAGACCGAGGAGCCGCCGCCGCCCGAGACCACCCCAACCGAGAAGAAGCCGCCCGGCCAGGAGAAGAAGCAGGGCGAGACCGGCGAGGTGCCGGACAGCGGCGACGACGGAAGCGGCGGCGCGCTCGTGCCGGAGAGCGGCGGATGAGCACCCCAGCGCACGTCGCCGGCCGCTACCGGATCGAACGCCGGCTCGGGGCCGGCGGCATGTCCACCGTCTTCCAGGCGACCGACACAGTGCTCGAGCGCCCGGTCGCTGTGAAGCTGCTCGCCGAGCACCTGGCGGACGACGAGGCGTTCGTGGCGCGCTTCCGCCGCGAGGCGCTGGCGGCCGCCCGCCTCCAGCACCCGAACATTGTGCAGGTGTTCGACTCCGGTCAGGACCCGGAGAGCCAGCGCCATTACATCGTCATGGAGTACGTGGACGGTCCTTCGTGCGCGGACCTGCTGCGCGACCGCAAGCGATTCGAGATCGACAACACGGTGAACGCCGTCCGCGACGCCTGCCACGGGCTCGACTACGCGCACCGCGCGGGCGTCGTGCATCGCGACGTCAAGCCCGGAAACCTGCTGGTTGCCGAGGAGATGAGCACCACGAAGCTCGCGGACTTCGGCATCGCGAAGGCGGCCGAGCAGACCCGCATCACCCAGGTCGGGGCCGTGCTGGGCACCGCGGCGTACCTCTCGCCCGAGCAGGCGCGAGGCGACGAGGCAGGCCCGGCGTCCGACATCTACTCGCTCGGCGTGTGCTCCTACCAGTTCCTGACCGGCCGCCTCCCGCACGAGTACGCGTCGCTGACCGAGCTGGCGCTGAAGCAGCAGCAGGAGCCGGTGGCGCCGATCACGGAGTACCGCCCGGAGGTCCCTCAAGAGCTCGACCAGGCCGTCCGTGTCTGCCTCGAGCGCGAGCCCGAGCGGCGCTACTCGTCGGCGCTCGAGCTTGCGCGGTCGCTCGAGGCCGGGATTCGGGGAGAGGCGACCGCCGCCACTCAGCGGATGGCGATGACCGACTTCGAGGCTACTAGGGCGATGGACGCCACAGCGTCCACCCGCGCCCTGCCGCGCACCGGCTACGCGCCTCCCGCCCGGCAGCCCACCCGCGCGCGGCCTGAGCCCGCGGAGCCCGCCCGACCCCGCCGCGACGAGCGCGCCGCCCGTCGGGCCGCCGGCAGGCGCCGCTGGGGCGCGTTCCTTGCGCTGCTCGCGGTGCTGGCGGCGATCGCGGCGGTAGCGGTCGCGCTCGTCGGGACGAGCAACGACAACGGTGGTGTCTCCTCCGTGGACCGCGACAACGTCCAGGACCAGATCCAGGACCTGCGCAACTTCATCGAGCAGCACGCGCGGTAGAGAGCACGGCCACCCCGCCGATCGCGGCCGCGCCGGCGGCGTGCGGGCCCGGGGCTAGGGCGCCTCTCCTTCGAGCACCCGCCGCCCGAACGAGCCGTACTCCCCCTTCTCGATCGCATCGCGCATCCCGGTCATCAGCCGGCGCATGAACGTCAGGTTGTGCAGGGTGAGCAGGCGCTTCCCGGTCAGCTCGTTCGCTCGGGTCAGGTAGTGCAGGTAGGCGCGGGTGTGCTCTCGGCACGCCGGGCACGGGCAGCGCTCGTCGATCGGCGCCCGGCTCGCTCGGTGCGCGCTCCTTGGGAGGTCGAGACGCCAGCGGGCCTCGGGATCCGGCACCAGCGCGGTGCCGTGGCGGGCCAGGCGGGTCGGGGTCGCGCAATCGAACATGTCGACTCCAGCGCCGACCGCGTGGACCAGGTCGTCCACGTCGCCGATTCCGAGCAGATGGCGCGGCGGCTCCTCCGGCAGCCGTTCCAGGACCCAGCCCACCACTTCCCGCATCTGCTCCTTCTCCTGGCCCAAGGAGCCGCCGATGGCGACTCCGTCCACGTCGGCGTCGGCGACGTAGGCGGTCGCCTCGGCGCGGAGGTCCTCGTAGACGCCGCCCTGGACGATCCCGAACAGGAGCTGCCCCTCCCGTCCGCGCGTCTGCCGCCAGGCGATGCAGCGATCGAGCCAGCGGTGGGTGCGCTCCATCGAGCGGGCCGTGTAATCGCGCTCGACGTGAAACGGTGTGCACTCGTCGAACGCGAGCGCGATGTCCGAGCCGAGCGACGCCTGGACCGCCATAGACGTCTCCGGGCCCATGAAGCGCTCGGCGCCATCGAGGTACGAGCGGAAGCGAACGCCCTCCTCCTCGATCGAGAGCACCATGGACTCGCGCGGATCGCGTCGTCGCTTGACCTCCTCCGCCACCGAGCCGTGTCCCATCGAGAACACCTGGTAGCCGCCGGAGTCCGTGACGATCGCTCGGCGCCATCCCATGAAGTCATGCAGGCCGCCGAGCTCAGCGACCACGTCCGGACCCGGCTGGATGAACAGATGGAAGGTGTTGCCGAGCACGATCTCGAAGCCAAGCTCGGCGACCTCGGACGCGTGGAGCGACTTGACGGTGCCGGTCGAGGCGAGCGGCACGAAGGCGGGGGTGCGGACCTCGCCGTGTGCCGTGCGCAGGACGCCCGCGCGGGCAGACCCGTCGCGGGCGGTGATGGTGAAGCAGTCGCGCGCCACTCGGTGAGGTTATGGCCCTCCCCAAATGGCGAGGCCGCCCGTCGCGGGCGGCCTCCCGGGACCTGCGTATCGGTAGGGGCTTACTTCTCCTGCGCGCTGCCCTCGAGAGCCGGCTTGCCGTCGCCGGTCGCCTTGATCGCGACCCGGCGGGGCTTGCGCTCCTCGGGCTTCGGGATGTGGACCTCGAGCACGCCGCGATCGAACTCGGCGTTGATCGCCTCGGCGTCGACGCCCTCCGGCAGGGTCAGCGAGCGGCTGAAGCTGCCGAACGAGCGCTCGATCCGGTACCAACCTTGCTCGCGCCTCTCGTGCTCGGTCTTCCGCTCGCCGGAGATCGTCAGGGTGCCGTCCTGGACCTCGATCGAGACGTCCTCCTCGGACAGACCGGGCAGGTCCGCCTTCAAGACGAAATGATCATCGGCCTCGACGAGATCGATCGCGGGCACCCAGCGGCGCGACTCGCGCTCCGTCGGAGCGAAGAACGCATCGAAGAGTCGGTCGACCTCACGGCTGAACGGCTCGGGCTTCATGAGTAGGGCCATAAGTACTCACCTCCATTTCTATGTGGCAACGGAGATGATAAAACCTAAGTAAAGAGCTGTCAAGTTTTCTCCCGCTCGACTACGCGCTATTGCGCAACAGCGGCTCCCCGCTCATCTCCTTCGGCCGCTCCTGCCCGAGGAGCTCGAGCAATGTAGGCGCCACGTCCGCCAGGGTCCCGCCGTCGCGGAGCTCGCCCGCCTCGGCGGTCACGACCACGGGCACCGGATTCATCGAGTGCGCCGTATTCGGACTGCCGTCGGGATCGAGCATGTTGTCCGCATTGCCGTGGTCGGCGGTGACGACGCACGCCCCGCCGGACTCGTGGACGGCGCGAACGACGTCGCCCAGGCACGCGTCGACGGTCTCGACCGCCTCGACCGCCGCCGGGATCACGCCCGTGTGCCCGACCATGTCCGGGTTGGCGAAGTTGATGATCCCGAAGGCGTAGTCGCCCGCGCGCCAGCTCTCCACGAACGCGTCGGCCGCCGGACGCGCGCTCATCTCCGGCTTGTGGTCGTAGGTCGGGACATCCCGGGGCGAGTCGACGAGGCAGCGCTCCTCGCCGTCGTACGGGTTCTCCTCGCCGCCATTGAAGAAATAGGTGACGTGCGCGTACTTCTCGGTCTCCGCGACGTGGAGCTGGTCCACGCCACGCTCCGCGAGGACGGCGGCGAGCGTCACGGCGGGACGCTCGGGGCGGAACGCGATCGGGTAGTCCCAGTCCTCGTGGTACTGGGTGAGCGTGGTCAGCCGCGCCTGCGGCACGTGGCCGCGGTCGAACTCGTCGAAGTCGGGCTCGCCGAGCGCCCGGGTCAGCTGCCGCGCGCGGTCGGGACGGAAGTTGAAGAACACGACGCTGTCGCCGTCGCGGATCCGGCCCTCGCCATCCACGAGCGTGGGCTTGATGAACTCGTCGGTCTCCTCCCGCTCGTAGGCGTGCCGAACGGCCAGCTCGCCCGAGGGCGCCGAGAACTCGGCCCGGTCGTGCACGATCGCGTCCCACGTCAGCTTCGTGCGCTCCCAGCGGCGGTCGCGGTCCATCGCGTAGTAGCGGCCGCTCACGCTCGCCACTCTCGCCCCGCCCCAACTCTCCACCTCGGCCAGATAGCCGGCGCCCGAGTCGGGGCTCGTGTCGCGGCCGTCGGTGAAGGCGTGGATGACGACATCGGGCGCTTCCTCCCGCCGCGCGACCTCGATCACCGCCCTCAGGTGGTCCATGCTGGCGTGCACCCCTCCGGCCGAGACGAGCCCGAGCAGGTGCACGCGGGACGCCCGGCAGGCCGAGCGCAGCGCCTCGTTCTCGTAGAACGAGCCGTCCTCGATCGCCTCGTCGATGCGCAGCAGGTCCTGCTTCACGATCGCCCCCGCCCCGAGATTGAGGTGTCCGACCTCGGAGTTGCCCATCTGCCCCTCGGGCAGGCCGACGGCCGTACCCCAGGCGGTGAGGGTGGAGTGCGGGTAGGTCCGCCAGAGCTCGTCGAAGACCGGCGTGTCCGCCAGCTCGACGGCGTTGCCGGGACCGGGATCGGCGAGGGCCCAGCCGTCGAGGACGATCAGGGCGACCTTGGGCACTGGGAGCTCGCGCGGTCCGGGCGGCAGGGTCACGACGCCGCCGCCACGATCCGCGCGAAGATGTCGGGGTCGAGGCTCGCGCCCCCCACCAGCGCCCCGTCGACGTCCGGCTGCGCGAGGATCTCGGCCGCGTTCTCCGGCTTGACGCTGCCGCCGTACTGGACGCGCACCCGAGCGGCCGCATCGTGGGAGCGGCCCCCGACGAGGGCGCGGACGAAGGCGATCGCCTCCTGCGCCTGGTCCGGAGTGGCCACGCGGCCCGTGCCGATCGCCCAGATCGGCTCGTAGGCGATCACGACTTCCGCGAGGCGCTCATCCGGCACCTTCTCCAGCCCCTCCTGGACCTGGTGGCGGAGCTTGCGCTCCGTCTCGCCCCGCTCCCGCTCCTCCTCGGTCTCGCCGACGCACAGGATCGGTTTCAGGCCCGCCTCGAGGGCCGCCGGCACCTTGTCCTGCAGCGCTCTGTCGGTCTCGCAGTTGTACTCGCGCCGCTCGGAGTGGCCGAGCACCACGCCCCCCACGCCGATCTCGGTCAGCATCGGCGCCGACACCTCGCCCGTGAAGGCGCCGTTGTGCTCCTGATGCATGGTCTGGGCCGACACGAGGACGCCGCTCCCGCGCAGCTTCTCCAGGCACACCTCGAGCGCGGTGAACGGCACGCAGAGGCCCACGTCGGCCGGCCGGCGACCTTCGTCGGGCAGCAGCTCGAGCAGGCGCGCGCAGTATTCGCCGGCCTCCGCGCGCGTGCCCCACATCTTCCAGTTGCCCGCGATGTAGGGGCGCCGCTCGGACGAGCCCTCAGGCGTCATCGAGCGCCTCCACGCCGGGCAGCTTCTTGCCCTCGAGCAGCTCTAGCGATGCGCCGCCGCCGGTCGAGAGGTGGTCGATGTCGTCCTCGAGGCCGAAGGAGGCGAGCGCGGCGGCGGAGTCGCCGCCACCGACGACGGTGGTTCCGGGCGCCTTCGCCACCGTTTCCGCCAACGCCCTCGTGCCCTCGGCGAACGGGGCGAGCTCGAACGCTCCCATCGGGCCGTTCCAGAACACCGTCCCCGCCCGTGTCACCTCCTCGCCGTATTCCGCGGTCGTGCGCGGCCCCACGTCGAGGCCCATCCAGCCCTCGGGGACGTCGGTGCCCTCGTGCTCGCGACGCTCCGCGTCCTCGTCGAAGCGATCGCCCAGCACGAGATCGAGCGGCAGCAGCAGCCGGCACCGGGAGGACTCGGCCTTCTCGAGCGCCCCGCGGGCGAGCTCGACGCCCTCCGCCTCGACCAGCGAGTCGCCGGTCGACTTGCCCTGCGCGCGGAAGAAGCTGAAGCACATCGCGCCGCCGATCAGCAGGGTGTCGGCGGTGTCGAGGAAGCGGTCGATCAGGGCGATCTTGTCGCTCACCTTGGCGCCGCCGAGGACGACGACGAGCGGCCGCTCGGGCGCCTCGATTATCGAGCGCAGCGTGACCACCTCGCGCTCGAGCAGCAGCCCTGCGACCGCCGGATGAAGGCGCTCCGCAACCCCAGCCGTCGACGCGTGCGCGCGGTGGGCGGAGCCGAAGGCGTCGTTGACGTAGGCGTCCGCCAGCGAGGCGAGCTCCTCCGCCAGCGCCGGATCGTTCTCGGTCTCGCCGCGCTCCCAGCGGGTGTTCTCGAGCACCAGCACGCTGCCCGGGTCGAGCCGCTCCGCGCCCCGGCGCACCTCCGGGCCGATCACCTCGGGCGCCTGGAGCACCGGTGCGTCGATCAGCTCGCCCAGTCTGTCCGAGACCGGCTTCAGAGATGTGTCCGGATCGCGCCCCTGCGGTCGTCCGAGATGCGAGCAGAGGATGAGCCGCACGCCCCGGTCGAGCAGCAGCTCGATGGTCGGCAGCGCCGCGCGGATGCGCGAGTCGTCCGCGACCTCGCCCTGCTCCAGCGGGACGTTGAAGTCGACGCGCGCGAGCACCCGATCGCCGCTGTCGGGCTCCAGGTCGCGGACCGTGCGCTTGCCGAACGCCGCCTGCGTCCCCGGATCGGGGCTAGGCAACCGGCGCCCCCGCGAGGACCCGCTCCGTGAGGTCCACGACGCGGTTCGAGTAGCCCCACTCGTTGTCGTACCAGGCGATGACCTTCACGAGTCGCTCGTCGATCACCATCGTCAGCGGCGCGTCGAAGATGGACGAGTAGGGCGACGTGATGACGTCGCTCGACACGATCGGGTCTTCGTTGTACTTCAGGATCCCCTCGAGCGCGCCGCTGTCGGCCCGCTCCGCGAAGGCCTCGTTCACCTCCTCGGGGCTCGTCGGCCGGCCGACCTGACAGACCAGGTCGACGACCGACCCCGTGACGACCGGCGCGCGCACTGAGATGCCGTTCAGCTTGCCGTCCAGCTCGGGGATGACGAGGCCGATGGCCTTCGCGGCGCCGGTGGAGGTCGGCACCAGGTTGGCGGCGGCTGCGCGCGCTCGACGCAGGTCCTTGTGAGGCGCGTCCTGGAGCCGCTGATCAGCGGTGTAGGCATGGATCGTCGTCATGATCCCGCGCTCGATCCCGACCGCTTCGTGCAGCACCTTGGCGACCGGCGCGAGACAGTTCGTCGTGCAGGATGCGTTCGAGATGACGTGGTGGCGCTCGGGGTCGTAGGCGTCGTCGTTGACGCCCGGGGCGAGCGTCACGTCGGGCTCGGTCGCCGGCGCCGAGATGATCACCTTCTTCGCGCCGGCTTCGAGGTGCTTCGCGGCATCGTCGCGCTTGGTGAAGAGACCGGTCGACTCGACCACCACCTCCGCGCCCGTGTCGCTCCACGGCAGGGCGGCGGGGTCGCGCTCGGAGAAGACCTTCAACTCGCGACCGTCGACCAGCAGAGCGTCGTCCGTGTAGTCGACGTCGCCCGGGAACCGCCCGAGGATCGAGTCGTACTTCAAGAGGTGGGCGAGGGTCTTCGTGTCGGTGATGTCGTTGACGCCGACCCAGTCGACGTCCGCGCCCCGGGCATGGGCCGCCCTGAAGACGTTGCGGCCGATGCGGCCGAAGCCGTTGATGCCGGCCTTCAAGGCCATCGCTACTCCCTTTCCTTCGTCGTCGGAATTCCGCGCTGAATCTATCGGAGACTCGGTTTCCCACTGCGCTGGGGGCGAAACGCGGGGCGCGGTTTTGGTCGTGCTGCCGCGCCGGGGTGGGCGGGCGCGGCCGCGAGTTTCCGGGCGGCGCAGCGCCCCAGGTCAGGGCCGCCGCGGCGGCTTGTCCATGTCGCGGTGGACCACGTCGACGAGGTAGTCGCCGCGGCCGTTGTAGATGCGCGCGAGATGGTCCGCGATCACCACCGAGCGGTGGCGGCCGCCGGTACAGCCGATGCCGATCGTGAGGTGCGACTTGCCCTCCTGCTCGTACGCCGGCAGCAGGTAGTCGAGCAGCGGCGTCAGCCGCTCGTAGAACTCGCCGATCCCGTCCGAGCCCTCGACGTACTCGACGACGGCATCGTCCTGGCCGGTCAGCTCGCGCAGCTCCGCCTCGTAGTGCGGGTTCGGCAGGAAGCGGACGTCGAAGGTGAGGTCCGCGTCGCGCGGGGTCCCGTGCTTGAAGCCGAACGTCATGAAGGTTACGGCGACCTTGCCAGGCGTCCCGTGCGGCAGCATCTTGTCCGCGACGACCTTGCGCAGCCGCGCGGCTGAGAGGTCGCTCGTGTCGATCGAGACGTCGGCGCGCTCCTTCAGCGGCGCCAGCAGCTCCTGCTCGCGGCGTATCGCCGCCTCGACCGACCCGCCGTCTGCCAGCGGGTGACGGCGGCGGGTCTCCTTGAAGCGGTTGATGAGGACCGGCTCGGCGGCCTCGAGATAGAGCAGCCGGTAGGGGATCCCGCGGCCGTCGAGGTCCTCCAGCACCCTCACCAGCCCGTCGAAGAACTCGCCGCCGCGCACGTCCGAGGCGACGGCCGCGCGCTCGACCTTGCTGCCCTCGTGTCCGAAGAGGTCAGCGAGAGAGCCGATCATCTCGGGCGGGAGGTTGTCGACGCAGAAGTAGCCGGCATCCTCGAAGGTGGCCATCGCCTGGGACTTCCCGGCGCCCGAGAAGCCCGTGATGACCACGAAGTCCTCGACCTTCTTCGCTGGGATGCGCTTCGTTGCGGTCACCGGACCTTGTTTACGTACGCGTGTATGTCGCGGGCGACCTTCCCGGGCAGGCCGGGGACGGCCTCGAGCTCCTCGCGACTCGCCTTGAGGAACCGCTCCGGCGAGCCGAAGTGGTGGAGGATGGCGCGCTTGCGAGCGGGTCCCACGCCCGGCAGCTCGTCGAGTACGGAGTGGGTCATCGCCCGGTCGCGGCGACCGCGGTGGAACTCGATGGCGAAGCGGTGCGCCTCGTCGCGTACCCGCTGGAGCAGCTGCAGCTCCGAGCTGTCGTGCGCCAGCCGCAGCGGGGTCCTCCTGCCGGGTTGGAAGACCTCCTCGATCCGCTTCGCCAGGCTGACCACCGTCACTCCGAGGTCCTGGAACGGGCCAAGCTCCTTGAGTCCCGCCGAGAGCTGACCCTTCCCGCCGTCGATCACGATGAGCGCCGGCACGGAGGCGAAGCTCTCATCGAACTCCTTGTCATGCGGGCTGCGCTCGCGCTGCGCGACGTACTGCGCCATTCGCCGGGAGAGCACCTCTGCCATCGCTGCGAAGTCATCCTGAACGGTGCCTCGGATGCCGAAGCGCCGATAGTCCGCCTTCTTCGGCGCGCCGCCCTCGAACGCCACCATCGACGCGACTGTGTGGGCGTGCATCAGGTTCGAGATGTCGAAGCACTCGATCCTCATCGGGATCGTGTCCATGCCGAGCGCGCGTTGGAGCCCGTCGAGCGCCTCGATTCGCTGCGAGCGGCGGCGCTCGGACCGCAGTCGATCCTGGTCGAGCGCCAGCCTGGCGTTCCGCTCGGCCAGCTCGAGGATGCGCCGCTTGTCGCCGCGCTCGGCGTGCTTGACCTCGACCGGCGCGCCACGACGCTCGGCCAGCGCCTCGGCCAGGGTGTCGCAGCGCTCGACGCTTCTCTGGATGACCACCTGCGGCGGCACCGCGATGGCGCTCGCGTAGTACTGGAGCACGAACTCCTCCGCGACCTCGGGCTCGTCGCGGTGCGCCGCGTTCTCGAGGTAGAAGCTCTGTCGGTCCGCCAGGACCCCATCTCGCACCTGGAACACCTGAGCGTTGGCGTCGCTTCCCTCGGCCGCCACGGCGATGGCGTCCAAGGTCCCAACCGCCTCGTTCGAGATCCGCTGTCGCTCGAGCAGGCTGCGCACGGCCTTCAGGCGATTCCGGAAGATGGCGGCGTGCTCGAACTCCTGGCGCTCGGAGGCCTGCTTCATCCCCTGGTCGAGCGCCCGCTCGATCTGCCGGTAGCGGCCCGAGAGGAAGTCGATGATCGTCTCGACGTTGTCGCGGTACGCCTCCTTCGAGATGTATCCGACGCAGGGCGCCTGGCAGCGCTTGATGTAGTAGTCGAGACAGGGGCTCCCCGAGGCCCGGCCCGGCTCGGGCCCCTCGCACGTGCGGTACTGGAAGACCTTGCCGAGGAGGTCGAGCGTCTCGCGCACGCGTTTGGCGTTGCTGAACGGTCCGAAGTAGGCCCGGCCACGACGGTGGCGCTCGCGCGTGAAGTAGATGCGCGGGTAGTCCTCGTCGAGGCTGATCCCGATGTAGGGGTACGACTTGTCGTCGCGGAGACGGACGTTGAAGAGCGGCCGGTGGCGCTTGATGAACTCCTGCTCGGCGAGCAGCGCCTCCGCCTCGGTCTCGGTGGCGATGAAGTCGATCTCCGCGACCTGGGAGACCATGTCCCCCGCGCCGCGCGTGGCGGGCTTCGAGAAGTGGCTGGCGACCCGCTTCCGGATCGACCTGGCCTTGCCCACGTAGAGCGCCTTGCCGGCCTCGTCCTTGAACAGGTAGACGCCCGGCCCCTCGGGCAGGCTCCTTCGCTGCTGCTTGAGACGATCGTCGACGGCGCTGGTCGCCATTCCGAGATCGAGGATAGGACGCGCGATGCCGGATCCCGGCGGCGGGGGCGCTCGTCGCGGCTCGCTGACGGCCCGGGCGGCTCTGGTGAGCCGCGGCGCTCAGACGGCGCCCCAAGGATGGCCGAGGGGCGTAGAGCCCGCGATACGCTCCCGCCATGACCATCACCGTGAACGGGATCGAGGAGCTCAGGGGGCTCGTGGGCCGAACTCTCGGCCCGAGCGACTGGCGGGAGGTCACCCAGGCCGAGATCGACCAGTTCGCCGACATCGCGCGGGACCACCAGTGGATCCACGTTGACGTCGAGCGCGCCAAGGCAGAGAGCCCGTTCGGCACGACCGTGGCGCACGGCAATTTGACGCTGTCGATGATCGACGGCTTCCGGCCGTCCCTGGTCGAGTCCGCCGGCTTCAAGCTCGGCGTCAATCTCGGGTGGAACAAGGTGCGCTTCCCGGCGCCGGTGCCGAGCGGCGGTCGCATCAGGGGAAGCGTCGAGACGCTCTCGGTCGAAGAGCTTGGCGGCGGCTGGTACCAGATCACCCAGAAGTGGACCGTGGAGGTGGAGGGGTCGGAGAAGCCGGCGTGCGTGGCCGAGTCGGTCGGTCGCGTGCTGGTCTGACCCGGTCGCGAGCTCGTCCAATCGGTGGCGAGCTCGTGCGAATCCGGCGGCCCGAGCTGGTCGGCATGCTCTCCTGCGACGCGCGCGCACGCGTCAGGCGCGGATGACGCTCAACCCGCCCAGCCCGTCGACAGCGTCGAAGTCGTCGTCCTGAGTAACCACGGGTATGCCGTGAGCGACGGCCGTCGCCGCGATCCACAGATCGTTCACATTGATACCTCGGCCGAGCTCGGCCAAGTGGACCCGGAGCCGCGCCCAAGCCGTCGCGACCGGCTCGTCCACAGCGAGGACCTGCACGTCTCCGATCGCGCCGACCGCCGCAAGCCTACGCGCGCGCGCATCGACGTCACGCGCCGCGAGGACGCCGACATGCAGCTCCGCGACCGTGATCACGGAGACAGCGGACTCATCGGGTATCGCCGCCTCGTTCAGTACCCGCCCTGTCTCGCCAGCGATGAAAATGCTCGTGTCGAGAAGACCCCTACGTGGGGCGGTCATCACGCGACGGGCCGCAGCTCGTCGGTCGTCCCGCCGGCCAGCCGCGCGAGATCATCGCGAAGGCCAGGGTCCGCCTGAGCGGTCTCGAGCCGCCGCAGAAGGTCCTGACGCGGCAGCCACCGGCGTCGTTCGGGCTCGATTGGACCTAGCGATGCGACGGGCTTACCACGCGTCGTGATCACCACCCTCTCTCCGGCCTGCACCCGGCGGAGGAGGGCCGCGGTGTTGTTGCGGAGGTCCCGCGAAGCGACTTCCTCGGACATGGACATGCGACGATCGTAGCACTCTTGTCGCACACCGCTCTGCTCGCGAAACGTACGCATGCGACCTCACTCCACGAGCCGGATCTGGAATGTGGGCATGGCTGCGTCGCCGGCGCCGCCCAGCAGGCCCAGGATCTTCGCCACGTAGGCCTGGGTCTCGGGGAATGGAGGGATGCAGCCGCAGCGGGCTACCGGTCCCGGGCCCGCGTTGTACGCCGCCAGCGCCAGCGGGACCGAGGCGAACTGGCGGAGCAGGTCGCGCATTAGATGCGCTTGCGCATCGATCGCCTGCTCAGCGTCGAAGGGGTCGCTCAGCCCGAGCGACCCCGCAGTAGACGGCATGAACTGCGCGATCCCCTCCGCGCCCGCGGGCGACTCCGCGAACGGGTTGAAGTTCGACTCCGCGTAGAGCTGCGCCGCGAGCAGCGCCGCCCCGATGTTCCAGCGCTGCGCCGCCCGGTTGATCGCCGGCGCGAATCGCGGCGGAACGAACGACGGCAGCCCGCGACCGCCGTCGGGCCGACCGAAGCCGACGCTTGAGCTCCCCGAGTTGAGCGTGTAGCCGAAATGCCAAGCTTCCCATTCATACCTGCGCACGAAGCCGAACCGCCTGCTGTTCGCTTCGAGCCAGCCGTAGGCGGCTTGTGGGCCGAGGTCGAGCTCGGTGGCGTAGCGGTGCAGGCTCTCGCCCGGTGGCGCCACCCATTTGGGGTCGGGGTGGGCAGCGAACAGCCTGGCCTGCTCGGCGTCGGAGCGATAGCCGCTGGTGACGGTCAGGAATAGCCCGGCCTCACGCTTAGCGGCTTCCGCCATGCGGTCGAAGGCGAGCGCCACGTCCGGCCTCATTGGTTTGCCCTGCCTGTAGGCGAGCGGACCGTGGTAGCCGCCGCCCGAGGCCTGGTCGGGCATTCCCAAGCCGTCCAGGCCGGCCAGCAGCTCCGCGGTGGCCCGGGCGCGCACCTCGATCCGCCGCCGCCCGCTCTCCTGCCCGATTCGTACCGCGGCCCGGCCATGCACGGCGACCGTCACCCGGGTGGGCGCGAACGAGCCCCCTGGGAAGCTCACGTCGGCCGCCTGGACCGGCACCCCGTTGCGCTCTCCCGCCCGCACCGCGGCCGCTCGCGCCCGGGCAAGGTAAGCGGCGGTCGAGAGGTGGCCCGGGTTGCGCGCCCCATCGGGAAGGAAGGCCGGCTCGAACAGCCGCGGATAGAGCTCCCGCATGACCTGCGCCGCCGACACCACCGCCAGGTCCGCCGCCCGCTGATGCCGCCCCTTCGCCCCCAGCGCCTGGCCGATCCCAAACAGGATCAATACGCCAACCAGCACTGCCGCGACCACCCCCAACAACAACAACGCCGCCTGGCCCGACTCACCCCCCAGCGAAAACTTCGCGCGGGGTGCACGGCGGGAAGACACCCCGAGGCTGCATTGCGCGTCGGCGGCAGGCGATGGTGTCGAGCTCACGCTCGGGGACGCTGCCGGCGCCCGCGTTACGCCACAACGCCAGTCCGTTACAACGGCGAATGATTTCGGGCTGCGTCCCCTACCCGATGTCGAACCTGGAGCCTGGAGGTTTGGCAGCGAGCTCGTCGCCGCATGGGGCAGCGGCCCTCAACTGTGGCCGCCTCAAGGACTGCCGGCGCTGCACGGCCTCTTCGTCTTGAGAATCGACCTGGCCCTCTCCGCAGGCTGGGGAGGGCGGACGCTGTAGAGGGCTGGATTGCCGGCTGACGACCATCCCTCCGGAGAGGGCGAAGCAGCAAGGCCTGCCGCCTCGAACATTCGTCCATTCCCGGTCACGATCCGTGCCGCCGCGCCCGTATTGCCGACCACCTTTGGAGACACGCGCTCGCCGGCTCCACCCTCGATGGCACGCGTGATCCGCCGAAGAGACCTGACGTGGCACAACAGACGCCCACGACGTACGACCTGGGCCGAGATCGCTGCCTCCGTGCGCCCGGCACGAAGGCTCTCGGCCGATCGCAACGCGCGACGACAACGGGGCCAGACCGGCTGCCGCATCGTCACGCTGGTCGCTTGCCGGAGGATGCGAGAGGACGCCCCGCCACGCGCCGCGGCACTCGATGAGATCGCTCCTCGACCCCCCGCGTCCGACTGGCGCCAACCTCGGCGAGGCGCCCCACGACGGCTTCTCCGTTCGCCCCAGGGTTCGGGGAAAATCGATCTACCTCGGCGAGCAGACGCTGCAGGTTCGCGGCGTTACCTACGGCACCTTCCGCCCGCGTGGCCCCGCCGCTGAGCAATTCCCTTCGCCTCCAGATGTCGCCGATGACTTCTCGAGGATGGCAGCCACCGGCATCAACGCGGTCCGAACGTACACGGTCCCGCCCCAGTGGCTCCTCGATCTGGCGCTGGAGCGGGGCCTTCGGGTGATAGTTGGGCTGCCGTGGGAGCAGCACGTCACGTTCCTGGACGAGCGGGCGCGCGCGGACGCGATCTGCCGGCGTGTGCGAGAAGGCGTCCGCTCCTGCCAGGGGCATCCGGCCGTCCTATGCTATGCCGTCGGAAACGAGATTCCGACGTCGATCGTGCGATGGCATGGGCCTCGGCGGATCGAGCGCTTTCTGGAGCGACTGTGTAACACGGTCAGGGACGAGGACCCCGGCGCGCTCGTCACCTACGTCAACTACCCGAGCACCGAATACCTCCGGCTCCCGTTCGTCGATCTCGTCTGCTTCAACGTGTTCCTCGAGTCGGAGCAGGCGTTTGAGTCCTACGTGGCTCGGCTTCAGAACCTGGCCGGCGACCGGCCACTGCTACTGACGGAGCTCGGCCACGACAGCCGGCGCAACGGAAAGCAGGAACAGGCCGCGGCGCTCGAGCGCCAGCTGCGGACGGCGTTCGGCATGGGTTGCGCCGGGGCGGTCGTGTTCTCGTGGACGGACGAATGGCATCGAGGCGGTTTCGACGTAGGCGACTGGGACTTCGGGCTCGTCGACCGTGGCCGGCAGCCGAAGCCGGCGCTGGCGGCGGTTGCCAAGGCGTTCGCCGCCGAGTCGCAGTCGCCTCCCGAGAAGCACTGGCGACCCGCATCCGTGGTGGTCTGCACCCACAACGGCGAGCGCTGGCTACGCGGCTGTCTCGCGGCGCTTGCTCGCGTCGACTACCCGGACTACGAGGTGATCGTCGTCAACGACGGGTCTACCGACGCGACTGCGAGCATCGCCGCGGAGTTTCCACGCTTCCGCGTGGTC
>Ga0126312_10000530_pt1 | contig 23163 bp, 28 predicted proteins | sample Plot104A_FD_92537 | JGI IMG/M metagenome (GOLD analysis project Ga0126312, IMG submission 92537) | Serpentine soil microbial communities from UC McLaughlin Reserve, CA, USA - Plot104A | ecosystem: Environmental > Terrestrial > Soil > Grasslands | place: USA: UC McLaughlin Reserve, Lake County...
TCGTCCATCGCCCTGAGGGCCTCGGAGTTGAGGCGGGTCAGCTCGTTCGTCAGCAGCAGGACGCCCATCGCGATCAGCACCAGCCCCGATACGACCGTGATCGCGGTGTAGTGGTTGCGGAAGAAGCGGAAGACGCCGGAGAAGGTCGAGAAGGCGAGGGCGCTGAGGATGAACGGCACCGCGAGGCCGAGCGCGTAGAAGGCGAGCAGCACGCCGCCCTGGCCGACGGTGTCGCCGTTCCCGGCGGCGGTGAGGATGGCGCCAAGCGTGGGGCCCGTGCAGGGGAGCCAGGCGACCGCGAAGGCCAGGCCCGCGACGATCGGGCCGCCGGCATGCGCGCGCTGCAGCAGCGCCTCGGGCCGCCACTCGCGGTTGAGCAGCGGCACGAACAGCATCGAGATGAAGAGAACGCCCATCACGATCAGCACGAGCCCGGACACCTGCCGGAGCAGCTGGCGGTGGTCCTGAAGCGTCTGGCCGAGGCCGGTGGCCGTCATGCCCAGCGCCACGAACATCACGCCGAAGGCGAGGCAGAAGAGCAGCGCCGGCCCGAGCACGCGCGCCCGGCCGCGCCCCTCTTGGATGTCCGCGAACGACACCCCCGAGATCGTCGACAGGTAGCCGGGCACGAGCGGCAGCACGCACGGCGACACGAACGAGATGAAGCCGACCGCGAACGCGGCGACCACGGTCGTATCCACGGAATCAGCCGCGATCACAGGTCGTAGCGGTCCATGTCGGCGTCGAGGCGCTTGCTCGCCACGGGCGGATTGCTAGACGCCGGCTCACGCTGCCGTCGCCAGCGGGATGCCCCGACCGCCACTCCGATCAGCGCCAGGAGGATCGCGAGCGCAGGAATCACGTACACGAGCACGTCGGCGAGATCGTCGTCCTGCTGGTCGCCCGGCAGCGCCAGCACGCGCTCGCCGTACTGGGCCGCGAGGGCTCGCTTGATCTGGCCCTTGGTGCGGCAGCGGTCGACCTCGCGCTGGATGAAGGCGCGCTCGCGCTCCGCCTGCGGCGCCTCCTCGGCGAGGTTGAGCGGGGTGCCGCAGACCGGGCACATCACCTCGTCCTCCAGGTCACCGAGGCTCGTCCGGGGGCAGGCGGCGGCGCCAGGCGCCAGCACCAGCAGCGCCACCGCGGCGACAAGCAGCGCTCGCCTCACGAACCCTCCCGCAGCAGCGGGTCGACCTGCCGGCGGAGGAAGGCCGCGTCCACCGGTCCGCGCCGGGTCGCGGCGATGCGCCCCCAGCGGTCGATCACGAACGTCTCTGGATAGGCGATTACCCCGAAGTCGTCGAGCGTGTCGCCCCCCTTGTCGCGCAGCATCGGATAGCTGAGACGGAATTCGCGGGCGAAGGCGCGGGCGTCCGACGAGACGTCGAGGATGTCGACCCCGAGGACCGTGCCGCCGCGCGGAGTGATGCGCCGGTGCCAGCGCTCGAGCAGCGGCGACTCCTTGCGGCAGGGCACGCACCAGGAGGCCCAGAAGTTGAGCACCACGACCTTGCCGCGCATCTCGGCGAGCGAGGCGCGGCCCGGACCGGAAAGACTCGGCAGGTCGAAGCCGGGGGCCTTCTTGCGCTCGCCCTTGGCGATAGCGTGCTCGATCGCGCGGTCGGGCTCGTTGGCGCTAAGGCCGTAAGCGAGCAGCCCCACGAGGGCCGCGACGGCGACGATCACCGCGATCGAAATAGGCGAGAGAGCCCTCCTCATAGGAGCCAATCGAAGGGTAGAGCCGGTCTAGAATGGGCCGCCGCAGCGCGGACGTAGCTCAGTTGGTAGAGCGTCGGCTTCCCAAGCCGAAGGTCGCGGGTTCGAGACCCGTCGTCCGCTTTCATTGGCTCGCATGGGTCTGCCGCTTTGGCCTGCTATTCCGGCGAATCGGCGGGCATCTGTTCGTTGGATCGCCGCCAGCTCGCATGCGGTTCATGCCCTTGCCGGGCGTCGTGGTCGCATCCTGTCGCATCCAGGCGTGTTAAGCGGCCGTTGGCGTGGCCGTGAGGAAGTCGCGAAGGCACTGCTCTGAGCAGAACCAGAGCTCCTCGTCGCCTTGGCGGAGCCGGGCAGCCGCTGGCGCCTCGACGGTTCGGCCGCAGGCCGGGTCGGTCTTTGCCTCCTGGGCCGCCAGGCGGTAGAGCGCGACCGGCTTCTCCGCGCCTCGCAGCATCCTTACTCCGACGTTCTCGACCGGAGCGACCTCGCCGAGTCGTTCAGCGACCGCCTCGGTCAGGACGGTCTGGCCGGCAGCGGCGGTGCCAGTCACGCGTGAGGCGATGTTGACGGTGGTGCCGATGTAGTCGCCGGCGCGATAGATCGCCGGCCCGCGGTGCATTCCCACTCGCAGACCCGGGAGTGAGGGATCGTGGCGAGCCGCCTCGTGGACACCGCGGGCGAATGTGACGGCGTCATCGGCGCGCCGGAAGGCGAGCATCAGGGCGTCGCCGATGTGCTTTACGACCTTGCCGTCGTGGTCCAAGGCGAGGGGTCTCACGAGCGAATCGACTCGGGTCATCAGCTCGATCGCCGCCTGGTCGCCTTCTGTCTCGGTCAGCTTGGTGAAGGACTCGACGTCGATGAAGACGATCGTGGCCTCCACGGAGCCTCGGCCGCGTCCGGGATCGGTGTCCACCAGGTGGACGTAGGCGTCCTCGATGTCGGCCTGAACGAAGTGCTCGCGAAAGACGCGCTGGACGATCTGGTCGATTAGCGGCAGCGCCATCTCCTGCAGGCCGTGGAGTTGAGGGGCCAGCTGCTCTTCCGTCATGCCTTGCTCGATGAGGCGCTCGTGGATGTGGACGTGCACGAGCCTGACCAGGGCCTCAGCGAGCCGGCGCAGGGTGTCGCCGAAGACGCGGGCGCCTTCGATGGCTGCCTCGCGCGGCATGCCGGCATCGGCGATGGTCTTGAAGCCCTCCAGCATCCGCAGGTCTTCCGGGAGGAACCCGCGCCTGGTCCAGCCGAGCGCGACGAGCATGTCGTCCACGAGCTCCCGATCGACGCCCACTCGGAGGGCCGCTTCCTCGACTGAGAGCGGCTTCTCGCGCGGATAGATGTACTCGCCCAGGAAGGGCTCTATCTCGCCACTCTTGATGTCGCTTGCGAGCTGCTCTGCATCGTGACCGAGCGCCTCGTAATGGCGCACCGTCATCAGCCGTACAAGGTCGAAATCGTCGAAGTGTCCGGATCCGGTCGGGTCGAGCAATCCGACCGCAGCGAGCTCGCCGATCTCCGCCGGTGGCATCTCCACCAGCTCGGCGAACTCCTCGAGCGACATCGAAGTTCGCATGAAGGCCTCCGCCGAGGGAGGCTACGGGATTGTCACGTCCTGTTCGCGCTGGCCAGGAAAGCCTGGTCGAACGCCCCCTCCACACGGCGGGCTCACTCGTTAGGCGGCCAGCCGCCCTAGAGCGTCGGCAATCCACTTCTCCGGGGGAAGGGGCGAGGCGCTGACCGGCCCGCGATAGATGCGGCACTTGAGTCCGAAGTCAGTGCGTCGGTTGACGCCCGGCTCGATGTCCCGTCCGTCGATCCGTACCGTCGGCGAGCCCAGGAACCGTTCGGCCTCGGCGGCCTCCGGCGTCTCTACCCGACGCAGCTCGACGGCCGTCTCCACGCCGAGATCCTTGAGAAGTCCCCGCAGCCGTGGGAGCAGCGCCTCGTAGCTCGGACAGCCGTCGAAGTAGAGGAGCTCGACGGTCATCCCCCCAGCCTCGCGAGCAGCTCGTCGGGCCGCCGCTGGAACTCGCGCAGGCAGCCGGGGCAGCGGCAGAGGCGGACCTCGGCGCCGTTGCGTTCGGTGGCGACCGTCATCGCCCGTGGCTTCTCCCCGAGGCAGACGGGGCAAACGACCCAGTCGGCGATCTCGGCGAGATAGGCGGCGGGGTTGGCGCGGAAGGTCTCGGCGCAGCCCCCACAACAGAAGCGATACTCGGTCCCGTCGTGGGTCTCGAGCGGGGCGCTCGAGAAGTCGATCCCGAGACGCACCAGCGAGCAGCTGCAGGTCGGGCAGATGCCGCCGTTCACGGTCGCTCCCGTCCACTGAGGACGGTCCCCAGCACGCCGCCCAGGGCAAGCACCCCGGCGCCCACGCAGAGCGTGACTGCCCTCCAGCCGGCGATCGCACCGCCGATCAGCAACACGGCCCCGCAGCAGACGAGCGCGGCCGCCAGGCCCGCGAGCGGCGCGAAACTCTCGCGGCTCATCTTCGCGTTCCCTCCGTCGTCGCGGCCGGAGACTCCGGGCCGGTCAGCCTCGGTGCGTCGCCGCGCAGCCTCGCCTCGGCCACGTCGAGCGGGGCGAACAGCGGACAACCCACCTGATCATCACGCTGGAGCAGCGCGTTCGAGATCGCGGTCACCTCGCAGCCACCGCTGCGCCGAGCAGCAGCGACGAGCATCGAGGCCCCGTAGAAGACAAACGACGCGCCAGCCGTCGCGGGCAGCGAGAACAGCGGGATCAGGACGGCCAGGTTGAGCACGTGCCCGAGCGGCCCCGTGGCGCGAATGGGCTCCGACCGGCGGCGCACCCAGAGCAGAACACCGGCCAGGACCAGAGCGGGCATGACGACCAGCCCGAGCGCCGCGTCGGTCCACTCGGGGTCGCGCCAGAAGAGCGCGAGATAGATGAGGAGGAGACCGACGCCGACTTGCGCCAGCGTCCCCCAGCTGCCCGTCGCGAGACCGGTGTCGGTCCTGGTACCCGCCGAGCCTTGTCCGCTTACAGCCACTTCAACCCCTTCCTTCGTTCGCGAACTTACATCAGATTTCGACGATATCGTAATTTGTCGATATGATGCCTGCCGGTATGAGCGCACTCGCCGAGGCACCGTTTGAGCTCTCCGACCGGCCGCTCGAGTCCGAGCTGCTGGCCAAGTACTTCCGGGCCTTTGGCGACCCGACGCGCGTTCGCATCCTCGAGGCCCTGACCGAGGGCGAGCGCTCGGTTGGTGAGCTGGTCGAGCTGCTCGGCGAGCCGCAGCCCAAGGTCTCCAACCACCTGGGCTGCCTGCGCTGGTGCGGCTTCGTCTCCAGCCGCCGCGAGTATCGGACGGTCTACTACCGCGTCGCCGACCGGCGCGTCACGAAGCTGGTCGAGCTCGGGCGCGCTTTACTCCGCGACAACGCCGAGCACGCGGCGGCCTGCCGCCAGATCGACGGCCGTTGCTGATGGGAGAAACCAAGAGTGATGCGCACCAACGTCGGATTCCTGATCGGCTGGCTGGACGCCCTGCGTCGCGACGACCGCCAGACCGTGCTCGCGAGCCTCGAACCCGAGGTTGTCTGGCAGGGGCTGAAGCCGGACTGGGTCTGCCGTGGACCGGAGGCGGTCGTGGACGTCTTCAGTCAGCATCGCGACGCCGGCCGCGAGGTGGAATCGCTTGAACTCCTCGGCGCGGAACGACACGCCGTCCTCCACGCCCGCGGCCCCGGCGTAAGGGAGATCGAGGTCGAGCTCGAAGACGGCATCTACAACGTCTTCGCGATCTCGGATGGGAGGGTGATGCGCATCGACGATTTCGCCGACCGTGCCGCTGCCTTCAGCACTGCGGGAATCGAGAACGGCCCGCCTAGGGCTGGAAGCTGAGCAGAGGCGCCCGTGGAACTGACCGCGACAGCGACCTGATCCCATTCGTGTAGGTCGCCGACCTCGCCCGCTCCGTCGCCTTCTACGAGCGGCGCTGCGAGCGCCAGGCGCGCAGGAAGCCGAGAAGCGCGACCAGGAGGGCCGCGTCGACCACGAACAGCCATGGCTCGGCGGGCCCGCTCAGCAGTAGAAGGGTTGCGGCGATGCTCAGGATCACCGCGAGCCACAGCCAGGCGCGGTAGGGCACGGCCCGATTCTGAGCCACGGCGGAGCCGCGCGGGGGCAACTGCTCACCTCCGCCAACGGTCGCCGCCCTTAGGCTGCCCGCTGTGCTGCCCTCCGTACCTGCCCCCGCCGGCGCTAGGGCCGTCTGCCGCGGTGGAGCGGGATCCGCGCGTAGTGATCGTGGACCACCTGCCAGGCCGGCTTCTTGACGCCGTTGTAGGTGATCAGGGCCTTGTGGTGGCGTGTGTTCCAGTCGCGGATCTTCGGCGCGCCGCCGGTCCAGCCGGGGTAGATCTCGAACTCGCGCAGCGTCCAGTAGATCGCTCCGGAGAGGTAGGGCGAGCGATCGACCACGTCGAGCGTCCTCCCGGCGTGGGCGGCCTGGAACAGGTAGCCGCCCTTCTCGCCGAGCGGCGCGCTGGCCATCTCCTGCAGCCCCTCGGAGCCGAACTCGGTCATCACGAGCGCCCGCCCCGGATAGAGGTCGTGCATTTCCTGGATGAAGGGCTGGAGGTCGTCGAAGTTCGGGACCCAGCTGTACCAGCCGAAGTACTGGTTCAGGCCGAGGATGTCGAAGTTGGAGAAGGTGAACTGCTCGGGGAAGCCGGGCCGGGACTTGATGTCGAGCGTGATCGGCAGGGTCGGGTCGAGATTGCGGGCGTACTTGGCGGCGACGGTGAGGAAGCGCTTGGTGCCGGGATGTTTGTCCGGGACGAACGACAGCTCGTTGGCCACCGAGTGGGTGATCACCGACGGGTGGCTGCGGGCGGCCTTGACGGTGCGGCGCACCGTCAGCCACGCGCGGGTGCGCTGCTTGGGCAGCCTGAGCAGGTTGTAGCGGTGATCGCGCTGCCAGATGGGGGCCTCGTTCCAGACCATGATGCCCATGCGGTCGAGGCGGTCGAGCAGCCGCTCGTCGAGGAGATAGTGGGCCCGCGTGACGTTCGCGCCCAGCTCCTTGAGCTCGCTGGCGATCGTGTTGACGTCGTTCCGGCTGAGGGCGGCGCCGTTCCCGGGCATGTCCTCGTGGATCGACGCGCCGCGGAGCTGGAGGGGGCGGTTGTTCAGGTAGAGGTGGGCGCGCTTCACGGTCACCGAGCGGAGCCCGACGTGGTCCCTGATGCGCTGCTGCACCCTGCCGCCCTCCCACAGGGCGAGGCGGGCGGAGTACAGCCGGGGGTGATCCGGCGACCACAGCTTGGGTCCGCGTATCGGCAGCTTGAGCCGGAGGCGGCGGCTCCGCGTGCGCTGGCGCGGCAGCTTGAACACCTTGCGGATCACGCCGCCGCTCGGCGAACGCAGGCGGACCACCAGGGTCGGCTTGATCGTCTTCGCCATGCGCCGCTGGAGCTCGGTGTCGAGGAGCAGCGCCGCCTTGCAGCGGCGGGCGGCACCGCGACAGCGGACCTTGGACATCAGGCCGAGCCCCGACATGTACGCCCTGCCGACCGGGACGAGCTTGACCGCCCGCACGATCCCACCCCAGTTCCACCAGCCCTCGGGGAGCCGCGGATCCTTGCGGCTGTCGACCACGACGACCAGCGTGTTCATCCGCCGCGGCCGAAGTCGCCGGGCCTCCAGCATGAACGGCGTGTACGGGTCGTTGTTCCGGCCGATGACGCGCCCGTTGAGGGTGACCCGGGCGTGGCGCCGGACGCTCGCGAACGAGATCAGCCAGCGAAAGCCCTTCGGCGTGGCGGGCCCGCGGAAGCGAATCCGGTAGCGCTCGACCGTGCCCGGATACAGGCCGGGCAGGGCCCGGACGTCGAACACGCCGGGGACCCTGGCGGGGCGGTAGGGAGACGCCTGGCTGGCTCGGGCGCGGACGGGCGGGGCGGTCGGGTTGGCGCCCTCGGGCGCCGACTCCTCCGGCGGTGCCGGCTGCGGCTCCGCCGGGGCCGCGCGCTCGCTGCGGATCTCCCAGCCGTGGGAGAGGGTCAGGCTCTTGGGCGGGGCGGCCTGGGCCGCCGCGGGCAGGGCGAGGCATGCGAGGGCAACGGCGGCTCCCCGAATGGGCGCGCGGCGAGGCATCGATGGGTGTAACCGACGAATCCGCATCGGAGTTGCGGCGAGGCACCTGACAACCTAGCCATCGATGCCATCTCCAGATGCGGCTCTCACCGTTCTCGGGCTGCTGCTGATCGGTGGGGCACTGGTCTCGGGGCTCGCAAGGCGCAGCTTCCTTTCCCTTACGGCGCTGTTCGTGCTTGCCGGCTTCGCCCTCGGGAACGGCGGGCTCGAGGTGCTCGACTTCGACCCCCGCTCGGGGTTCGTGACCGTCCTCGCGGTCGTCGCCCTGATCGTGATCCTCTTCCGCGACGGGCTCGAGGTCGAGGCCGAGATGCTGCAGACGGCCTGGCACCTGCCGTTGCGGAAGCTGGTGCTGGCCATGCCGATCACCGGCGCGCTGATCGCCTGCGCGACCAAGGGCGTGACCGATCTCACCTGGACCGAGTCGTTCCTTGTCGGGGCCCTGTTGTCGCCGACCGATCCGGTGCTCTCGTCGTCGGTCGTCACGAACCCGCGCGTGCCGCGCCTGATTCGTCACTCGCTCAACCTGGAGTCGGGACTCAACGACGGCCTGGCGCTGCCGGCCGTGCTCGCATTCACGGCCGCGCTCGAGGCCGACAACGACTTCGTCTGGTGGCGGTTCGTTTTCCAGGACGTCACGCTCGGGTTCGTCACAGGCGGAGTCGTGGGCTTCCTTGCCGCGCGCCTCCTGCCCCGCGGGCGCGCCCTCGGCGCCGACGTGAGTCCGCACCAGAAGGCGCTCTACGCGCTGGGCGTGGCCTTCGCCGCCTACGGCGTCGCGGTTCTCGAGCCGCAGGCCAACGGGTTCATCTCGGTGTTCGTCGCTGCCATCGTCCTCGGCATCCTGCGCCCGGACATCCGCGAGTGCTTCGAGCGCCGCTCGGAGGACGTGATCGAGCTCGTCAAGCTCGGGGTATTCGTCGTCTTCGGGGCGCTCCTCACCACGGACATCCTGTTCGCGGATGGCTGGGCGGCGGTCGGAATCGCCGTGTTCGCTCTCGTCGTCGCCCGGCCGGTCGCCGTGTTCGTTGCCCTGGCGGGCACCCGTCAGGTTCGGGTGGACGGCAAGGCGTTCATGTCCTGGTTCGGTCCCAAGGGCGTGGCCACCATGACCTACGCCCTCTTCGTCCTCACCTCGGACGCCAGCGAGGCCGAGCGCATCTTCGGGATCGCCGCGCTCGCCGTGATGCTTTCGGTCGTCGCCCATGGCATAACCGACCAGCCCGGCGCCGAGTGGATAGCGAGACGCGCCGAGGCCCGCAGTGCGGCATGATGCCCGCCGGCAGAGAGGAGAGCTCGAAGAAAATGGACAGCTGGGACATCGCCTCGCTCGACGTACAGCCGCACCAGCCTGAGGTGCTGCGCTCGGACGACGAGGGGCGCGTGATCGCGATCAACCTGCCCGCCGGCGAGGAGCTGCAGGAGCACCAGGTCCACGAGCGCGCCTACCTTGTGGTCGCTGCCGGGGAGGTCGAGGTCGAGCAGGGGGGCGAGATCGTGAAGGGCGGGGCCGGCTTCCTGGCCCACTTCCCGCCCGGCGAGCGGCACGAGGTGCGTGCCAGCTCAGACGCGCGCATCGTGCTGGTTCTCTCGCCTTGGCCGGGCGAGGGGCACCCCAGCCGCCAGGGCTGACCGGCTGCCAGAATGCGGGCTGCCCTTGGACCCCGCCCGGAAAAGAAAGATCCGCCTCTTCGTGGCGCTGGGCGTCGCCGTGGCGCTCGCCACCGCGCTCATCTACACGAGCTTCAGTGCCTCGACCGAAGCGAGCAAGCCTTCGCAGCTGCGCGAGGGACGCTCCTACGAGGTTACCGGCAAGGTGGTCAACGGCTCGGTGCGCCACTCCGGCGACCAGCTCCTGTTCCGTATCCGCGACCGCGACGGCACGGCATCCGTGCCCGTCCGCTACGGCGGCGAGGTGCCGGACCCCTTCCGCGAGGGCCGCGAGGTGATCGTCAAGGGCGAGCTGAAGAACGGGACCTTCGAGGGCGAGCGGGACTCGCTTGTGACCAAGTGCCCGTCGAAGTTCACGAAGAAGAAGAACTCATGAGACGCGACCACTGATGGCCGGGGTCGGGTCCGCCTGCCTCTATGTCGCGCTGCTCGGCGGCGTCTACGCGGCCGGCGCGTCGCTCTACGGCGTCCGCACGGGCCGGTCGGAGTTCGTGATCTCCGGTCGCCGCGCGATCTACTGCATGGCGGGGCTGCTGACGGCTGCCATGGCGTTGCTGGAGGCCGCCTTCCTCCGCTCCGACTTCTCCTTGGCTGTCGTCGCCGAGGGCTCCTCGACCGACACGCCGACCTTCTACAAGGCTGCCGCGATGTGGGCCACGCAGGACGGCTCGCTGCTGCTTTGGGCGTTCCTCCTGACGCTCTTCGCGAGCATCGTGCTCTTCGTCACCCGGCGCACGCTGCGCGCGATCGCGCCCTACGCGACGGCGGTCCTCGCCGTCATCGCCGGCTTCTTCCTCCTGCTGATGGTTGGCTGGGAGAACCCGTTCGCGACGCTGTCGCAGGCGCCGGCTCAGGGCAACGGGCTCAACCCGCTGCTGCGCCACCCGGCGATGATGATCCACCCGCCGATGCTCTACACCGGGTACGTCGGCTTCGCGATCCCGTTCGCGTTCGCCATCGGCGCGCTGATCACCCGGCGCACCGGGGCGGACTGGATCCGCGCGACCCGCCGCTTCTCCCTGGTCGCCTGGACCTTCCTCGGCGCGGGGATCATGCTCGGCGCGCTCTGGTCGTACACCGAGCTCGGCTGGGGCGGCTACTGGGCCTGGGACCCGGTGGAGAACGCGTCGCTGATGCCCTGGCTGGTGGGCACCGCGTTCATCCACTCGATCATGGTCCAGGAGAAGCGGGGAATGCTGAAGGTCTGGAACGTGTCACTGATCTGCGGCACCTTCGCGCTCGCCCTGCTCGGCACCTTCCTCGTCCGCTCGGGCGTGCTCGACTCGATCCACGCGTTCGGCGCCTCGACGATCGGGGTCCAGTTCCTGACCTTCATCGCGCTCGTCCTGCTGGGCTCCCTGGTGCTGATCCTCAGCCGACTGCCCGACCTGCGCAGCGAGGCGCGGCTCGACTCGCTGCTCTCGCGGGAGGCGTTCTTCCTGCTGAACAACCTGGTCCTGCTCGGCCTGGCGCTCGTGATCTTCTGGGGCACCTTCTTCCCGCTGATCTCGGAGGCGCTGACCGGCGACAAGGCGAGCGTCGGCCCGCCCTGGTTCGACCGCCTGGTGACACCGCTCGCCCTCGTGCTGGTGCTGCTCTCCGGGATCGGGCCGGTGGTCGCCTGGCGACGGATCACGCCGCGAAACCTGAAGCGCGCGCTGGTCGTGCCGCTCGTGTTCACCGCAATCGCGCTGATCGCCTTGCTGGCGCTGACGAACGCCTCCGAGAGCCTCCCGTCGCTGGCGATGTTCTGCTTCGTGGCCTTTGTCCTGGCGGTGGTGGGGCAGGAGTTCTGGCGGGGCGCCAGGGCACGCCGCGTGATGACCGGCGAGGCTCTGCCGCGGGCCCTCGTCCGCCTGGCAGGGCGAAACCGGCGCCGCTACGGCGGCTACCTCGTCCACGCGGGGATCGCGTTGCTGTTCCTGGGCGTGGCCGCGTCGTCGGCCTTCCTCACGCAGCGGGACGTCCGGCTGCGACCGGGACAGTCCGCCCGAGTCGGCGACTACACGCTCACCTACCAGCGGGCCACCGCCGACCTCGGCGCCGACCGCGCCGGGACCGGGGCGCCCATCTCGATCGGCGGCGTGATGAAGCTGCGCAAGGGCGACAAGGTGGAGACGCTCCGTCCGGCGCGCAACTTCTATCCCGCGCGGGACGCCTCGCAGGGCCCGATAGGGCCGATCTCCCAGTTCTTCGAGGGCGAGGCCAACAGCGAGGTGGACCTCCGCTGGGGGCTCAAGCGGGACCTGTGGCTCGCGATCCGGCCCGACGTGACGTCGCTCGTACCCACTGCGCGCAAGCTCGACATGCGCCTGGCCGCGGCCGGCACCGACACCCAGGCGCGTGCCGTCGCCGCGCTCACCGAGATCTACCGCCGCGATCCCCCGCCGGCCGCCTTCCGTTTCATCGTCTCGCCCTTCGTCGCGTGGATCTGGATCGGCGGGGCGATCGCGGTGCTCGGAGCCCTCGTGGCGGTCTGGCCGTCGCCGGAGGCGCGCCTGCGCCGGGTCACCAGCATCTACGCGGCCAGGTTGGGCCGCGAGCTGTCGCGGGCGTAGCGCCACGGAGATCGGGCGATTCGTCGGTGAGCTGATCTGTCCTTTGGGTCCATGCGACCCAAAAGGCAGATCCGCTTCCCAGGCAGCGCCCTAGCCTTCGCCCGGTGGAGTTCGGCCTCGCCCTGATCGTGCTGGTCGCGCTCGTCGCGATGGTCGTGCTCGTGCCGCTCACCCAGCCCGGTCAAGCCGAGCGCCGAGATGCGGCCCGCCGCGCCGAGCTCGAGGCGGCGAAGGAGGCGAAGTATCGTGAGATCCGCGATGCGGAGATGGACCACCGGATGGGGAAGCTGTCCGATCAGGACTGGCGCGCCACCGACCGCGAGCTGCGGGGCGAGGCGGTGGAGATTCTGCGCGAGCTCGACAAGCTAGGCTGAGGATCCCATGGAGCAGGTTCTCAGCGGACTTCAAATCATCCTCGCGGTCGTACTGATCGTGCTGATCCTCATGCACTCGGGCAAGGACGCGGGCCTGTCCGGCGCATTCGGCGTCGGCACCGGGTCCGGCCCGCTCGGCGGCGGCTCGCTCGTTGAGCGGAACCTGAACCGCTGGACGATCGTCTTTGCGCTGCTGTTCGTGGGCAACGTCATCGCCCTGCTCAAGGTCAGCTGAGGCTCACTCCGTTTGCCCGGATCGCCGGGCATGCCACGGCGCTCGCGAAGCGCCGGCCATAGAACTCGCCCTCGCTGGCGAGGCCCGGGCGTGAGGTCAGCGCCTCGGTCCGGGCCAGGATCCCGAGCACGCTGTCGGTGAGGCGGACGTCCGCCAGGGGGCGGGTGATCCGGCCCTCCTCGATCAGGAAGGTTCCGTCGCGGCTGACGGCGGTGACGAGCGCCTCCTTCTGCCGGATCACGTTGGCGTACCAGAGCCGCGTCACGTAGACGCCGAGCTCGACCGGCGCGCAGAGCTCGTCCTCGTCCACGGCTCCGCCGCCGATCAGCACGAGGTTGGTCGGAATCGGCCCCGGGCCGCCGCCGGGTACGCGCGCGTGCCCGGTCGAGACCGCGCCGGCCACGGCTGCGCTGCGGGTGTCGTGCACGACTCGGTGAGCCACCCCGTCCTGGATCAGGGGCAGCGGCGCCTTGGGCACGCCCTCGGCGTCGAACGAGCGCGGCAGCGTGGCCTCGAGGCGCGGGGAGTCGGCGAGGTTCACGCCCGGAGAGGCGACCGCAGTGCCCAGCCGGTCGGCGAGGGCCCCCCGACCCTCGGCGTGTGCCAGGCCGTCGAACGCCGTGATCGCGAGCGTGTCGAGCAGAAGGCCGACGGCGTAGTGCTCGAGGACGACGCGATATTCGCCGGGCGGCAGGGCGGCCGGCTCGCCCCGGCGGGTGGCCTTGCGGGTCGCGTCCTCCGCCAGGCGCGCCGGCTGGATCCCGTCGGCCGTGCGCGCCGTCGTAGCCGAGTAGCCGCTGCGGCCACCGGGGGCGATGCAGATCACCTTCATGAAGGCGTCGCTGACCGATTCCACGACACGCGTCCCCGACGCGGAGGCGACCGCCGTCTCCACCTCTGCCGCCGTCCAGATCCCGTGGGCCTCGACTCCGGTGCCGTCGGCCACCTCGAACGCCGTCGCCAGCGCTCGCCCTCCGTCTGCCGGGTCGGGCGGGGTGGTGTCGCGGCCCAGCTGCCGGTACTCCGCGGGCTGCGGGAAGCCCGGATACGGACCGGCGCCCACCGCGCGCGCGGCGGCCGTCGCCGACGCGTCCGCTCGCCTCCCGCAGGCGGCCAGAGCTTCGGAGGCGTCGTCGTTCGTGGCGGCACGCCCGACATGGCCATCGCGGACCACCGCGATCTCCACGGTCAAGTCCTCGACGGCCGTGGCCTGAGTCGGCCGCGAGCCGGCAAAGCGCAGCATCAGCGAGCCCTCGCGAGTGACGTGGACGAGCGCATCGCCCGCCGGTGCCGCCGCGAGGGCGCGGTCCGCGACCGCGGCCGCCCCGCTCAAGCGACCCCAGCCTCGACGCCTCGGAAGCGCGCCGGTGCCGAGCCGTGCGACACGTGTCCCCACTGGCCGGGCTCGCCCTTGCCGCAATCCGTGAGCGAGGAGAGCCGCCACTCCGACGGCGAGCAGACGGCGTCGAGGCCGGACCAGAACTCGGGGGTGACGCCCGCGTAGCTCGGGTTGCGCAGCAGCCGCGTCGGGCGGCCGTCGACGATCTCCCAGGCCGCCTCGCCCTCGAAGCGGAACCGCAGCCGGCGGTCGTCGATCGACCATGAGCGGTTGGTGTCGATCAGGATGCCGCGGTCGGTGTCGCCGATGAGGTCGTCGAGCGTGCCGGCCTGGCCCGGCTCGAGGTTCACGTTGGTCATCCGCACGATCGGCTGGCGAGCGAAGCCGTCGGCTCGCATGCAACCGCCGGAGCGCTCGAGGCCGATTTCCGACGCCGTCTCGCGCGAGCTGAGGAAGCCCTGGAGCACGCCCTCGCGGACGATCGGCACGGCCTGCCCCTCGACGCCCTCGTCGTCCCAGCGGAAGCTTCCCAGCCCGCGAGCGACCGTCGCGTCCGCGGTTATGTTCATGAGCCGCGAGCCCACGCGGTAGGAGCCGGCGGAGTCGGCCGAGACGTAGCTCGTGCCGGCGTACGATGCCTCGCGTCCCAGCACGCGGTCGAGCTCGATCGCGTGCCCGACCGACTCGTGGATCTGCAAGCCCAGCTGCTCGCGGGCGAGGATCAGCGTGGTTTCGCCGGCCGGGCAGGCCGGCGCCTGGAGCAGGGCCACGGCCTCGTCCGCTACCCGCGGAGCCTCCTCGGGAAGTCGCAGCGCCGCGAAGTGCTCGTACCCGGCCTGTGCCACCCCGCCGCCGTGCGAGGCGGGATAGGAGCGGACCTGGGTCTCGAACTCGCCGACCGCGGACGCGGCGATCTCGCCGCCGCACTCGGTCAGCCGCTGTTCGCAGTAGGCGCCTTCGCTCGATGCGAACGCCTTGTCGGTCCGGAAGGCCTGGAAGCGGGCGGTCGCCACCGCCACCTCCGGCCGCTCGCGAAGCGCCTTCGCCGCCGCGGTCAACGTGCTCAGCTTCTCGTCGAGCGCGACCTCGAAGGGGTCACGCTCGACCGGGCTCGCCCACGTCCCCTGCGCCGCGGGCTCCGGGGCGAGCGGCGCGCCCGGGACGCGCGCCTGCCCCGCCGCCACGTCGAGCGCCCACGCAAGTGCCGACTCGGCCTCCTTGCGCGAGCTTCCGCGCGCGGTGGCGAACGCCCACGCGCCGCCGATGCGCACGCGCACGCCGACCCCCTCGCTCTCGCTGGAGAGAACCTCGTGGACCGCTCCATTGCGAACGGCGAGGCGCTCGCGCCGTGCGCGCAGGTGCCGCGCGTCGATGTAGTCGGCCCTGCCGGTTGCGGCGTCGATCAGGCGCTCGAGCAATTCGCGCACGCCGCTGCGCCCCGGCTACTGCGTCTGCCTGCAGGCGTCCACGGCCTGGTCCCGTGCGGCACCCGCCGGAACCGTGTCCTTGACGATCCTCGCGCAGACGTCCTGCGACGCCTTTCGGGCGGCGTCCTCGTCCCCGCTGCCGGCCTTCTCGCAGAGGTCGTTGAGGTCCTTCTTCGCGGCGGACGACAGGCTCTGGGCCGCGTTGACGCTCCGCTTGCAGTCGTCGACGACCCGCTGGGCGTTCGCGTCGCCCGAGCTGCTGTTGTCGCTGGCCCCGCCGCCGTTGTCGTCTCCGCCGCCGCAGCCGCCGGTGACCGCCGCGCACGTGAGCAGCGCAACGATCAGCAGGTACGGCTTGCTCCTCATCGGACGGATCCTTCGTGTTGGGGCCAGAGCGCGGGCGCGACCGTATCAGGCGGCGTTGACGCCGGCCCGGGCAGGCTGGGCGGCGATGCGGGCCGCCTCGACCGCCTCGTCGAAGCCGAGGCCCTCGCCCTCGGCGCACGCCCGCCGGAACTCCTCCTCCCCCAGCTCGGTCCGGAGGCGGGCCAGGTTGCGGCCGATTCGTTCGCGCACGGTCTCCCGCGGCGCGGCCCCGATACTTTCGCGCAGAGCGCTGGCCGCCCCGTGGAGCTGCGCGGCGCCGATCGGATTCCCGAGCAGCATCGCGGCCTCGCCGACCGCCTCGAGCGCGGAGGCAAGCGTGCCCTTGTGATGGAGGCTGGCGATGCGGTCGAGCCACTCCTCGAGGTGCGGAAGGGCCTCCTCGGGCGACCCTCGGTAGAGGTAGTAGCGGCCGAGATTGGCGTGGGCCATACCGATCTCGTGCGGCGATCCGACCGACTCCGCCTCTGCGAGCGCGGCCCGGTACTCGGCGGGCGAGTCCGCCAGCTGGCCCGTCACCTGAAGGCCCCAGAGGAGGCCGTTCATTGCGAGCACCGCGGCCCAGCGGTCTCCGCTCCCGAGGAGGCTCTGGTGTGCGGCTCGCATCCGCTTCTCCGCCGAAGGGGCGCCAGTCGACATGAGCTCGATCAATGCCAGCGCGGTCAGGACGTAGCCGCTGCCCTGCTGGTCCTCGAGCCGCTCGAAGCGCTCTAGCGCGGCAGAGAGGTCGGGGATGGCGCCCTTGTAGTCGGCCTGCCAGACGGCAATCAGCCCGCGCGCGGCCAGCGCCCGCGCTCCCGCCCGCGGCGAGAGCTGCTGGTTCCGGTTGAGCACCTCGCTCATGAGCCGCCGGCCCTCACGGTGATACGAGCCCGACAGCCACCAGAAATTCCAGAGCGACCAGCCGACCTCGGCGAGCGTGTTCGGATCCTCGTTCTCGATCCACCAGTGGAAGGCGACATGAAGGTTGTCAGTGTTCGAAGGAGCTCCTGCTGCCAGACGGCCTCGTCGGGGCCGCGAAGCCCATCGTGTGCGTCCAGCGCCCGCCCGACGAAGTAGCGCGCGTGACTGGCGCAGACGTCGTCAGCCTTGCCCGAGGCGTCGAGCTGCTCGAGCGCGAAGGCCCGGATCGTCCGGAGCATGCCGAAGCCGGGCGCGTAGCCACGGTCGTTCGGCTGGACAAGGCTCTTGTCGATGAGCGAGGAGAGGCCCTCGACCAGGTCTACGGTCGGTCCGCACACCGCTTCCGCCACCTCGAGCGTGAAGCCCCCCGCGAACACCCCCAACTGCGCGAAGAGGTCCTTCTCCTCCGGCTTCAGCAGGCCGTAGCTCCAGACGATCGTGTCGCGCACGGTCTGCTGGCGCCCCGGCAGGTCGGGCCTGTCCCCGCCGACGAGCTGTAGCCGGTCGCCGAGCCGCTTCAACAGCTCGTCGGGCGGCAGCAGCTTCGTCCGCGCCGCCACCAGCTCGATCGCGAGCGGCAGCCCGTCGAGGCGGCGGCAGATCTCGGCCACCGCCGCGGCGTTGCGCGCATCGACGGCGAAGCTCGGGCGCACCGCCCGGGCCCGCTCCACGAACAGCCGCACCGAGTCGTACGCCTCGAGACGCTCCGGCCGGTCGCTCTCGGGGAGGCTCAGCGGCCCGACGGGGAACTCGTGCTCGCCTTGGATGCGCAGGACGGCGCGGCTCGTCACGACGATCGTGAGCTGCTGGCAGGCCCCGAGCAGCTCGAGCACGAGCGGGGCCGCGCCGGTGAGCTGCTCGAAGTTGTCGAGGATGAGCAGGGCGCGGCGGTCGCGCAGGAAGTCGCGCACGAGACCGAGGCCGCGCGCATCGGGGCCCGGGCCCGCGCCGCCGGCTGCGCTGCTCAGCCCGAGGGCGCGCACGATGGCCCCGGGCACGAGGCCGGGGTCCTCGACGGACGCGAGCGGCACGAAGAAGATGCCGCCGGGGAAGTAGGGGCGGACGCCGCTCGCGGTCTCGACCGCCAGCCGTGTCTTGCCGACGCCCCCGGGTCCGGTGAGCGTGCCGAGGCGCGTGTGCTCATCCGTGATCAGATCCGCCAGCGCGGCGACCTCGTCATCGCGGCCGATGAGCTCGCTCGGAGGCGCCGGAACGGGTCCTCGGAACCTCGTCTCGACCCGCTTCTTCGGAGCAGCTCTCGCTGCCGGACGCGGTGCTGGAGGCGATCGCGGCCGCCTACGAGCGCTGGGACGGCCGCGGCTGGCCCGGCGATCTCGAGGGTGAGGAGGTGCCCCTGGCGTCGAGGATCGCCCAGGTCGCCGAGTTCGTGGAGGTGGCCAACCGCATGGGTGGGGTGGAGGCGGCCAAGGCGCTCGCACGCGAACGGCGCGGCGGCCACTTCGACCCGAGGCTGGCCGATCTCGTGGAGAGCGAGGGCGACGTGATCCTGTCGGGCCTCGACACCGTCGCGGTCTGGGACGTCGTGATCCAGGCCGAGCCGGCGCTCGCGGTGGTCCTCTCCGGTGAGCGCTTCGACGAGGCGCTCGCCGCGATGGCGAACTTCGTCGACCTCAAGTCGCCCTACTTCCTCGGCCACGCCCGGGCGGTGGCCGAGCTGGCCGCGGCGGCGGGCGACGGCGACGCCCTCCTACGGCGGGCGGGCCTCGTGCACGGCCTCGGCCGGCTCGGGATATCCAACGCGATCCTTGACAAGCGCGGCCCGCTCGGAGCGGGGGAGTGGGAGCGCGTCCGCATGCAGCCGTACCTCACGGAGCGCATGCTCTGCCAGTCGGACGCGCTCGCCCCGGTCGCCCGCGTCGCCGTTCAGCACCGCGAGCCCCTCGACGGCACGGGCTACCCGCGCGGCCTTGCCGGCGCCGCGATCTCGCCCCAGGCGCGCATCCTCGCCGCCGCCGACGCCTATCAGGCGATGCGCGAGCCGCGGCCGCACCGGCCCGCGCGCTCGGCGGAGGAGGCGGCCGCCGAGCTGCGGGCCGAGGTCCGGGCGGGCCGGCACGACATCGACGCCGTCGAAGCGGTCCTGGGCGCGGGCGGCCAGCGCATCCCTCGTCGCCGCGAGGGCCCGGCGGGGCTGACGCCGCGTGAGGTGGAAGTCCTGCGGCTGGTGGCGCGCGGCCTTTCGAACAAGGAGGTCGCAGAGCGCCTCGTGATCTCGCCGAAGACGGTCGCCAACCACGTCGAGCACATCTACTCCAAGATCGGCGCCTCCAACCGCGCGGGGGCCAGCCTCTTCGCCGTGCAGCACGGGCTCTTGCCGGAGGAAGAGTTCCCCGCGGGCGTGCCGGCCTAGGAGGAGCGCCGCCCGACCGCGAATCGGGCGAGCACCGCACTACCTACTCGCTCTGCATCGCCTGCATGTTCCTCCGCATGACCTCCTCGGTCTGCTTCAGCTCCTCGGCGGGGCTGAACATCACGAACTCCGTGCCGGGCTCGTGCTTCACCGGGATGTGGCCGGGCGGCGTGTAGAAGGCGTCCCCGGCCGCGAACGTCTCCTCGCCGTCGGCGTACGTGAACGTGACCTCGCCGCTGAGCACGTAGCCCCAGTGCGGGCACTGGCAGCGATCGTCCGGAGCTCCCTTGAGCAGCGGCGTCGCGTCGATGTCCTCGGCGAACGAGGTGAAGTTCACGTTGTAGCCCTCGATCTGGTCCGAGCGATCCGTGACCGGCCCGAACTCGCCGCCCTGGGTCGCGCTCTCCTTCGACACCTTCGGCATCCCTGGCCCCCTTCGCTTTGGTTGTGAGGGCGAAGCTAGATGGCGGCGGGGCTTGCGTCATGAGGCATTCGACCCATCTTTCAGGCATGCGAACATGCGTTCGTGGCCGGCTCGTACGCCAGATTCCGCAGGGCGCTCGAGAGCGGCAACCTCGCCAACGTCCGCGCGGCCGCCGCGGAGCTGCCCACCATCAACCTCGACGACGCCCTGCGGATCTGCGCGCTCTACCGCGCCGATCCCTCACGCTACGAGGCGGCGGTGATCCGCTGGCTCGGGCGCCTGTGCCTGGAGCGCCCGGGCACCACCATCACGGACCTGCGCGTGGCGCTGGCGGCATTCGATCGCCTACCCGAGGAGCCCGGTAAGGCGGAGGCGGAGCTGAGGTACCTGGTGCGCAGCTAGTGGAGCTTGCGGAGGGCGTCGTCCCCGTCGCGCTTGCAATGCCGGCTCGCCGGACCCCGCCCCTCGATCTCGAAGCCGGCCGTGCCGTCGGCGTTCCGGGCGACGGTGACCCCCTCTCCTCATAGGCGTCGACGTCCGACTTCGTCCCCATGAGCACCGGCACCCGGCAGCCGTGGAAGACGTAGTGGCCGGCCAGACCCCTTGGGTCCGGTTGCAGGTGGGCCGCGCGAACTATCTGGTGGGCGGTCCAGGTCTTGTAGCGGTGCGGACATCGCCTCCCCCCGTCACAGAACTCCCAGCCGAAGCCGTAGTGGAGCACGCTGGCGACGGCGAGCGCCACCGGTATGACGATCCACCACTTCAACCTCCTCACTTCGCCAACAGCCTGAGGTGCCGGGCCGGCCCGGGTAGGAGAGAGCGATGAGCAACGCGACGGATCACCCGTGACGCCGCGCGAGCTCATGACCGCCTACCTGGCCGCCGCGAAGCGGGGCGACTGGGACACCGCCTTCGGCTACTTCGCCGACGACATAGCGATGAGGGTCCCCGGGCGCTCGCAGTTCGCCGGCGAGCACCGCGGCAAGGCGGCCGCCATGCGCTACATCGACGCGATCCGCCGGCACTACGGCGAGGCCGGGATCGAGCTCGAGCTGCTCGACATGCTGTCGAGCGAGGACCGCGTGGCCCTTCTGGTGTGCGAGCGGTTCCACGGCGAGGGACCGCCGCGGGAGATCCGGCGGGCCAACGTATACCGCGTCCGCGACGGCGCCATCGTCGAGATCACGATCTTCGAGGGCGACCAGTACACGGTGGACGAAATGCTCCACCGGCACGCCGGCTGAGCTACCGCGGCGTGGCGCCGTACTCCTCGTCGGTCACGTGATCGCCCCAGCTCGCGGGGTTGCCGTCTTCGTCCACCTGCTGCATCGCGAGGTGGGTCATGAACCTGTCCGGCGCGGCGCCGTGCCAGTGATCCTCACCCGGCTCGAAGAAGACGCGGTCGCCGGGACCGATGAGCTCGACGGGCCCGCCGCGGCGCTGGCACAACCCGATGCCCTCCGTGACGTAGATGCTCTGGCCGAAGGGATGGGTGTGCCACGCGGTCCGGGCGCCGGGCGTGAAGTGGACGTTGGCCGCCTGAACGCGGGTCGGCTCCGCCGGCGCCGCGACGGCGTCGATATAGACGGCGCCGGTGAACCAGTCGCTCGGACCGGCCGCGGTCTCGCCGGAGTTCCTGGTGATCTGCATGAGATCTCCTTGCTTGGGGGTAATCCCGGCACGATGACAGGGGCGCTCAGCCGGGGAGCCCGGCCCCTCTCCGACAGCCCGACCGCCGCGGGTGCTTCGGCGCGATCCGGGAAGAGCTGCGGGTGGCGGTTTGCCTCGGCGCCGGGGCGCGCCCCGTCGCTGGCGCTGCCCCGCGGGTCGAGTTACCGTGTCGCATGCGGCTCGTTCGCCTCTTCACAGCCGCGTCGCTCTCCTGCGTGCTCTGGCTCGCGTGCGCGACGGAGAGCCACGCCGCTGCTGCCACGGTCGGCAACCCCGGTCCGTTCGGGGCGATCGTCAGCGACATGATCGTGCGGATCGGCGGCGGCGGCGACGGCAGCGTCCACGGAGTGGCGTTCACGGTCGCGCGCGGCGGAACCGTGTCCGCTGACGGAGCGGTGCACGTCCCGCGCGCCGGCCTCTCCTTTCCGCCCGTGACCTACACGGACGAGACCTACGGAAGCGGCACGTACACGATCACGTTCACGCCGACCGCGGACGCCTGGGGATCGATCGACCCGCTCACGGGGCGTGTTTCGATCCGCGTCGAATTCTGGGCGAAGCTCGCGAGCGAGAACTTCGACTTCGGGCCCGGCTGCGGCGTGGGCTCGCCCGCGAAGCCGATCGCCCTGACGCTGACCACGGGGCGCACGAATCCGCCCGCCCCCAACCCCCCGATCGCCGGCGTCGGATACGACGAACGGACCGGTCGGCTCACGCTCGTGAACAACACGGTCGCGCTGCCGGCGACCACGGGGTGCAACTGGCCGTTTGGCGACGCCCTCAACCACGAGCTTCACCTTCCCTCGCCCGCCGGCCGCAACTCCGTGGTCATGGTCGGCCGGCTTCAGCCGGTGATCATCGCCGAGCGTGCGCCTTCACTGACGGCCCTGCGACTCCGACCGCGGTCTTTTCGCACGCGCGCAACGCCCCGCAATCGGAAGCGTCGGCCCGGGACGACCGTCCGTTTCCAGCTCAGCAAGGCGGCGACCACCCGATTCACGGTGGAGCGCGCACGCACGGGCCGGAGGAAGGGACGCTCGTGCGTCAAGCGGACGCGGCGTCGGCAAAATGGCAAGCGCTGCGTGCGTTGGGTGCGGGTGAAGGGCAGCTTCTCCCGCTCCGCCGGCCCGGGACCATCGAGTTTCCGCTTCCGGGGCCGGATGGCCGGTCGGCGACTGTCGCCTGGCCGCTACCGGCTGGTCGCCCTGCCGCGCGACGCGCTCGGGACGCCGGGATCGGTCAAGCGGGCCAGGTTCAGCATCAAGCCCTGAGCCTCGAACCCTTCCGCGAGCGGGTCGTGGACCGTGGCTCCCTGCCCTCGCCCTCCGACTGCCCCCCGAACAGGCAGCCCTGACCCCATCGTCTGAGGTACGGTCGGCTCCCGAGAGGACTCGGTCACGAGAAAGGGGTTCGCCATGCTCTCCAGGCTCGGCTCGCGGCTCAGCTACGCCAACGTCGTCTCGACGGCGTGCCTATTCATCGTGCTCGGCGGTACCAGTTACGCCGTAGCGACCGGCTCGATCGACAGCCGGGAGATCAAGAACAGCACCGTCCGCAGCAAGGACATCCGCAACAACACTGTCCGCAGCAGGGACGTGCGGAACTCGTCGCTACTGGCCGAGGATTTCGCCCCCGGGCAACTCCCGGCGGGCCCGAAGGGCGAAACCGGCCCTGTCGGCCCGCCCGGCGTCAGCGCTCTCGAGCGCGTGCAAGCCGACAGCGCCAACAATTCGAACTCCACCAAGGGGGCGACCGCTACCTGCCCGCTCGGGAAGCGGGTGCTCGGGATGGGCGGCTTCCTTCAGGGAGGCGCTAGTGGATCCGACCCGAACGCGGTCACGGACGTGGTGCTGACCCGGATCTTCCCGAACGCGACCCTCACCACGGTGTCGGTTCTGGCGATCGAAGACAAGCCGTCACCCGAGTTCTGGAAGGTCTCCGCGTTCGCGATATGCGGCAGA
>Ga0126312_10000531_pt1 | contig 23144 bp, 25 predicted proteins | sample Plot104A_FD_92537 | JGI IMG/M metagenome (GOLD analysis project Ga0126312, IMG submission 92537) | Serpentine soil microbial communities from UC McLaughlin Reserve, CA, USA - Plot104A | ecosystem: Environmental > Terrestrial > Soil > Grasslands | place: USA: UC McLaughlin Reserve, Lake County...
GATGTCGTGCACCACCTCTTCGCCGAGGTCGCACCGCGCTTCGCCGACCGGCCCGGCGGCTACACGAGGATCGTGAAGCTAGGTCCTCGCCAGGGGGACGCCGCGGACATGGTCTACCTCGAGTTCGTGGATTACGAGCCGTTCGGCGCTGCGGTCGGCCCGACGCAGCGCGGCTGAACTGTCCCTCGCCCGCTTCGCTTTCCGCTGGGACCTCGCGCTTCGCTCGCATTGGCTGGCAGTCGGACTGAGCTCTGCGACGTCGGCGGTTTGTGAGCGACGCGGGCAAGCCGCGTCGCCGTCGGTGTCGCGTATGAAGCCACTGTGCCCTTAGCCACGGCCGGCCTGGCGATCGTCGCCGCGCTCATCGTCGCGACTGCCGATTGGGAGTCGCGGACGCCGCTGCCGATCCCGCGGACCGAAGTCGCGGCCGCGACCGTCGGTCGGGAGATCGCGGTCGTCGGCGGGTATCTCGGCAACGGGTCGAGCACGAATGAGGTCGACTTCTACGCGCCGGCGACGAACCGCTGGCGCCGCGGGCCGAACCTCCCCGCCCAGGTCAACCACGCCGCGGCGACGACGTCCGGCGGCCGCCTCTACGTCCTCGGCGGCTACGGCGCCCAGCGAAGCGGCTTCAGACTCGTCGGCTCGCGGTGGCAGACGCTCCGACTGCCCGCGCGGCGCGCGGCAGCCGGTGCCGTCGCGGTCCGCGGCACGATCTATGTTGCCGGCGGGGTCGGCGCCGGCGGCCTTGCGCGGTCGATGCTGGCGTACGACACGAAACGGCGGAGGTGGCACACGCTTCCAGGGCCGACCCCGCGCGAGCATCTCGCGGTGGCGACCACGAGAGGCCGCGTTTACGCGATCGCCGGGCGCACCAGTGGCCTTGACACGAACCTCGATCTCGTCGAGTCGTGGGCGCCGGGAGAACGGCGCTGGCGGCGCGAGTCGCCGGTGCCGGAGGAGCGCGGCGGAACGGGCGCTGCCGCGGTCGCCCGCACGATCGTTTCCGTCGGCGGCGAGGCCATCGGCGGGACGATCAGGACCGTCTACGCCTATGACGTCGTTCGTCGCGCGTGGCGGCGTCTCGAGGACCTTCCGACACCCCGGCACGGGCTCGGCGTCGTGGCGTACCGCGGCTCCGTGTACGTGATCGGCGGCGGTCCGGAGCCCGGCCTCTTCGTGACCGGCGCGAACGAGTCACTCGCGGTCCGCTGAGCGGCGGCGCCTACAGCGGCTCGCCCGCCGCCGGCGCGTCGATCGGCGTCTGCGGCAGCTGACTCACCGGCCCGGCGACGCCGAGCGCCGCGGCGACCGCCGTCAGCGCAAGCACCACGGGAACGAGCGCGGCGACGAGTGCGCCGACCGCGAAGAGCAGGACGCGTAGCGTCACGGGGACGGGAAGGTATTCCGCGCCCTGCAGATCGCGACGGGCGGCGACTCCGCCATCCCCCGACGGCCGCGAGGGATCGCATCGAAAAACGTACGCCCCGCGCGCGTCCGTTTTAGCCGGCGCCGCCGATCGTCGCGCCGACCACGGCGATCACAGCGCCGCCGAACGTGATGTAGCCGAGCGACTTCACGAAGCTCGTCTCGAAGAACCGCCACCGGATCCATGCGAGCATCACGAGCTCGAACGCGACGACGACGGCCGCGGTGACGAGAGCGGCCTGATAGTGCGGGATCAGAAACGGCAGCGTGTGGAGAATCCCACCGAAAAACGTTCCGACACCGGTGATCAAGCCGCGCGTGAACGGCTTCCCCCGACCCGTGAGCTCGCCCGTATCCGAGAGCCCCTCCGAATATGCCATCGAGATTCCGGCGCCGATCGAGGTTGCGAGCCCGGCGATGAACGCGGCATGGGGCTCGTGCGTATAGATCGCGACGCTGAAGATCGGGGCGAGGGTGGAGAGCGAGCCGTCGATCAACCCGACCATGGCAGGCTGCACCCGCTGGAGCAGGAACGAGTGCTCGCCGGTCATAATCTAGAACGTACCAAACAAATCGCAAGAACCCAGAGCATAAGGAACGCCTGACAACGAGACGCAGGTCGTCCTGACACGCCGGTTGAAACTGACCCTCGCGTACGACGGGACGGGCTTCCGCGGATGGGCAGCCCAGCCGGGCCTGCGGACGGTGGAGGGCGTCGTTCGCGAGGGGCTGGCGAAGGTGTACGCGGCGGCCGACGACCTCGCGGTCGCGGGACGCACGGACGCCGGCGTGCACGCGCTCGCGAACGTCGTGTCCGTTTTGGCAAGCGGCGGCCCCCCGCCCGAGCGCGTCGTCGAGGCCGTCAACGCTGTGCTTCCGAGCGACGTCGCGGTCACCGCTGCCGACGAGACCGCTCGTAATTTCCACGCCCGGTTCTCGGCGCAAGCGCGCACGTACCGCTACCGCATCTGGAGAACGCGCGCGCGCTCGCCGTTCGAGGCTCGGCGCGCGTGGTGGTATCCGCGGCACGTCGACCTCGCCCGGCTCGAGCGCGACGCCGCGTTGCTCGTCGGCAGCCACGACTTTCGCTCGTTCACTCCGACGGAGACGCACCACGAGGTCTTCTCCCGCGATGTCGAATCCGCGCGCTGGGTGAACGAAGGAGACGTCCTCGTCTTCGAGATCACCGCGCAGTCGTTCCTGCGTCACATGGTGCGGACCCTCGTCGGCACGATGATCGACGGTGTCGAGCTCGCGCCGCTGCTCGAGGGCCGCCCGCGGTCGGAGGCTGGGCAGACGGCGCCGCCGTGGGGGCTCTACCTCGTCGGCGTCCGGTATTAGGCGGCCGGCGGGCGGCGCAGGATCCGACGCTACGATCGAACGATGCGGTTCCCGGTCGTCTTGTTCGACCTCGACGGCACGCTCGTCGACTCTGGCGCGATCATCCTCAGCTCGTTCAAGCACGCCACCCAGACCGTCCTGCGGCGTGACTTTCCGGACGAGCACATCCTCGCGGCCGTCGGCGGTTCGAACCTGATCGAGCAGATGCGCCGGCTCGACCCGGACCGGGTCAATGAGCTGATCGCCGCCTACCGGAAGCACAACGAGCCGCTCCACAGCGAGCTGCTCCCGTGCAAGGGCATCCTCCGCGTGCTCGACGCGCTGCGTCGTGAAGGCCGGCGGCTCGGGATCGTGACGGCGAAGCGACGCGAGACCCTCGCGCTCGCGTTCCGCGCCGTTCCTGACCTCGGCACCTTCGACGTCGTCGTGACGAGCGACGACACCGAGCTCTACAAGCCGCATCCCGAGCCGATCCTGCGGGCGCTCGACCTCCTGGAGGCTAGGCCCGGCGACTCTGCGTACGTCGGCGACTCGACCTTCGACGTGCGAGCGGGCAATGCCGCCGGAGTGTTCACCGTGGCCGTCGGGTGGGGGAACATCCACCCGCGCGAGCGCGTCGAGGCTGAGCACCCGGACGCGTTCGTCGAGACGCCTGGAGAGCTGCTTGACGTCCTCTGACGTCGCGACTCGCGTCGAAGAGCTGCGGGAGCAGCTCAAGCGGTGGGGCTACGCGTACCACGTGCTCGACGATCCCGAGGTTCCGGACGCCGTCTACGACGGCGCCTTCGACGAGCTGCTGGAGCTCGAGTCCGAGCTGTCCGACGACGAAATCCCGCTCGACTCGCCCACGCGCCGCGTCGGCGGCCCGCCGTCGGACAAGTTCCGCAAGGTCGAGCACCTGCAGCCGATGGGCTCGCTGGACAAGGTGACGACGCACGAAGCGCTGCAGAAGTGGGCCGACGACGTGCACAACCGGCTCGACCGTGACGACGAGCACGTGGACTACGTGATCGAGCCGAAGATCGACGGCCTTGCGATCTCGCTCGTCTACGAGCATGGCGTGCTCGTGCGCGGGGCGACCCGCGGCGACGGCACCCGCGGCGAGGACGTCACGCCCAACCTGCGCACGGTGGACGCGATTCCGCTTTCGCTCGTCGGTGACGATCCTCCGGCAGTGCTCGAGGTGCGGGGCGAGATCTACATGCCGCTCTCGGGCTTCCGGGCGCTCAACGAGCGCCTCGTCGCCGAAGGAAAGAAGCCGACGCCGAATCCGCGCAATGCCGCCGCCGGCTCAGTCCGACAAAAGAACCCGGCAATTACGCGGCGAATGCCCCTGTCGATCTGGGTCTACGGCGTCGGCCACCACAAGGGCATCGAATTCGACACGCAATGGGAGACGCTCGAGTGGCTCCGCGCGCACGGCTTTCGCACGAACCCATTTGCGGAGCGGCTGGACACGATCGAGGAAGTCGCGGCGCGCTGCGCGGAGTGGGAACGCAAGCGGGCGGAGCTCGACTACGAGATCGACGGCATCGTGATCAAGGTCGACGCGCTGGCGCAGCAGCGCGAGCTCGCAGCGTTGCACGGCCGTCCGCGCTGGGCGCGCGCGTACAAATGGGCGCCGATGACGGCGGTGACGCGACTGAATCAGATCCTGATCCGCGTTGGGCGTACCGGCGCACTCAACCCATGGGCGCAGCTCGAGCCCGTCGAGGTCGGAGGCGTGACCGTCTCGCGCGCGACGCTCCACAACGAGGAGGACATCAATCGCAAGGACATCCGCGAAGGGGATGACGTGATCATCCAGCGAGCGGGCGACGTGATCCCGCAGATCGTCGGGCCTGCCGGCGCGCACCGAAAGGGGACGAAGCCGTTCACGATGCCGGCGCAGTGCCCGCTGTGCGGCGCCGACGTCGTCAAGCCCGAGGGCGAGGCGATGCACCGCTGTCCGAACAAGGCGTGCCCCTCGCGGGGGCTCGAGACCCTGATCAACTGGGTCCAGGCGGCCGCGGACATCGAGGGCGTCGGCGAGCAGTCAGTCCGCCGCCTGTGGGACGAGGGCCTTCTCCGGTCGCTGCCGGACCTCTACCGCCTCACCGCCCAGCAGCTGATGCAGCTCGACGGCTATGCCGAGATCTCCGCCCGCAACGCCGTCGCGGCGATCGAAGCGTCGAAGCAGATCCCGTTCTCGCGCGTCCTGTTCGGGCTCAACATCCCGCAGCTTGGGTGGGTCACGGCTCAAAACCTGGCGCGCCACTTCGGCAGCGTCGATCGCCTGCTCGAGGCGGCGCAGGAGGACGTGGAGCAGGTCGAAGGAATCGGCCCCGACCGGGCCGAGGCGATCGTGGAGTGGTTCCAGGACGCGCAGAACCGGGCGCTCGTCGAGGAGCTGCGCGAGCTCGGCATCAACTTCGAGCTCGCGCCCGAGGAACGTCCAACGGAAGGGCCGCTGACCGGCTCGACGTATGTGATCACGGGGACGCTCGAGCGCTGGTCGCGCGAGGAGGCCGCGGCCGAGCTCGAGGCCCGCGGCGCCAAGGTCACCGGCTCCGTCTCTTCGAAGACGACGGGCCTGATCGTCGGCGAGGAACCGGGGAGCTCGAAGCTGGCGAAGGCGCAGCGAGCGGGGACGCCGATCCTGTCCGAGGACGACCTGGTCGGACTGCTTCGGCGCTGACCGCGCTATGACGCGGCGAGCACTGCCGCAAAGCGATCCTGGGCCTTGCGCGCCCACCACCACGAGATCGGCGCACCGTTCTGGAGGATCGCGAACACGTACCGCGACTTCACGAACCCCGCCAGCGCCGACGCGTCCCTCGTCGTCCCGGTTTTTGCGCGCACGTTCCCGAGCAGCGGCGGGACACGCATGCGATCTCGGAGCGTCCCGCTCCTCCCAGCCACCGGGAGCGCGCGCAGAAGGGACGGACGGAGAGTGACGTCATCCCACATCGCCTGCAGGATCGCGACGAGCGCATCTGCCGTCAGGCGGTCGAGCAGCGACAGCCCGGAGCCGTCCACGAACCGGACGCCTTCGAGCGGGATCCCGTCGGCGCCGAGCTGTCTCATCACGACCTGTGCGCCCGCGGTCGTCGATCCGCGCGGCGCCTGCAGCAGCCCGAGCTGCTTGAGCAGCATCTCCGCGATGAAGTTGTCGCTTTCGATGTCCATCGTCGCGATCAGCTTCCGCAGCGGAGCCGAGCGGAGAATCGCCACCTGCTCCGCGGTCGTCGGCGCCGCACCGGTCGCGACGACTCCCGCGACGGTCACGCCCCGGCGGACGAGCTCGTCGCGGAAGAGCAGCGCGGCCGCAAGTGCGGGGTCCGCCGTGACGTGATCGCGGTAGTGCGCCCGCGCGACGATCAAAGCCGATAGAGGCGGGCACTCCGAGATGTAGAAGGAGGGGCGCCAGCCGGGAGCAGTGCGCCGGGTGTCGAAGAGGCTCTCGTCGCCGATGAGCCGGCCCGTGATGCGCCGGATCCCGGCGTCGCTGACCTGGCGGGCGAGGGCCGCGAGACCAGGTCGCCACAGTGACGGATCGCCGCCGCCGACGAGGTAGAGGTCGCCACGCAGAACGCCGCCGCTGACGACGCCGTGCGCGCGCGCGGTGGTCTCGATCCGGAAGTCGGGGCCGAGAGCGATGAGCAGTGAGTACGTGAGCGGCAGCTTCTCCGTCGAGGCCGGGGCGAGCGACCGCGACGCCTGCCTGCGGAACACGACTTCGCCCGATGCCAGATCGAGTGCCACGGCTGCCGATCGCGTGGTGGGCACGTGTGGGACGCGCAGCGCCTTCGCCAGGCGCGCCCCCAACGACGCGTCGGTGCGGGTCGCGGCGACCGCCGAAGCCGGCAGGACGGCCGAACCGGCCGCCACGACTGTGGAGAGAGCGATCGCAATCAGGCTGCGCACGTCGTGCAATTGTAGGTCCGAGCGCGCAGGAAGATAGGCCGCTCGGCCCTGGTGGGTTCGCACGTCTGGCTCGATAATCGCCGTGCCGCTCGGCTTTTCCCGCCATGACGTTCATCAACGAAATCCGCGAGTTGCTCGCAACTCCTACGCCTGCCGACGCGCAGCCCCTCCTCAAGCGCCTCGACGAGACGCTGACGACCGGCTACGCGAACGCACTCCAGCTCGAGGCCGAGCGGTGGCGTCTCGAGCGCCGCCTGGGCGAAGTCGCCGCGGCCGTCGATCAGGACGGCAACCGCGACGACCGCGCAGAGGAGCTGGCAACCCTCGCCCGCTCGCTGCGCGACGCCAACGAGGAGGTAGCCGCCCTCCGCGAGCTCCTCGTGTCACTACGCGATCGCCGCCGAACGCTCCGCCCCGCGTAACCCGCGTCGCTCCGCTCGCTTTCGCTGGAAATGCAAGCATTTCCAGCGACAAGACCGGACAGGCGCGCTGCGCGCGCGTGTCCAACTGGCGGTGGCCACCGGTGATCGTTTCGGCCGTAAGCGGGGTGACGGCGCGGCAAAGCCGCGCCTAGGTCACAGGTTCAACGTCCCGCCGGCAGCGCGGCTTGCCGCGCTGCTCAGATCGCTTACATGGGAGGACCTTGACCTCCGCGGGCCGCCAAATGCACGCGTGCCGTAGGCGCGCCTGCGGTTTGTCGTCGCCGCAAATGCGCAGCATTTCCGGCGAAAGCGAGCGGAGCGAAGCGTTACACGAGCCCAGAGCGAACTGCATAGACCGCGGCCTGGATGCGGTTCTCGATCTGGAGCTTCATGAGGATGTTGGAGATGTGGTTCTTGACCGTCTTCGGGCTGATGTGGAGCTCGCCGGCGATCATCGCGTTGTCCTTGCCGTTCGCGATCAGCTTCAGGACCTGGATCTCGCGGTCGGAGAGCTCGCTCTGAATCTGTTGCGCGATCTGAGGCTGCGCGCTCGTGGCGCGGACGCGCTGCAGGACCTTGCCGGCGATGTGCGACGAGATCAGTGACTCGCCCAACGACGCGGCGCGGATGCCTGCCATCAGCTCCTGGATCGAGGCGTCCTTCATGAGGTAGCCGCAGGCGCCGGCGAGGATGGCGTCGAGGACATCAGCATCGTGGTCGGAGATCGTCAGCACGACGACGCGCGTCAGCGGCGACATCGTCGTCACCTGGCGGGTCGCCTCGACGCCGTTCATCCCGGGCATGTTCAGGTCCATCACGACGACGTCGGGCGTCAGCTCCATCGTCAGCTCGAGCGCCTTGGACCCGTCGGGTGCTTCACCGACGACGTCGACGCCCTGTTCCTCGAGCAAGCTCCTCAGGCCTGTTCGGAACAGGTCGTGGTCATCGACCAGGAGAACCCGCACAGGCGCCTGCTGTCGTCCTGCGATGTCCTCGGCCGTTTTCGCCACAGTCCCCCGACCCGAATCCTAGTGCAGCGTGACCACTACCGTCCGTCGCCCCCAGGCGCGCGCCTCCTCCGTCGTCGCGAACCACAGGTCGATCGCCGCCCCGCGGACCGCGGGGCCGGTGTCGGCGGCGACGGCCTCGCCGTAGCCGGGATCGTGATCCGGGTGCCGAGGGAATCACTGCCGGGTCGACAGCCGCGAGATCGGGGCCGGCGGGGATCCCGCTCGCGGTCGAGCCCGTCGACGAGTAGCCGGTGGCGACGACACTCAGCGTTCGCGCCGCCCGCGGTGGCGAGCCGTACGCCGCGCTGCCGCGCCGTATCGCCGTTGGTGGGGATGTGCTCATCGCGAGCGTCCGCGCGAGATCGCGCAGCCGGCTCCGCGCCTTCTGCGCCTGCTGTGCGATTTGCTTGTCCATATCGGCGCTGCGATTGAGTGTCTCCAGCTCGCCGAGTGCATCTTCGATCGAAGATGCGCCAAGGACGACCGCGAGTGCGTCAGTTCCACCGTGCACGTACAACGCATACAAGCGAAGGGCGAGGCGTCGCTGCGCGATGCGCATCGTTATTCGCGCGGCATGAAGACGGCGCGTTGCCGAAGCGCGCTTCCGCTCGTTGCGCCCGCGGTCCGCGGCAAGAGCCGCGACGCGCGCTGCGGCGCGCGCGATCTGCGCGTCGAGCGCGTCGAGGCGTAGTAATGCGGTGCGCCGCTGGGCCTGGACGGCGGTGGCGGTGCGCTCCAGCCGGTCCGCTCGACCGCCGACCGGGGGTGCGGTTTCGGCACCGCTCGCCGCCGCGACGACGCCCGCACACGTCACACAGGCGATGACCGCGAGGAGGCGCTGTGAGACTCGGGCAGACCTCCGCACGAAGCGCGGAACCCTTTAGCAAAGCGGCTACGAAACGCCTGCAGTTGGCCACTTTGGCGCCTCTTGGAGTGGATTCAAGCCCGCAATCATCTGAGACCTCTGTTACCCTGCGGCCCCGTGACGTTCGTGCCTCCGCGGCAGCGCGTACGACCCGTCCGACGCTAGGCCCCCATCAGACTCGACATCCGACAACTTCGGACCTGTACTGGAACGCTCGCGATTGCGCTGGCGGTCGCGGGGACGGCATCGGCGGAGCCCAGCATCTCGAGCAAGCGCGGCGAGGCGCGTGCGATCGTCGCCCAGATTGAGTCGCTCGACGCGCAGGTCGGCGCTGCCGTTGAGCGCTGGAACCTTGCGAATGTCAAGCTCGACCGGATCAACCACGATCTCTCCCGAACCCGCTTCGAGCTCGGGGTCGCGCGGAACAACCTGAAGCTCGCGCAGACGGATCTCGCGCGGCAGGCGATCGAGATCTATACGTCGGGCGCGTCCGCGTCGGCACTCGAGGTGCTGCTCGGCGCGACGAGTCTCGGCGATCTTCTTTCGCGGGTCGACAACGTCAACCGCGTCTCGGACCAGCGGACATCGTTGCTGACGGACGTCACGCGGTTCCGCGGCCAGATCCAGCGGCAGGCGAACGAGCTGAAGCGCAAGCAGACGCGCCAGCGCGAGCTCATGAACCAGATTGCTGCAGAGAAGCGGTCGATCGAGCAGCAGCTCCAACATCGCCGTGCACTCCTCGCGTCGGTACAGGACGAGATCGCGCGACTCGAGGCGGCGGAGCGGGCGCGGTCGCTCGCGCTCGCACGAGCTCGTGAGCAGGCGCAGTCGCAAGCGCAGGCCCGGGCGCAGGCTCAGTCCGCGCCGGCCGCGCCGGCCGCGCCGGCCGCGCCGGCCACGACGGCCGCCGCGGAGCCCGTCGTGGGCGTCGCCGCTTCGACACCCGAGGCCACGGTTGCGCCGCCGTCGACGCACGGCGGGGTCGTCGGGATTGCCATGCAGTTCCTCGGCGTGCCGTACGTGTGGGGCGGCGCTTCGCCGAGCGGATTCGATTGCAGCGGCCTGATCGTGTACGCCTTCGCGCAGATCGGGGTGTCGCTGCCGCACTCGACCTACGCGCTGTGGGGCATGGGTGTTCCGGTCTCGCAGAGCCAGCTCGCACCCGGTGACATCGTGTTCTTCAGCGGCCTCGGCCACGCGGGGATCTACGCGGGCGGTGGGACGTTCGTGCACGCGCCGCACACGGGCGACGTCGTCAAGGTCTCGTCGATGTCGGGTTGGTACGCGTCTAGCTACGTCGGCGCACGGCGCATCCTCTAGCTCGCTTCGCTCGCGATTCGGATGCTTCGCGCGCAGTGCTGCGCACTTCGCGCGATTCAAGACCGCAGGCACGGCTTTCGCCGTGCGTGCATTGGCGGCGGCCATGGGTTCTGCTTCGGCGACGGCTACGGTCGGCGCGGATGAACCGCGCTTACTTCGGCGCGTTCTTGCTGTCGTAGAGCGCGTCAACCTCCGCGGCGAAGTGGTCGAGGCAGACGTTTCTCTTCAGTTTCAACGTTGGGGTTATCTCGCCTTCTTCGGCTGTGAAGTCGCGCGGGAGGATGACGAACTTCTTGATTTGCTCGAACCGCGAGCGTTCGCGGTTGACGGTGTCGACGATCGCTTGCACGCGCGCTCGGCGTTGCTCGTCGGTGTGGGCAGCGGTCGCTTCCTCGTCGAGCGTGAGGAGTGCGGCGACGAACGGGCGACGGTCGCCGACGACGAGCGCCTGGGAGATCTCGCGGAACGTCTTCAGCTCGTTCTCGAGATTCTGCGGGGCGACGTTCTTGCCGCCGGCGGTAACCAGGATGTCTTTCTTTCGGTCGGTGATCGTCACGAATCCGTCGTCGTCGATCGTGGCGATGTCGCCGGAGCGGAGCCAGCCGTCCGCCGTCAGCACCTCCCGCGTCGCCTCGTCGTCCTTGAGGTAGCCGCGGAACACGGTCGGGCTTCGGATCAGGAGCTCGCCGTCGTCGGCCAGTCGCAGCTCGACGTTCGGTAGCGCGGGGCCGACGGTGCCTAAACGGAAACGGGTCGGTCGATTGACCGTGGCCGCGGTCGTGCACTCCGTCAGCCCGTACCCCTCGAGGATCAAGACGTCCAGCGCGTGGAAGAAGCGGATCACCTCGGGCGCCAGCGGCGCCGCGCCCGAGATGCAGAGCCTGATCCGGCCGCCGAGGCGCTCGCGCACCTTCGCGTACACGAGCCTCGAGGCGATGCGGTGCTGGAGCGCTAGCCCGCGCGGGATCGGCTCGCCCCGCTGGACGCGGTCGCTGACCGCATAGCCGACGCGCAGCGCCCACTGAATCAGGCGGCGCTTGACGCCCGTCTCCTCATCGAACTTCGCAGTGACCGCCGCGTGCACCTTCTCGTACACGCGCGGCACGCTCGGGAGGACCGTCGGTCGCACCTCGAGGAGCGCGTCGGCCGCACGCAGCGGGTCGCGGAGGAACGCGAGCGTGAACCCTTGGTGCGGCCCGAGCAGGTGCATCAGCCGCCCGAAGTTGTGCGCCAGCGGCAGGTACATCAGCATGGTGTCGCCCTGGAGGACGAAGTCGTCGAGCCCGCGGACGACGTCGGCCATGTCGTAGTAGTTGCGGTGCGTGATCACGCAGCCCTTCGGCGGGCCAGTCGTACCCGACGTGTAGATGTAGGTGAAGACGTCCTCCTCGCCGACGCCTCTTGCTGCGTCGGCGAGCGCGTCAGGATGAGCCTGTGCGTGCTCGCGGCCGCGCGCGCGGAGGTCGTCGAGGTCCGCGAACGTGAGCATGTGCGCGAGCGCGAGCGGCGCCACCTTCGCCGCCTGCTCCTCGTCCTCGCACAGCGCGCCGACCGCCTCTGAATGCTCGACCACGTACTGCGCGTCCCTGGCCGAGTTGTTCATGTAGACGCCGACGCCGATCGCGCCGATCGACGCGAGCGCCAAATCGAACTGCACCCACTCGAGGGACGTGTTGCCGAGGATTGCGAAGGCGTCGCCCTTGCGCACCCCGAGTGCGAGAAGGCCGTGCGCGAGCTGCTCGACGGCGTGCTCGGCGTCCTCCCACGACACCGGCTCCCAATGACCGTCGCGCTCGGCGAGATACGGAACGGGCGCCGTCCGCGCCGCCACGGCGTCCTGCCATAGCCGCGCCACCGTTCGCCGACGGGAGACCGGCTCCTCCGCTGCGCGCTCGGTGTCGGCGGCCCCGGCCCGTGCCACGCTGCAAGCGTAGTTGCAGGAGGAGGGTCGCGAACGGCGAATCCTGCCGGTCCCTCTACACTTCACGAAGGGCCCCAATGCGGACGATCTGGAACGGCTCACTCAGCTTCGGCCTGGTCAACATTCCGGTCGGCCTTGCGCTCGCGACGGCGCCGAAGGCGCGGCAGTCGGACGTCTCGTTCCGCACCCTCCACAGGGAGTGCAAGACGCCGATTCGCCAGAAGCGCTGGTGCCCGACGCACGACCGCGAGGTCGGCCCGGACGAGATCGTCAAGGGCTGGGAGGTCGCGAAGGGAGAGTTCGTCGTCATCGAGGACGCCGACCTGGAGGCGATCCAGCAGGCCGACGATTCACGCGCGATCGAGATCACCGCGTTCGTCCCGATCGACCAGGTCGACCCTGTGTACTTCGACCGGACGTACTACCTCGCGCCGGCAGGCGCTGCCGCGGCGCGCCGTCCGTACGTGTTGCTGCTCGAGGCGATGAAGGAGACGCAGACAGCGGCGGTCGGCCGGTTCGTGCTCCGCGGTAGCGAGACCTTCGGCCTCATCCGTCCGCGAGGCGACGCACTCGCGCTCGAGACGCTGTTTCTCGCCGAGGACGTTCGGTCGCAGGTCGAGATCGAGGAGGCGGTCGGGGAAACGGGGGTCAAAGACGTCGAGCTCGAGCTCGCCCGCCAGGTGATCGACACCCTCGCTGCGGAGTTCGATCCCGGCGTGCTCGAGAGCCAGTACCGCCAGGACCTGCGCGCCATGCTCGAGGCCAAGCTCGCCGGCGAGGAGATCTCGAAGCCGGAGCCGCTTCCCGAGACGCCGGTCGTCGACCTGATGGAAGCGCTACGGCGGTCGGTGGCCGCGGCCGGAAAGGGCAAGGACAAGGCGCCCGCCAAGGCCGCCCGGCGCCCGGCGAAGGCAGCCGCGGGGTCGCGTAAGCGCTGACCGGCACAAGCCGCCCGCGACCTGCGGACGGCGTTGCAAGGACGTGTCCTAGTTCTTGGCCGGTGAGTTGATTGCCGCGAGTTGGGCCGCGAACAGCGTCTTGTCGATCTTTCCCTGGTAAATCGGCACACCCTCTTCGACACAGACGCGGATCACTTCCTGCCGGTCGATTCCGAGCTCCTTCGAGAGCTCCTCGGGCGTTAGGTGGTTCGCCATCTCGCTCCTTTCGTGGTCCGAAAAAAAGCCCGTCCGGCTGTCGCCGAGCGGGCTACTCGCGCTCTCGCTTGTCGGGGTTGTGATTCACAGCTCTGCGCTCCCCGGCTGACTCATCTTCGAATCAGGATAGTGCGCGAGCATGACGTACGCAACGCCGACGTTCCTGCCGGGACTGGTCGAGCGCTGGGCCGGCGTGAGGGGTGTTCGGCTGCGCTGGTTCGAGGGCGGCGAAGGGCCGACGGTGGTGCTACTGCACGGCTTCGGCGGGGCCGCGTCGAACTGGACGCTCGTTGCGCCGCGCCTCCTCCCGGGTCACCGCGTCCTCGTCCCAGACCTCCCAGGCCACGGCGGCTCGAGCGCGCTGGCAGCGCCGCCCGACACACTCGACCCGTTCGCGGACCGCGTCGCCGCGCTTCTCGAAGCGGACGAAGCGCCGGTGCTTGCCGTCGGCCACTCGATGGGCGGCGTCGTCGCGTTTCGCCTCGCGATCCGACATCCACAGCTCGTTCGCGGTCTGCTCCTCGCCGGCTGCGCTGGGATCGTCTCGACGACGCGCCGGTCGGAGCGGCTGCTGACGCTGGCAGCGCTGCTCGGCCCCGGTCGGCGCATCTCGCGCTGGCGACGCGCCGTCGCGCAAAGCGCGTCGCTGAGAAGCGTCGTGTTCGGCAAGGTCTCCGCGGCCGATCCGCGCGCACTGCCGCCCGCCGCAGTGAACGGCTTCCTTGCCGGCTCGGCGCTCTACAGCGACATTCGCAGCGCAGGCCGCGCGCTCGTGCGGACCGACCCGCGACTCGACCTCGAGCGCGTCCGCTGCCCGGCGCTCGTCCTGCACGGGGCGCGCGACTTTCAGGTGCCGCTCGCGGACGCGTTCGAGTACGCACGCCGTCTGCGTGCGCCGCTTCGGATCGTTGCCGACAGCGGGCACCTCCTGATCGGCGAGCGACCTTTTGCTGTGCTCGATTCGATCGCGGCGCTCGAGGCTCGCGTGGGCGCCTAAACAGGATTCGGGAGGTCGACGAACTCGTGCTCGATCGCGAACTCCTCGCTCAGCCGGGCGGCGAGCGCCTGCACTCCGAGCGTCTCCGACGCGTAGTGGCCGCCGGCGAGGAAGTGGATGCCAAGCTCGCGCGCCGTCTGGAGGGCCGGCTCCTCTGGCTCGCCGGTGACGAATGCGTCGTAGCCTTCGTGCGCCGCCTGAATGAGGCCGTCGCCGCCCCCTCCGGTGACGATCGCCACGCGCTCGATCCGCTCCGGGCCGTGCGCGAAGATGAGCGGCTCGCGCGACGTCGCCTCGCGGAGTCGACGTGCCAGCTCCGCGATCGACACGGGCTCGTCGAACCGCGCCCCCGCACCGATCTCGACGAACCGCTGCTCGCGCCGCGCGCGGAGCTTCTGCCCGAGCAGCGCGTTGTTGCCAAGCTCCGGATGCGCGTCGAGCGCCAGGTGGTACGCGACGAGCGACAAGTCGGCGCGGAACAACGCCTCGAGGCGCCCGCGCAGTCGCCGATCGACGACGAGCGGCTCGTTTCGCCAGAAGAGGCCGTGGTGGACGAGCACGAGCTGCGCGTTCAGCGAGCCAGCGCGCTCGAAGAGCTCGCGTGAGGACGACACCGCGCACACGAGCTTCGCGACCTCCTCGCCGCCGACCACCTGCAGCCCCGGCGGCGCGTACTCAGGAAAGGCCGCAACGTCGAGCAGCTCGTTCGCGAACCTGACGATCTCGTCGCGGCGCGCCACTGCGCGATCCTACGCAGCGAACGGCACCTCCTCTCTGCTCGCGGGTGAAGAGAGGAACTGGACGCCTTTCGCGACGACCTCGATCGCGCTCCGGCGTTTGCCATCCTCTTCCCAGGACCGACTGCGGATGCGCCCGTCGAGCGCGATCTGCCGCCCCTTCACGAGGTACTGCGCACACAGCTCCGCCTGTCGATCCCACGTCGTGATCCGGACGAAGTCGGCACCCGCGTCCTTGCCCGGCCGGTCGACCGCGAGCACGAAGGTGGCGACCTTCTTCTCCGCCGAGAGCTCCTTGAGCTCGACGTCGGACGCCAGGTTTCCGACGAGCGAGACCACGTTCATCCAGATCGCCTCCTCCGTTGTCTTTTCAGGCAACGTAGCAGGACGAACGTGCTGAACTGCAACAACTGTGTGCCGAAATCGAAAGAGCGGCCGTGACACGGCCGCTCTTGCACTCGATCGGGGTGCCCAGATTTGAACTGGGGACCTCTCCGACCCGAACGGAGCGCGCTACCAGGCTGCGCCACACCCCGAGCGCGTACAGGGTAGCCGTTCCGGTTGAACGCGGCCCGCTACTCGACCTGGCGCAGCCATGGGCGTGTCATCGTGACCGCGATCATCGCGGCCGAGACGAGTGCGCCGCCGGCGATGATCGTGCCCGCGGAAGCGAGCCCCGCGACGGCTGCGGCGAACGCTAGGCCGACGGGCATCAAGCCGAACGAGCCGAAGAAGTCGAGGCTGACGACACGCGCGAGCATGTTCTCGGGCACGAGCTCCTGGAGCATCGTCTCCCACATCGCGACGCCGAACCCGACGCAGAAGCCGCGCACCGCGCCCGCGCCGAGGGCGAGCCCGAACCACGGAGCGAGCGCCATCAGCACGATCGCGAGGCTGTTCACCAGCCAGAAGGTGTAGTTGACGACTCCGCGGCGTCGGCGCGGCGTGAACTGTCCGAACGCAAGCGTGCCGACGACGGTTCCGGCGCCGAACGCAGTCGTGAGCAGCCCGTAGGCGCCGATGCCACGATCGAAATGCTCTCGCACGAGCTCCGGCATCAGCACCTGCTGCGGCGCGAGCTGGAGCATCAGGATGACCGCGAACAGCGTGATCGTCACCCAGAGCCACGGCACGCCGGCGACGTAGCGGACGCCCGCTGCGATCTCCCGAAAAGCGCCAACCTTCTCCTCCGCGACGATTTCCCGAGGTCGCGCGAGCGAGAGAAAGGCGGCCGACACAACGAAGGACGCCGCGTCGAGCGCAAAGACCCGTCGCCGACCCGACCGCGCCGTACAGCAACGCGGCGAGCGACGGGCCGATCAGGATCGAGCCCCAACGCGCGACGCCGATCAGGCTGTTCGCCGAGGGCAGCGACGCCTGCTCCACGACAAGCGGAACGATTCCGCCGAACGCCGGGAAGAAGAACCCGTCCGCCAGACCGGCGAGGAACGCCAGCACCAACAGCGCGCCGAACGACAGGTGGCCCGTGGCGTCGAAGACTGCAAGCGCGCCGATCACGACCAGCCGCGCGAAGTCCGACGCGATCATCATCGAACGCCGCGGCAGCCGGTCCGCAAGCGCGCCGCCGATCAGGAGTGTCGCGAGGAGGCCGACCGCCTGCGCAAGGAAGACGATCCCGAGCTTCGACGAGCCGACGAGGGTGAAAGCCCGCCAGCCGAGGGCGGTGAAGAACGCCGCGTCCCCGATCAGTGAGATTGCCTGGCCGATCCAGAGGAGGCGGAAGTTGCGGTGCCGGAACGCGTCGAACACCCGCACGCGCGAGAACGGCGCAGCAGTCTCTACTTCCACGCGCCAACGCTATCGTCCGTCCGTGCACGCTCCGCCGGACGTTCAGGCGTGGCGGGAGCGGCTGCCGCGGCTCGTGGACGAATGCGTGGAGCAGTGGTCGCTCGCGCTGGGGGAGCCCTACGCCGAGGGCGCCGGCGGCTTCACCGCGCCGGCCGAGCTCGCCGACGCGACACCGGTCGTGCTGAAGGTGGGGCTCCCGCATCGGGAGAGCGAGCACGAGGCGGACGCGCTCGAGGCGTGGGACGGCGACGGGGCTGTCAGGCTGCTCGCCCGCGATGCCGAACGGTTCGCGCTGCTGATCGAGCGATGTGCGCCTGCAACGCCTCTCGCACAGATGGGTGCCGAACGGGCGCTCGACGTGCTGATCGAGCTGTTGCCGCGACTGTGGATCCGCGCCGGCGATCCGTTCCACACGCTGCGCGACGAGGCGGCGTGGTGGGCGTCGTATCTGCCGGAGCGGTGGGAGCGCGTCGCGCCTCCGTTCGATCGTGCGTTGCTCGATGTGGCGATGGTCGCGCTCCGCTCGCTACCGGGGACGCAGCGCGACGAGGTCCTTCTCCACCAGGACCTGCATGCCGAGAACGTGCTCGCGTCGCGCCGCGAGCCGTGGCTCGTGATCGATCCGAAGCCGCTGCTGGGGGAGCGGGAGTTCGCGGTCGCGCCGATCGTGCGCTCGTTCGAGCTGGGGCACGGCCGCAGTGAGGTCCTCTACCGCTTCGACCGGCTCACGGGCGAGCTCGGCCTCGACCGCGAGCGCGCGCGCGGCTGGACGATCGCCCAGACGCTCGCGTGGGCGTTCAACAGCCATTACCGCCGCCGGCACCTCGAGACCGCGACCTGGCTGTTGGAGGCAGCGTGAATCGGCTGCGCGCGGTCGTCTTCGACGTCGACTTCACGCTCGTCAAGCCCGGCCCCGACCTCGGCCCGGACGGGTACAGCCGGCTGGGCCGACGCTTCGGCCTGGACCTCGATCCCTCGCGCTACGACGACGCGCGACGAGACGCGCTCGCGGAGCTGCAGCGGCATCCCGAGCTCGACCACGACGAGGAGATCTGGGTTCTGTTCACCGAGCGAATCATCAAGGGCATGGGCGGCGAGGGCGACACGTATGCATGCGCCGCCGAGATGACTCGAGCCTGGGAGCACGCGGAGCACTTCGAGCTGTTCGACGACGCGATCCCGGTGCTCGAGCTCTTGCGCTCGCACCGGCTCAAGCTCGGGTTGCTCTCGAACACGTCCCGCGACCTCGACGTCTTCGTCTCGCATCACGGCCTCGACGTCGACGTCGCGCTGACGTCACGAGTCCACGGGAAGACGAAGCCGCACGACTCGATCTTCCGCGCGATGCTCGAGCGCCTCGATGTGGCTGCCGGCGACGCGGCCATGGTCGGAGACGACGTCGAGGACGACGTGCGCGGTGCACAGGCGGTCGGGATGCACGCGCTGCTCGTCGACCGCGCTGATCGGTTCCCGAACGAGGTCGGGCGGCTCCCCGACCTGTGGTCCGTGCCCGCGGCCCTCGGGCTGCAAGCGCGGCGAGACTACGATTGATCTGTGGAGTGGTGGCTCTGGGCGCTTGTCGCGGTCGCGTTGGCGGTCGGCGAGCTGCTGACGACGGCGTTCATCCTGGGGCCGGTGGCGCTCGCCGCGATTGCGGCGGCGATCGTCGCCGCGGCCGGCGGCGGCACGGCATGGCAGCTGATCGTCTTCATCGCCGCGTCGATCGCGGCGGTGGCCGCCGTGAGGCCGATCGCGAGGCGTCATCTGCAGCTCCCGGCGCCGATTCGGACGGGGACAGACGCTCTCGTCGGCGCAAAGGCGCTCGTGCTCCAGCGCGTCGACGTGAACGGCGGCCGCGTGCGGATCGGCGGCGAAGAGTGGTCGGCGAGGTCATACCTCGACGACCAGGTGCTCGAGCCCGGGGCGCGGGTCGAAGTGGTCAAGATCGAGGGCGCAACCGCGCTCGTCTACGAATAGGAGGGGTCTCGTGGTAACCCTGATCGTGCTCGGAGTCGTCGCCATCTTCGTCCTGCTCGTGGTCCTGCGAACAGTCAAGATCGTCCCGCAGGCGCGCGCGGGCGTGATCGAGCGACTCGGGCGCTACAGCAGGACGCTCACGCCAGGGCTGACGATCGTCGTGCCGTTCGTCGACCGGGTGCGCGACATGATCGACCTGCGCGAGCAGGTCGTCTCGTTCCCGCCGCAACCCGTGATCACCGAGGACAACCTCGTCGTCAGCATCGACAGCGTCATCTACTTCCAGGTAACCGAGCCCCGCGCCGCCACGTACGAGATCGCGAACTACATCCAGGGGATCGAGCAGCTCACGGTGACCACGTTGCGGAACGTGATCGGCGGCCTCGACCTCGAGGAGACGCTCACGTCGCGCGACCAGATCAACGCGCAGCTGCGCGGCGTTCTCGACGAGGCGACGGGCAAGTGGGGCATCCGCGTCAATCGCGTGGAGCTGAAGGCGATCGATCCGCCGGCCTCCGTCAAGGAGACGATGGAGAAGCAGATGCGGGCGGACCGCGAGAAGCGCGCCGCGATCCTCGAGGCGGAGGGCATCAAGCAGTCCCAGATCCTCACCGCCGAGGGCGAGAAGCAGGCGGCGATCCTCAAGGCGGAGGGCGAGCGGGAGGCGGCGATCCTCCGCGCAGAGGGCCAGTCGAAGGCGATCGAGACCGTCTTTCGCGCCATCCACGAGGGAGACGCGGACCCGAAGCTGCTCGCGTACCAGTACCTCCAAACCCTGCCGCAGATCGCGCAGGGCGAGTCGAACAAGCTCTGGATCATCCCGAGCGAGGTGTCGCAGGCGCTCGCGCGGCTCGGCGGCGCGCTGGGCCCCGGCGGTAACGAGCAGCCGACGTAGCGCTCCGCCGCGGCGGACCCGCTCAAGGTCTCCGCGTTCTCAGTCGATGAATGCGGGATGCGGGGTACGCGGCTCATGCACTCACGGCGTCTCCGCGTCGGCGCGCAGGTCGTGGCGGCCGGAGCCACGCTCGCCGTCGGCTTCCTCGTCGCACGCCACTTCGCCGCGAACGGATGGCCGTTTGGCGACGCCAGCGTCCCAGGAGTCGCCGCCGCGGGTGTGTTGTTCCTCGGCGCCTCCGCGTTCAAGGCGCTGGGCTGGCAGCAGCTCTTCGGCTCCGACGCCCGTCCGACCGCGATGTCGCTCGCGGCCGCTGGCGGCGCCGCTTCGGTGACCGGCCTCGCGCTTCCCGGACGGTGCGACTCCGTTGTCCGCGTCGCGGTCGTCCGGCGGTATCGCGGACACGGCTGCGGCCTGAGCGGCGTGCTCGTCTCGCTCTTCACGCTCGGGTTGATCGACAACGCGGCGCTCGTGCCGTTCGCGTCTGTCGCCGCCGCCGTGGCGGCGCCGACGACCCTCGTGCGCGTCGCGTTCGCGGTCGTCGCGGCCGCAGGCTTGGTGGCGGGCGCGGGCGTGCTCGTTCTCCCGCAGCTCGCGCGGATGCGGCGGGTGCTGCGGTTCCGCTTCGGACGCTGGGCCGCCGACCATGCGGCGCCGCCGCGGAAGGCGGTGAGGGCGTGGCTGCTCGTGCTCGTGTCGTGGACGCTGCGTTGCGCCGCCGTGCTCGTGCTGCTGGATGCGCTCGCGCTCGGCGGCTCGGTCTCGCATGCGCTCGTGTTCCTCTGCGCGTCCGCCGCCGCGACGGCGCTGCCGATTGCGCCGCAAGGTGCTGCCGCGCAGGCCGGCGCGGGCGCGGCCGCTCTCGGCGCGGCCGGTCTCGGAACGTCCAACGCGATCGGTTTCGCCGTGGCGGCCCAGGCGCTCGGCGTGCTCGCGGGCGCAACGATCCTCATGCTCGCGCTACTGGTGCACTTCTCGCGACGCTGGCGCACCTCGCCCGACGCCGCTGTTGCGGCCTAGCTCGCCGCGCCAGGCCTCGGTGTGGGCGCCGAGCGCCGGCGCTCCGACCGCCGGCCGCTCGTCTTCGAAGCTGCGCGAAGCCTCGGCGAGCGTCGCAACCGGACCGACACAGACGTCCTCGCCTTCGAAGATCCTCAGCCATTCTGAAAGCGTCCTCGACGCGAGCCGAGCCTCCAGCTCGGGCAGCGCCGACTCGAAGCGGCGGTCGACCAGCTCCGGCAGCTCGACGAGCTCGCAAAGGCGGCGCCAAAACTTCTCCTCGAGCGCGGCGACCGTCAGCCAGCGACCGTCGCCGGTCGCGTACACGCGGTAGCACGCGACGCCGCCGGTGAGCAGCCGCGGCACGGGGTCGCCGCCGAGGCGGTGCGAGCCGAACCGGTGCGAGTTGTGGGTCATCGAGACCGTGATCCGCGCCCCTTCACCGGTGAGCAGCGCCGCGAGGATCTGCACGACGGCGCCGAGCGCTCCGGCGGCGAGATCCGCAACCTGCACCGGTGGCACTCCCGGGGCGGTGTCCTCGAGCACTCCGGCCCAGCCGAGGTAGTTCAGGTCGTGACCGGCACGGCGGTCGCCGTCGCCGAACCCGGTGATCGAGCAGTAGACGGTCCGTTCGGGCGCCGCGGAGGGTCCGACGCCGAGTCGATCGGCGACGCCGGGACGGAACCCCTCCAGCACGACGTCGGCGCGGCCGAGCAGTGCCTGCGCCAGCGTCGGGTCGAGCTTCAGGTCGCAGACGACCGATTCTTTGCCTGCGTTCAGCGCGTCGTGCCACGCGGGCGCTGCGTGCCGCATCGGGTCGCCTCCCGGGGGTTCGACGCGCACGACTCGCGCGCCGAGGCGGAGCAGCTCGCGTCCCGCGAAGGAGCCTGGGAGCAGCTGGGTGAAGTCGACGACGAGCCGTCCCGACAGCGGCTGCACGCTCACGCAAGCTATAGAAGATGCGCATGGAGACGGCACGCGCGACGGTCGTCCCGCTGCCGCGCAGGCGGCGCGGCTTGGCGTGGCTCCTCGGTCTCGGCGCCTTCGGGTTGGCCTTCGCGCTCACCACCACGGCTGCCTACCTGCCGCCGCTTCTGAACCGGTTCACGGACTCGGAAACGCTGATTGCCCTGATCCTCGGCTCCGAAGGGCTGTTCGCGCTGACGCTGCCGCTCGTGTTGGGGCCGTGGAGCGACACGTTTCAGACGCCTCTCGGGCGGCGCCGGCCGTTCATGCTGGTGGCGCTCGGGCCGATGGCGTTCTGTCTCACGCTCGTCGCGTTCATGCCGAGCCTGTGGCTGATGCTCCTACTCCTGCTCGCGTTCTTCTTCGCGTACTACGTGTACGAGCCGCCGTACCGCGGCCTGTATCCCGATTTGCTGCCGCAGGAGACGTTCGGCCGCGCGCAGGGAATCCAGCACCTGTTACGCGGGCTTGCTATTGGCGCCGCCCTGATCGGGGGTGGGTTCCTGTTCGACCTCTGGCATCCCGCCCCGTTTCTGATCGCCGCGGGCGTGGCGACGGCGGCGTCCGCGGTTCCCATCGTGTTCGTGCGCGAGGAGGCTCGCGCGACCAACCGTGTCTTTGAGGGTGTCAGGAGGTACCTCTCACACTCGTGGCGGATCCTCCGCGAGAACGCGGACGTGCGGCGGTTTCTCATCTGCAACTCGGCGTGGGAGGGAGCGTTCGCGGGAATGCGGACGTTCGTCGTGCTCTACGTCGTCGTCGGCCTCGGGGAGTCGGTGACGGTGTCGACGGAGGTGCTCGGGGTCGTTGCCTCCGGCTACGTGGTCGCCGCGCTCTCCGCGAGCGTCGTCGGCGACCGCTTCGGGATCGGCCGGGTGATGTTCTACGCCTCGTTCGTCTATGCCGGCGGATTGTTCGCGGGCGGCTTCGCGCAGGCGTGGCACCCTCTGTATCTCGTGCTCGTTTTTCCGGTTGCAGTTGCGGGCGGGCTCGTGATGACGCTTGCGTGGGGGCTCCTGTTCACGCTGATGCCCGCGCGCGACCGTGGTGCGATCGCCGGGCTCGCGACGACGACCAAGGGGATCGGCCTTGTGATCGGCCCGATTGTCGCCGGCGCTGCCATCGACATCCTCGCCCCGTACCTCGACGCGACCGGCGGGTACCAGGCGCTGTGGCCGATCCTGGCCATCCCCGTTGCCGCCGTCATCCCGCTCCTGTGGCGGCTCAGTGGCGTCGGCCGGCCGGCGACGTCGTAGGGCGTCGGGCGTTCAGCGGCAGGGCGTCGCTTCGGAGCGCATGAGCCCGAAAGCCCAGAGCTTTCCGCCGAAGAGGTAGTACACCGTGGTGACGCGGCGGGTTCGGAGGAGCGCAGTGTAGGAGCCGCACGGGATCGTGAC